>Ga0164243_10002543_pt1 | contig 30046 bp, 17 predicted proteins | sample OricompcompostOP_FD_108781 | JGI IMG/M metagenome (GOLD analysis project Ga0164243, IMG submission 108781) | Organic Plus compost microbial communities from Emeryville, California, USA - Original compost - Organic plus compost (OP) | ecosystem: Engineered > Solid waste > Mixed feedstock >... | reverse complement strand
CTGCACACCCCCCAACTCGATTGTCTCGCCGTCTTTCATCCAATCCCGCGGGATGGTTTTGAATAGGCTGAGTGTATCTCCCGCTTCCTGGTACAGCATCCATCGGGTTTCCATCAGAAACCAGCCTTCTTCATGCGTTTTGTGAGGCGTTAATTTGTATAGGTGCTCCCAAAAGGTATACGTCTCGCGATCTGCCAACGCAGCGAAGGTGCTGTAATAGGTTTCGAGGAATGGCTTGGTCATGCCCAGCTTTGCCTGCATCCAATTATGCCGGCTGTAATAGGGCTGGCTGAATGCTGCATTTCCTTGGTAGAACAATTCGCTGTTGTAATTCAGCAGCATCTTCGCCGCGGGTTCATCCACATGGAGCACTTCGCAGAAAACTAAGTATAGCGGTCCCAGCATCGCATCCGAAACAGTGACCGTGCCGTGCGACCAGAAGGCTTCTGGTTTCATATAAAGGGCACGCAGACCCGGTGCTTCTGTCCAAGGAGGAGCGGTGGGACACCATGTACCATCACCCAACGGAACCACTGGCGATAGGGCCATAACGTTGAAGAACGACTCACGGATGTCGGATTTCCAGGCAGCGGCTTCTTTTCTGATCCGGTCTGCTTGGTCCGAACCAATGGCGGCGAGGATTTCTGCTACGCGGCTCACGCCAAGGTAAGCGTAACCATTCAGCATAAACTGGTGGAAATGATCTTCCGGGTCGGCTACTTTTCCTTCAATCATGCCGTATCCGCGACCGCGTAGTTCCTCTTTTTTATTACGGTCACGCCATGCGATCAGAAAATCACAGGATTTCAGCAGTTTCGGAGCCGACTGCCTAGCCCATTCTTTGTCTGCTGTGTACCTGAAATATTCCCCCATGGTCCAAAGAGCGGCTCCGGTTTCCACCATATATCCACCGAAATTCTGGATAAAGCCGTCGTCGTGCTGTTTATCCAAAAAATAGGTAAGCGATCGCTTGGCTACATCCTGCCGGCCCATGGAATTGTAAAACTGGATAATCGGGGCACTTTCCGTACCGATGGGAGAATATACACCGATATTGGGTGCCAATGTCCCATCAGGGTCCTTACCATAGGTGACCAGATCCAGGTGCAACAGACCCGCCTGCATCATCTCTTCAATCCGTTTTTCCGGCAGCCGGATTTGAGCAGCTTGCTGAAGTTTTCCCGTCCAGAATTTCTTGGTTTCCTCATAGCGTTGTTGATACGGTTGCTTTTCCAACTTGGCTGCCCGCTCTTCAGAAACCGGACTATGCGGAACCAAGAATTCAAACACTACCTTTTCATTGGGTTGCAGCAGTACCGCTATTTCCTCATTCTGTAAAGGGGCTCCGTTCAATCGGGAAATGCAAAATACCTTTCCAGAAGCGTAAGTCGAAAAGCCGGTAGCGGCATCAAAGGTATAGTCGTTTTTGTGATGCCATCCTGTACCGGGCCGTGGTGCTTTGAACCATGCATAGCGCGGCACCGTCCCGGTATTCGTGGCCTCCGAACGGAAGTATAATACCGTCTCTTCTTCCGGGTTGAGTTCATTTTCCCGTCTCGCATCCAACACGCTCTTCTGCTCTTCGGTAAACATATGTCCGCCGCTATAACTATCGGCCACCAGGAAATCGGTTCCGATCGGCGTTTCAGCCGAAAGCGCTGATTTTTCGAGGGAGACGAACGTAGTGGACTGATACCGAATGTCATCGTCCGTCAATGTACTGTGCAGGATCGGCAGGACGCCCTGTTCGAGCCGCCGCGAGATGTTGTCCTGCACACCGATGCCCCGGCCCACCGTATAAAGGTAATTCACCGGATTATTAGCTGTTTCTGGTAATACCAAAGGGGTAGCTGAACGTCGCGGTGAAATAATATTCGCCTCGCCGCGTGCCGCATCGGGAACGCACTCTGCTACTTCAAAAATCCGGAAGTCGCGGCTGATGCCAAGCCAGGTAGGTACTGACATGTCTCTCACACGATGTTCGACTGCCGCAAACGAGGTTTCCTCCGGCGCCGCTGTAAGTCGCTGGATCTTGGTCATCAGCTTCCGGGAAATAATTTCCTTTTCAATGGCTTCATAGGTACGTTGATCGTCGGCATTCAGCACGACAACACCATAGTCTGGAAGAAAAATGGGATACTCCGCGGTCACATCCCGCAGGAAAAAAGAGAATGCATTGGATTGATCGGAAACGGTAACCGTTGTCGTTCCAGGACCCGGATTGCAATTGACGCTGTCCATTTCGATGAGCAACGCATTGTTGCCCGACGAAAGAAATCGATAATCCTGTTGGCTTATCTTTCCCCGCCCTTTATGAATGGAAAGTTTCTCCATACGACCGTTACTCACCTGGATTTTACCCATCGGTTGGGCCTGTTTCCACTCTATCCGGATCCGGTGCAATGGATCAGCGGTAGTCACTCCGAAGGACAACAGGGGTAAAAAAAGTACCTGAAAAAATAATAAGCTGCGCGTAAACATGGTTGTTTCTTTGTTCATCGTTTCTGTTATTTTTTGTATTCCGCCCATACCTGAAGCTGGACAAGCCCAGGCTGCACATTGCCTTTCAGTTCGATATAATAGGTCTTATGTGCGGGGTTTTTAGCATTCTTAAAAGTCAAGACCGGAACCTGCTGGCCATTTAATTGCACCTGCTTAAGGGTTACCGCATCGGGATCGGAAAAACCTAACTCCACAATCGCATCATCGGCAGCGCTTCGGTCTTGCCCATACCGTTCAATAAAGGGCAACACAAACTGTGTTGAGTAACTTACAACACCTGTTGTGGGCGATGAGGCAGGAACCAGCGGTTGTGGGACAATCACCGGAGGTAGTTTTCCTTCCGGTACAGCCTGACCTCCATCCGTTTTGATGGACAACTGCACCTCATAATCCTCTGAAAAAGCATTGTGAACATATGCACCCAAAAAACCATTCAGGTCAGAAGGGGGAAAGACACTCCACGAGGAATCCTGGTTTATCCGCCAATTGGTCAACGCTTTGGGAGCCTCCTCCCGGGGTCCCTGCACACGTATTCGGGCCATGTTTCCCCGTGTGCTTACGAGCTCCGCAGTTACCGGAAATGTATACATGGGCACCGTCGGCGTCTGAGACGCTTCAACCCCGACTACCTGTTCATTTCCCGGCAATACAATGCCAAGGTGCTTAGTAGCGCCCTGCGGTAGGCGCAAGGTAACCCGGTATTCCGTTCCATTTTTATCGATCCGAATCGGTTCGGCTCCGTATACAGTCGGTTGGGAAACTGGTTTATATCCGGCTATTTCAACGATACGTACTGCATAAGGATCGAGGGTAAAATGGATGGTATCGCCCAAGGAAGCTGCAGGAAGCGGTTGCTCGGTGATCGGCCCCCGGTTGGGATAGATCTCTTCCAACAGAAAGGACGTTCCCTGCGATAGCCCGATCGAGCCGTCCATCACGAGTGTCTTGCTTACCGGAAAAGCATTTTGATTGACAAAGCATAGAAACCCGTTACCGTCCTTTATGTGTCCGTATACTTCCGCCGCACCAACACCCGGAAGATCCCCCAAGCGGCTGGTGTATTGCCAAACATCGTAATGTTCACGGATAAAATTCAGCCAATGCTTAATGAATTCCTTACATCGCTCTTCGTCCTTGCTTGGGATGCGGTCGAAAAATGAACGTATCTCACCCAATCCCAAATTTGGAGTCACAGCCAATCCCTGAAGAAAACTATATTCAAACACCTTGGTATCGGCCAGTCTGCTGTTCGGTGCAAGATAATATTCGTAATTAGTAAATGTAGTATAGGGAACAAAATATTGTTCGTGTACATTGACCATTTGTTCACGCCGACCGTCACCCAGATTTTTCAGCACATTCAAGTGCGGGGCATACTGCCTGACATGCGGATCCGTCAAGTAAACATTGGGGTTATACCAAATCAATTTTGGCATCAGTTCAATCCAGTTTCCGCTGTTGGACCAGACAAGAAAGTTTTCATCCACCGCATTCAGTGCGCTCATCAGGTCCACCAATCCCGAAATCTGTTGGTAAACATCGCCAACCGGATGGCCGTGGTTGGTCGCGTAACAGGGCTCAATGTCCAAGAAATCGAGGCAGATGAGCTGCAAGCCATATTTGCGATTGTGCGTTACCAATCGGTCTTTTATCATATGGATGTAGTCGCGCACCCCGAGGCATTCAGGGCCTTTTTTACCATCGGCCTTTTGAATGAGCCAATCGGGCCTGTCCAGTTTCCGTTGGAAATAATTATAATGCCCGCAATATAGCCCCTGAGGCACCGTATAGTCGCCCATACGAACCCCCAGGGATTTGGCCATAGCCTGCAAATGCTCCATATTTTTTCCGGTCTGTTCTTCATCCGGCCAATCGAAAGCCCCTTCAAAAACCTGATAATATTCAATTCCCAATTCTGCATTCAACTTCAAATCCTCCTCCACCAATTCAGGATTCAGTGCAACCGTGGGATTATCATACAGGGAATAAAATACCCGGTTATCGCGTACATCTGTCATTTGATTGGTAATGCTCGAAGACAAAACGATTGGCCGGCGGAACTGCGACGGAAATCGCTTCTCAACGTACGAAGATGCTGCTTCAATTTCAGCTCTATCAAACTTTCCCACCTTTTCTCCGGACAGTTTACAGGCTCCGATTGTCAGGCTGTGTGCCTCATAGCGATCGTCCTTCTTTAGTGGGATATTCGGCGGGTAATGAATGCCGGCGTCATCGATCTTACTATAGGGAAAATCCAGGGAAAGGAAAAAAGATATTCCGTTTTTACGGAGAAAAAGCATATTGTCCATCACCTTCGTGGCATGTACGATCTTTTCGGCCTGTTTCTCCCATCGCCCTGCAAACCATGTCACATTGCGCAATAAGGTTGCCTGCTCAGGCTGAGCGGTAAGGGACAACGTGGTAAACTCCCCTGCGTGTTCCGACCAATCCGCAGTCATCCGGGTATCGGCATCCAACTCAAATAACCGCCCCATAAACTCGATGCGCTCGCCCCCGGCTTTCAACACAACTTTATCCTTGGCGACAGTAACCTCAACGGGGATAAAGCGCGGGGCTCCCCAATCGAATACCCGTCTCTCTTGGACCTGCCCTACCGCAATTCCAAATAACCCGACGCTGATCAGCATGGTTACCGCACCTATGAAATATCGTGGGTTGTTCATAACGTTCCGCTTAATAATTGCTGTTTTGTACTAAGTTTGGATTCTGGTCGATCGCCGACTGGGGAATGGGTAATACGTAATTCTTTTGGGGATCGAATACTCGATTACCACCCGGTGCCGGGATTGTCGTGTAAACGAACCGGCCGTTCGCCCGTTCAATTCGTATGGCATGCAATGGGCCATTTAACTTCTGTCCGGCAAGTTTCAGGCGTAGTAAATCCAACCATCGCTTCTCCTCAAAAGCCAGCTCTACTCTTCTTTCTCTATGAATAGCCGTACGCATGGCATCTTGGTCCAAACCTTTCGGCAGGTCCGGGAGCGCGGATCGATGCCGCACTTTGTTGATGGCTTCATACACCAGGTCCGTAGGGCCAAACGCTTCATTGGCGGCTTCGGCATATGCCAGTAGCACCTCTGCAAATCGGTAAATGATGTAATCTTCTTCACCCGTATTGCGCCAATTTTGTGCATCCCTGGCATCCAACCCTTTCCGCAGGTAATAACCGGTGTTGGTCGCTTCAGAAGCAGACGCCAAATCCAACGTATTTTTACTTCCTGATCCGATATAGGTTCTCACCGTATCGTCCCGCCATACCGAACCGTTATAAATGATGGATTGATAAAACCGCTGTTCCCTGTTTTCGTATGGGCGCTGAGGGTCGTAGCCCGAATCGGGATCCGTAATGGGTAAGCCGTTAGTCATCGCATACTCATCCACCAGATCTTGCGTCGGACAGATACTGCCGTCGCCCGCCCACTGCTCTTTATAGTAGGGAACGTGCATTTCAATGATCCGGATTCCTCCCAATGAGGTGTTTGCCAAGTGTTTTCTAGCAAATATCGTTTCGACGTTACCATTATTCTCTTTCAGAAACATGGTGGCATAATCGGGAAATAAGTCATAAAACCCTAAATCTATGATCTGTTGATAGGTTTGCGCTGCCCGGGACCATCGTTCCACGTCATTTGTGGGGTTTTTCAGCGGACTCGCCTGAAACAACTCACACCAGCCTTTCAGCGCTAACACAGCTCCCTTGCTGGCACGCCCTTCTTCCGGATCGAGGGGCAAATCTTCAGCAATCGCATTTAGCTCGCTGACAATAAACTCAAAGACTTCATCCGACGTATTATTCGGTCTGAAAATTGAGTCCCCCTGCGTATTCCTATCCAATACTTCAGTAATAACGGGAATGCTTCCGTACCGAACCCATAAGTATTGATAAAAATAAGCCCGGAGGAATCTTGCTTCTGCAAGCCTCGTTTTTTTCCATTCCGCATCCAAATCTATTGCGGATATATTTTCTATAAATATATTGCATGCACGGATGCTAGTATACAACGGCCAGTGACTGATCGTCGTTGACGGTGTGTAAACCGAGGTTGCGTAAACCGTCCGGCTATACCTCCAGTCCACGCCATTCATGGAATTATCCGAGTAGTTTTCTTCCGGATCTTCTGCGCTGATTCCCCATGATCGCCACTGGTTCAGCGTGGGAATGTCGCCATATATGGTATTCAGAAATAAATCTGCGCTGGTGGGTTCACTCCATACCGTTAGGTTTGAAACCTGGTCTTTTGGCTCGATTTCGAGTGCATCACTTGAGCACCCTGCCGCCAGCAAAGCCGCGGCCCCCATCGAGGCACACGCAATTGCATATAAGCGTAATGTCTTCACTATAGCTGTCATATCTATTAAAATGTGAGGTTCAAACCCAATGAAAGCACTCTTTGCTGCGGATAGTTGTTACCCTGACCATCCACCGTTTCCGGATCGTAATTCCGGATTTTCGTCCATGTCAATATGTTCTGCCCAGCCAAAAAGAACCTTGCTTCTTGCATGCGGATCGACTTACAAAGCTCTGCAGGCAAGTTGTAAGCAATGACACCACTTTTCAGCCTAAGGTAACTCGCATCCCGCATCCAGAACGAAGAGACCTGTGAATTATTCGGTGTCATGGCATTTGTGATGCGGGGATATAAAGCGTCGGGGTTATCCGGTGTCCAGTAATTGAGGTTATCCCTTAATACGTTGGTATTGTTAAAGAAAGCCCAATCATACATTCCCGTACCTAAAAAAGATGTCCTGGCAGCTCCTTGGAACAATAAATCCAGCGAAAAATTCCGGTACTGCAACGAGGGACCAAAACCATAAACCAATTGCGGTATTTGCGGATTACCGATCCAGGTCAGATCATCCTCGTTGATTTTCAAATCGCCATTCATGTCTTCGTACCGGATGTCACCGGGCTGTACCGCTCCCCAAGGTTGAACGGCTATACCCGCTTTCAATGTACCATCAGGTTCGAAATCGTCCGGAGCAAAAAAGCCCAACGATTGATAGCCGAACTGACTCCCCAATGCCCTCCCCGTCAACCGCCGGTTGGGGTTATTATAGGTTGCCGCGGTCTCAAATATTTCTACAAGTCTATTTTTTGCATAGGTAAGATTTCCGGTCAATGATATGCTCATGCCGTTTTCCAATGTCATATTCGATGAAATGACGAAGTCCAACCCGCTATTTTCCATAACGGCTGCATTTTCCTGGCTCAGGCCTACCCCGTATTCCATCGGCACCGTCACATTCGGGGTAACCAGCATATTGGACCTTTTTTCGAAAAAGTAGTCGCCTTCAAAGCTGAGCAACCCCTGCCATAGCGTGGCTTCCAGTCCGATGTTCGTTTTCCGCGCCCGTTCCCAAGTAATATTGATATTTGCCTCACTGCGTTCCCTTACCCCCTGAACACCGCGCCCATCAAATGCATAGGCTGGGCCAAAGACTGCGAACGAACTGAGGTATTGAAAAGGTTGTCCGGCTAATGCGCCCACTTCACCGTAAGACCCACGGATCTTCAGGTTATTCAGCCAAGATAACTGATCTTTTATAAAGCTTTCTTCGGATATGCGCCACCCTGCGGAAAAGGACGGAAAAAATCCAAATCGCTTTTCGGGCGCAAAATAATAATGACCGTCATACCGCCCTGTGGCTTCCAAGAGGTATTTGTTATCGTAGTCATACGTGAGACGGTATACCCATCCAACCTGTTTAGCTTCCGTTGTATATCCCGAATTGGATATATCTGTATTGGATGAACTGCCCATATTCAATTCATCAATATAGATGTTGTAGTTTGTCCGTGTCCCGCCGATATTCGAAAGCTTTGAGGTCCTCGCTTCAAAAACACCAAGCAAAGCCAGACTGTTTTTACCGAATTTTTTCTCGTAATTCAGACTTGCTTGATACGTCAATTGCCCGGTCTGCCCTACTGATTGGCTCAAAGAGGGTTTGTCTTGACCGAATATTCCGTCAATGTAACTGTAAGGGGTTGTGGTGGTGTCTATCGACCATACGTGGACCGGCGTAGTCCACGTTTTGGATTGGGTGGTCGCCGGGTCGTAGGCAATTTGTCCTTTTACGCGAAGTCCGGGAATAAAGGGCAATTCTTGTTCAATGGAAACCTGTGAAAACAGTTCAAGTGTCTTTTCATTCAAATACCCTGAATTATAAATACTGCCATAGGGAAAATGCGCATTCAATCCGTTGCTATACCGTATCGGATTAATGGGTAACACGTATTTAATCAATTCAAAAAGACGCGCAGATCCCGTAGATGGATAGTTATTCTGCTGTTGCCGCCCACTAACGCTTATTGCCACGTTGGTCGTTTCCGTTGCTTTGGCATCCACATTCAGATTCAAATTAAAGCGGTCCTGATGAGTTGGACCCCAAATCCCCGATTGGTATTGGTAACCAACACCGGTATAAAACCTGATTCTATCCGTACTGCCCGACAACTCCAGGTTATGGGTAGTAAGCAACGTATTGTGACGTACAATTTCTTCCAATGCATTGCTGTTGGCATAGACGTCTGGATTGCTCCCATCTCTATATTTCTGTAGTTCCGCATCTGAGAAACGGGGAGGATTTCCTTCGTTTTCCGAGGCCTTATTGCGTAGCACAGCATATTCATAGGCATCTACAAACTCAGGTAATACCGTGGGATTCTGAAAACCAAATGAATTGCGGTAGGTCAAGGTGGGTTTGCCGTCGGCCCCCCGCTTCGTGGTTACCAATATTACACCGTTGGCGCCTGCCATGCCGTACGGTGCAACCGCCGCCGCGTCTTTCAACACGGTGATACTTTCGATGGAATTGGGATCTAAATTTTGATAGGAACGCGGAATACCATCGACGATCAATAATGGTTGCGAAGAACCCGTTGTCGAAATGCCCCTTATATAGATTGAACTGCCATCCCTGCCCGGCTCTCCCGATCCCTGCCGGAATATCACTCCGGGTACGCGTCCGCCAAGGCCATTGCTCAAATTGGTTACCGGAGTAGACGCTATTTTCTCTCCTTTAACGGAAGACACCGCAGCCGTCAGCGATGTCTTTTTCTGGGTTCCATACCCAATCACTACCACCTCCTCCAAATCCTCCGATGACGGAGCCAGCCTGACAACCAGGGGTCGGGTATCCATTACGTCAAAACGGGCTTGACGATAACCCACATTGGTAAAAACAAGGGTTGCCGGCAGTGATACCCGGATGGAAAAGGCTCCGGACGGATCGGTCTGCACAGACGACCCGCCTTCCGCTTCGACCGTAACTCCCGCCAATGGCTCATGGCTTAGGGAATCGGCAACGGTGCCTGTAATCGTGGTCAATTGCTGCGCGGTGGCAGTCGCACTAAATGCCACTCCACAAAGCAGCATGAGACACAGCTTGATCACGCAAAGTTGTTTGCTTCTTTTTTTCATAATTTTCGACGTCATTTTGTTGGGTCATATTTTTACTCGTATCAGATGAATTCATATCACATTGACCACGCCCACGATTCTATCTATAATTGGATAAAGCAAAAGTATCGGTCATTCATCGGGTATGACACTACCTTATTTGCCATTGCCGATACAATATTTACTTATGAAGCCAAAAAGCAGTCAAATTTGTTAATCTGAAAATTAGTCGCTATTTATGTGTCGGAAATAGCAAGCGTATGAAGGTCATTTTTGAACACCAATCGCACCCTTCCGGTCTCGGATTTCTGACAAAGGAATATATACAAACGTATTTTACGTCTCCCTTTCATTTCCATGATTTGTATGAACTGATCTGGATTAAAAAAAGCTATGGAAAGCTTTATGCCGGAAAAAAAATCGTGAACTTCAACGGGGGTGAAGTCTACCTTTTCGGGCCGGGCTTCGGCCATTGCTTCTACAACGAAAAGTCCTTCATCGAATCGGGCGAAACCGCGCATGCCATAGCCATTTTTTTTAAGGAGGATTTTCTTGGAAGCGGCTTCTTTGATAACACGGAGTATGTCAAGGTGAGGGAATTGCTGAACAAAGCAACCCACGGTGTCCAGGTAAGGCAAGTGGACGACGAAATATATACCTTATTTTCAAAAATGCCCCAAGAAAAGGGAATGAATGAATTGATTCTCTTTTTGCAATTGTTAAATCACCTATCCCAATTGCCGGCACCGCAACTGGAGGTGATGAATGAAACCCAGTCCGCCATGAAACTGACCAACAAAGATTCCGCCCGGCTGGAACCCGTCTTGAAATATGTGATTGAAAATTTCAAAGGCGACCTGGACAGCAAGAAAGCCGCGGAACTGATTTATCTCAATGAAGCAGCCTTTTGCCGGTATTTCAAAAGGCGCATGGAACAGACCTTTTCCCAGTTTGTCAACCATGTACGCATTACCCATGCCACCAGCCTGCTCCTGACGGAAGAATGGGACATATTGCGTATTTGCTACGAATGCGGCTTCAAAAACCTCTCCTATTTCAATCGGCAGTTCCGGGAAATCACCGGGCAAAGCCCAAAAGAATACCGGAGAGCTTTCCAGGGTTCCAATGAAAGCCTGATCATGGACAACCAGGCCGATTAAATTCGGTTATCGCCCTGGTTATTGCCCGGGCACTTCGAAAATGATCTGCTTCTGATAGCCCGACTTCTCCTTCACCTTCGGATCAAGTACGTGGAAAACGGGAGAAAATTTTATATCTTCCTTATTGCCTAATTGCCAGTGATCGTTATCCAACCGATTGAAAACAGCGGGCTCAGTCAGCTGCTGGATTTTCTTTCCCTGATACCCCAGTACCAGCGGTCCGTATACAATTTTGCGGTAGCCGGTCCCTTTCAGCGATTTGTTCGACAACTGCTGGATGCGTGGGGTCATGGTAAACGTATACCGGATCCGGTCGCCTTTCTTCAACTTGGCATTGAGAACGGCAAATCCATTCTCTTTTTTGTACGACACCGGCTTATCATTCACATTTATTGTGGGAGATTCAGCCCATTCGGGCATAAAAAGATGCAATCGTACCGCTTTGTTGGCCGCCTTGGAATCCAGGACTTCCAATACCACGTCGCCCTGATAGGGATATCCACTTTTTTGCCTGAGCGTGGTTTCCTTCGCGGGGATGTCAACCGTCACCTCACTGTTATTAAAAAAGGGCACGTAGACGTCACGTTTTCCACCCGTGAAATAGTTGTATCGGACGGCTGCCGCCAAACCCTCTCCGCCCCGCATGGTACAGCACCAATACGCCTCATCCGCATATACGGCCAGCGTTCCATCTTTCAGATTAGGGCAATTATCCAAACCAAATCCACCGTTTTCCCGTTGGGTGTGGCCAAGCGCATTGTAATACATCAGGTGTGCGTCTTCCAGATAGTCCGGATCTCCGCTAAACTGCCACAGTTGCGCAGCCACCATAAACGCATCGACAATGGCACAGGGCTCTGTCCATTCCGGCCGGCCAAACCAATTGTAATTCTCATAATTTTCAGTAATCGCCTCGTTCCGATAAAGTTGATACCGCTTTACTGCCTCCTCCAGCAAATAGTGTTGATGGGTAATCGTATAATAGCGCAGCAACCCACGGAGGGCCGTCAACGTCGCATGCGTCTGTGCCTTGATACTTACTAGGTCCATCTGCAAAAAGCGTTGAATCATCTCTTCAATGAGCTCCTTAACCGCTGGGTCGGGGAACAGGGCGTAGGCATGAATAACACCATCCATGAAAATGAAATCGCATCCAATGTCTGAAGATAAAAGCCAATTGCCAATCGCATTTTGGGTTGTGCCGGAGGCCTCGCCTACATCGTGCAACCGCTGATCCGGATCGATCGGATACAGCTTATGGTAACCTTTGGTGGGCAATGCCAGGTTTGTGATGATATCCTGGATGTGCCGCTTCACCCGCTCATCTTTCTTCCACTCATAGTATTCACACAAGCCACGGAGAAACCATCCGTGACCAGACAATTGCTGCTCAAGGATCGAATCCTGCATCACCGGGCCGAGGTAGCCCTTTTCGTTGACACGCGTATCAATCCGGTCAATCAGTTCCGACAGGTATTTCGGTTCACGGTGCATGGCTTGGGCCTGCAACGTCAATCCGAGAATAATCCGGCCCTCGTAATCTCCGGGCCACCCCGCGGAAACTCCTTCGTGGGCAACCGGAAAAACGTTGTCCGGCGTGTATATGTCCGACTCCAACCGATCGAAATTGCGAAGCGAACGGGTTTCCAATTCTCCATGCACCCGCAATTTTTCATACAGCACCGGCTTTATCTCCTGGGCATGCAACGAAACACCGGCCGTAGTGTGGCAGGCCACAAAAACAATACAACTAATAAAACACCTCATCTTCATAAAATTACTATACAAAATCAAAAAACAGCATCAGTTACGTAACCGATACCTGACACCCAATTCCAACCGCTCCCCAAAAAAATTCATCGCGCTTACCCCATTCGAATATAGGAGCATCCCGGTCAAGGACGGGCTAATTGCCGCAGAGAATCCTCCGGTAAACCGATCCGAACTGTGGTAAAGCCCATCCAGCGTAAATTTGTTTTTCAAACTTACGGATACTCCGGCATCGACAACACCCGGCATCCCGGAAAAAGCGCGGTAGTATACCTTGGGTTCTAGGGTGAAATCCGTCGCATTTTTCCCAACGTAAAAGCGGTAGCCCCCGGCCACTAAAAACGTGGTCGTTCCCGGCTTATGATTCCGGTTGCCGTTCAACTGATTACCCAGTTCGGGTACCGCCACCTGGAGGTTCCAATGGGTATCCGTGTAGGCAATCCCCGCGCCACCATCCAGGTAATTGCGCTGTTCGTTAAATTCCCCGACCACCGGATCTCCGGTATTTCCCCGTATATCGGAAACATCTATTTGCTCACGCTGTACGCCCAGTGACACGCCAAAATGAAGTGCCCCTTCGGCCTCATCCAACTGAATGTGGTATGCATACGTACCCAATAGCCGCGTCCGTGAAAGCAACCCTTGCCGATCCTGGAAGCCCGCAACCGCAAGGCCCGTGTTACCCGTCCGAAATGAAGCGGTGAGCGCCTGGGTATGGCCAGCATCCTTCATCCGGTCCAACTGGTGGGAGTACCCCAGAAAGAATGACCAACCGGGATCTATCGCAGCCATTGCAGGATTCAGTAAGTATGGATGCTGGTAAAACTGCGCATTCAACTGGTTTGGCTGCGCATACCCCAGCGAACAGGCCATCAGTACCACCACCAAGGTCTGGAATCTTTTCATTACCGCCCCCTTTGTACGTCGTGCAGAATCGTTATGTATCCCTTGAATGGCTTTTTAGCAGCATCCCCATAATCCACCTGGTAAAAATAGGTGCCCTCCGGCAACAATTCGCCGTGGCTGTTCCCACCCCGTTGGCGGCCCTGCCACTCATTTTGGTATCCCTGTTTTTCGTAAACCGTACGGCCCCGCTTGTCGATGATCCTTACGTGGTTATTGGGATACCGGTCAATGTCTTCGACCCGCCAAAAATCGTTGATGCCATCCTCATTCGGTGTAAGTAGGTTGGTCGCCGCTTTTACCGAAGGTTCGTTGGCATCCCCCTCTGCTGGTTCAATTTTTCCCACCACAACGAGCTCCTCGTTGATCACGTCCGCTTTTAAGCTGGCCAAAAAGCCTTTGGGTACCAGCAGCACGGGAGCCATATGCGGTAAGCTTTCACCGTTGTCGATGAGGGTATCCTGCCTGACCACATAGATCGTGTTGCTGTTTTCTTCCTGCAGGTAACTACCGTCAAACAACTCCCGGTACATGAACAATCGGTTGTACTGTTTTGTCATCACCCAATAGAAGTCGTCCATGGGTTGCCCGTGGTAGTCGGTCCAAACCTGAAGAATGTCCGGATGCTCCGCGGCAACCGTTGCATCCAAACGTGCCGGTTCCACGCTCGTGTGTTCCCAGCTTTCGTTGAAACTGTTTACCCACACGCTCGCCGGGTTGTATTTGAGGACACGCATCCAAAGACTCCGGTAGAAGTCACCGCGCTCACGCGCCACGTCAATTAAATTACCGACACCATTCCAGAAACCCGGACTTACGGCCATCACCTCGTCTCCGACGGGATTCGCATTTTTGAATAGTAAAGGCCAACCGTAGGTATTCCGATAAGCCGCCTCATCCTCCACCCGGTTAAACATCCACCTAACGGTAAATTTTTGGAAAAAAGGCATCGATTGTTCATTATTTAATAGGTTATCCCGGTTTGGCGGGAACTCCACGAAGTGTACCATAAATGGCTTGTCTCCCTGGTGATAGTAAGCATCTTTATAAGGCTCGTAGAATTCTTCCCAGGTACGCCTCGACTCATCCTCACATCGGATGACCGCGGCCGCATTATCCAGCCCCCTACTCGACCCCATGGCAATGCAGAAATACATTTTGTGCTGATTTCCTGAAAGATTGGCATTCCAATATTGCACGCGTTCAATCAATTTCTTGGCACGGTTATCAACCCAGGGGTTATTTCCGTTCGTGATGTCCAGCATCAGGTACGTAAACCCTGCGTCATGGATCCACCGGATCTGCTCATCGAGCACAGCGGGATCACCCGCGTCATACCTTCCCAGCGCAGGCGTGTACGGGTTGCCCCACGTGTCCCAGGTATTGTACTCGGCTGCCATTTTCGTTCGCGATTTATCCGCATTTCCCAAGCATAGCCACTCATCCGCAGAAACCGCGGTAGCCACCACCTCTTCTCCGTCCAGTTTACCGATCATCCGCGCTTTGGGAGCCGGTTTGTTACCCCGCGAAACCATGGTAGCGGGACGATGGCCAGCGATCCATAGGTGGTTTGCTTCCGCAAATCCGGTTTGGTTGGCGTAGGCTACCCACCAACTTCCGTTTACATAATAGGCGATGTCCGCCCGGCCGTCCCGATCAACGTCATATGCAAAACCTTCTTCGGCATCCGACCCGAACCCGCTTTTCCATACCCCTTGATTCACAAAGGCCGTTCCGCTGGAAAGGGCAACGGACCAGTTCCCCGTACCTTTTTCAAACACGATGGCATCGGCTTTGCCATCCCCGTTTACATCGGCAAGTAAGTGCCCATCGGCGGTATGCCCGAACTCATTGATCCAGGGAGAAAAACCGCCGAACGCGCCGGTTCCGTCTGAAATACCCACATACCATGCACCGACCAATCCGGTGTGGAAGTAAATAATGGCGTCGTCATTCCCGTCGCCATTCACATCGGCCAGAAATTGCTTGGTCGATCCCACACCATTTCCGGTAGACCAAAGGACGGGCTCGGCGAAACGGCTTCCCTCCGAAAAAGAAACCTGCCAATTTCCCTCATCCGGATTAAACAGTACCGCATCTGCTTTTCCGTCTCCGTTCACATCGCCCATGAGTGCTTGTTTGCTACCGACTTCAGGTGCTCCGTACGTCAGCAACACCTTGCTTTCGGAAAATAGGGTACCATCGGAAAAAGCCCCCTTCCAGGTGCCTTTCTCCAAGATGACGGCATCGTCCTTTCCATCCCCGTCGACATCTTCGAAGAACACAAAATCGGCATTCCCGCCAAATCCGGACAGCCGTTTATCGGGCCCTTCGTTGGCAAAAATCGTGGTGTAAAACACCCCTGAATTCTTGGGCGGATCGGTCTGTTGTGCATGGACCGCCATCCACCCAAACAAAGCGGCGGCCAATGCACCTGATTTCTTCGTTAACCTTGGCATACTGCTACTAATTAAATAAATTTTGGTAATGGTAAAGCCGGAATTTGTCCAGTCTGAAATACTGTTGGTCCTGTATGAAGTTAGCTACCACACCCAGGGTAACTTCCGTTTCCTCCGGCAATACAAATGACAACGACGGAGCCGTAAACGGCGTATATGCAATGGCCTGCTGTATGTCCTCCACATCCGGCAGTGTGTTACCTTCCGCGACTGTGATATAGCCCTGCTGGGTTACGGCAAAATCCAGGAATGCCACATCCAGGTCGTATTTACCGGCCGGAAGGGTGATGTGTTGATAGATCTTTCCATTGGGTATTTCGGGCGAGCTGTACCGCTCCATGGACATGAAACCACCATCCCCGTAATTGTCAAAACCGCCCAACGTTCCTCCCTCAAAATTCTTTACACTGGCACTGGTCGTCCAGTCTGCCAACACGCCTCTTCTGACCCCATCGTATACCGATGCAATAAAAGGATGTCCCGAATTCTTTATGTACCGATCGGTCACCTCCACTTTGGTGCCCAACATCACCAAATCGACATCCAGTACGATGTTAAGTTTGGACAGCTGGTCATTCAGCTCAAACTTCGAGGGATTGGAAAGCCGGATGGTCAAGACCAGCTGTTTACCCAGGTGCGCATTCAGTTTATCTGCGTCAAATACTAGGTCAAAGGAACTGTGTTCCGTCCCGGCCGTAACGGATGCTGGCATCTCATATACATCCTTCGGAGCTATAAACGCATGCTGTCCCAGTGTACCTCCGTCTATCAGTTGTTGTGCCGCCGCATCATCGGCACCCACCTCCAGCGTAAAAGACTGTTGCTCCTGCAGGCCCGACCTTCCGATATAAACCGGAACGGTGAGCTTCCGGTTTTCTTTGTCGACAAAATAATTCTTCGGATTCGTCGGCACACGGAATACTGGATTCGTTGCCGCCGTCAGGTAGATCTTAGCCGATCCCGGTGGTACATCCACCCCTTTGGAGCATGCTGCTACGGCAACTACCATGCTCCACAACATGAGGCGGAGCCATAATGACCTATTTTTTTCTCTTTTCATTTCCAACAGATTTAACCTGACTAATACCCCGGATTTTGTCCATTCACCCATTCCGGTCCGTTCTGTGCTTTCATTGACGGATTGGAATCAATCCAGCCCTGGTAGATCGGGAATAAGTAATTACGCTCAAAAAATTCCTGCGTATGCACGATGGCCCGCGTATCGTAGACCCATTGGCCGCCCTGCTGGCGGATGTCTACGCCATAAATGGGCTGGTTGAGTACCACCGAGGCCGTACGCCAACGGATCAGGTCCCACCAACGCTTGTTCTCGAAAGCCAATTCCACGCGGCGTTCCCTCCGGACAACTTCACGAAGTTCCTCCCGTGTCAATGTCCGTCCGTACGTTTGTTGCAGCGTTGGGATGCCCCCTCTTTGCCGCACCTTATCAATTGCCTCGATGACCGCCTGGGTCACATCACCCGCTTCAATACTGGCCTCTGCAAAATTCAGGAGCGCTTCTGCATACCGGAAATAAATGTAGTTTGCACCATCCTTATGCAGATTACCCACCAGCGACGCATCAATTCCCTTGCGCCTGAAATAACCGGTATTGTTCTCGGCTGCCGGATTCCGCGCAAACTGCTGCCCCTCTTTCATTTGGTATACCTGACCGGCAAACTGGACGCCGTCAAAAATAATCGACTGGTAGAACCGTGGTTCCCGGTTTTCATAAGGAGCTGACCCGTCATAGCCTGATCCGTTGTCTGTAATCCGTAGCCCATTGGCCATGGCATAATCGTCTACCAGGTTCTGTGTCGGTTGCATAGAGGCCCAACCATTGAAATTACCTTTCGGTCCGTAATAGTTATTCCGGTACCCCGTCCGTGCCGATGGCTCGTGCTGATAAGCAAAAATGGTTTCCTTATTGTTGTTATTGCCTTCCAGGAACTGGCCGTGGAAATCATCAAACAAATCGTAAGGTTTTCCGTTGCCCATTTCCTCGATCAGCTGTCTATAAGTAGCCGCCGATTCCGGGTAGTTGCCTGCAAACAATTCGATCCACCCTTTGAGAAATAACGCGGCACCTTTGCCCGCCCGGCCTTCGTCGGGCGATCCCGCCGTGTTGTTGGTTGGCAGGTCATCGGCGATCGACGCCAATTCGTCTACCATAAAATTATACGTTTCCTCGAATGTGCTCCGGGGTTTAAAGATGGCGTCGCCCTGCGAAGCCTGATGGAGCACATCGGTGACCAGGGGTACGCCGCCATATGCCATCCACAGCTGGTGGTAAAAGTAAACCCTCAGGAAGCGTACTTCCGCCTCGCGCTGTGCACGCCACTCCGTCGGAAAGTTATCCGCGTGCTCGGCCACGAGTTTCAGAAAGAGGTTACACTTCCGAATCCGCGCATAGGTATGGTTGTACATGAACGGCATGGCCGGGTAGTCGTGGTTGTACAGCCCCGGATTGAGCGATCCGGCACCATACGACCGGGCAACGGACAGCGTCCAGGACATCGACCAGTGAAAACTGCAGACGGCATTGTCGCCCCAGTTTTCAAATGCGTCGTAGTTATAGCTTTTTCCTTCCTCATCCGGCAGACTCCCGTAGATGTCGTTGAGAAATAAGTCTGCACCCGATTGATCGGAAAAGACGGTTTCGGCAGAAAGCTGGTTACGGGGTGTCACTTCTAAAAAGTCGTTGCTGCATGACGAAACGATGAAAAGCAGCAAAACCCAGTACGTGTATTTTAGTTGGTGTATCATGATTGTATCCGTAAACGATTAGAACTGTATATTTAATCCCACAGAGAACACTTGCTGGTGCGGGTAATACCAACCCCGTGCGTTGTTGTCGGTACCGCCGCCGCCCTGTCCCATTTCCGGATCGATAAACTTTTTGATGGCACTCCAGGTGGCAAGGTTTTGCCCCGCGGCGTAGATGCGCACGCCCGCCAATTTCATGACGTTGGCCACCTGGGTAGGCAGCGTATAGCCCAGCTCTGCATTTTTGATACGGAGGTACGAAGCGTCATAAAACCACCAGCTGGACGACTGTTGGTTGTTGGCGTTGCCCCCCTGGCCGAATAGCCGCGGGAACCGCGCACCGGTATTTTCAGGTGTCCAATAGTCGTCGGCCACGACCTGCGTCGCACTGGCTCCCACAAAAAATGGCCAGACCAGTTCCATTTGGATCTGTACGTTGGTTTGCGCAGCCCCCTGGAAGAGCACGTTCAGGTCGAAATTTTTGTACGTGATGCGGGGGTTGAACCCATAGATGACCTGTGGCAGAATGGGATGGCCGATGTGGGTTTGGTCGTTGATATCTACCTTGCCATCCCCATTTATATCCGCATACATAATGTCACCAGGTGCCACGGCACCGAACGTAGGGGTCGGAAAGCCTTTCAATTGCCCGTTTTCATCGAAATCGTCGGCCTGGTAGAGCCGGATTGCTTTCAGCGCAAACTGCGAATTCAGCGGCCGGCCTGTACGGGAGCGGTTCGGGTCGTTTAAGGTCACTGCGTTTTCGAATGTTTCGATCAGCTTGTTTTTGGCGTAGGTAAAGTTTGCAGCCAGTTCCACCTGCAGATCGTCGGAAAATCGTTTCCTCAGGTTAACCGATAGATCCACCCCCCGGTTTTCCATCACGCCTGCATTGATCTGTGACAGGCCGATTCCATACTCGGTAGGCACCACCGATGCCGGTGATACCAGCATGTTGTTGCGCTTCTCGTAAAAATAATCCACTTCGAAACTCAACAGGTTGTCCAGCACCGCACCTTCCAAACCGATATTTGATTTCTGTGCCCGCTCCCAGGTAATATTGGGATTGGCCTCGGCACGTTCACTGACCCCCTGGAGAATCGTACCTCCAAAATTGTAAGCATTGCCATTCAGCGACATTGCATTCGAATACTGAAACGGTCCACCCGCCAAGTTGCCCGACTCGCCGTAGGAGGCGCGGAGTTTCAGCTGATCGATCCAGTCGACATGGTCCTTCAGGAAACGTTCTTCAGACAACCGCCAACCCAGTGAAAACGCGGGGAAAAAACCGAAGCGTTTGCCCGGTGCAAAATAGTAATGCCCATCGTACCGACCGGACGCCTCTGCAAAATACCGATCGTTGAAGCCATAGGTCACCCGGTATACATAGCCAACCTGCCTTGCTTCACTGGACGTGCCCCCGGTACCCCAATCCTCCTTGTCCGAACTTCCCAAGTCAATCTCGGGCACATTGAATTCATAGTTTCCACGGGATGCCGCCACGTAGTCCCAGTCGGATCTACGCGCTTCAAATACACCTAAGCCCGTTATGGAATGCCGCCCGAACTGTTGGTTGTAATTCACCATCGCCTGCAGGGTATAGTCTTTCCAACGCTGGTTCTGCACCAGCAACGAAGGTTTGCCGCCTACGGTTACCTCGGTATATTCATACGGGGTGGTGGTCGTGTTGATCGAGTAAGATGAGGGGGCTGGCTCGTTCCAGTTTTTGTCGTGAAGTGTCGTCGGGTCATAAGCAACCACTCCTTTGAGGCTTAGCCCTTTAACGACGCGGATTTCCTGATCTACGGTCAGCTGGGCCATCACACGGCTCTCTTCGCTGGCCCGCGATCCGGTTGTCAATAAATGCAGGATCCGCTTACCGTTGTTATAAGCCTCCAGCCCATTGGAATAACGGAGCGCATTGACGGGCCACCAAGCCTGTGCCGTGGAGAAAATCTGCCGGGGATCGCTGGAAGGTCTGTTGACGAACTCGTTGTAGGCATTGATAGACAACCCTATTTTGGTGGTTTCAGTCACCTTCGCATCGATGTTGGTAACCAGGTTATACCGTTTCCGCCGGGTAGTTGACCACAACCCTTCCTGTCCGAGGTATCCCAACCCAGTATAATAGGTGATACGGTCTGTGCCTCCCGAAAAAGCCACGTTGTGGTTGGTCAGGGTGGTATTCTTGTTACGGACGGCATCCATGGCGTTCGTATTCGGGTACTTATCGTAATCTGCATCGGGTGCGCCTTCCACCGATTTCCGGAATCCTTCCACCATTTCCTCCGAAAACGGTGCCGCCTGGCCGGCGTTTACGTCCGCAGTATTCCGCAGGCGCACGTAGTCATAGGCATTGACCATGTCGACGATCGTCGTCGGATTCTGGATTCCCACGTATCCGTTATAATCAAACAAAATCTGCCCACTCTTTCCCTTTTTGGTCGTCACGAGAATAACGCCGTTTGCACCTGCCATGCCGTAGGGTGCTACGGCTGCCGCATCTTTCAGGACGGTAAAACTCTCGATCGTACTGGGATCCAGTTTGGTAAAAGACCGTGGTACACCGTCCACGATCACCAGCGGTGCGCTGTTTCCGGTCGTCGCCAGCCCCCTGATATGGATTTCCGCCCCGTCGTTTCCCGGCTCTCCACTGCCCTGTGCGGCAATGACGCCGGCCAATCTTCCGTTTAAGGAATTGCTCAGGTTTGCCGAAGGCGCATTCTTTACGTCCGATGTTTTCAGTGTCGATACCGAGGCCGTGGTCTGGCTGCGTTTTTGTGTTCCGTAGCCGACCACGACTACCTCATCGAGCGCATCGGCCATGGCTTGCAGGGCGACATCGATCCGTTGCCGGCCCATAACAGGCACCTCTATCGTTTCGTAGCTCACGAAAGAGAAGACTAACGTATCGCGCTCTCCGGCAGCCGTTGAGAAAAGACCGCCCTCGGCTGTGACCGTTGTCCGTCCCGTGGATTTCACGAGAATGGTTGCCCCCAACAGGGGTTCACCGGTTTGCTTGTCGGTGACACTACCTGAAACGGTCGATTGTTGTTGTACCATTGTCTTTGCATAGCCCGTCGCAACAGTCGGCGTGAGCCACCACACGAAAAACGCGCTAAGTACAGATCGTAATAATTTATATTTCATCTGTTTATCGTTTTGTTTTTAATTGTCAGATGGAGCCTTCGATGATTAAATAATCATTACCCTGTGGGTTTAATGATTATTTTAATCATGTCGGGTTCATAACTTATCATTTTGTTTCATTGGTTAAGTAAGGGGGGTCAAAACGTGACCGTCAACCCTCCGTCTACCGTCATGACGGATCCCGTTATATACGATGCGTCCGGCCCTGCCAGAAAGTAAACTGCCCCGGCTACTTCTTCCGGCCTCCCGGGACGCTTTAACGGCAGGTGATTGTATTTCACATAATTGTCACGGAACCACTCCGTCTGCAGCTCGTTCCTGCCATCCGCTTTGACCGACATGGGCGTATCGATAAACCCCGGTGCCACCGTATTGGCCAGAATACCCCTCGGTGCCAGTTCCAATGCCAACGACCGGGTAAACTGGGTAATCGCAGCTTTTGCCATCCCATAAGCCGAACTTCCCATTTCCACACGCTCATGGTGGATGGAGGTGATATGGATCAACCGCCCGCCATCCTTAATCAAGGGTACGAGCAACCGGCAGCTTTTTACCGTACCGTACAGCATCACCTGCAATGCATTATCCCATTTTTCGAAATCACTATCCAGGGCTGGCATTCCCTGTGAAACTCCAACGCTATTCACCAACACGTCGAAATCTCCGCACGCTTCGGCAATCCAGTTTGCCAGCGATTGGATGTGTGCCTCCTTTCGCACGTCAACCTCAAATGCACGATGGCCTTCGCCCGGTAGCACCGAACACACCGCATTGCCTTTATTCAGATCGGACGATCCGATGAATACCCGATACCCCTGGCCAGCGAAGCGTATGGCTACCGCTTTTCCAATACCCGATGATCCGCCCAGTATCACAGCTCTTTTCCCGTTCATTGTTAGTACGTAGCCCTCCCACCGGAAATGTCAAACACAAACCCCGTAGAAAAACTGGCCTCCGGTGATACGATCCAGGTGGCCACGGATGCTACCTCATCCACGGTACCCAATCTACCCATCGGTATCTTTTCGGTCATATACCGGAGCTGCTCAGGTGCCGTGTCGGCATTCATCGCGGTCTTGATCACCGCTGGGGCCAAGCCATTCACCGTAATGCCCGTGGTTGCGCACTCTTTGCCCACAGCTTTTACCAGGCCGATGACCCCCGCTTTTGTGGCGGAATAACCCACCATATTCGGATTTCCTTCTTTGCCCGCGATGGACGCGATCAGCAGGATGCGCCCGTAATTACGCGCTGTCATCAAGGGTATGGCGTATTTTGTCATCAAGAATGTCCCTTTCAGATTCACTTGGTAAATACCGTCAAATGCTGCGGTGTCATACGCTTGAATCGGTGTGTTGGTGGGGCCGACGATACCCGCTGAATTCACCATCACATCCAACCGGCCGAACTGCTTGGCAATTTGCGTATACAGCTTGCCTACCGATCGCTCATCCGTTACATCCAGCGGCATACCCGTAGCCGTTCTGTCCTGCTCATTCAGTTGCTCAACGGTAACGGCTAATTTCGCTTCGTCTTTATCAGCCAAAATAACGGTTGCACCTTCCGCGGCCAGTCGGCTTCCGATGGCTTTTCCCAGTCCATCAGCACCGCCCGATACCAAGGCAACCTGATTTTCAAATCGTTTCTTCATTCGTTATCGTTAAATTATTGTGTTGGGATTCCGTCTTTCACCCGGTTTATCATTCCTTGTTAGCATTGGCTAAATTACGGGGATTAACTTCCTTGGGGAAACACCTCTTTTGCAACATTTAATACACTATTTACATATAATCCGATTTTCGTTGTATTTTTCATACATTTTAGTTAATTATGTACTACCATTTATAAATTCATACCATGCAACACCATTTAAAGAGCGTATACCAACACCAGAGCGGAACCGCCGGCATGAGCTTCATTGTACGAGAATACCTGCAACCGCACTTCAATTCGCCGTACCACTTCCACGATGCCTATGAGTTAATCATGATTCCGAAAAGCCATGGAAAACTCTATGCGGGTACCAAAATCCTGAACTTTACGGATGGAGAGATTTTCCTCTTCGGGCCAGGATTGGCACATTGCTTCCTAAATGACCGGTCGTTTAAGGAAACCGGAGAAACTGCACATGCCGTTGTTATTTTTTTTAAAGAAGATTTTTTAGGCAAAACCTTCTTCGAGCGTGCGGAATTGGCAAACATCCGTGCCCTCCTGCAAGCTTCGTCGTTGGGGCTTAAGCTGAACATACTGGACAGTCAGTTGGCAAAAGGCTTTCACCGCATTACACAAAGCAAAGGGATGGAGGCACTCCTGCTGTTGTTACAGATGCTTCATCGACTATCTGACATGCGCGAACACCTGATTTCGATCGACAGTGTGATTCCCAAAGTCAGGCACGAACAGGGAGATGCCGAACGGCTGGAAAAAGTAATCCGGTACATCATTGACCATTTCAAAGAAGAACCAGACAGCAAGGAAGCCGCTTCCATCGCCTGCATGAATGAAGCCGCATTCTGCCGTTACTTCAAACGGCGGACGGAAAAGACATTTTCGCAGTTCGTTAACTACGTACGGGTGACGCACGCGACAAACTTATTGGTCAAAGAAAATTGGAATATTGCCAGCATCTGCTTCGAATGCGGTTACCGGAACATCTCGTATTTCAACCGGCAGTTTAAGGGCATCATGGGCGTTACCCCGATGGAATACCGTTCCAATCACGTGGGTGCCGCTGAGACACTGTTGGGGGAGATTGCCTGAATACAGGTTTCTGAAATTTACCAAAACACGGTATACAGCGCCACCAATATCCCGCAAACCAGTAATGCCCCCACAGCAAAGCCCCTGTCTACGGCAAATAGCTTACGATCTACGTCCAGTCCCTTCGTCTGTACACCCCGGCTCCGGTCCCACCGGCTGATCCCCCACATGCCGAGCACACATAATACAAAAACGATACTCATCCGGTCCAGGAACGGGATTTCGTATACACCCGCATCATTCAGCTTTGCAAAGCCGATCGGTTCAAGGAATGACCAACTGAACCAGTGGGGAGAAAACTTCAATACGATGGACAGAAAAAACCCTCCGATGGTTGCAAACAGGGCCGCATTGGAGGTGGTACCTTTCCAGAAAAAGCCCAAGATAAACATGGCAAAAATACCCGGGGAAACAAATCCTGTATATTCTTGGATGTATTGGAACCCGCCCTTTTTGTCTATCCCCAAATAGGGTGCGATCACCACGGCAAGCACCATTGCGCAGATAATGGTCAATTTCCCGATTCCAACCAATTTCTCCTCGGAAACCGTCTTGCCGGCCATCCGTTTGTAGATATCCAATGTGAATATGGTCGCAATACTGTTGGCTTTTCCAGCCAATGATGCAACTACTGCCGCCGTAAGAGCGGCAAAAGAAAGGCCTTTGAGCCCTACGGGCAAGAGGTTCAACAGCACCGGATACGCACGGTCGGGATTCAAGGTACCATCGGTGGCCATGGATTGCTGGAAACTACCCTGCTGGTACAATACGTACGCGGCAATCCCCGGTATGACCACGATCAATGGCATGAGCAGTTTCAAAAAAGCGGCAAAGAGAATTCCTCTTCTTGCCGTCTTCAGGTCGGCACCTAATGCCCGTTGCGTGATGTACTGGTTACACCCCCAATAGTTGAGGTTCGCGATCCACAGTCCGCCCAGGATCACACTCAGGCCGGGCAGATCGAAATAATTGGATTATCCCGGTGGAGTATCATTTCAAAATGGTCGCCGGCATGTTCGGTCATCCGTTTAAAGCCGTGCACGATACCTGAATCGCCGAAATGATCGGCGACGAGGTTCAATGCCAGGTAGGTAGTAGCCAGCCCGCCGAAAATTAGGAAAGCCACCTGTATGACATCCGTATAACCGATCACTTTCATGCCTCCCAGCGTAATCACGATGGCAAAGCCCGCGAGGAAGTACATACAGACCGTCAGATCCAACCCCGATATGCTGTTAATTGCCAATGCGCCGAGAAACAGGATGGAAGTGAGGTTGACTACGACATAGAGCAGCAGCCAGAAAACCGCCATAATCAAACCAACCGTATCGTTGTACCGCTGGCTCAAAAACTGAGGCATCGTAAAGATCTTGTTTTTCAGGTAAACCGGAATGAAGAAAACCGCCACGATAATCAAGGTCAATGCCGACATCCATTCATACGACGCAATTGCCAGCCCCATCTTAAAGCCCGACCCACTCATACCGATAAACTGTTCGGCAGAAATATTGGAAGCAATAAGCGAAGCGCCGATGGCCCACCAGGTCAACTTTCCCTCCGCCAGGAAATATTCCTTCGTGGATTCCCGGGCAGCCCTTTTCCGGAAATAGATCCAGAGGCCATAACCTGCCACGATCAGGAAATAAACGATAAAAACGATGTAATCTCCGGTGGCTAACTTATTCATGGGGATCTTTATTGGCTATCTAATTGTGTCCGCAAAATTAACCCACAAAATCAGGGAAGGCCCACACAAAATTTGCGTAGGTTGATACACTATTTGCCAATGCACCATTTGCCAATGCACCGCGATGACAACAGCACCGGCGCATAGGGGGACTTTACTTTTAATGTCCTCCTGCCACCGGCTCAGATTGCGTGACCTTTCCCAGCTTGCGGCTGCAATACAGCCCGTACCCGGCAACATACGCGTAACAGATTGCCGGTATGATAAAGGAAGGTTTCAACCCAACGACATCGGCCATCCATCCCTGCAAAAGCGGAATCAGTGCTCCCCCCAGGATGCCCATTACAAGCAACGAGGCACCCTGACTGGTGTGCGCGCCCAACCCGGTAATGGCCAGCGTAAAGATATTAGACCACATGATGGAATTGAATAATCCCACGGCCAGCAATGTCCACATAGCCCAGCTGCCGGAGCCCAATACCGTGGCAAGTATCAGCCCGATATTTACCAAAGCAAACACCGTCAGCGCGCGGGCGGCTACCGATCTTCCGATGGCAAATGCCACAAAATTCAGTACGATAAAAATAAGGAATGTAGCGATCTGGTTGAAAGAGAGGTCGACGATGCTATAGATGACCAAAAAAACGGCAATCGCCGCCAGCACCATGTAACTAGCCTTCTTCGTCGCGTTCAATTTGTCGTTCAGTGAAATCGAACCCAGGAAGCGGCCGATCATTGCTCCGCCCCAATACAAAGCCAGGTAATTTTTACCCACATGCTCATCCAGTCCCATCACATCCGGTTGACTGATAAAACTGATGATCAGACTCCCAATTGCCACTTCTGCACCGACATAAAAGAAAATGCCCAATACCCCGCCGCGCAATTGCGGGAAAGCCAATGCACCCAATTTACCGCCACCCACTTCTTCGGCTTTAAACCGGGGTAGCTTGATCATCCGGACGAATACTGCCAGCAATACAAATAGCAATCCGAATATCAGGTAGGGAATCTTGGTCGCATCCGGCGTAATTTCGCCGCCCTCGGCAAAAAATTCAAAAATCAGGTATCCTCCTAGTACAGGTGCGATGGTTGTACCCAACGAGTTAAATGCCTGTGCCAGGTTAAGCCTGCTGGACGCCCCTTCGGGCGGCCCAAGAATGGCCACGTAGGGATTGGCGGAAATCTGCAGCAGCGTAAACCCCAACCCAAGGGTAAACAATGCCAGTAAAAACATGGGGTAGATGGCCATCTGTTCTGCCGGATAAAACAACAGGCATCCCAGTGCCGAAATCAATAAACCGATGATGATCCCCCCTTTATACCCAATTTTATTGATCGGATCGCCGGAAAAATAGGATACGGCAAAATAAATCACCGAGCCAATAAAGTATGCTCCAAAAAAGGCGAATTGCACCAGCATTGCCTGGAAATAATTCAGCTGAAACAGCTCTTTCAAGTGCGGAATGAGGATATCATTCATGCACGTGATAAACCCCCACATGAAAAACAAGGTAGTTAAAGTGGCTAAAGAAACGCTGTAATTCGATTTAGCATCCTGAGATTGCGTCATAATTTTCTATTTATAATCGGCCAAACTTAGATAAAGTTGCTTCCAAATGCAACTATAATTTAATACGAAATAAAAAAAACTTTATCGTTCCCTCCGCTACCGTTGAGAAACTATTGCTAGGGCGGAAATATCGGTACTATATCTTGTATTTACAAGCACTGTCTCCAAATATACTAATTAAAGGTAACTCAGCCACTTCTGCTTTCGGTTTCGCTGCTTATATTGGTCGTACCAACGGCAAACTGGGTACAATGCAGCGATCACTCCGAGCCACAGCAAATAGACTGCCCAAAGTTCCAATCCACTGGTGCCTTCCGGCCTACCGAAGTTGAATCCAAACCTGAAATCAGCCGGTGAAAACCCCTGTGCAAACAGTACGATGAATAAAAGGGGATGGATCAAATACCAATGCCATAAGTAATAGAACAGCGGTACCCTACCGTAGACTTCCAAAACCGCCGTCATGCGGTTACCCGCACATTCGGCCAGCGAAAGCAATAAAAACATCCAGCCGAGCATCAGCAGGTCAAACAGTAACGACGGCGGATATTTGGTCACGTTGATAAATGACAAGCACGTAAATAACCCGTTCTGCTGGATACTCCAAGGTGCCGGATCTCCATATACATTGAGCGCCCGTAGTACCACAAATAATCCGATACAAACTAGCCCGACGATGGCAAACAACCGTCGTCTATCCAACCGGGTATGTTCAAACCACCTGCCGCACCCAAAACCCACCAACAAAATTGCGATCCAGGGTATCGGGGGATACCCAACCAACAGGTTGTGATTTTCACCGAGGGGAATCAATCCAGGCACGAAGAGATGCGACGTTGTGGAAGAAAATACATGCTGCAGTGCAACGATGCCCACGCCGATGATTCCCAGGATTTTTGGATTCCACGTAAGCAATGCACCCAGCACGACGAAACCCAAACCAATGGCAGCAATAACTTGCAGGAGAAACACTTCGAAATGCACATCAAACCAAATCCCGAAATTGACGACCGTAAATTCAAGAATCACAAGCCACAGACCCCGGCTGATGAGAAACCGTCGGGCTGCTCCGATATCGCCCCGTTTCTGCAAAGAAAGATAAGCCGATGCGCCTGACAGCAGCACAAATGTCGGTGCGCAGAGATGGGTAACCCACCGAGTAAGAAACAAGGCCGGCGTAGTCGCAGACAAATCAGTAGGATCTCCAGAAAGCGATCCGATGTGCATCAGGTCACGGATGTGGTCAAGCGCCATCAGTAACATCACGAACCCGCGTACCCGATCAATGGAGTGAATTCTGGCCGTCACCGGCCTACCTCCCCGGCTTCTTCCACCGCTATTTCTGTGACCGAAAAAGGCTGCTGTACCGCCGCATGTGCGGCCTGCTGTGCCACTTGAGCTTCCCTTTCGGACACCTGTTCCGGGCGGTACTTCGTTACAGGGGCCTGCTCGCCAAACAGCGATTCAAACCAGGTACAAGCCGCAATGAACCGCCCGATGTGCAGATCCAGGTGATACCCATCCCGTGTTAAGTCATCCCCCAGTGCCGTACGTGCGTTCTGGATAGCCGTACCGCTGGGGATCAGCCGATTAAAGGGCATCAACGTTTTGGCTTTTGCAGAAGCGTCCATGATGGCCCGATACATGGTCTGCTGGTCACGGTTGTAATTCGCGAAGCCTTCATGCGTGGAAGTGGGTGAATAGGCCCAGGTTTGGTGCCAGATCAAACGCACCTTTCCACCGGTCACGCTGTCTACGTACCGGTACACACCTTTAAGCGGCCGTACATACGTATCAAACTGCCCCGATAGCGGACTAGCCTGCTGGAGCGATACATAATCCCAGCGCTCGTCCTGCAACGCCGTACGGATGCTGACTTTTTCCGTTGTGGTTTT
>Ga0164243_10002542_pt1 | contig 30050 bp, 23 predicted proteins | sample OricompcompostOP_FD_108781 | JGI IMG/M metagenome (GOLD analysis project Ga0164243, IMG submission 108781) | Organic Plus compost microbial communities from Emeryville, California, USA - Original compost - Organic plus compost (OP) | ecosystem: Engineered > Solid waste > Mixed feedstock >... | reverse complement strand
CCTCGCGGGCGCCTCCTCACCGGCTCCGTCGGGGCGCCGGGGCGCCGAGGCGGGCGAGGACGACGGTCGCCTCCTCGACGATGTCGGCGACGACCTGGCCGGCCGGCTTGATCGCCGAGATCAGGCCGGCGCCCTGGCCGGCCGGCAGCGAGCCGCGGTCGACGTCGCCCTCGATCCGGCCCAGCGCCGACGCCGGCTGGCCGACGTGCAGCATCTGCAGCGGGAAGGGCTCGATCGCGTCGGGCTTGGCGTCCCACTCCGCGGTGAAGCCGTTGCGGATCAGGCGGACCGGCTTGCCGCTGTGCGCGCGCGTGACGACGGTCCCCTCCTCGTCGATCGCGGCGATCTTGAGCTTGTAGTTGTCGTGCGCGTGCGCCTCCTCGGTGACGATGAAGCGCGTCCCCATCCAGACGCCGCTGGCGCCGAAGGCGAGGCTGGCGACCAGCCCGCGGCCGTCGCTGAGGCCGCCCGCGGCGACGACCGGCACGTCGACGGCGTCGACCAGCCGGGGGATCAGCGCGGCGGTGCCGACGCGGCCGTTGTGGCCGCCGGCCTCGTGGCCCTGGCCGATGATCGCGTCGACGCCCTGCGAGACGAGCTTGACCGCCTGGCGGCTGTTGCCGACGACCGACATCACGGTGATGCCGAGCTCGTGCGCCGGCTCGACGACGTTGATCGGGTTGCCCAGGCCCGAGATCAGGATCGGCACGCGCTCCGCGAGCGTCACCTCGATCTGCTGCTCGACCTCGTGCGTGTAGCGGACGACCTCGGCGCCCTCCGTGTCGACGCGCGCGAACAGGATGTCGACGCCGAACGGCTTGTCGGTCAGCCGCTTGGCGATCCGGATCTCCTCGCGCAGCTCGTCGATCGTCAGCTGCGCGCTGCCGATCACGCCGACGCCGCCGGCCTCCGAGACGGCCGCCGCGAGCTTGCCGCGGGCGATCAGCCCCATGCCGGCCTGCATGATCGGGTGCTCGACGCCGAGCAGGTCGCAGAGCGGGGTGCGGAGGGGGGAACGGGACGTGGTGGTCATGTGCTGCTGCCTCTCGGTCGTGGTGGGAAGGGGGTCAGCGCAGCGCGCCGCTGGCCTCGTGACGGTCGATCTCCGCGTCGTCGAGGCCGAGCAGGCGGCGGCAGACCTCGCGGGTGTGCTGGCCGATCGTCGGCCCGGAGGCCGCGACCTCGACCGGCGTCCGCTGCAGCCGCCACGGCAGCCGCATCAGCTCGCCGGGGCCGCAGATCGGGTGCTCGCGCTCGACGAACAGCCCGCGCGCACGCGCGTTCGGGTCGCGCTGGGACTCGTCGAGGTCGAGCACCGGCGCGGCGTCGACGCCGGCCGCCGCGAGCGCGCCGAACAGCTCGTCGCGGTCCCGCTCGGCGGTGCGCGCGCCGACCGCCGCGTCGAGCGCGGCGCGGTCGCGCACGCGGCCGGCGTGCGTCGCGAAGCGCTCGTCGCGCGCCAGCTCGCGGGCGCCGAGCGCGGCCGCGAGCGCCTGCCACTCGGCGTCCTCGGCGACGGCGATCGCGATCCAGCGGTCCTCGCCGCGGCAGGGGAAGTGGCCGTGGGGCGCCATCGAGGGGTGGGCCATGCCGCGCGCGGCGGGATCGCGGCCGGTCAGCTGGCGCTCGGCCAGCGGCTCGGCCATCAGCGCCACCAGCGCCTCGGTCTGCGAGAAGTCGAGGTGCTGGCCGCGGCCGCTGCGCTCGCGCTCCAGCAGCGCGGCGAGCAGCGCGACGAGCGCGTGCGAGCCGGAGGTCGGATCGCCGAGCGCGAGCGTCATCATCCCGACGGCCGGGTCGTCCGGGTAGCCGACGAGCTGCTCGAGCCCGGCGAAGCTCGTCATCACCGGCGCGTAGCCGCGCATCCCGCTGAGCGGGCCGTCGCGGCCGATCGTCGACATCGACAGCATCACCAGCCGCTCGTCGCGCCGCGACAGCTGCTCCCAGCCGAGGCCGTTGCGGTCGAGCACGCCCGGGCTGAGGTTCTCGATCACGACGTCGCAGCGCGCCGCCAGGTCGCGCAGCAGGCGCGCGCCGTCCGGGTGCTTCATGTCCGCCGTCACGCTGAGCTTGCCGCGGTTGACCTGGTGGACGTAGGGCGAGATCTCCTCCGGCGGCCCGTCGAGGCAGGCGCCGACGACCGGCCGCCCGCGCAGGCGCGAGTTGTCGAGGCGGCCGCGGTGCTCGACCTTGATCACCTCGGCGCCGAGGTCGGCCAGCGCCGCCGCCACCATCGGACCAGACCAGACCCACGACAGGTCGAGCACGCGCAGCCCGCGCAGCAGGGCGCCGGGGGCGCCGGTGGCGCCGGTGGCGCCGGTGGCGCCGGTGGCGCCGGTGGCGCCGGGGACGCCGGGGGCGCCGGCGGCGCCGTCGCGCGCCGCCGGCGCCGGGGAGGACGCGGCGCAGGAGGCCCCGCGGGCGGCCTCGCGCATCAGCTCGCGTCCGTGCTCGCCCAGGCGCGGCGCCGGCCGCCGCTCGCGACGGACCGGCCGCAGCGACGAGCGCAGGGGCGCCAGCGGCACCCGCAGCGCGTCGTCGCCGACCGGCAGCGGCGCGCTGAACGTGCCGCGGTGCGCGAGGTGCTCGTGCGCGAGCAGCTCGTCGGCGCTCAGCAGGGGGCCGAGCGCGAAGCCGTGCTCGCGCGCGATCGCGAGCAGCTCGGCGCGCGACCGCGACGCGGTCCACGCGGCGACGTGGCGGTCGGCCTCCTCCGCGTGATGGCGCGCGATCTCGAACGGGTCGGCGAAGCGCTCCGCGCGCGCCCACGCCGGGTCGCCCATCGCCGCGACGATCTTGCGCCAGTCGGCGCTGCCGCGGCCGATCAGCGCGACGTGGCCGTCGGCGCACGGGAAGATCGCGTACGGGTAGGCGCCGCCGCTCTCCGACGCGCTGCGGCCGGCGCGCCGCCACGGCTTGCCGAAGGGGACGTACATGCGCGCGTTGGTGCCGACGAAGCTGGCGAGCAGCTCGGCGGTCGAGACGTCGACCGCCTGCCCGCCGGCGGCGCCGCGCTCGCGGCCGAGCAGCGCGGCGAGCGTCGCGGCCGCCGCGTTGGCGCCGCCGAGGTAGTCGGGCAGGTCGTGCGGCGGCGCCAGCGGGGCGCGGTCGGGGCGGCCGACGACCCAGCTGGCGCCGGCCAGCGCCGCGCTCGTCAGCGCGCTGCCGGCCCGCTCGGCGTAGGGGCCGCAGTCGCCGTACGCGGTCACCGCCGTCGCGACGAGCCGCGGGTGGCGGCGCGCCAGCGACGGGCCGTCGAGCGCCAGCGCCCGCCGGCGGGCGAGCGGCAGGTTGGTGACGAGCGCGTCGGCGCCGTCCAGCAGCGCGTCGAGGCGGCGCCGGTCCGCGGCGGCGTCGAGGTCGAGCACGATCCCGCGCTTGTCGAAGTTGAGCGCGTGGAAGAGGCCGCTGCGCTCGGGGTCGGGCGCGCCGGCGAAGGGGCCGTGGCGCCGGGCGCGATCGCCCTCCGGCGGCTCGACCTTGACGACGTCGGCGCCCAGCTCGGCGAGCAGGCGGCCGGCGTAGGGCGCGCTGACGTGCTCGCCGAGCTCGACGACACGGCATCCGCTGAGCGGGCCGTCGCCGTTTCGTGGGACTGGCATGCCACGACTATAACCTGCGCATGGTTTGGAGCGCAAGCGCGACTGCGACCTGCACGACCGGGAGCGCCGGTCTTCCGATCGCGACGGACCGGATATCCTGCGCCGGGATGGCACGTCCGAAGTTGTCGGTGATGCTGGCCGAGGCGATCGCGGAGGAGATCGTCCGGCGCGGCCTGCGGCCGGGGATGCGGCTGCCGGCCGAGGCGGAGATGATGCGCGACTTCGACGTCGGCCGGGCGACGCTGCGCGAGGCGCTGCGGCTGCTGGAGGCGCAGGGGCTCGTGCGCGTCAAGCCCGGCCGCTCCGGCGGTCCGGTCGTGGCGGCGCCCGACGCCGGCCACCTCGCCCGCCAGGTGTCGCTGATGCTGCGCGTCTCCGGGGTCTCGGTCGACGAGGTCGTGCGCGCCCGGCAGGCGCTGGAGCCGCAGATCGCGGCCGGCGCCGCGCGCGCCGGCGACGCGGCGACCGTCGCGCGGCTGCGGGAGCTGCAGGCGGAGCTGGAGCGCTCGGTCGCCGACGAGCGGCGCTACCTGGAGGCCAACCGCGCCTTCCACGCGACGCTCGCCGCCGCCGCCGGCAACCGCCCGCTCGGCCTCTTCTGGTCGGCGATCGGGACGATCGTCGACTGGCACGACGTCGGCGTCGCCTACGACGAGGCGGCCCGCGCCGCCGGCTGTCGCGCCCACCGCGCGCTGACCGACGCGATCGCGGCCGGCGACGCCGACGCCGCGGCGCGGGCGATGGAGGCGCACATGACGGCGCTGCGCGACCACCTCGCCCGCCGCCACCCGGCGGCGCTCAGGCGGACCGTCGAGGTCGTCTCCGCCGGCGCCCCGGCGGCGCCTCAGCGCACCCCGGCGCGATCGTAGATCGCGTCGAGGTCGCTGTAGAAGCGGTTGAGGTGGTCGAGCGCCAGGCGCGCGGCGCGGACGCCGTCGCGCTCCTCGACGGCGCGCAGGATCTCCTCGTGCTCGGCCGCCAGCGTGGTGGTGAGCTGCTCGGCCTCGGGCTCGTCGATCGTGGCGAGGTACTCGAGCAGGTGGCCGCCCATCAGCTCGCGCAGCGCGAGCATCACGAGGTGCAGCGCGCCGTTGCCCGAGGCCTTCGCCAGCTCGACGTGGAAGCGCACGTCGGCCTCCTCGACGACCCTGTGGTCGCCGATGTTCGCCCGCATCGTCGCGAGCGCCTCGCGGACCGGCGCGAGCGTCGTCTCGTCGCCGCGCTGGGCGGCGAGCCTGACGACCGCCAGCTCCAGCACGACGCGCAGCTCGCGCAGGTCGCGCAGGTCGAGCCGGTTGAGCTGCACGAGGTTGGTGAGCGCCTGCATCAGCGGGTCGGCGGTCCCCTCCGCGACGACCGTGCGCGTCCCGTTCGAGCAGACCAGCCCCTCGGACTTGAGCGCGCGCAGCGCGTCGCGGACGGTCGCGCGGCTGACGCCGAAGGAGGCCGTCAGCTCGCGCTCGGTCGGCAGCGGGGCGCCCGGTCTGAGGCTCCCGGAGAAGATCGCCTCACGCAGCTCGGCGGCGACGCGCTCGTAGAGGTGGGAGCGGTCGATCGCGGAGAAGGTGACGTTGTCGGGCGGGCGTTCCTCGGTCATTCGACGGAGCATAGACATCTGACCGCCGCACGTGCGCTGGTCTGACCAACGAACAGTCAGGACGATGCTTGACAGGCCGAGCCGCTCTCGGTTACGGTCGCGCCGACCCGGCGGCTCGTCCATCCCCGAGAGCCCGGGCACGGCAAGAGGAGAGCCATGAAGCACTATCCCCGCCCGGCGGAGCCGGTCCTGTCCGTCGTCCGCGAACCCGTCGACGGCGCCTGTCCCGACTGCGGAGCCGGCACGCTGCAGAGGTATCCCGTCCTCAGCGAGGGCGGCTGGTGGGACGTCGTCAAGTGCGCGCGCTGCCTGCACTCGGTGAGCCGCGAGCGCGGCCCCCGCCTCGGCGGGATCGAGCTGCTGTCCGACGGACTGCTCGGAGGTGCGCGATGAGCCGCGCCGGCAGCGGCGGCGCGACGCTGATCGGCGTCGACGTCGGCGGGACCTTCACCGACTGCATCTCCGTCGGCCCCGGCGGGATCGTCGCCGAGAAGGTGCCGACCAACCCGGCGGCGATGGAGACGGCGGTCGTGGCGGGCGTCGAGCTGCTCGGCGCGCAGGGGGCGCTCGCGCTCAACCACGCCAGCACGGCCGGCCTCAACGCGACGATCACGCGCAGGCTGCCGAAGGTCGCCTTCCTGACGACCGAGGGCCACCGCGACATGCTCGACATGGGCCGCGGCTGGCGTCCGGTCGAGGCGCTGACCGACGCCCACTGGCGCCGCTCCTTCGGCGACGCGAGCAGGCCGCTCGTGCCGCGCTACCTGCGCCGCGGCGTGCGCGAGCGGATCCTCGCCGACGGCAGCACGCTGATCGGCCTCGACGAGCAGCACGCCCGCGAGCAGCTGGAGGTCCTGCGCCGCTGCGACGTCGAGGGGGTCGCGATCTGCCTCATCAACGCCTACGTCGACGACGCCCACGAGCGGCGGCTGGCCGAGCTGGTGCGCGAGGTCCTGGGGGAGGTGCCGTGTTCGATCTCGTCGGCCGTCTCGCCGCTGGCCAAGGAGTACGCGCGCGCGTCCACGACGCTGATCGACGTGATGATGAAGCTCGTCTTCGGCGACTACTGCGAGCGGCTCGACCGCGGCCTGGAGCGGATCGGCTTCGGCGGCGAGCTGAACATCGCCGACTGCGCCGCGACGCTGACGCCGGCCGAGGTCGCCACCCGCACGCCCCACCGCGTGATCTTCTCCGGCCCCGCCGCCGGCACCGTCTCCAGCGCCTACTTCGGGGGCCTCGGCGGCGAGCGGGACCTGATCTGCTGCGACGTCGGCGGCACCTCCTCGGACATCAGCCTCGTCGTCGACGGCAGACCGCTCGTCGACTCGACCTTCGAGATCGAGCACGACCTCGTCGTCAACACGCTCGCGACCGAGATCGTCACGCTCGGCTCCGGCGGCGGCAGCCTCGTGCGGATCGCGCCGACCGGCGAGCTGCGCGTCGGGCCCGAGAGCGCCGGCGCCGACCCCGGCCCGGCCTGCTACGGGCGCGGCGGCACCGAGCCGACGATGACCGACGCCTGCCTGCTCGCCGGCATCCTCCGCAGCGACCTCGAGATGCCCGGCGGACTGCGGCTCTCCGAGCAGCGGGCGACGGAGGCGTTCGCCTCGCTGGAGACCACGCTGTCGCTGTCGGAGCGGGTCCGCTACGCCTTCGACCTCGGGCTCAACCACATCGCGGAGGGCATCCTCGACGCCACGATCCGCCACGGCATCGACCCGCGCGACTACGCGCTCGTCGCCTACGGCTCGGCCGGCCCGATGATCCTGCCCGCGATCCTCGAGCGGACCGGCGTCAAGAGCCTCGTCGTGCCGCCCTTCCCCGGCCTCTTCTCCGCGCTCGGGCTCGTCAGCACCGACATGGTCTTCTCGATCAGCAGATCGGCCTACACGGTCCTCGACGGCGATCACGCCGGCGACGTCGACGCGGTCTTCCGGGCGATGGAGCGGGAGCTGCTGGAGTCGATGGGCGAGGCCGGCGAGGGCGCCGCGATCGTGCGCGCCTTCGACGGGCGGCTGCTCGGCCAGACGTGGGAGACCCCGTTCGTGCCGGTGCCCGGCGGGACGATCGACGCGGACGCGATCGCGGCGACCGTCGCCTCCTTCCACGACCACTACGAGCGCCGCTGGGGCAACCGCTTCGACGGGATGGCCGTCGAGGGGGTGACCTACCGCGTGCAGGCCGTCGTGCCGGTCGAGAAGGTCGACTACCCGCGGCTGGAGCGGCGCGCCGCGGGCGCGCCCGAGCCGACCGGCGCCACGACGCTGCGCCACATCGTCGGCGAGCCGGTCGAGGCGCCCGAGTACCAGCGCGAGACGCTGCTGGCGGGCGACGAGATCGCCGGCCCCGCGATCGTCCGCGAGGCGCTCGCGACCACCTACGTCTGCGCCGGGCAGACGGCGCTCGTCGGCGACCGCGGCGAGCTGACGATCACCACCGACGGAAGAGCGTGACGATGCCCCCCGAGCTTGCCCACGAGCCGACCGAGGTCGGCGCCCTCGACGCGGACGCCTTCGCCGAGCGCTACGGCTGCGACCGGCTGACCGCGACGGTGCTGGTCAGCAAGTACCGCTACGTCGTCCAGCACATGTGCAGCGGCCTGCTGACGACGGCCTTCTCGATCATCCTGCGCGACTGGTACGACTTCGCCGCGACCGTCTCGGGGCCGCGCAGCCTCGGCTACCCGGTCCCGGCGGTCAGCAACAGCCTCGTCGTCTTCTCCGGCTCGATGGACCAGGCGGTCGCCAACTCGGTCGAGGAGTGGGGCCCCGGCCGGCTGCGCCCCGGCGACGTGCTGATCTGCAACGACCCCTACCGCACCGGCACGCACGTCAACGACATCTGCTTCATCCGCCCGGTCTTCCACCCCGGCGCCGAGGAGCCGGTCGGCTTCATCTCGATGGAAGCGCACATGATGGACATGGGCGGCGTCGTGCCGGCCGGCTTCAGCGGCACCAAGCTGAACGTCTACGAGGAGGGGCTGGTGATCAGCCCGCGCCTGCTCTACCGCGACGACGAGCCGGTGCCCGAGACGTGGAACATGATCTTCGACAACGCCCGCTTCGGCGAGCTGCTGCTCGTCGACGTGCAGAGCATCGTCAACAACCTCCGGCTCGGCGAGCGGCTGCTGGGCGAGACGATCGAGCGCTACGGGCTCGACGCCTACCTCGGCGCGATGAGATACGCCTGCGACCTCTCCGCGCAGTCGATCGCCGCCGCGATCGCGTCGGTCCCCGACGGCGTCTACGAGGCCGAGGAGCTGATCGACTGCGACGGCCTCGACGACGCGGAGGAGTACCGCATCGCGGTGCGCGCGACGGTCGCCGGCGACCGCATGGAGGTCGACCTCAGCGGCACCGCGCGCCAGGCGCGCACGTCGATCAACGCCGGCTGGCTCGACGCCAAGACGGCGATCGGGATCGGCGTCAAGTTCCTGCTCGACCCGACCGCCCCGCTGACCTCGGCGCTCTACCGCAACATCGACGTCGTGCTGCCGCAGGGCACCGTCGTCAGCGCGCTGCCCAAGGACGGCGCGATCCACCTCTACACCGAGCCGCAGGCCGCGCTGATGCTGGCGGTGATGAAGGCGCTGGCGCCGGCGCTCGGCGAGCGCGCGATCGGCGGCGACTTCTGCTCGCTCAACATCCACCAGGCCGACGGCGTCCACCCCGACGGCACGCCGTGGATCACGATGGCGCAGTGCGGCGGCGAGCACGGCCCGTGGGGCGCGACCGCGGAGGCCGACGCCGACAGCTTCTCGGTCTTCTACCTCGCCAACAACCTCGACCCGGCGACCGAGGCGATCGAGGCCGACGTGCCGGCGGTGATCCTGCGCAAGGAGTACGCGACCGACACCGCCGGCGCCGGCTGGAACCGCGGCGGCGCCGCGGTCGTCAAGGACACGCTCTACACCGCCCCCGCCAACCACCGCTCGATGCCCCTGCACTACAAGCGGCCGAGCGGCTTCGGCGTCAACGGCGGAGCCGACGGCGCGACCGGCGCGGTCTGGGTCTGGCCCGACGGCCGCGCCCGCGTCGGCGAGCGCGGCCGGCTGGTCGAGGTCGCCGCCGACGACGCCTACGCCGACGCCGACGTCGTCGCCGGCCGCGTCGACCCGCGCAGCGGGCGGCCGGCCGCCGACGGCGACTACGCCTACTTCGCGCGCGTCCCCGTCCGCAGCGTGCAGGCGCAGACGCTGTTCCGCTACCTGACCAACGGCGGCGGCGGCTGGGGCGACCCGTTCGCGCGCGACCCGCAGCGCGTGCTGCGCGACGTGCGCGACGAGTACGTCAGCCCCGCCGCGGCGGCGCGCGACTACGGCGTCGCGATCGTCGGCGACCCCGTCGCGGACCCCGAGGGGCTGCGCGTCGACGAGGCGGCGACCGCGGCGCTGCGAGCCGCGCGCACCGGAGCGGAGGTGCGGCGATGAGCGTCGCGGCGCTGGAGGTCGGCGCGCGCCTGCTGCAGGACCGCATCGCGCTCGTGACCGCCGGCGCGTCGGGCATGGGCGGCGCGTCGGCCAGGCTGTTCGCGCAGCACGGCGCGCACGTCGTCGTCGTCGATCGCGACGCGGCGGCCGGCGAGCGCGCGGTGCGGGAGATCGCGGCGGAGGGCGGCAGCGCGGAGGCGCATGCGGTCGACGTGACCGACGCCGCCGCCGTCGACGCGCTGTTCGCCGCGCTGACCGAGCGCCACGACCGCCTCGACGTGCTGTTCAACCACGCCGGCGCGCCGGCCGCGCCGGGGCTCGACTTCGACGCCGCGGCGCTGGAGAGCTGCCTCGCGCTCAACCTCTCGGCGCCGATCGTCTTCACGCAGCGGGCGCTCCCGCTGCTGCGGCGCTCGCCGGCCGCGTCGGTGATCTTCACCGCCTCGGTGTCGGGTCTGGTGGCGTCGCCGTTCAGCCCGGTGTACGCCGCCGCGAAGGGCGGCGTCGTGCTGTTCATGAAGTCGATCGCGGTGCTGCTGGGACCGGAGCGGATCCGCGCCAACGCGATCTGCCCGGGGCCGACCGACACGCCGATGCTGCCGTCGTTCTTCGGCGCCGCCCGCGACGACGACCCGGAGATGCGCAGACGGCTCGAGCGGTTCCTCGAGTCGGTGCCGCTGGGCCGGCTGGCGGCCGCCGAGGAGGTCGCGGACCTGGCGCTGTTCCTGGCCAGCGACGCATCGAGCTACCTGACCGGCAACGCGGTGCCGGTCGACGGCGGGCTGCTGGCGCGATGAGCACGAGCGATCTCCTGCGCCGGGTGCGCCAGACGCGCTCGATCACGCTCGGCCGCGGCACGGCGGCCGCCGGCGCCGGCCTGCGCGCGACCGTGCGGCGCGCCGTCGGCGGCGAGCTCGACGTGCTCGTGCTGCCCGACGCCGGCGAGGGCGGGGCGCGCTCGGGCTGCGTCCACGGCCTCGCGCCCGCGCTGCGCGAGGGGCTGATCGTCGTCTCCGGCGCCCGCGCCGCCGACGTCGCCGCGGCGGCGACCTGCCGCGAGCTGCGGGCGGCGGCGCTCGGCGGCACCCCCGTCGGCGTCGTCGCCGGCGGCGAGGACGTGCTCGCGCTGCTGCGCGAGCACGACGCGCCGGTGCCCGCGCTCGGCGCCACCGTCGGCGAGCTGGGCGCTCGCGCGGTCGCGGCGGAGGCCTGCTTCGGCGCCGCGCCGCTGATCCGCTGCCTGGAGCAGGGGGCGCGCTGGGTCGTCGCGAGCGCCGGCGCCGGCCTCTCGCTCTACGCCGCGCCGCTGCTGTGGGGGCTGGGCTGGGAGCTCGACGACCACGCCGCCGTCGCCGAGACGACGGCGGTCGGCCACCTGCTCGACGACGGCGTCGCGGCCTGCGCGCACCACGGCACCGGCGGCTGGAGCGTGAGCGGCGCGGCGCCCGCCGGCGCCGCCCGCGCCGCCGGCCCCGACGCGCGCGCGGTCGCCGCCAGCCTGCGCCGTGCCGGCGCCGCCGGCCGCATCGCGACCGCCGACGTGACGGCCGACCTCGCGGGCGCCCGCGCGGTCGCGGCCGGCCGCGGCCGCGTGCGGGTCGCCTCCGCGCGCGGGAGCGCGCCGGCCGACGAGCTCCCGGTGCTGCTCGCGGTCGAGCTCGGCCGCCGCCACGGGCCGCGCGCGGCGGTCGGCGCGGCGGCGGTCGTGCGCGCCGGCGCCGGGTCGGCGAGCGCCGGCGGCGCCGGCGGCCCGCGCCGGGAGCGACGGCGCGGCGCCGCGCGCGCCGAGGCCCGGCGGCCGGCCGCGACGGTCGTGCGCACCTCGCTGCCGCGGGCGGCGGTCGCCGCGCGCGTCGAGGTCGTCGGCGCCTGAGGCGCCCGCGACCGCCGCGGCCGCGCGACGGCCGCGGGTCAACCCTGCAACGGAAGGACCTCACGATGATCACCACGACCGACGCGCTGTCGCTGGTCGGCGCGCCGCAGGCGGCCCACGTCGCCGGCCGCTGGTCGGCCGGGACCTCCGGCACGCCGCTCGCCGTCTCGGACCCGGCGACCGAGACGACGCTGTGCGAGCTGGAGCTCGCCTCCGCGGCGCAGGTCGACGCGGCCGTCGCGGCCGCGCGCGACGCCTTCGACGCCGGCCCGTGGCCGCGCCGCTCGCCGGTGCAGCGCAGCGCCGCGCTGCACGGCCTCGCCGACCAGTTCGAACGCGAGGCCGACCGCTTCGCGCAGCTGCTCGTGCACGAGATCGGCGCGCCGGTCAGCGGCGTCCGCGGCGGCCAGGTCGACAGCGCGATCGAGCTGCTGCGCTGGTTCGCCGACGCGGCCGCGACCGGACCGGCCGGCGGCTGGGAGCTGACGCTCGGGCTCCACCACGCGCCGCGCCGCAGCGCGAGCGTCCTGCGCCACGAGCCGGCCGGCGTCGTCGCGGGCCTGACCGCGTACAACTTCCCGCTGCTGCTGCTGGTGCGCAAGCTCGGCGGCGCGCTGGCGGCGGGCTGCACGATCGTGCTGATGCCGTCGCCGCGCGCGCCGCTGTCGACGATCGCGTTCATGCGGCTGCTGGAGCGCACCGACATCCCGGCCGGCGCGGCCAACCTGGTCGTCGGCGCGGCCGACGCCGGCGCGCGCCTGACGAGCAGCCCCGGCGTCGACATGGTGACGTTCACCGGCTCGGCGGCGGTCGGGCGGGCCGTCATGCGCCAGGCGGCCGACACGACCAAGCGCGTCGTGCTGGAGCTCGGCGGCAAGTCGCCCAACCTCCTGTTGCCCGGCGCCGACGTGGAGGCCGCCGTCGGCCCGTCGCTGCTGCGCTTCTCGCTCAACGCGGGGCAGGCCTGCGGCGCGACGACGCGCACGTTCGTGCCGCGCGCCGACTACGACCGCTACGTGGCGGCGGCGCGCGCCTTCCTCGACGAGCAGCTGGTCGTCGGCGACCCGCGCGACCCGGCGACCGACGTCGGCCCGCTGATCGGCGCCGACCAGCTCGCCTTCGTCGCCGGCCACGTCGAGCGGGCGCTGGCGGCCGGCGGGCGCGTCGAGGCCGGCGGCCGGCGGGAGCGGGCGCGGGGCTGGTACTTCGACCCGCTGCTGATCGGCGGCGTCGGCAACGACGCGGAGATCTCGCGCGAGGAGCTGTTCGGCCCGGTCGGCGTCGTGATCCCCTACGACACCGTCGAGGAGGCGATCGCGCTCGCGGGCGACAACCGCTACGCCCTCAACGCCAACGTGTGGGGGCCGACGGAGGAGGCGCTGGCGGTCGCGCGGCGGCTGCGCAGCGGCAACGTGACGGTCAACGGCGGCGGCGGCCTGCGGCCCGACGCGCCGTGGGGCGGCCTGGGGGAGAGCGGGATCGGACGCGACGGCGGCGAGGCCGGGCTGCGCGAGTTCCTCGAGCTCAAGCACGTCCAGTGGCCGGTCTGAGGGCCGGCCCGGCGCGGCGGGCGGCCGCCGGGGCGGTCGCTCCGGCCGGCCGCGCGCGCTCAGGCGCCGGCGGCTCTGCGGGCGCGCGCGCTCGCGCCCGATCTGCGGGCGCGCGCGCTCGCGCCCGATCTGCCGCCGCGCGCCGCTCTCGCTCTCGCTCTCGCTCTCGCTCTCGGTCTCGTCCTGCCCCTGGCGGCGCCGCTGCGCGGCCGGCTCGCGGCCGTCCCGCGCGCCTCGGCGAAGGTGGCGTCGATCAGCGTGTCGACGACCCACTCCATCACCTCGTCGCGCTCGTCGCCGACGAGGCCGCAGGCGTCGCTGAGGACGATGTAGGGCTCGACGCCCATGCAGAGCGCGAGCGCGGCGACCAGCCGGTCGTGCTGGGCGGGGGTGAGCTGGTCCCTCGCCGGGCCGAGCGCCTCCTCCAGCCAGCGCACGCGGCGGCCGCCGAAGATCCGCGATCTGCGCGGGTCGGTCGAGGGGTCGGCGGCGGCCGCTCGCTCGAGCGACAGGCGCAGGTTGGCGCGGAACGCCTGCTCGTGGCCTCTGACCTGCTCGTTGAGCGTGCGGATGACCGCGCGGACGCGCCGTTGCGCGTCCTCCTCGTCGTCGAGCGCCGCGCGGACGTCGTCGGGCACCGAGCCGAGGATCACCGCGTAGAGCAGGTGGTCCTGGGTCGGGAAGTAGCGGTAGGCGGTCGTGCGCCCGACCTGCGCGAGGTCGGCGGCGTCGCTGACCGTCGGCGCTCTGCCGGACTCGGCGATCTCGACCGCCGCGGCGATGATCGCCGCGCGCGTGCGCGCCTTCTGGTTGACGCGCTCGCGCGGCGAGCCGGTCGTCAACGGCGTGTCGGTCAGCGGTCTGTCGGGTGCGTTTCGCGGCATCTGGCGCGGGTCGCCTGCATCGGCGGGGAGTGTACATACGGGACTGCCATCCCTCGACGGTACCCGCTCCACGCGAACGCCGCACCGGTGTCGGGAATTCATGGTATCGTAATCCCATGACGGTATCTATGTGCGATGTAGGGATCAGAGTTCCCGGAACGGACGGATGATGCGCCCGTACCGCTCGCTGCTGTTCGTCCCCGGCCACAAGGGGGACTGGGTCGAGAAGGCGCTGCGGGCCCGCCCCGACGCGCTCATCCTCGACCTCGAGGACGCCGTGCCGGCCGGCGAGAAGGAGGCCGCGCGCGCGGTCGTCGCCGACAGCATCCGGCGCGTGCGCGCCGCCGGCCACGACGTCGGCCTGCTGGTGCGCCCCAACGGCTGGACGACGGGGCTGGCCGGCTTCGACCTCGACGCGGTCGTCGTCGACGGCCTCGACGGCCTGCTGCTGCCGAAGGTCGACAGCCCCGAGGACGTGGTCCGCTTCGACGCGCTCGTCGGCCACTTCGAGCGGCGCTCGTCGATCGCGCCCGGCACGGTCGAGCTGCTGGCGACGCTGGAGACCGCGCCGGCGCTCGTCGCCTGCGACCGCATCGCCGCGGCCGCGCCGCGGATGGCCGGCCTGCTCGGCTCGACGGCGAGAGACGGCGACGTCGTCGCCGCGCTCGGGTACGAGTGGACGGCCGAGGGGCTGGAGACGCTCTACCTCCGCAGCCGCGTCGTGCTGGGGACGCGCGCCGCCGGCCTCGACTACCCGGTCTGCGGCCTCTGGCAGGAGCTGCGCGACCTCGACGGCCTGCGCGAGTTCGCCGCCGGCAACCGCCGCCTCGGCTTCCGCGGCCAGGTCGTCATCCACCCCTCGCACGTCCCCGTCGTCAACGACGTCTTCGCGCCCGACCCCGCCGAGCTCGCCCGCTTCGCCGCGCTCGTCGCGGCCTTCGAGGAGGCCGAGCGCCGCGGCGACGGCGCCGTCGTCTTCGGCGGCGAGCACATCGACGCCGCCCACGCCAACCGCGCCCGTCAGGCGCTCGCGTTCGCCGCGCGCCTCGACCAAGGAGCCGATTCCTGATGCCAGGCCTGTACTACGAGCAGTGCGAGCCCGGGCTCGTCGTCGCGCACGAGGTGCGCCGCACGGTCACCGAGGCCGACAACGTCCTCTTCACGACGATGTCGATGAACACGGCGCGACTGCACCTCGACGCGCACCACATGGCCGACACGCCGTTCGGCAGACCGCTCGTCAACAGCCTCTTCACGCTCGCGCTCGTCGTCGGGCTGTCGGTCACCGACGTCGCCTTCGACGTCTCGATCGCCAACCTCGGCTTCGACGCGGTCAAGTTCCCGGCGCCGGTCTTCCACGGCGACACGATCCGCGCCGAGACGGAGATCGTCGAGCGGCGGCTGTCGTCCTCGCGCCCGAACGCCGGGATCGTCACCTACGAGCACCGCGGCTTCAACCAGGACGACGCGCTCGTCTGCAGCGTCCGCCGCACGACGCTCGTCAAGACGAGATGAGCAGGGTGGCAGCCAGGGCGCAGAGGCCGGCCGGGCTCGCGCCGCGCCGGCTGGCCGAGCTGCTCGCGACGATGCAGCGGATCCGCGCGTTCGACTCGATCCTGCCGAGGCTCTACTCGGCGGCGCTGACGCGCGGCTCCAGCCACGCCGCGATCGGCCAGGAGGCCGTCGCGGTCGGGGCCTGCGAGGCGCTCGAGCCCGGCGACCTGATCACCAGCACCCACCGCGGCCACGGCCACGCGCTGGCCAAGGGCGCCGACATGGGCCGGATGATGGCCGAGCTGCTCGGGCGCGAGGCCGGCTTCTGCCGCGGCAAGGGCGGCAGCATGCACATCGCCGACTTCGCCGCCGGCATGCTCGGCGCCAACGGCATCGTCGGCGGCGGCTTCGGGCTCGCCGGCGGCGCCGCGCTGACGCTGCAGCAGCGCGGCGCGGGCGACGTCGTCGTCTGCTTCTTCGGCGACGGCGCGATCAACCAGGGCGCCTTCCACGAGGTCGCCAACATGGCGGCGATCTGGAGGCTGCCGCTCGTGCTGCTGTGCGAGAACAACCAGTTCGCGATGTCGGCGGTGATCTCGCAGATGACGGCGGTCGAGGACCTCGCCGTGCGGGCCTCCTCCTACGGCTTCCCCGGCGTCTCGGTCGACGGGATGGACGTGCCGGCGGTCCACGCCGCCGTCGCCCAGGCGCGCGCTCGCGCCGCCGCCGGCGACGGGCCGACGCTCGTCGTCGCCGCCACGTACCGCTTCGAGGGCCACTTCTCGGGCGACCTGATGAAGTACCGCGACGCGGAGGAGGCGGCCCGCTGGCGCGCCCGCGACCCGATCGCGGCGCTGGCGCGGCAGCTGGTCGCCGACGGCGTGATCGCCGAGGCCGACGTCGAGGCGGGCCGCGCCGCCGCCGAACGCGAGGTGGAGGAGGCGCTCGAGTTCGCCAAGGCCAGCCCGCTCCCCGATCCAAGCCAAGCGTACGAGGACCTCCATGCCTGACCAGAGAGCCGGCGCCGCCGGGGCGCCGCGGACGATCACCTACGCCGCCGCGCTCAACGAGGCGCTGCGCGAGGAGATGGCGCGCGACGAGGACGTCGTGCTGCTCGGTCAGGACATCGCCGTCTGGGGCGACGGCGGCGGCGTCTTCACCGTCACCAGAGGGCTGGTCGAGGCGTACGGCGCCGCGCGCGTGCGCGACACGCCGGTCTCGGAGGAGGGCCTCGTCGGGATCGCGGTCGGCGCCGCGGCGACCGGCCTGCGGCCCGTGGCGGAGCTGATGTACTTCGACTTCGTCACGCTCGCGATGGACCCGCTCGTCAACCAGGCGGCGAAGCTGCGCTACATGTTCGGCGGCCAGACGCGGGTGCCGTTGGTGCTGCGCTCCAACGTCGGCGCGTCCGGCGGCAAGGCGGCGCAGCACTCGCAGTCGCTGGAGTCGATCATCCAGCACGTGCCCGGCCTCAAGCTGGCGCTGCCGAGCACGCCGGCCGACGCGAAGGCGCTGCTGGTCGCGGCGATCCGCGACGACAACCCGGTGATCTTCCTCGAGCACAAGCTGCTCTACTTCGCCAAGGGCGAGGTCGACGGGCCGCAGGCGCCGCTGCCGTTCGGGAGAGCGGCCGTCGTGCGGCCCGGCCGCGACCTGACCGTCGTCGCCTCCCAGGTGATGATGCACAGAGCGGTCGGCGTCGCCGAGAGGCTGGCGGCGGAGGGGATCGAGGTCGAGGTGATCGACGTCCGCACGCTGGTCCCGCTCGACGTCGAGACGATCGTCGCGTCGGTCGCGCGCACGCACCGGCTGCTGATCTGCCACGAGGCGGTCGCCCGCGGCGGCTGGGCCGGCGAGGTCGCGATGCACGTCGTCGAGGAGGCGTTCGACGAGCTCGACGGGCCGATCGTGCGCGTCTGCGGGGCCAACTTCCCCGTGCCCTACGCCGGCTCGCTGGAGCCGATGGTGATCCCCGGCGCCGACCAGATCGAGGCCGGCATCCGCGCCGCGCTCGACGGGCGCGTGCCCGACGACGCGCTCCACCGCGTCGCCGCCGGCCGCTAGGCCGGCGGCCGCCCGCCGCCGCCTCCGCCGCTGCGGCGGAGGCGCGCCGCCTGCGCCGCGACGGCCGCGCCGGGCTGCCGGCGCGGCCGTCGCCGCCGCTCACGCCTCCTGCGGGCGGCGGATCCCGACGTACTTGACGTTCAGGTACTCCTCCAGGCCCTCGGCGCCGCCCTCGCGGCCGACGCCCGACCACTTGATGCCGCCGAACGGCGCGGCGGGGAAGCCGAGCGCCGCCTGGTTGATCCCGACCATCCCGCTCTCCAGCCGCTCGCTGACGCGCGTCGCGCGGTCGAGGTCGCGCGTGAAGACGTAGCCGACGAGCCCGAAGTCGGTGTCGTTGGCGCGCGCGATCGCCTCGCGCTCGTCGGCGAACGGGAAGACCGGCGCGAGCGGGCCGAAGATCTCCTGGCGCACGACTCTCGAGGCGGGGTCGACGCCGGTCAGCACGGTCGGCGGGAAGAAGTGCCCGGGGCCGTCGATCCGCGCGCCGCCGCAGAGGACCGACGCGCCGCGCGCGGTCGCGTCGGCGAGCAGCTCCTCGGTCTTGGCGACCTCGCGCTCGCTGATCAGCGGGCCCAGCTCGGACTCGGGGTCCATGCCGGGGCCGAGGCGCATCGAGCCGAGCCGGTCGGCGAGCCGGCGCGCGAACTCGTCGGCGATCGGCGCCTCGGCGAAGATGCGGTTGGCGGCGACGCAGGTGGCGCCGTTGCCGCGCGCCTTGGAGAAGGCGGCCTCCTCGACGGCGAGGTCGAGGTCGGCGTCGGCGAAGACGATGAAGGGGGCGTTGCCGCCCAGCTCCATCGAGGCGCGCAGCACGTTGGCGCCGCTCTCGGCCAGCACCCGCTTGCCGATCGGCGTCGAGCCGGTCAGCGAGACCTTGCGCGTGCGCGGGTCGGCGAGCAGCGGCGTCACCAGCTCGCCGGGGCGCAGCGTCGGGACGACGTTGACGACGCCGTCGGGCGCGCCGGCCTCGACGAGGATCTGCGCGATCGCGAGGCCCGACAGCGGCGCCAGCTCGGCCGGCTTGCAGACGACGGTGCAGCCGGCGGCGAGCGCCGGCGCCATCTTGCGCGCGACCGTCACCGCGGGGTAGTTCCAGGTCGTCAGCAGCAGGCACGGCCCGACCGGCTGGCGAGTGGCGACGATCGTGACGGCGCCGTCGGGCGACTCGACGATGCGGCCGTTGGCGCGGACCGCCTCCTCGGAGTACCAGAGCATGAAGTCGGCGGCGCCGAGCACCTCGCCGCGGGCCTGGGCCAGCGGCTTGCCGGTCTCGATCGTCGCCAGCCGGGCGAGGTCGTCGCAGCGCTCGACCATCAGCTCGTGCGCGCGCCGCAGGACCCTGCTGCGCGTGCGCGAGGGGGTGCGGCTCCACGTGTCGAAGGCGTCGGCCGCGGCGGCGAGCGCGTCGAGGCCGTCGCGCGCGGTGCCGTCGGCGACCTCGGCGATCGTCTCGCCGGTCGACGGGTCCTCGACCTCGAAGCGGCGCCCGTCGGAGCTGGAGCGCCACGTGCCTCCGACCAGGACGCCCAGCTCCAGGTCGTCGATCACCCGCAGCGCTCCGCCAGCGGTTGTGCTCATGCGTGTCTCCTCTCGCAAACGTTCGTGGAACACCAGTCCCACAAGGACCCACAGTAGCAGTCGGCCCCTGGCGGGGCCAGGGGGCCTACGGTACGTTGATCCCATGAGAGAACCGCGATACCTTGAGGATGGGGACGACGGCTTCCGCGTCGAGACGCCGCTGCGCAGCGGCGACGTCGGCCGCATGGGCCACGTCCGCAGCGAGTGCTTCTCGACCTACTGCTACGAGGGGTATCTCGCCTTCTTCGCCGCCGTCGGGGTCGACAGCCGCAGGCTGATCCTCGCGCGGCTGGAGTGCGACCACCGCGGCTCGACGTTCGTCGAGCGCGGGCCGCTCGAGCAGGCGGTGCGGGTCGAGCGCGTCGGGCGCAGCTCGATCGCGCTCGCGCACGTGCTGCGCCAGCGCGGCGCGGTCGTCGCCGCGGCCCGCACCGTCCACGTCGCCTTCGACTACGCGCGCGACGCCTCGCGGCCGCTGACCGCCGCCGAGCGCGACGCGCTCGCCGGCGCGCCGGGGTAGCGGGCGCCGGCGGGCGGAGCGCTCGCTCTCGCCCGATCTTCATGGTACGGTGATTCCATTACGAGAGGCAAAGCCTACGAAGGTACTGGCGTCTCTCAAAAGCCTTCGAGGAGGACGGGATGCACGCGAGCGAAGCTGCGTCGGCAGGGCTGACCGACGAGCAGCGGGAGATCCGCGACAGCGCTGCGGCGCTGGCGCGCACGTTCGACGCCGACTACTGGCTCGAGCGCGACGAGAAGGGGCTCTACCCGTGGGAGCTCGTGAGAGCGTTCGCCGCCCGCGACTGGCTCGGCATCGCGATCCCCGAGGAGTACGGCGGCAGCGGCCTCGGCGTGACCGAGGGCGCGCTGCTGCTGCGCGAGGTCGCGGCCTCCGGCGCGGGGCTGTCGGGGGCGGCGGCGCTGCACCACTACGTCTTTCCGGCGGCGCCGATCGTCAAGCACGGCTCGGAGGAGATGAAGCAGGCGAACCTGCCGCTCGTCGCCAGGGGCGATCTGCTGATCGCCTTCGGCGTGACCGAGCCCAACGCCGGCACCGACACGTCGCGGATCGAGACGCGCGCCGTGCGCCAGGATGACGGCCGCTGGCTGATCAACGGCCAGAAGGTGTGGCTCACGCAGGGGCTGGAGGCGCACAAGGTGCTGCTGCTGGTGCGCACGAGACCGCGCAGCGAGGAGAAGCCGTTCCGCGGGCTGACGCTGTTCCTCTGCGACCTCGACCGCGAGCGCGTCGCGCTCAGCAGGATCGACAAGCTGGGCCGCGCGGCGGTCGACTCGACCGAGGCGTTCATCACCGACCTGGAGGCGACCGACGCCGACGTCGTCGGCGAGGAGGGGCGCGGCTTCTACCACATCCTCGAGGGGCTCAACGCGGAGCGGATCGTCGTCGCGCTGGAGGCGGTCGGCCTCGGCGAGGCGGCGCTGCGGCTCGCCGTCGACTACGCCCGCGAGCGGGTCGTCTTCAACCGCCCGATCGGCGCCAACCAGAGCATCTCGCATCCGCTCGCGGACTCGTGGGCGCGCCTGCGCGCGGCCGAGCTGCTGACCCTGGAGGCGGCGCGCCTGCACGACGCCGGGCAGCCGTGCGGCGAGGAGGCGACCGCCGCCAAGTACCTCGCGGCCGACGCCAGCTTCACCGCCTGCGATCGCGCCGTCCAGACGCACGGCGGCTTCGGCTACGCGAAGGAGTACCACGTCGAGCGCCTGTGGCGCGAGAGCCGGCTCTACCGCCTGGCGCCGATCTCCCAGGAGATGGCGCTCAACCACGTGGCCCAGCAGACCCTGAGACTGCCGCGGTCCTACTGATCGCGCGCCAGGCTCGGGCGACCGAACGAGGAGAGACGATGGAGAGCAAGGAGGGGGCGCTCGCCGGCGTGCGGGTGCTCGACCTCGCGCACGTGATCGCGGGCCCGTTCGCGGCGACGCTGCTGGCCGACATGGGCGCCGACGTCGTGAAGGTCGAGGCGCCCGGTCGCGGCGACGGGATGCGCGCGCTGGGCCCGAGGGAGGCGGGAGCCGGGCTGTGGTGGCGCGTCGGGGGGCGCAACAAGCGCTCGCTGGAGCTCGACCTGCGCGTGCCGCGCGGGCGCGACGCGCTGCTGCGGATGGCCGCCTGCGCCGACGTCGTGATCGAGAGCTTCCGGCCCGGCACGCTCGAGCGCTGGGGGCTGGGCCCCGACGCGCTGCACGCGGCCAACCCGCGGCTGATCCTGCTGCGGATCTCCGGCTACGGGCAGGACGACCCCGGTCGCAGACCCGGCTTCGGCCGCGTCGCGGAGGCGATGTCGGGCGCGATCCACCTCAGCGGCGAGCCCGCGCGCGCGCCGATGCACCCGGGCTTCTCGCTCGGCGACAACGCGACCGGCCTGATGGGCGCGTTCGCCGTCGCGACCGCGCTCTACGCGCGCGAGCGCACGGGCCGCGGCGAGGTGATCGACCTCGCGCTGTTCGAGACGCTGTTCCGGATGATCGAGTGGCAGCTGCCGATCGCCGACCGCTGCGGCGAGGCCGTTCAGCGCCAGGGCAACCGGTTCCCGCTCGGCTACGCCGTCGGCGGCTCGTTCGAGACCGCCGACGGCCGCTGGATCACGCTGTCGGCGGCGACCAACCGGACGATCCTCAAGATCCTGCACGCGGTCGGCGGCGAGGAGCTCGCCTGCGACCCGCGCTACAGCACGATGGAGGCGCGCGCGCAGGAGCGCAACCTCGAGGCCGTCTACGCGCGCGTCGCCGAGTGGGTCCGCGAGCGGACGGCGCAGGAGGCGATCGAGCAGCTGCGCGCGGTCGACGTCGCGGTCGGCCGCGTCTACGACGCGGCCGACATCCTCGCGGACGAGACCTACCTGCGGCGCAGGCTCGTGCTGGAGGTGCCCGACGCCGAGCTCGGCGTGATGCGCCAGCCCGGGATCGTGCCGCGCCTGCGCAACGCCCCCGGCTCGGTGCGCCGCCTGGCGCCGGCGCTGGGCGAGCACAACGAGGAGGTGCTGCGCGAGCTGGCCGGCCTCGACGCCGACGAGATCGCCGCGCTCTACGAAGAGGTCGAGCGCGCGGCGGCGGGGTCGTCGCAGCGCGCCTGACGCGGCGGGTGGGCGTCCTTGACGGGCGCCCGAAGTAGATGGTACGGTCGTTCCATCGTGGGATGCGTTTACCACGAAGCGTCGGGGCGGTCGCTCGCACCACGCGACGAGGAGAGGGACGGACGCAGCAAGCTCGCGCCGCTGCCAGGCACGGCGATCGCTCGGCCGCTCCACCAGACGAGGAGGATCAGTGGCAGCCAACGGCAGCAACGGCTCGAGCGGCGGTGACGCCTTCATCGGCGTCGACGTGGGCGGCACGCACACCGACGTGACCGCGATCGTCGGCGATCGCGTCGAGCGGGGCAAGGCCCTCACCACCTACGACGACTTCAGCCGCGGCGTGCTCGCCGCGACCGAGGTCGCCGCCGCCAACCACGGCTCGACCCTCGGCGACCTGCTCGGGCGCACCCGGCTGTTCATCAACGGCACGACCGTCGTCACCAACGCGATCACCGAGCTGCGCGGATCGCACGTCGGCGTGCTCGTCACCGGCGGCTTCAAGGACACCTTCCGCCTCGCCGGCGGGCCGCGGCTGCCGGAGTTCGACGACCACCTCCAGCTCAACGTGCCCGACCTCGTGCGCCGCGACGCGATCGCCGAGGTCGTCGAGCGGATCGACTGGTCGGGCAGAGTGCTCGTGCCGCTCGACGCCGACAGCGTGCGCGCGGGAGCCCGCCGCCTCGTCGAGGAGCAGGGCGCCGAGGCGATCGCGATCTGCTTCCTCTCCAGCTTCGCGAACGCCGAGCACGAGCTGGAGGCCGAGCGGCTCGTGCACGAGCTCTACCCCGACCTCTTCATCACCCCCTCCCACCGCGTCTTCCCCGTGCGCGGCGAGACGCGCCGCTGGACGACGGCGATCCTCAACTCGTTCGTCCAGGACCGCGCCCAGGTCTACCTCGACTCGCTCAGCACGCGCCTGCGCGAGGCGGGCCTGACGGGCGGCCTCGCGTTCTTCCAGGGCCTCGGCGGCGGCATCAGCGCGCAGCGCGCGAAGGAGTACCCGCTCGCGCTGCTGGGCTCGGGCCCGGCCGGTGGCGCGATCGGCGCCAACGAGCTGGCCAAGCGGATGGGCTACGAGCGCGTCCTGCTCGGCGACATGGGCGGCACCAGCTTCGACACCGGGATCATCGAGGGCCACGAGATCTCGATCGAGAAGAACCTCGACCTCGGCCAGTTCCAGACCGGCGTCAACCTCGTCGACGTGGTCTCGGTCGGCGCCGGCGGCGGCTCGATCGCCTGGGTCGGGGAGCGCGGGGTGCCGCAGGTCGGCCCCCACAGCGCCCGCTCGACGCCCGGCCCGGCCTGCTACGGCAGAGGCGGCGAGGACCCGACGGTCACCGACGCGATGGTCGCGATGGGCTTCATCGACCCCGACCGCTACCTCGGCGGACGGGTCGAGATCCGGCCCGACCTCGCCGCCGAGGCGCTGGAGCGCGTGCTCGGCAGGCGCTTCGGCTGGAGCGCCGAGCAGGCCGCCGCCGCCGTCCACGACCTCGCGATCGTGAACATGGCGACGGCGATGCGCGAGGTCAGCGTCGAGAAGGGCCACGACCCGCGCGAGTTCGTCTTCCTCGCCTACGGCGGGACGCTGCCCCTGTTCGCCGTGCAGATCGCCGAGCGCCTCGGGATCGAGCGCGTCGTGATCCCGGCCAACAGCTCGGTCTTCTGCTCGCTCGGGCTGCTGTCGGCCGACTTCGTCGTGCGCTACGACCAGACGGTCGGCTGGGACCTCAGCCGCGGCGAGGAGGTCGGCCGCGTCAACGAGATCGGCGAGCGGCTGGTCGCGACCGCGCTCGCCGACATGCGGGCGGAGGGCTTCGACGACGACGGCACGACGGTCCAGCGCAGCGCCGACTTCCGCTACCTCGGCCAGTCGTACGAGCTGACGATGGCGCTGCCCGAGCGGCCGCTGACCGCGGAGGACGCGCCGACGCTGGCCGAGCGCTTCTTCCAGCTCTACGAGCGCACCTACGGCCAGGGGACCGCGTGGAAGGGCGTCCCGGAGTCGCTGCTCAACTACACCGTCACGGTGACCGGCCGTCAGGCGCGGCCGAGCTTCAGCGACGCGCCGCTCGCGCCGACGCCGCCGGCCGAGATCGAGCGCGGCCGCCGGCTGGTCTACCTGCCGAGCCTCGGCGAGCGGCGCGAGATCCCGGTCTACGACGACCTCCGCTTCACGCCCGGCAGCCGGATCGAGGGGCCGGCGATCGTCGACGCCACCGACACGACGATCTTCGTGCCGCCGGGCGCCGACGCGAGACGTGACGAGCAGCTGAACTACGTGCTGAGCATCGGAGGTGCCCAGTGAGCACGCCAGGCTACGACGTGATCGCGGCCGAGGTCCATCGCAAGGCGCTGGAGAACCTCACCAACGAGATGGCGATCGCGATGATGCGGACGTCGGGCTCGCCGGTCGTGACCGAGGCCAAGGACTTCTCCGCCTGCTTCATGGACACGGTCCCCGAGCACCTCGGCTTCGCCGCCTACGTGATCAACCACATCGGCTCCTCGATCGTCGGCACGCGCGCGATCGCCGCGCGGGCGGCCGGCGAGGAGCTGCGCCCCGGCGACGGCTTCCTCGTCAACGACCCCCACGACGGCGGCGCCGTCCATCAGGGCGACGTGGCGGTGATCATGCCGACCTTCCACGGCGACCGCCACCTCGGCTGGTCGTTCGTGAACATGCACGTGCTCGACACCGGCGGCGTCGGCGTCTCCGGCTACGCCCCCGGCGCCTACGACGTGTACCAGGAGGGGCTGCTGTTCCCGCCGGTCAAGATCATCAGGGACGGCGCGATCGACGGCGAGTGGGAGCGCTTCATCGCCGCCAACGTGCGCGCCCCGCACGAGGTGCTCAACGACATCCGCTCGATGATCGCCGGCTGCAACGTCGCCGCCGGCAAGCTGAGCGAGATCGTCGACGAGTTCGGCGTCGAGCGCCACGTCGAGTACTGCCGCATCAACAAGGACCTCACCGAGCGCGTGCTGCGCGAGCGGATCGAGCGGATCCCCGACGGCGTCTACGAGACCGTCGACTGGAACGAGTTCGACGGCCACGACGGCCCCGAGCTGCTGCTCGAGATGGGCGTCAGGCTGGAGGTCCGCGGCAGCGACCTCAGATTCGCCTTCCGCGGCGTGCCGCAGGTCGACGCCTTCGTCAACTCCGCGCCGGGCGCGATGCTCGGCCAGACGATGACGGCGCTGCTGACGATGCTCGCCTACGGCGACCTGCCGGTCAACGGCGGCTTCCTGCGCCCGGTCCACGTCGACCTCGGCCCGTTCGGGACGATCGTCAACTCGCGGCCGCCGGCGCCGGTCAGCAACGCCCACTCCGAGGTCGGCCAGCGGTCGCTGAAGATGGTGCAGGAGGTGATGAACCAGGCGCTGTCGCTGAGCCCGGACCCGGTCCTGCGCGGCCGCGTCCACGGCCAGCCGCAGGACGGCTTCCCCGGCGTCAACCTGTTCGGCGCCAACCAGCACGGCGGCAGCTCGGTCATCTTCTACACCGACAACGCGGTCGGCGCCGGCGGCGGCGCGCAGACGATCGCCGACGGCCAGGACTCCTACGGGATGACCCAGATGACCGGCTGCGGCATCCCCGAGATCGAGGGTCACGAGGCGGCCGACCCGGTGCTGTTCCTGTGGCGCGAGATCATCCCCAACTCCGGCGGTCCGGGGCAGCGGCGCGGCGGGCAGGGCTTCGAGCAGGCGTTCGCGCTGGTCAGCTCCGACCGCATGTACGGCCCCGGCTTCAACGCGGTCGCGCAGGTGCCGCCGCGCGGCACCGGCGGCGGCATGCCCGCCGCGACCGGCGACTTCCGCCCGATCCGCGGCTCCAACGTGCAGGCGCTGCTCGACGCCGGCAGGCTCCCGCGCAGAGACGTGCTGGAGGGCGAGGCCGAGCAGGTGCGCTCGAAGATCACGCGCCTGCTGATCGAGCGCGACGACGTGCTCGTCGTCCGCAGCGGCGGCGGCGCCGGCCTCGGCGATCCGCTGCTGCGCGACCCCGGGCTGGTCGCCGCCGACGTGCGCGACGGCTACGTCACCGGCGAGCACGCCCGCGTCGCCTACGGCGTCGTGCTGACCGCGGACGGCGAGGTCGACGAGGCCGCGACCGTGCGCGAGCGGCGCGAGATCCGCCGCGCGCGGATCGGCGAGGAGCCGGTCCGCGACGCGGTCGCGCCGGCGTCGCAGGGCGTCGCGCTGGAGCTCGGCGACGCCGACGCCGACGGCCGGCGCGCCTGGTGCTGCGCCGCCTGCGGCGAGGCGGTCGGCGAGCCCGGCGGCAACTGGCGCGACGGCGCCGCACTGCGGGAGGCGCGCGCGGTCGACCGCTACGAGCAGCTCGGGATGTTCGTGCGGCCGCGCGCCCACGACCCCGAGGTGATGGTGCGCGAGTACGCCTGCAGGGCGTGTGCGTCGGCGCTCGGCGTCGACGTCGCCGTGGCCGGCCATCCGCGGCTCGCCGCGGCGCAGGTCTCCGGAGAGACGGCGCGCTCGGCGCCCGTCTGAGACGGCCGATCGACAGTCCCACGAGGAGGAGTGATGATGTTTCCGTCCATCAGACGGTCCCTGCCGGCCGCCCTGGCCGTGCTCGCCGCGGCCGCCTTCGCGGCCGGCTGCGGCAGCAGCGACGACGGCGGCGAGACGAGCGCTGCGGCCGGCGGCGACGCCGCGCAGACGACGGCGTCCGAGGACCTCGGCTATCCGGCCGAGTTCGCCGAGATCGTCGAGAGAGCGAAGAAGCCGGTCAGCGAGTGGCCCGGCCCGACCGAGTCGCCGAGACTGGCCAGAGGGCAGTTCGTGTTCGCGATCCCGTGCTCGAAGGTCGCCGAGGGCTGCCAGCGGATCGTCGACGGCGTCAAGTCCGCCGCCGACGCGGTCGGCTGGAGATTCGCGACCGTCGACCCGGCCGGCGACCCCAACAGACAGGGCGCCGCGATCGAGCAGGCGATCAACGCCGGCGCGACCGTGATCGTGCTCGCCGCGATCGAGCCCAAGCTCGTCGCCGACCCGCTCAAGAGAGCGCGTGCGAGAGGCATCAGAGTCATCTGCACCTCCTGCGGCCACGAGAACGACAGGGAGTACTTCACCGACGACGGGATCCAGGCCGACGTCTCGCTCAGAGGGACCGAGCAGGGCGAGATCATGGGCGCCTTCCTGGCGACCGACTCCGACGGCAAGGCGAAGGTCGGGATGATCGAGTCGCCCGAGTTCCCGCTCAACGTCGAGCGCGCCGTCGCGACGAAGGCGGCGTTGAAGCAGTGCGCCGGCTGCGAGGTGGTCGCGCAGACCGACTTCCTGCAGACCGAGATCGGCACCCAGCTGGGCTCGAAGTCGCAGACGTTCTTCCAGGCCAACCCGAGCATCGAGTACGGCTGGGTGGCGTTCGACGCGGCCGCCGGCGCGGTCGTGCCGGCGGCGCAGCAGGCCGGCGCGGCGCAGATGAGAATCGTCTCCTTCGACGCCAACGTCGCCAACATCGAGTTCGTCGAGAAGGGCGCGCAGTACGCGACCGTCGGCACCGCGCTGGAGTGGGTCGGGTGGGCCGCCGTCGACGAGGCCAACCGGCTGCTCAACGGCGAGGAGGCCCTCGCGTCCGACAACGTCCCCAACCGTCTCGTGACGGAGGAGAACGCGGCCGAGTACGCCAAGACCGGCTTCAGAGGCGACATCGACTACGAGGCCAAGTACCTCGAGCTGTGGAGAAGCGGCTCGACCGACACGTCGGCGCAGCCGGCCGGGTAGAGGGACGGGCGATGCGCGACGAGCCCGCGACGGGCGGCGAGCAGGCGCTCGCCGTCCGCTCCCTCGCGAAGACGTTCTCCGGCAGCCGGGCGCTCGAGGGCGTGACGATCGGCTTCAGGCGCGGCGCGATCACCGCGCTGCTCGGACCCAACGGTTGCGGGAAGTCGACGCTGATCAAGCTGCTCGCGGGCTTTCACGCGCCGGACGCGGGCGGCGGGATCGAGATCGGCGGGGTGCCGATCGCGACGCCCGTCGACCCGCGCGAGGCGTACCGGCGGGGGCTGCGGTTCGTCCACCAGGACCTCGGCCTCGTCGACGAGATGTCGATCGCCGACAACCTCGCGTTCGCGCATGCGTTCGACGGCCGCGCGACGCTCGCGCGGCTGTCCGGGCGCCGGCTGCGCGCCACCGCGCGCGCCGAGCTGCGGCGGTTCGGCCTCGACGTCGACCCGGCGACCCGGGTCGGCGACCTCAGCCGCACCGACCAGATCATGGTCGCGATCGCGCGCGCCTTCCACGGCGGCGGCCGCGACGAGGGCGGCCGGATCGTCATCCTCGACGAGCCGACCGCCTCGCTGCCGGCCGGCGAGGTCGACCGCGTGCTCGACGCGGTGCGCCGGATGCGCGACGAGGGCGGCACGCTGATCTACGTCTCGCACCGGATCGACGAGGTGCTGAGGATCGCCGACGACGTCGTCGTCCTGCGCGACGGCAGCGTCGCGGCCCAGCAGCGGCTGGGCGACCTCGACGCGGCCGGGCTGGCGCGGCTGATCACCGGCGCCGCCGCCCAGCGGCCGGCGTCGGAGCGGCCGCCCGCCGACGGCGACGTCGTGCTGGAGCTGGCCGGCCTCGGCGGCGACCGCGTCCGCGGCGTCGACCTGCAGGTGCGCGCCGGCGAGATCGTCGGCGTCGCGGGGCTGGCCGGCTGCGGCCGCAGCGAGCTGGCGCGCCTGCTGACCGGCGTCCAGGAGCCGACCGCCGGCGAGCTGCGGCTCGACGGGAGGCCGGTCCGCTTCCGCGACCCGCGCGCCGCGATCGACGCGGGCGTCGCGTTCGTGCCGCCCGAGCGGGCGCGGCTGGGCTGCATCCCCGACCTGTCGGTCCGTCACAACGTCGCGCTCAGCGGCCTGGAGGAGTGGTGGTCGAAGGGCTTCCTCAACCAGCGGCGGGAGCGCGGCTCGGTGCAGGAGCTGATGGAGCGCTTCGACGTCCGCCCGCGCGACAGCGAGCGGCGCATGGCGTTCCTGTCGGGCGGCAACCAGCAGAAGGCGGTGATCGCGAAGTTCGCGCGGCTGTCGCCGCGCGTGCTCGTGATCGACGAGCCGACGCAGGGCGTCGACATCGCGGGCAAGCAGGGGATCGCCGAGGTGATCCGGGCGGCCGCGCGGGCCGGCACGGCGATCGTGATCGCGTCGAGCGACTTCGACGAGATCGCCGATCTCTGCGACCGCGTGGTCGTGCTCGACCGGGGCGACGTCGTCGCGGTGTTCGCGCGCGGCGAGATCCACGAGGAACAGCTGGCGGTGCTGACCGCCCAGCACCAGCGAGGAGGCTGAGAAGATGGTCACCAGCGACCGGCCGGCCCGTGCCGCCGGCTCCGAGGGGAGCGCGGGCGAGCCGCCCCGCGAGGCGGCGAGCGCGTCGCGCGCGTCGCGCGGGAGCGGAGCCGCATCGCGGCTCGCGACCGACTACGGCGTCGTGGGCTTCCTGCTGCTGCTGATCGTGGCGTTCACGATCGCGCTCCCGGACAAGTTCCCGGAGTGGGCGAACCTGCAGGTGATCCTCGGCAGCCAGGCGATCCCGGCGCTGCTCGCGCTGGCGGTGATGGTGCCGCTCGTCGCGGGCGAGTTCGACCTCTCGGTCGCCGCGACGCTCGGGCTCGCGTCGGTCTTCGCGGCCTGGGCGTCGTCGAAGGGGCTCGCCCCCGGCGTCGTGCTGCTGCTGTGCCTGGCGATCGGCGTCGCCGTCGGCGTCGTCAACGGCCTGCTCGTGACGGTCGTCGGCGTCGGCGCCTTCATCACGACGCTCGGGATGGCGACGATCCTCAGCGGCGGCAACCTGCTGATGACCGACGGCAGCGTGCTCGTCCAGGGGATCCCGACGACGCTGACCGATCTCGCGCGCACCGAGCTG
>Ga0164243_10002541_pt1 | contig 30055 bp, 28 predicted proteins | sample OricompcompostOP_FD_108781 | JGI IMG/M metagenome (GOLD analysis project Ga0164243, IMG submission 108781) | Organic Plus compost microbial communities from Emeryville, California, USA - Original compost - Organic plus compost (OP) | ecosystem: Engineered > Solid waste > Mixed feedstock >... | reverse complement strand
CCGAAGGACGTCGTCGCGATCGAGAAGACGCGCGAGTTCCGCGGCCGCTACCACGTGCTCGGCGGGGCGATCAGCCCGATCGAGGGCGTCGGCCCGGACGACCTGCGGGTCAAGGAGCTCATGACGCGCCTGGCGGACGGCGTGATCAACGAGCTGATCCTCGCGACCGACCCGAACCTCGAGGGCGAGGCGACCGCGACCTACCTCGCCCGGATGATCAAACCCCTCGGACTCAAGGTCACCCGTTTGGCCAGCGGGCTTCCTGTCGGCGGCGATCTGGAGTACGCCGACGAGGTCACGCTCGGCCGCGCGTTCGAAGGACGGAGACTGCTTGATGTCTAGTGACGAATGGGGTGCGCTGGCCGACCGCGTGGCCGGCAACGTCACCGACTACCTGGCCGGGCTGGACGCCGTGGCCAAGGGTGAGGGCGGCGACGAGACCATCCCGCTGCTGCTGCTCGAGGTCTCGCAGATCCTGCTGGCCGGGGCGCAGCTCGGCGCCAGCCGCGACATCATCCTGCCGGGGAACTGGGAGCCGGCGGTGGACGGCGACCCCGACCTCGACGCGCTGCGCCAGTCGCTGGCCGCGCGGTTCGCGCCGGTCGACTCCTACGTCGAGGTGTTCGACCCGTACGACACCGAGGCGCAGGTAACCGCGTTCCGGCTGGCCGACGACCTGGTGGACGTGGCCGGCGACCTGGTGCACGGCCTGAAGCACTACCGCGCGGGCCGGCCGATCGAGTCGCTGTGGTGGTGGCAGTACTCCTACTTCAACCACTGGGGTACGCACGCGGGTGCGGCGCTGCGCGCGCTGCACGCCGTGGTCGCGCACGCCCGGCTGGACGTGGACGAGAACGCCGTAGGTTATCCACAGCCCGGATAAACCGGTCGTCAACCCTCTGATCGGCCCAGATAGACTCGTTGCTCGTCAGGCCATTTCCCGAAACGAGGAGCGCGTTCCCGTGGCCCTTGTCGTCCAGAAGTACGGTGGATCCTCCGTCGCGGACGCACAGAGCATCAAACGGGTCGCTCAGCGCATCGTCGCGACCAAGAAGGCCGGTCACGATGTCGTGGTTGCGGTGTCCGCCATGGGCGACACCACCGATGAGCTGATCGATCTCGCCAGGCAGGTCTCACCGCTGCCGCCACCCCGCGAGCTCGACATGCTGCTCACGTCCGGAGAGCGGATCTCCATGGCCCTGCTGGCCATGGCGATCGCGAACCTGGGCATGGAGTCGCGGTCGTTCACCGGCTCGCAGGCGGGCGTGATCACGACGGCGGTGCACGGCAAAGCGAAGATCATCGACGTGACGCCCGGTCGCATCAAAACGGCCATCGACGAGGGCCACATCCCGATCGTCGCCGGTTTCCAGGGCGTCTCGCAGGACACGAAGGACATCACGACGCTCGGCCGCGGCGGTACCGACACGACGGCCGTCGCACTGGCCGCCGCGCTCGGCGCCGACGTCTGCGAGATCTACACCGACGTGGACGGCGTGTTCACCGCCGACCCGCGGATCGTGCCGAGCGCACGCCGCATCCCGCGCATCACGTACGACGAGATGCTGGAGATGGCCGCGTGCGGCGCGAAGATCCTGCACCTGCGCTGTGTGGAGTACGCCCGGCAGTACGGCGTGCCGATCCACGTGCGCTCGTCGTTCAGCCAGAAGGAAGGAACCTGGGTCGTCGGCAACATCGACGACCCGTCCATCGAGGAAGGCGAGATGGAACAGGCCATCATCTCCGGTGTCGCGCACGACCGCAGCGAGGCAAAGGTCACGGTCGTCGGGGTGCCCGACAAGGTCGGCGAGGCCGCGAAGCTCTTCAAGGTCCTGGCGGACACGGAGATCAACGTCGACATGATCGTGCAGAACGTGTCGGCCGCCGGGAACCTGCGTACGGACATCTCGTTCTCCCTGCCGCGTACCGACGGCGAGGCCGCGATGGCCGCGCTGAAGAAGATCCAGGCGGACATCGGGTTCGACTCCCTGCAGTACGACGACCAGATCGGGAAGGTGTCGCTGGTCGGCGCGGGCATGCGCTCGCACCCGGGCGTGACGGCCACGTTCTTCACCGCCCTGGCCGACTCCGGGGTGAACATCGAGATGATCTCCACGTCGGAGATCCGCATCTCGGTGGTCGTCAACCAGGACGACGTCGACACCGCGGTCGCCGCCGCGCACCGCGCCTTCGACCTCGACGCCGAGGACGTCGAGGCCGTCGTGTACGGGGGGAGCGGGCGGTGAACAACCGGGAGAGCAAGCCGACCCTCGCCGTCGTCGGTGCCACCGGCGCCGTCGGCACCGTGATGCTCGACATCCTGTCCACCCGGCCGGACGTCTGGGGCGAGATCCGGCTGGTCGCGTCGCCGCGGTCGGCCGGGCGCCGGCTCACCGTGCGCGGTGAGGAGGCCGAGGTCCAGGCGCTGGCGCCGGAGGTGTTCGACGGCGTCGACGTGGCGATGTTCGACGTGCCGGACGAGGTGTCCGCGCAGTGGGCGCCGGTCGCCGCCGAGCGCGGCGCTGTCGCGGTGGACAACTCCGGCGCGTTCCGCCTCGACCCGGACGTACCGCTGGTGGTGCCGGAGGTGAACGCCGAGCAGGTGCGCAACCGGCCGCGCGGCATCATCGCCAACCCGAACTGCACGACGCTGTCGATGATCGTCGCGATGGGCGCGCTGCACCGGGCGTACGGGCTGCGCGAGATGGTGGTGGCGTCCTACCAGGCGGCCTCGGGCGCCGGCCAGGAGGGCATCGACACGCTGTACGACCAGCTGGAGAAGGTCGGCGGCGACCGGTCGCTGGGCCAGCGCCCCGGAGACGTGCGCGACGTGGTGGGCGACCTCGGGCCGTTCCCCGCGCCGCTGGCGATGAACGTGGTGCCGTGGGCGGGCTCGCTGAAGGACGACGGGCACACCTCCGAGGAGCTGAAGGTCCGCAACGAGTCGCGGAAGATCCTCGGCCATCCGGAGCTGCGGGTGTTCGCCACCTGCGTGCGGGTGCCGGTCATCACCACCCACGCGGTGGCCGTGCACGCGCTGTTCGACCGCGAGGTCACGCAGGAGGGCGCGCAGGAGCTGCTGCGTACGGCGCCGGGCGTGGAGCTGGTGGACGACCCGTCGGCCAAGCGGTTCCCGACCCCGGCGGACGTGGTCGGCACCGACCCGACGTGGGTGGGCCGGGTGCGCCGCTCGGTCGACGAGCCGAACGGCCTGGAGCTGTTCGTGTGTGGCGACAACCTGCGTAAGGGCGCCGCGCTGAACACGGCGCAGATCGCCGAAGAGGTCGCGAAGGAGTTCCAGGGCTGACCGGCCCGCGTTCGACGGAACCGGTGCCCGGCCGCGTGCGACGTGGCCGGGCACCGGTGTGTCAGTGCACCGGCGGGAACAGCCGGCGCTTGGCGAAGTCGAGCTCGGCGGCGTGGTGGCGGATGCGCTCCTCCACCACGAGCGAGCCGTGGCCGGAGTCGTACCGGTACATCTCGCATTCGCGGCCGAGCGCGCGCAGCGCCGCGAGGTAGTTGTCGATCTGCCGGATCGGGCAGCGCGGGTCGTTCTCCCCGGCGAGGATCAGCACCGGCGCGCGTACCTGCCCCACGTACGTCATCGGGGAGGACTCGCGGTACCGGTCGGGCACGTCGTCGGGCGCGCCGCCGAACAGCGACCGGTCGAACGCCTGGAGCTGCTCCATCTCGTCCTCGTACGCGGCCACGTAGTCGGCGACGGGGACGCCGGCGATGCCGATCGTCCACGCGGAGGGGTCGTGGCCGACGCCGAGCAGCGTGAGGTAGCCGCCCCAGGACCAGCCGTTCAGCACGATGCGGTCCGGGTCGGCAAGCCCGGTGGTGACGGCCCAGTCGCGGACGGCGCGGAGGTCGGCCAGCTCGGTGAGGCCGACGCGCTCCTCCAGGGCGTCGCGCCAGGCCGAGCCGTAGCCGGTGGAGCCGCGGTAGTTGACGCGGATGACCGCGAACCCCTGGTCCACCCACATGGCGGCCTGCGGGCTGAACGAGTCGTCGTCCTGCGCGGTGGGGCCGCCGTGCACGACGAAGACGGTGGGGTACGGCGCGGCGCCGCCGAGCGGGGTGGACACCAGCGCGTGGATCGGGCCGCCGGGGCCGTCCACCCAGGTGTCGGCGACCGGAACGGACGGGGGCGCGGCCGGGCCGGGCGGGGTGAGCACGAGCGCGCCGGTGGTGGAGTGCACGGCGGGCGGCTCGGCGGAGCTGGACCAGACGTACTCGACGGACGCGTCCGGGCGTACGGTGGCCGCGCCGATCACGCCGCGCGGCGTCTCGATGGGGACGAGTTCGCGCCTGTCCAACTCATAGGAGTAGAGGTCGCTGCGCGCGTGGTGGTCGTGCGCGATGAGCAACGCGGTGCCGTCCGGGTACCAGTCGGCGGAGATCTCGCCGGGCAGGTCGAGGATGATCTCCTGGACGGCGCCGGTGCGCGGGTCCCAGATCAGCGGTTCGGAGCGGCCGCGCCGCTCGTGCGTGACGAGCAGCCGCGTGTCGCCGGGCACCGGGCAGAAGCGCCGGCCGGTGAGGCCCTTGCCGGGGCCGTCCCACAGGTCGGCGACGGTGGTGCCGTCGGGGCGCAGCGCGCGCATTGCCGGGTGGCGGCTGTCGCCGTGCTCGCTGTGCCCGATGGCGATGAGGTCGTCGTCGTAGGACAGGCCCACGACATGGGCGTCCTCGGGGTGGTGGTAGATCGTGTGGTGGCCGTCGCCGGGGCGCACCAGGTGGACGGTGGACGCCGAGTCGCCGGACCGGCCGACGACGGCGACGCCGGACCGGCCGAGCGCGAGCCCGGCGGGGTAGGACGGGGGCAGATCGGGGGCGGCGGGCCGGTCCGGGCCGCCGCCGAACGGCTGGCGCATCCACACGCCGAACTCGTCGCCGTCGGTGTCGGCGAACCACCAGACGTACTCGCCGGCGGAGTCGACCGTGCCGATCATCGTCCCGTGCGGACGGTCGGTGACCTGACGGGACGCACCGGTCCCGCGGTCCCAGGCGTAGATCTCCCAAGTGCCCGTCGCGTTGCTCCGATAGACACAGCGGTTGGGCGCGCGCGACGCCCACCGCGGCAGCGTGACGCGCGCCGCGCGGAACCGCGCCTTCCAGCGCTCCTCATCGACCATGACGCCAGTAAAGCAGCACGGTCCGTGCGGGTCAGGCCCGATGTGCGGCCGGGCATGGTAGTTGCTCGACCATCGATGTGTATCCGAAATCTGTCTGTGATGTACGTCTCAATATTCGTTGTTACCGGCGGGAAACCTGAATCGGTTCAGCAGCGTCCGCAATAGTTAACGTCGAGCACAGAGTCGCACGTCGATTCGGTCGCCGTTACGGAGGGCGAATCCCCAGGCGAGCCCCTGTCATTCGGACGAAGCGGTCAGCCCTGATACGCCGCCCTCGCTCGGTCCGCCGCCCCCCGATTTTGGGTAACCAACCTGCCCTACCCAGTCTCTCCGCGCCCAAACATCGGGGCCGAACGCGGTCATTGCGCACTCCAAGAGGTTCGGTAGTTTGGTGTCACGTGTCCGCCGATACTGAAATAGCGGCGATTCAATCGCCCCTCGAAGAAATGCCGAAACTAGAGGCACCGCGTACGGACGATGCCCCCCGGCTGTGGGAGATCGCTCGTGATTCGGGTGTCCTCGACGTCAATTCGCCGTACAGTTACGCGCTCTGGTGTCGTGATTTCGCGCAGACTTCGGTGGTCGCCCGCGAGGAGGACGGCGCGGTGTTCGGCTTCGTCACCGGATACGTGCGGCCCGATGATCCGCGCACGCTGTTCGTGTGGCAGGTCGCCGTGGACGCGAGCCGCCGGGGCCGGGGGCTGGCCGGCCGCATGCTGGGCCACCTCGGAGGCCAGCTCCCGGACCTCGGGTGCGGCTACCTCGAGGCGACCGTGACCCCGGACAACCTCGCGTCGAGCAGGCTGTTCGAGTCCTTCGCCCGATCGCACGGCGCGCGCCTGGAGCGGCGCGAGCTGTTCGGTGAGGACGTCTTCCCCGACGAGGTCGACCACGAGCCCGAGGTGCTGTTCCGCATCGGGCCGGTGCACGGCCGAACCTGACCCAACCGACCCGCCGAAGGGTTTTCCAATGAACGTGTTCGAACGGTACGAATCCCAGGTACGCAGCTATTGCCGCGGCTGGCCGACCGTATTCACCCGAGCACAGGGAAGTCGCGTCACCGATGAGGACGGTCGTTCCTATATAGACTTTTTCGCGGGTGCGGGAAGTCTCAACTACGGGCACAACCATCCTCATCTGAAGAGCCGGCTGCTCGAATACCTCACGGATGACTCGATCGTCCACGGACTCGATATGCACACGTCCGCGAAACGGGACTTCCTGCAACGGTTTCACGATGTGATACTCGAGCCCCGGGGGCTGGACTACAAGGTGCAATTCCCCGGGCCCACCGGAACGAACGGTGTCGAGGCGGCGCTCAAACTCGCCCGCAAGTACACCGGTCGCGAGACCATCATCAGCTTCACGAACGCGTTCCACGGCATGACGCTCGGCTCGCTGGCCGTCACCGGGAACTCCATGAAGCGCAACGGGGCCGGGATCCCGCTCGGCCACGCCGTGACCATGCCGTACGACCAGTACCTGGACGGCCGTACGCCGGACTTCCTGCTGTTCGAGAGCATGCTCAACGACAGCGGGAGCGGCCTGGACACCCCGGCCGCGGTGATCGTCGAGACCGTGCAGGGCGAGGGCGGCATCAACGTCGCGTCCCCGCAGTGGCTGCGCGGCCTGTCCGAGCTGTGCCGCCGGCACGACATGCTGCTGATCGTCGACGACGTGCAGATGGGCTGCGGCCGTACCGGACCGTTCTTCAGCTTCGAGCAGGCCGGCGTCACGCCGGACATCGTCGTGCTGTCCAAGTCGCTGTCCGGGTACGGGCTGCCGTTCGCGCTCACGCTGTTCCGCTCCGACCTCGACGTCTGGGAGCCGGGCGAGCACAACGGCACGTTCCGCGGCAACAACCCGGCGTTCGTGACCGGCACGGCCGCGCTGGACTTCTGGACCGGTGAGGACATGGAGAAGCAGACCCTCACCAAGGGCGACCAGATCGAGCGGGCGCTCGGCGGCATCGCCATCGACCAGCACGACCTGGGCCCGTCCGTGCGCGGCCGCGGCATGGCGTGGGGCATCTCGTTCGCCGACGCCGGCCTGGCCGGGAAGATCTGCGCGGCCGCGTTCGAGCGCGGCCTGCTGCTCGAGACGTCCGGGCCGGAGAGCGAGGTGGTCAAGCTGCTGCCGCCGCTCACCACGTCGGAGACCGAACTGGCCGAAGGCCTCGACGTGCTCGCCGAGTCCGTCGCCGCGGCCGCCCAGCGCTGAAGTACAAGGAGACACCAGTGATCGTTCGCCACCTCAACGAGATCATCGGCACCGACCGCGACGTGCAGGCGCCCACGTGGTGCAGCCGCCGGTTCGTCCTCGCCAAGGAGAAGGTCGGCTTCTCCCTGCACGACACGGTGCTGTACGCGGGCACGTCCACGCGGATGTGGTACGCGAACCACATCGAGGGCGTGTACGTCATCGAGGGCACCGGTGAGCTGCTGAACGAGGACACCGGCGAGAAGCACCGGATCGAGCCCGGCGTGATGTACCTGCTCAACGGTCACGAGCACCACATGCTCACCGCGGAGACCGACGTCCGGACCGTGTGCGTGTTCAACCCGCCGGTCACCGGCGCGGAGGTGCACGACGAGAACGGCGTCTACCCGCTGATCACCGAGGATGAGGAGGAGGTATCGGCATGACCACCATGTCCACCATTCCGCAGGTGGAGCAGGATCTGTACCCGACCCGTAAGGGCACCGAGGCGGCGCTGCTGTACCGCCGCGACCCGGTGGTGTGGGGTGACGCGGCGGACGGGCCGATGGACGCCGCGACGCTCGCGTCGTACGACGAGAACGGTTTCCTCAGCGTCGACCCGCTCATCACCCCGGACGAGGTGGAGAGGTACCGCGGCGAGCTGCGCCGGCTGTCGGAGGACACGGCGCTGCGCGCGGACGAGCGGGTCGTGGTGGAGCCCGAGTCGGACGAGCTGCGGTCGGTCTTCGAGGTGCACAAGATCAGCGACGTGTTCGCCGAGCTGGTCACCGACCCGCGCGTACTGGACCGGGCCCGGCAGATCCTCGGGTCCGAGGTGTACGTGCACCAGAGCCGGGTGAACTTCAAGCCCGGGTTCGGCGGCAATGGCTTCTACTGGCACTCCGACTTCGAGACCTGGCACGCAGAGGACGGCATGCCGCGGATGCGCGCGTGCAGCTTCTCGATCGCGCTGACCCCGAACTATGACTACAACGGGGCCCTGATGATCATGCCGGGTGCGCACAAGACGTACGTGTCGTGCATGGGTGAGACGCCGGATGACCATTACCGCGTGTCGCTGAAGAACCAGGAGATCGGGACGCCGGACCGCGGCAGCCTGTCGCTGCTGGCCGACAAGCACGGCATCGCGCAGCTCACCGGCCCGGCCGGGGCGGCGACGATCTTCGACTGCAACTGCATGCACGGCTCGAACGGCAACATCACGCCGTTCCCGCGCTCGAACGTGTTCATCGTGTTCAACAGCGTGGAGAACGCCTGCGTCGACCCGTTCTCGGCGGGCAAGCCGCGGCCGACGTTCATCGGCGCGCGCGACTTCACGCCGGTGCGCTGAACGCGGCGTATTTTGGGGGTATGAGCCCAGATCCGAAGGATGCGCTGTTCGGCCGGCGGCGGCCCCGGCCGTCGCCGGCCGACCTGCTCCGCCTCATCCTGAACCCGGACGCCGGCGTGGACGTACGGCACACCGACGACTGGTGCGGCAAGCGGGTCACGCGGAGCGGAACAACCGGTGCTCCGCGAATCCCAGGTCCGAGAAGTCGATGACCCGTACGGCGTTGCCCCCGGGGTCGGTGAAGATCGCGTACCGGCCGGTGGGCACGTCGCGCGGCGGCAGTACGTAGTCCAGGCCCGGGTTGGCGTCGTGGAAGCGGTCGACGCTGCCCACCTCGTACACCGGGCCGCCGCCGGCCGCGATCTCCGCCGTGTCGGTCTCCACCATCACGTCGCCGACCGGTGACCCCGGCCCGGCCAGCAGCGCGGTGCCCTCGGCGGGCCGCCACAGCTCGGTGAAGCCGAGCTCCGCGTAGTAGTCCAGCGCGCGCGGCAGGTCGCTCGCCGGGCACATCGTGAAGAGGAATCGCATCTCGTGCTCACCGCCGCCTGTCCGGACTCATGGACGTCGCATCCTAGACGTCCGCGGCCCCGGCTCAGTCCACGGGCCGGGCGGTGTTCTTGTGGCGGCGGGCGAGCTCCTGGTAGATCGCGGGGTTGTTGCGGACCCAGTGGCGGGCCCCGTCGGTGATCGGCCGCTGCTTGGCGGGCACGCCGACGGCCATCGTGTCCGGCTCGATGGCCACGCCGGGCGCGACCAGCGCGCCCGCGGCGACGAGGACGCGGTCGCCGATGCGCGCGCCGTCCTGCACGGTGGCGCCGTTGCCGATCAGCGCCTCGGTACCGATCTCGCAGCCGTGGATGACGCACTGGTGGCCGACCGTGGCGCCCGCGCCGATGACGGTGCCCTCGTAGCCGGTGTGGATCACCGAGTTGTCCTGGACGTTCGCGCCGGCGCCGATCACGATCGGGCCGAAGTCCGCGCGCAGCACCACGCCGTACCAGACGGAGGCGTCCGCCTCGACCGTCACGTCGCCGACCAGCGTCGCCGTGGGGGCCACCCACGCCGACGGGTGGATCTTCGGCTCGGCGCCCTCGAACGAGAACAGCGGCATCGGCTCTCCTCCGGCCACGGGTGAATCCTCCGGGGGTAGGAAATCACGCGAGGCGAAGTTCACAAGCGGCGGCCCGGCTGTGGACAACCGTTGGACAGGCGGGGGCTACTTGCCGATACTCAAGATGTGACGAGTGAGACGCCGCTCCCCGCGGTCCGTGCCTCCGACGCCGATCGGGACCGGGCCGTCGAATGGCTTCGGGAACGCGCCGTCGACGGCCGCCTGTCGCACGACTCGTTCGTCTGGCGGGTGGACCGGGTGATGCGCGCCCGTAACCAGGCCGAGCTCACCGAGGTCGTTCGCGACCTGCCCGCCGACGGTCCGGTGACGCGGGCGCTGACCTCCGCGGCGTCCTCGCTGTCCACGATGATCACCCGAGTGCGCCAGGCGTGGGACGCGCCGAAGCTCAGCCCGCTGGTGCTGCCGCGCGAGGCCGGCCAGCGCATGGTCATCGGCCGCGAGCACGACTGCGACCTGCTGATGACCGAGATCAGCGTGTCCCGGCACCACGCCGAGCTGCACTTCGACGGCGTCGACTGGTGGCTGCGCGACCTCGGCTCGAAGAACGGCACGCGGGTGAACGGCATGCGCGCCCAGCTGCCGTTCCGCGTCCGGCCGGGCGACGCGGTGTCGTTCGGGCAGGCGAAGTTCCGGCTGGTGCTGCCGCTCCACTAACCCTTCTCGGCGCTGAGGTCCGGGCGGTGCGTGTGGCGGGTGAAGTAGCCGGCGAGGAACGCCAGGATGCCGGGCATCAAGACGTTGACCGCCAGCACCACCGCGTCCGGCACCGTGCCCTTGAAGACGTACTTGCCGAGCAGCCAGATGACCAGGCCGGCGACGGCCGCCGCCACGGTCGACGTGGTCACTTTGCGTTCGGGCTTCTTCGCCGTCGCCATGGGAGGCCTCTTCCTGCGCGCCTACGGGGAGGCAAAAGGCTAGACCTCGCGGCGGCGCACCGGCGGCCGATGTCCGGCTGCGGCCGGAACGTCCGGCGGGTCACGCGCGCCGGGCGATGACGTGCAGGAGCGGCGCGACCGCCCGGTACGGGTCGGTGCGCCCGGCGCGGTCCTCGCAGTCCAGGAGGGTGCGCAGGGTGGCCTCGTCCGGGATCGGGGCGTCGGCGGGTGCCAGGTCGGAGAAGACGCGTACGCCGAACCAGGCGCGTACGGGCAGGTCGAGGCCGGTGAGGGTGGTGGTCAGGGCGGCGAGGTGGTCGGCGCGGGCCGCGGTGACGCCGATGCGGTTGCGGTAGCGGTCGGTGTCGAACGCGGCGGCGGCCGTCCGCCAGTCGCCGAGCTGGGCGGGGCGCATGGCGAGCGCGTCGGCGTTGCGGACCAGCAGGGAGACGGTGCCGCCGGGGGCGGTGAGCGTACGGATGGCGCGGAGCGGCGGGAGCGGGTCGTCGAAGTACATGAGCACGCCGTGGCACAGAACGGCGTCGAAGGCGGCGGCGGGGAAGAGGTCCGCGGCGTCCTCGGCGTTCCCGCGTACGGTGCGGACCCGGTCCCGTACCTCGGGCGGCGCGGCGGCCAGGTCGTCGGCCAAGCGGGCCAGCAGGTCGGGGGAGGCGTCCAGGCCGGTCACCTCGTGGCCGCGGTGCGCCAGGCGGAGCAGCTGGGTGCCCTGGCCGCAGCCGATGTCGAGGACACGCCGCGGCGCGTCCGGCAGCACCTCGGCAAGCTGCCGGGCCACCAGCTCCTGCCGGACGACGTCGCGCAGGGAGCCGAGGCGGGCGCGCCAGGCCGGAACCGCGGCGGCGAAGCGTTCGCTCATGCGGTCATGAATAGCAGGCGCACCCGAAACGGCGTCACCTGCGGGCGGCGCCCCGCGCGGGGGCGGTGCTATGCGGGCCGACGGGGCTACGCGGGTGGGCGCGGGCCGGCGATGCCGCGACCGGGCGGTCCTATGCGGGCCGGTGGTGTTACGTGGGCCGTTCGGGGCGTGGGCGGGTCGCGGTGTGGGACGGGAGGGCGGCGGCGAGTGTGGCGACGACTACGGCGCCGGCCAGGGTGATGGCGGTGGTGGCGTACGGGATGCGGGCGGCGGTGAGGGGCTGTACGAGCATGGCGTGTTGCAACACGGCGCCTCCGGTGACGCCGACGGTCGCGCCGAGTACCGCGCCGAGCAGCGCGATCAGCGTGCTCTCCAGCCGGATCCAGCGGCGGACCAGGCGCGGGGTGGCGCCCAGGGCGCGCAGTACGGCGATCTCGCGGGCGCGTTCGGTGACCGACAGGGTGAGCGTGTTCACCATCCCGAACGCCGCCACCAGCACCGACAGGCCGAACATCGCGTAGATGACCAGGAACCCGAACCGCTGCGCGGTCACCTGCTCGGCGATGACGGCCTCGCGGCCGGAGACCGCGACGTCCGGACGGTCGCGGAAGGCCGCGCGCACCCGGTCCCGTACGGACGCCGGATCCGGCCCGGCGACGTACACCGCGGCGATCGACCGGCGCAGCGACGGCGGGGCCAGCGCGGCGTCCACGTAGACGCCGGCCGACGCCTCCGTCGCCTCGTACACCCCGGCGACGCGGACCCGTACCGGCGCGTGCGGGTCCAGCGGCAGGGTGAGCGTGTCGCCGAGCCGCAGGTCGAGGGTGTCCCGCAGGCTCCGCGCGATCAGCACGCCGCGGCGCAGGTCGGCCCGGCCCGCCGTGGCCCGCGGGGTGAGCACGGTGCCGAGCGCGCGGGGCTCGATGGCGGTCACCTTCTGGATCGACGTGTCGGGCCCGTGCGCGACCGTGATGATCGCGTCCCGCGCGGCGGCGGACGCCGTGACGCCGGGCGTACGCGCGGCGGTGCGCAGGTCGGCGGGGGTGAGCCGGGCGTCGCCGCCGGCGGCGGGCCGTACGACGGTGGTCGCGGACGGGACCGTCGCCCGCGTGGTGGCGCCGATCAGCTGCTCGAAGGTCGCGGCGACCGTGGCGAACGCGCAGATCAGGCCGATGCCGATGGTGATCGCGCCGGCGGTCCCGGCCGTACGGCGCGGGTCGCGGGCGGCGCCGCGCACGGCCAGGCGCGCGGCCGGGCCGACGCGCCCGGCCAGGCGGCCGAACGGGCGCAGCACCACCGCGGCCAGCGCGGGCGTGAGCAGCAGCACCCCGGCGACGCCGATGACGATGCCGCAGAGCGCGGCGATCCGCGGCGGGTTCGCGCCGTCCGGGCGCAGCGTCGCGACGGTCACGGCCAGCGCGACGGCCAGCAGGCCGCTGCCGATGGCGCCGCGCCGGCGGGTCACCGTACGGGCCTCCGCCGGTACGGGGCGCAGCGCGGCCATCGGCGGCACGCGGGACGCGCGGCGCGAGGTGCCGTACGCCGCGAGGAGCGTGACCGGCACCGCGACCAGGTAGCCGAGCGCGATCCCGGCCGGGGCGCCGGTGTAGGTCACCTCGGCCGCCTCCGGGCCGGCGAGCGTGACGACGGCGGGGGCGAGCGCGACCCCGATGAGGGCGCCGAGCGTGGCGCCGATCAGCGCCAGCACGGCGGCCTCGGACAGGACGGCCCGCCGCACCTGCCCGGCCCGCGCGCCGACCGCGCGGAACAGCCCGATCTGCCGGACCCGCTGGGCCATCAGCATGGTGAACGTGTTGGCGATCACGAACGCGCCGACCAGCAGGGCGACCGCGGCGAACGGGAGCAGCGTCAGCCGCAGGTCCCACACGTCCGAACGCACCTGGGCGCGCGCGGCGGCGGCGATCTCGGGGCCGGTGGCGACCCGTACGTGGTACCCGCGCGCCACGTCCCGGGCGTCGCGGGCGACGTCTCGCGGGTCGGCGCCGGTCGCGGTGGTCAGCTCGATGCGGTCGTAACCGGGGCGCAGCCGGTGCGCGGCGGTGGCGGTGGCGTAGGCGACCGCCGGCGTGGTGTCCCAGCCGGTGGCGCCGAGCGGCCGGTACCGGAACAGCCCGGTCACCGTGGGCCGGTCGAGGCGGCCGTCGCCGAGGACGATCCGTACCCGGTCGCCGACGCGGAGCCCGGCCGTACGGGCCAGGCCGGCGTCCACCGCCACCTCGCCGGCGCGCGCGGGCGCGCGGCCCGCGGCCGGGCGCATGCGGGCGGCGGTCCAGTTCGTGCCCGCGCGGTCCGGCACGGTGGGGGACGGCACGAGCTTGCCGTCGCGGCCCACCAGGCCGGCCCGGCCGGTGCTGATCCCGGTGGCCCCGGTGACGCCGGGGCGCCCGGCCAGGCGCTGCCGCAGCCGCTCCGGCAGCCGGGTGTCGCCGGTCTGCTGGACGGTCACGCCGACGTCGGCGCGTACGGCGTGGGCCGCGAGCGTCGTACTGGCCGAGTCGCCGACCATCCAGGCCGCCACCGTGGTCGCGACGCCCAGCGCGATCGCGGCCAGCGTCATGGCCACCCGCCCGGGGTGCGCGCGCAGGTCGCGCAGCATCGCCGTCAGCACGGGGCCTCCTCCAGGGCGCGGACCCGGTCGAGGACGCCGTCCGCGGTGGGCGCGGCCAGCTCGTCGACGATCCGGCCGTCGGCGAGGAACAGCGCGCGGTCGGCGTACGCGGCGGCGGCCGGGTCGTGCGTCACCATCACGACCGTGCGGCCGAACGCGTCGACGCCGTGCCGCAGCACCCGCATCAGCCCGGCGGAGTTACGGGAGTCCAGCGCGCCGGTGGGCTCGTCGGCGAAGATCACGTCCGGCTCGGTGACCAGGGCGCGGGCGCAGGCGACCCGCTGGCGCTGGCCGCCGGACAGCTCGCCGGGCCGGTGGCCGAGCCGGTCGCCGAGGCCCACGGCGTCCACCACCCGGCTCACCGCCGCCGGGTCCGGGCGGCGCCCGGCCAGGTCGAACGGCAGTGTGATGTTCTCCAGCGCGGTCAGCGTGGGCAGCAGGTTGAAGTCCTGGAACACGAAGCCGACGCGGTCGCGGCGCAGTGTGGTCAGGGCGGTGTCGGACAGCACGGTCAGCTCGGCGTCGCCGATCCACGCCCGGCCGCCGGTGGGCCGGTCAAGACCGGCCATGCAGTGCAGCAGCGTGGACTTCCCGGACCCCGACGCGCCCATGATCGCGGTGAAGCGCCCGCGGTCGAAGTCCACGTCCACGCCGTCAAGCGCGGCCACCCGCGACGCGCCCGCGCCGTACACCTTGGTCAGTCCGCGGGCGCGGGCCGCGGGCGGTCCTTGTCTGTTCGCCATGGCCGAGACGATGCGGGACGGCGGGGGCCCGGCACATCGGAGCGTGCTCCGCACTTCCGGCTGCCGCGGCGCTCCGACGCGGCCGGCGCGCGTACGACCCTGGTATGACGCCGCCGGTCCGATGCCCGCGGGAGCGGCGCGGGTTATCGTCGGCCTCGTGGCCCCGTCCAACGTCCGGTCCGCGCTGCTCACCGCCATGCGCGGCACCCACCTGTACCTGCTGGACGGCGTGGCCGCGCTCGTCATCACCGGCGCGACCGCGGGCATCGCGCTGAGCCCGGGCAGCACGCTGCGCTACGACGGGCCCGCGTGGGTGGTGGTGCTGATGGCGGCGTGGCTCGGGCTGCCGGTCGCGGTACGCCGCCGGTGGCCGCGCGCCGTGCTCGCGGTGGTGACCGCCGCGACGGTGGTGGCCACGCTGTACGCCGTCTCGCCGCTGGCGTACGTGTCGGTGGCGCTGGCGATCTACCTGGTCGGCGTGCGGGTGCCGGGGCGGCGGTCGCTGGTGGCCGCGGCGCTGTGCCTGGCCGTGCTGGGCGCGGCCGTGGTGGCCGGCGCGGTGCACGACCCGCCGGACGACGTGGCGAACGTGCCCGGCGCGGTCGCGCTGCTCTGGCTGTTCGCCGGGGGCACGTGGGCGTGCGGGCGGGCGATCCACACCCGGCGCGCGCACGAGGAGCGGCTGGCCGGCGAGCGGGCGCGGCAGGCGCTGACCGAGGAGCGGCTGCGCATCGCCCGTGAGGTGCACGACGTGGTGGCGCACGGCATGAGCCTGATCGCCGCGCGCGCCGGGATCGCCAACCACGTCGCGGCGAGCCGCCCGGAGGAGGCGCGGGAGGCGCTGCGGCTGATCGAGGACACCAGCCGTACGGCGCTGCGCGACATGCGGCGCGTCCTCGGCGTACTGCGCGCGGACGCCGAGCTGGTGCCCGCCGGGCTCGGCGGCCTGGCCGACCTGGCCGAGGACGCCCGCCGGGCCGGGGTGGAGGTCGAGCTGAGCGTGGCCGACGGGCGGGCCGTGCCGGACGGGGCGGCGCAGGTCGCGTACCGCATCGTGCAGGAGTCGCTGACGAACGTGATCAAGCATGCGGGACCCGCGGCCCGGTGCCGAGTGGCCGTCGCGACGGACGGCGCGGCGCTGGCGGTCACGGTCACCGACGACGGCCGCGGGCCCGCCGGTGCGCCCGGCGGCGGGCACGGTCTCGTGGGGATGCGGGAGCGGGTCGCCCTGTACGGCGGGACGTTCCGGGCCGGGCCGCGCGACGACGGCGGGTTCGAGGTGGCCGCGCGGGTGCCGTACGGGCCGGGTGAGGCGGTGTGAGCGTACGGGTGCTGGTCGCCGACGATCAGGAGCTGATGCGTGGCGGGCTGCGCGTGCTGCTGGACGCGACCGACGGTGTGGAGCCCGCCGGGGAGGCGGGGACCGGGGCGGAGGCGGTCGCGCTGGCGGCGCGGCTGCGGCCGGACGTGGTGCTGATGGACGTGCGGATGCCGGAGATGGACGGCATCGAGGCCACTCGCCGGATCTGCGCGGCCGGTGACGCGCGGGTGCTGATCCTGACGACGTTCGACCTGGACGCGTACGTGTACGGCGCGCTGCGCGCGGGCGCCAGCGGGTTCTTGACCAAGGACGCGCCGCCGGCCGACCTGCTGGCCGCGATCCGGGTGGTGGCCGCCGGGGAGGCGCTGCTGGCCCCGGCCGTGACGCGGCGGCTCATCGAGGAGTTCGCGCGCCGCCCGGAGCCCGCCGCTCCCGTCGGCGGCGGGCTCGCGGACGTGACCGGGCGGGAGCGCGAGGTGCTCACGCTGATCGCACGCGGCCTGTCCAACGCGGAGATCGCCGGGTACCTGCACCTCAGCCCGGCCACGGTGAAGACGCACATCGGGCGGCTGCTCAGCAAGCTGGCGTGCCGGGACCGGGCGCAGCTGGTGATCGTGGCGTACGAGGCCGGGCTGGTCAGTGCGCGTGGTGGTGGTGCGCGTGCGCCGGGTCGTCCGGATGATGGTGCGGGTGCTGCGGCGCGCCCACCCGATGGGTGAAGCCGGGCATCGGGGCGCGGTAGACGCAGGTGTCGCAGTTCATGCGGATGTCGCCGGCCAGGGCCTCGGCGTAGCGCTCCTCGACCAGCTCGGCCAGGCCGTCGCAGTCGCCGATGACCTCCGCGACGCGGACGTCCACGTCGGGGTGGTCCGCGGCGAAGCGGTGCGACTGTTCGGCCACGCGGTCCGGGAGCACGCCGGAGAACAGGAAGTACGGCAGCACGACGACGCGGCGGGCGCCGAGCGTACGGCAGCGGGCCAGGCCGTCGGGGACGCCGGGCGGGGCCAGGGAGATGAAGGCGGGCTCGACGCCGGCCAGCCGGTCGCCGTCTTCTCCGTACGTCTCCCACAGCAGCCGGGCCACCTTCACGACCTCGGCGTTGGCGTCCGGGTCGGTGGAGCCGCGGCCGACGAGGAGGACCGTCGTACCGGCCGGGTCGGCGCCGCCGAGCGCCGCGTCCAGGCGCTCGCGGAGCAGGGCGAGCAGGCCGGGGTGCGGGCCGAGCGGGCGGCCGTAGACGAACCGCAGGCCGGGGTGGCGCTCGCGTTCGCGGGCCAGCGCGCCGGGGATGTCGCCCTTGGCGTGGCCGGCGGCGACCAGCATCAGCGGTACGGCGACCAGCCGGTCGTGGCCCTCTTCGCGCAGGCGGGTGACGGTGTCGGTGAGCGGCGGCGGGGAGAGCTCGATGAAGCCGCCGGCGCTGGACCGGCCGGGGGCGCGGTCGGCGAGGCGTTCCACGAACGCACCGAACTCCTTCACCCCGGCGTCGTCCCGGGTCCCGTGGCCGACCACGAGCAGCGGCGGCGTCATATGTCCCTCCCTGTCGTCGTCGTGTTCTGGTAGAGCAGCGCGTTGACGGCCGCGGCGGCGACCGCCGAGCCGCCCTTCTCGCCGCGGTTGCTGACCGCGGGCAGGCCGCTGTCGCGCAGCGCCGCCTTGGACTCCGCGGCGCCGACGAAGCCCACCGGCAGGCCGATGACCAGGGCGGGGCGGACGTCCGCGGCGATCACCTCGTACAGGGCGGTGGGCGCGCAGCCGATCACCCACACCGCGCCGGGCCCGGCCTCGGCGGCGGCCAGGTGCACGGCCGCCGCGGACCGGGTGATCCCGCGTTCGCGGGCCAGCCCGGCGGCGGCCGGGTCGGCGATCCGGCAGATCACCCCGTCGCGGCGGGCGGTGATGCCGGAGGCGACCATGGCGACGTCGGTGACGATCGGGGCGCCGTCGCGCAGGGCCGTCCAGGCCTGGTGCAAAGACCGCTCGTCGCAGACCAGGTCGGTGGCGTAGTCGAGGTCGGCGCTGGCGTGGATGACGCGTTCGAGCACCGCGCGGGTCAGCGGCGGGTGGGCGGTCAGGTCCACGCGGGAGCGGAGGATGGCGTACGACTCCGCCTCGATGGGGTGGACGGCACGTTCGGTCATTCGTCGGCTCCGATGAGTTCGATGGCGTCGACCGGGCAGACCTCGACGCATTCGCCGCAGCCCGTACAGCGGTCGGCCAGGACGTCCAGCGGGGCGCCGTGCGGGCGGATGGCGCGTTCGGGGCAGGTCAGCAGGCAGGCGCCGCAGCCCGCGCAGCGGGTGGTGACGTGCGCGAGGGCGGTCACGCGTCGGCCCACCGGTAGCCGCGGGGGGTGACGAAGCGGCCGGAGACCAGCCGGCTCTGCGAGGAGCCGACGATGACGACCGTGCGCATGTCCACCTCGGACGGGTCGAAGGCGTCCAGCGTGGTCAGCGTGACCTGTTGCTCGGGGCGGGTGGCCTCGCGGACGTAGCCGACCGGGGTCGTGGGCGGGCGGTGCGCGCCGAGCAGGCCGATGGCGTGGCCGAGCTGCCAGTCACGGCCGCGGCTGCGCGGGTTGTAGAAGCAGACGACCAGGTCGGCCTCGGCCGCCGCGCGGACCCGGCGCTCGATCGCCGGCCACGGCGTGTGCAGGTCGGACAGCGAGATCAGCGCGTGGTCGTGGCCGAGGGCGGCGCCGAGCAGGCCGGACGCGGCGGTCGCCGCGGTGATGCCGGGCACGCCGACCACGTCGATGTCCGGGCCGGCCATCTCCAGGGCCGGTGCGGCCATCGCGTACACGCCCGCGTCGCCGGAGCCGATCAGCGCGACGGCGCGGCCCTCGGCGGCCAGGTGCACCGCGGTACGGGCGCGCTCCTCCTCCTGGCCCAGGCCGGAGGAGTGCACGGTGGTGCCGGCGCGCAGCAGGGCGCGGACCTGGTCGAGGTACTGGTCCAGGCCGACGACGTCGGACGCGCGGGCCAGCTCCGTACGGGCGGCCGGGGTGAGCAGGTCCGGGTCGCCGGGGCCGAGGCCGACGATGGCCAGGCGGCCGCGGGGGCGGAGGCGGGCGAGGGCGGCGGTGGCGTTGCGGGTGGTGTGCTTGGCGACGACCAGTTCGGCGGCGCGGCCGGCGTCGCGGGCGGCGCGCAGGGCGGCGGCCTCCGCGACGGACGGGGTGCCGACGGCGGCGCGGACGGTCTCGCTCGGCGTGGGGACCTGTTCGGTGGCCAGGTCGGCGGCCGGGTACGTGAGCAGCGGCAGGTCGCGGCGGCGGGCGGCTTCGAGGATGCCGGGCTCGTCGGACTTCAGGTCGAGGGTGGCGATCGCGCGCAGTGACGCGGGGGCGCGGCCGGACTCCTGGATGACGGTGTCGATCAGGGCGTCCACCTCGTCGGCGGGGACGCCGCGGGCGGACCCGACGCCGACGATCAGGTCGGGCGGGTCGTAGCGGAGCGTGACCGGCGTGGTTTCGCGTGAAACCTGCGGGGCTGGGGCTGGGGCGGGGGCGGAGCCCCGCGAGCCGCCCGGGGCGGGCGCCGTGCCGTGCACGGGGCCGAGCGTGGGCTCGGGCGCGGAGCTGGGCGTGGGTTCGGGCGTGGAGCTGGGCGTGGGTTCGGGCGTGGAGCTGGGCGTGGGTTCGGGCGTGGAGCTGGGCGTGGAGCTGGGCGTGGAGCTGGGCGTGGAGTCGGGGCCGTGGCCGAGGGCGGGCTCGGGCGTGGGACCGGGCGTGGCCTCGGGTGCGGCGCCAAGCGCGGGCTCGGGTGTGGAAGTGGGTGCTGTGGTGGTGGGTGGGCCGATGTGGATGATCGCCGCCGGGTTCGGGGCGTCCGGGGTGACGTTGGCGGGGAGGGGCGGCAGTGGCCAGGCGTCGGGGTTCTCCAGGCGGATCGGGGCGCCGGAGAGGAGGGCCGCGCCGACCTGGGCGAGCGGGGCGCGGTCGGCCACGCGCAGGCCGAGGTGGGCGGCGAAGGAGTCCAGCGGGGGCACGCCGGCGGCGTCGCTGGCCGTGGTGATCACCGGCTCGCCGCCGAGGACGGCGGTGACCTCGTGCGCCAGCGCGTCCGCGCCGTGGTGGGTGCCGAGGACGGCGACCGCGTAGCGGCGGGACTCGTCAACGCAGACCACCGGCGGGTCGGTGGTCTTGTCGGCGAGCAGCGGGGCCAGCACGCGGACCGTCGCGCCGACCGCCAGGAAGGCGACCACCTGGTCGTAGGAGGTGAACGCGGTACGCAGGGCGTCGCCGACCGGGCCCTCGACGAGCGTGGCGCGGCCGGGCCAGGCCCGTACCAGGTCCTCGGCGGCGGCGCGGCCCCGCGCGGTGGCCGCGACCAGAGCGATCGTCATCGGTGGCCTCCCCAGACGAGCGTGACGGGATTGGCCGGCTCCAGGCGGATCGAGCCGTTCGGCAGGTCGGCGAGGCGGCCGGACTGGAGCTGGCAGCCGTCGGGTGCGTACCCGGCGGCGCGCAGGGCGTCGCGCACCGGGCGGACGCGGTCGATCGAGGCCAGCGCCACGACGACGCGGGCGGGGGCGCGGCGCAGCACGGCGTCGAGGACGGTGGCGTCGCCGCCGCCGATGAAGACCGCGTCGGGGTCGGGGAGCCCGTTCAGGGCGTCGGGCGCCGAACCGGCGGTGACCTGGACGTACGCGGCGTGGGCGGCCGCGTTCTGCCGGATGCGGGCGCACTGGTCCGGGTCGCGCTCGACGGCGATCGCGTACGCGCCGAAGCGGGCGCACTCCACGGCCACCGAGCCGCTGCCCGCGCCAACGTCCCACACCGTGTCGCCGGGGCGCGGGGCGAGGCGGGCCAGGGCCAGGGCGCGGACCTCGGACTTGGTGACCTGGCCGTCGCGGTGCGCGAACGCGTCCTCGTCGAGCGCCCAGCCGCCGGGCGGCCCCTGGTACCCGGCGAGCCGGCCGCGTTCGCCGATGGCGCGGTCCGGGTCGTAGGTGATCAGTACGTTCGGGTGCGCGAACGGGCCGCCGGTACCGTCGGCGATCCGCTCGTCGGGGGTGCCGAGGCGCTCGGCGACGTGCACGCGGCGTCCGGCGGCGAGCAGCGGGCCGATGAAGTACGCGGGCTCGGCGGTGTCCGGGGCGGTGAGGACGGCCGCCTTCGGGTGGGCCAGGGCGGCGGCCAGCGCGCGGCGCGGAGAGCGGCCGTGCGCGGACACGACCAGCGCGTCGTCCCACGGCAGGCCGAGCGCGGCGAACGCGAGCGCCACCGACGACACCGCCGGGATCACCCGCGGCTCGGCTCCCCGCGCCCGCAGCGCACGAACGATCCCGAAGAACCCCGGATCCCCCGAGGCGACCACCACGACACGCCCCGGCGCACCCTCCGCCGCGCCACCGGGCGTGGCGCCTGGCGCGTCGCCTGGCGTGGTGCTTCGCACGGCGCCTGGAGCGCCACCTGCCGTGCCGCCCGGCGCGCGCTCTGCCGCGTCGCCTGGGGCATCGCCCGGCACACCGCCCGGAGCGCCACCAGCTGCGCCGCCTTGCGTGGCGCATGCCGTGCCGCCCGGCGTGGCGCCTGCCGCGTCGCCCGGCGTGGCGCCTGCCGCGTCGCCTTGCGTGGCGCCCGGCGTGGTGCCTGGGAGGCGCGATGTGGCCGGGGCGTCCGTGGATCGGGGCGGGTCCTCCGTGAGGATCGCGTCGAGGGCGGACCGTACGTCGGTCAGGTCGATGTGCCGGGCCGTTCGCGGTACGGGCAGGGCGTCGAGGTGGCGGGGGGCGCCCGCTACGCATGTGGCCTCGGACAGGGCTGTATGGGCCTCCGGGCGGAGGGGGCCGCCGTCGTGGCCGAGCACCGTGATCATGCGGCCATCCCGTACGCGGCGACCACGCGGTGGCCGGTGAAGTCCACCATGGCCACCCGCGCGGACACCCGCCCCTCGGTGAAGCGCGTGAGGACGTCGGCGACGCGGCGGCACAGTTCGCCGCCCGCCGCGTCCAGCAGCCCGGCCGCCTCCCACAGCTCGTACGCGTGCCGGGCCGTGTTCGCCGCCGACACCTCCTCGGCCAGGTCCGGGGGACCGCCGACCGTACGGGTCAGCTCGCCGAGCAGGGCGGTCGGTACGGCGGACCGCGTGTAGTGCGTCATCAGCACGCCGCCCGCGAGCTTCGCCAGCTTCCCGGCCATGCCGACGAACACCACGTCGCGTACGCCGTGCTCCACGCACCGCCGCAGCGCCGCGCCGGTGAAGTCGCCCACCTCGACGAAGCACACCGGCGGCAGCTCGGGCAGCAGGTCGCGCGCGCCCGCCTCCGTACGCCCGCCGGTGCACAGCACGAGCGTCGCCTCGCCCTGCGCGGCCAGCACGGACACGGCCTGCTCGACGCTGGCCCGCCACGACGCCGTGGAGAACGGCCGCACGATGCCGGTGGTGCCGAGGATCGAGATGCCGGCCAGGATGCCGAGCCGCGCGTTGGTGGTCTTGCGCGCCATCCGCTCGCCGTCCGGCACGCTGATCACCACGCGTACGCCGCGTTCGCGCAGGTCCACGGCCTCGCCGACGGCCTGGGTGATCATCGCGCGGGGCACCGGGTTGATGGCCGGGCCGCCCAGCTCCAGGCCCAGGCCGGGCTTGGTGACCACCCCGACGCCCTCGCCGCCGTCCAGGTCGAGGCCGGCGGCGGCGCGCCAGTCCGCGGTGGCGGTGATGTGCGCGCCGTGCGTGACGTCCGGGTCGTCGCCGGCGTCCTTGACGACCACCGCCCGGCCGCGGTCGGAGCCGTCGCGCGCGGTGGTCACGGCGCTCTCCGCGGTGGCGAACGTGACCCGCCGCCCGGACGGCAGCGCCACCTCGACGACCTCGACCGGCCGCCGGTCCACCAGCGTCAGCACCGCGGCCTTCGCGGCGGCCGACGCGCACGTGCCGGTCGTCCAGCCGGTGCGCAGCGCCTTCTTCCGTACCTTCGCGGTACGGGGCAGGTCCGGCTCGCGCAGCTCGCCGTCCGGCGAATGGTCACTCTCCGCCACGCGTGCCTCCGCGGAGCGCCTCGTCGGCGGTGCGCAGCTCGCGCCGGGCCGCGCGGTCGGCGCGGCGGTGGCCGTGGAAATGGCCCGGGTGGTACAGGTGCGAGCGGGTGCCGTCGGCGGACAGCGCGCGGCCGACCAGCACCAGCGTGTGCTTCCACAGCTTGTGGAACCTGATGGTCTCGGCCAGCTCGTCCAGCCGGCAGTCGACGATCAGCTCCTCCGGCCACGTCACCTGGTACGCGACGAGGCACGGCGTGTCCGGCGGGTACCCGCCGTCGAGCAGCTCCTGCTGCAGCTGCTTGGACCGCGCCGCGGACAGGAACAGCGCCATCGTGGTGCCGTGCCGGGCGAACTCCACGACCTCCTCGCCCGGCGGCATGGGCGTCTTGCCGCCGCCCAGCCGGGTGAGGATCACCGACTGCGCGACCTCCGGGATCGTCAGCTCCCGCCCGACCGCCGCGGCCACCGCGCTGAAGCTGGACACGCCCGGGACGATCTCGACCCCCAGGCCCAGCTCGCGGCAGCGCTCCACCTGCTCCTGCACCGCGCCCCACAGCGAGGGGTCGCCGGAGTGCACCCGCGCCACCCGCAGGCCCTCCGCGGCGGCCCGCTCGTAGTACGGCAGCACGCCCTCCATCGGCAGCGCGGCCGAGTCGACGACCTCCGCGTCCGCGCGCGCCCGCGCCACCACGTCCGGGTGCACCAGGCTGGACGCCCAGATCACCACGTCGGCGGCGGCGATCACGTCCGCGCCGCGCAGGGTCAGCAGGTCCGCGGCGCCCGGTCCGGCGCCGACGAAGCTCACGTGTCCGGTCACAGGCGGCCTCCTCGGGCGCCCCGGTGCGGCGGGGCGATCAGCGTGGACAGGTACGGAAGGGGGCCGGCCAGGCCGGCGGCGCCCCCGGTGCGTTCACCGCGCAGACCCAGCCGGGCTCCGTACACGGCGTCGTCGAGCCGGCCGGCCTTCTCCAGGTCATCGCGTACGGAGGGGGCGCGGGCGCCGAACTTGTACGCCACGACGGTGCCGTCTGCGTCCAGCGCGGTACGGAGCCGGTCGCCGGCCTCGGCGCGGCCGCCGGGCAACGGGAGCAGTGTCAGCGGCTCGTCGCCCTCGGCCAGGACGGTGCCGGTGCGGGCGGCCAGGTCCTGCATGGCGGTGATGCCCGGGACGGTGCTCACCTCGATGCCGCCGACCAGGTCGCGCACGGTACGGGCCAGGTAGGTGAACGTCGAGTACAGGTTGGGGTCGCCGATGGTGGCGAACGCGACGGTCGCGGTGCCGTCGGCGACCAGGCCGGCGACGGTGCGCGCGGCGGCGTCCCAGGCGGCGGCGCGGCGCGGGGTCACGCCGCCGGTGTCGTTCAGTGCGAAGACGACGCGGCGGATGCGGGCGTCGTCGCCGAGGTGCGCGCGGACGATGGCCTCCGCGCGTCCGGGCTCGTCCGGGGCCATCACCGGGACGAGGATCGCGTCGGCGGACTCCAGCGTACGTACGGCCTTGACGGTGACCAGGTCCGGATCGCCGGGCCCGACGCCGATGCCGATCAGGCGGGCGGTCATGCGCCGGCCTCCGTCCGGGCCGGTGCGGTCGCCGCGACGGCGACCAGGCGGCGGGCGAACCCGGGCCGGGCGGCCCAGTGGGTGTGCAGGTAGGAGGCGTGGACGCCGCGGTGGACGAAGCCCTCGTGCACCTCGGCGGTGCCGTCGTGCCAGGTCCAGGCCGGGGTGCGGGCGGCGGCGGGGGTGACGGCGGTGCGGTGGAACTCGTGGCCGCGGACGTCGATGCCGGGCACGCTGAGGACGCTCCGGGTGGCGGCGCGGGCCGCGCGGTAGCCGAGCGTGAGGCGGCCGGTCATCGCGGCGGTCGCGTCCAGGACGCCGCACATCGGGGCGCCGTCGAGCGAGCGGGCCAGGTACGCGAGCCCGGCGCACTCGGCGACCACCGGCATGTCGTTCGCGGCGGCGCGGGCGATCTCCGTACGGAGCGGGGCGTTCGCGGTGAGCTCGGCGAGGTGCGTCTCGGGGAAGCCGCCGCCGATCACCACGGCCCGGGTGCCCCCGGGGAGGGACTCGTCGCGGAGTGGGTCGAACGTGGCCACGTCCGCGCCCGCGCCGGTCAGCAGCTCGGCGTGCTCGGCGTAGCCGAACGTGAAGGCCGGGCCGCCGGCGACCGCGACGACGGTACCCGCGGCACCGGCAACGGGCCGGTCCGTGTCGAAGGGCGCGACGTCGAGCGGGGACGCCGTACGGGCGAGGGCGTCCAGGGCGGCCAGGTCGCAGGACGCGGCGATGGTATCGGCCAGGCGGTCCACGGTCGTACGGGCCTCGGGGGCGCGTTCGGCCGCGGGGATCAGGCCGAGGTGGCGGGACGGGACGTCCAGGCCGGGGTCGCGGCGCAGCACGCCGAGCACCGGCGGGCCGTCGGCCAGGGCCTCGCGGAGGATGCGCTCGTGCCGGTCGGAGCCGACGCGGTTGAGGATCACCCCGGCGACGCGGATCGACCGGTCGAACTCGGTGAACCCGCGGACCAGCGCGGCGACCGAGCGGCCCTGCGACCGTACGTCCACGACCAGGACGACCGGCGCGGCGAGGAGCCGGGCGACGTGCGCGGTGGAGGCCAGGTCGCCGTGGCCGGTGGCGCCGTCGAACAGGCCCATCACGCCCTCGACCACGGCCACGTCGGCGTCGCGGGCGCCGTGCGCGGCCAGGGGGGCGACCAGGTCCGCGCCGCACAGGTACGGGTCCAGGTTGCGGCCCGGGCGCCCGGTGGCCATCGCGTGGTAGCCCGGGTCGATGTAGTCGGGCCCGACCTTGAACGGCGCCACCCGCCGGCCGCGCGCCGCCCACGCGGCCATCAGGCCGGTGGCCACGGTGGTCTTGCCGTGCCCGGACGCCGGGGCGGCGATGACCAGGCGCGGCGGGAGCGCGACCGGCGCGGGTCCGGGCCGATCCGGGTGGCCGGCCGCGGGCGGCGTGCTCACCACTCGATCCCCCGTTGGCCCTTCTGGCCGCGGTCCATCGGGTGGGCGATCTTGGTCATCTCGGTGACCAGGTCGGCCGCGTCGACCAGGCGCGGGTCGGCGTCGCGGCCGGTGATGACCACGTGCTGGCGGCCGGGGCGGTCGGCCAGCGTGGCGACCACGTCGTCGACGTCCACCCAGCCCCACTTCATCGGGTACGTGAACTCGTCCAGGACGTACAGCCCGAAGCGCTCCGCGGCGAGGTCGCGCTTGATCTGCGCCCAGCCCTCGGCGGCGTCCGCGGCGTGGTCGGACTCCGTGCCGGGGCGCTGGATCCAGGACCAGCCCTCGCCCATCTTGTGCCACTCCACCGGGCCGCCGGCGCCGCGTTCGGCGTGCAGCTCGCCCAGGGTGCGCAGCGCGGTCTCCTCGCCGATGCGCCATTTCGCGGACTTCACGAACTGGAACACGCCGATCGGCCAGCCCTGGTTCCACGCGCGCAGCGCCAGGCCGAACGCGGCGGTCGACTTCCCCTTACCGGGACCGGTGTGCACGATCAGCAGCGGGCGGTTGCGGCGCTGGCGGGTGGTGAGGCCGTCGTCGGGCACGTGCGACGGGCGTCCCTGCGGCATGGCGGTGTCCTTCCGGTGCTCAGGCGGCGCGGGCGGCGTGCACCACGCCGCTGATGCGATCGGCGGCCAGCTCGTCCAGCTGCACCCGCTCGCCGCCCAGCACGCGGGCCAGGCGCGCGGCGAGCCCGAGCCGTACGGGACCGGACTCGCAGTCCACGACCACGCTGGTCACGCCGGTGCCGGCGAGCAGCGCGGCGGCGCGCTCGGCGTCCTCGCGCGGGCGGTCGCCGTACGTGGCGCGGCCGTCGGTGATCAGCACGAGCAGCGGACGGCGGCGCGGGTCGCGCAGGCGCTCGGCGGACAGCAGGCGGTGCGCGGAGAGCAGGCCCTCGGCCAGCGGCGTGCGCCCGCCGACCCGCAGGCTCCGCAGCCGCGCGGCGCCCACGTCGACGGAGGAGGTCGGCGGCAGCGCGACGTCGGCCCGGTCACCGCGGAACGTGATCAGCGCGACCTTGTCCCGCCGCTGGTAGGCGTCGAGCAGCAGGCTGAGCGCCGCCCCGGTGACGGCCCGCACCCGCTGCCGCGCGGCCATCGACCCGGACGCGTCCACGCAGAACACCACGAGGTTGCCCTCGCGGCCCTCACGTACGGCGGAACGCAGGTCGGCGGGCTCGATCAGCGGGCGCCACCCCGCGCTGGCCCCGCGCTCCGCGTCGGGCCCGCCCCCCTCGCTCGCCGCGCCCGCGGAGCGGGCGCGGCGGGTGGGCTGGTGGGGGGCGGCGGCGCGGAGGGTGGCCGGGAGGTGGAGGGCCGTTACGCGACCCTCGGCGGGGCGGGAGCCGACCGTACGGCCGATGACGTCGCGGGTGCGGCCGCGGCGGCCGGGGGTGCCGGAGCCGATGCCGGGGACGCGGAACAGGCGGGGCTTGTACGGCGTGGCGGTGGACTCCGCCGTACGGTCCTCGCCGTCGGCGGTCGGCTGGGCGCCCGCGCGGCGGGCCTCGCCGGGGCCCTTCGCCTCGCCTTCGGCCTCGGCGCGAGAGCCCGGAGGCGCGTCAGCGGGATCGGCCTGGTCGGCGGAGCCGTCGGGGTCCGCGTCCGCGCTCGCGTCGCCCGGTCCGGAGTTCGGCCCCGAGTTCGGGCCGGAGTCCGCCCCGGTCTCGGGGCCGGTGTCCGCGTGACCAGGTCCGGCATCCGTGCCACCGTCCCCCGGGCCGTCCGATCCAGGCCGCGACCCGCCCCCCGGATCATCGTCCGGGTCCTCCGGCTCGGTCGCCTCGTCCAAGGCCTTGTCGAGCTGGTCCTCGTCCAGCCCGGGCGCGTCGAACGGGTCGCGGCGGCGCCGGTGCGGCAGCGCCAGCAGCGCCGCCTGCCGTACGTCCTCCGCGGTGACCGACGTGCGCCCGGACCACGCCGCCAGCGCCACCGCGGTCCGCGCGGTGACCAGGTCGGCCCGCAGCCCGTCCACGTCGAACGCCGCGCACACCGCGGTGACCTGCCGCAACGCTGCGTCGGACAGCTCCACCGACCCCAGCCGCGCCCGCGCGTCGGCGATCCGGGACGCCAGCTCGGCGTCCGCCTCGGTCCAGGCCGCGGCGAACGGCGCCGGGTCCGCGTCGAACGCCAGCCGCCGCCGCACCACCTCGGCCCGTTCGGTGGCGTCCCGCGTGGCGGCCACCTCGACGGTCAGCCCGAACCGGTCGAGCAGCTGCGGCCGCAGCTCGCCCTCCTCCGGGTTCATGGTGCCGACCAGCAGGAACCGCGCGGCATGCCGTACGGACACGCCCTCGCGCTCCACGTAGCTGGTGCCCAGCGCGGCCGCGTCGAGCAGCAGGTCGACGAGGTGGTCGTGCAGCAGGTTGACCTCGTCCACGTACAGCAGCCCGCGGTGCGCGGCGGCCAGCAGGCCGGGCTCGAACGTGGCGACGCCCTCGGACAGCGCCCGCTTCAGGTCCAGCGACCCGGTGAGCCGGTCCTCCGACGCGCCGACCGGCAGCTCCACCATCCGCGCCGCCCGCGTCGGGCCGTCGCCGGTCTCGTGCGGCCCGTCCGGGCACGACGGGTCGGGCGCCGCGGGGTCGCAGGAGAACCGGCAGCCGTCGACCACCCGTACGGGCGGCAGCAGCGCGGCGAGCGCGCGGACGACGGTGGACTTCGCGGTGCCCTTCTCCCCGCGGACCAGGACCCCGCCGATGGCCGGGTCGACCGCGTTGAGCAGCAGCGCGAGCTTCAGATCGGGCATGCCGACGATGGCGGAGAACGGGTAGCGCACGGCGCCGTCGGCCGCCCGCCCCGTGCCGAGCACGGTCATGCGGGGATTCGTCCTTTCCTCGGGTGTCCACGCCCGTGGCTGACCTACGCCGGCGGAGTCTCCTGGCTCACGGTTCGTCGCTTCCCCCGGCCTTCCCGCCGTCTCCGGCCGTGACCGTCTCTAGGGGGTCGCTCCCCGTTCACAGTGGCGGGACCGCCCCGGACTCGCACCGGGTTCCTCCCATGCCAGCGTCGCGGGCCCAGCATGCCACACCCCCTCCGTGCGGCATCACCCCAGGGCCGCCCGCACCCCCGCGGCGGGCGGCCCCGGCCTCAGGAGGCGGGCATCGAGGTGTCCACGTACGGCTTCAGGTCGATGCCGCCCTTCAGCGTCCCGGCGCTCACCCACGTGCGGTACGTACGGTCCAGCTCGCCGACGAACCGGCCGTCGAGCGGCACCCGCCGGTACGCGGCCTGGTCCGGCTGCACGAGCCTGGCCACCGACTCCGGCTGCTTGGCGAAGCCGGCGTACCAGGACGCGAACGCGTCCGGCTTGGTCCGCGCCCAGGCGAAGCCGCGGGTGACCCGCCGGGAGAAGTCGGCGATGGCCTGCCGCTTCTTGGGGTCCGCCGCCGCCGACGGGGTGGCGCTGAGCACGTTGAGCCCGGAGTTGATGCCCACGCCGGTGGCCAGCACGCGCGCGCCGAGCTGGCCGCGGGCCAGCGCGGAGTAGATGCCCCAGGTGGTCCAGGCGTCGATGCTGCCGTTGGAGAACGCCGCGCTGGCGTCGCTCGGGTCGAGGAAGCTCAGCCGTACGTCGGACGGCGTGAGGTGCGCCTTCTTCAGCAGCCCGAGCGTCAGGTAGTGCGCGACGCTGCCGCGGGTGGACGGCGAGATCGTCTTGCCCTTGAGGTCGGCGAGCGTACGGATCTTGCTGTTCTTCGGGACGAGCAGGAAGTTGCCGGCGCCGCCGTTGCGCCACGCCGCCACGATCTTGATCTTCGAGCCGCCCGCGAT
>Ga0164243_10002540_pt1 | contig 30058 bp, 33 predicted proteins | sample OricompcompostOP_FD_108781 | JGI IMG/M metagenome (GOLD analysis project Ga0164243, IMG submission 108781) | Organic Plus compost microbial communities from Emeryville, California, USA - Original compost - Organic plus compost (OP) | ecosystem: Engineered > Solid waste > Mixed feedstock >... | reverse complement strand
CTGCGGTTGACTGGAGTCCGAGACACCTGAACCTGCGAATGCCGAACCCCGAGGAATAGAGGCTGTGCCATGGCTGGCGAAACCAACATCACGCTCGTTGGCAATCTGACGAACGACCCGGAGCTGAAGTTCACTCCGTCGGGCGCCGCAGTTGCCAACTTCACCGTCGCGTCGACGCCCCGTACGTTCGACCGACAGACCAATGAGTGGAAGGACGGCGAAGCGCTGTTCATCCGCTGTGATGCGTGGCGCCAGCTCGCCGAGAACGTCGCCTCGTCGTTGCAGAAGGGTCAGCGCGTCATCGTGACGGGCGCCCTGAAGGTCCGCAACTACGAGCGCCAGGACGGCTCCAAGGGCACCAGCGTCGAGATGACCGTCGACGAGATCGGTCCCTCGCTGCGGTTCGCCACCGCCCAGGTCACCCGCGCCAGCCGTGGCGACGGTGGCGGAGGCGGAGGCAACCAGGCCGCCAATCCGTGGGGCGGTGGTGGCGGCAACGCCGCGGCCCCTCCCCAGGCGGCACCGGCACAGCAGAGTTCAGGCGGCTGGGACACCGCGGCGTCGAACGACGACCCCCCATTCTGATCATCTGAAAGACACGAAGGAACATCATGGCCAAGCCCGTCATCCGGAAGCCGAAGAAGAAGAGCAACCCGCTCGCGGCCGCCGGCGTCACCGTCATCGACTACAAGGACACCGCGCTGCTGCGCAAGTTCATCTCCGACCGCGGCAAGATCCGCGCGCGCCGGGTCACCGGTGTGTCCGTCCAGGAGCAGCGTCAGATCGCCAAGGCGATCAAGAACGCCCGTGAGATGGCACTGCTCCCCTACACGTCGACCACGCGCTGAGGGAGGAACAGAACATGAAGCTCATCCTCACCCACGAGGTCTCCAACCTCGGTTCGCCCGGCGACATCGTCGACGTCAAGGACGGCTACGGCCGTAACTTCCTGCTGCCCCGCAACTTCGCGATCCGCTGGACCAAGGGCGCGGCCAAGCAGGTCGAGTCGATCCAGAAGGCCCGCGAGGCCCACGCCATCCACGATCTCGAGGACGCCCAGGCGCTCAAGGGTCGCCTGGAGGCCGCTCCTGTCAACGTGTCGGTGCAGGCCGGCCCGGGTGGCCGCCTGTTCGGTGCCGTCACGGTCACCGACATCGCCGATGCCATCGCTCAGGGCGGCGGTTCGGTCGACAAGCGTCGCATCGAGGTCGGCAACCCCATCAAGTCGCTCGGCGCCCACGAGGTGTCGGTGCGTCTGCACCCTGAGGTTGCGGCCCAGGTCAAGCTGAACGTGATCGCGTCGAAGTAGTCGACGCACACCTCTGCAGGGCACACGTGAACGGCCGACACTCGATTCGACGAGTGTCGGCCGTTGCGCTGTCCGCAGTCCTGCTCGCCGGGTGCTCGCTGTTCGGCAGTGGTGATGACGAGGCTGCCTCGCCCCGCAAGACCCAAGAGCCGGCGCCCGCTGTCGCCTGGAAGACGGCGAAGGCTTCGCAGATCCGTGCGGGCGGCACCCTGCGCATCGGTACGGGTGCGCTACCGGCCAATTTCAATCCTGAGCACGCCTCCAACAGCGATGCCGATCTGTCCGCGCTGCTGTCGCCCACGGTCGGCTCGGCCGTGCGCATCACGGCCGACGGCAACTGGGAGGTCGACCCGAACTACGCACGCTCGGTCAAGGTCGTCGACCGCGATCCGCTGCAGGTCGAGGTCAAGCTCAACCCGAAAGCGGTCTGGCAGGGCGGCACGCCCATCACGGTCGACGACATGATCGCCTACGTCTCGGCGCACGACGGCTCCGATGACGACTTCCAGGTGACGTCGACCCGCGGCTACGACACGATCGACTCGGTCGATCCCGGTGACGACGAGTTCGAGTACACCGTCACCTTCGACGAGCCCATCGCCGACTGGCCGCGGTTCATCTATCCCGCACTGCCGAAGGCGGTGTCGTCGAGTGCCAAGAAGTTCAACGGGCGGTTCACCGAGCGGTCGATCCCGTCCAACGGACCGTTTGTGGTGCAGTCCATCGACCGCGAGCGCGGCCAGGTCGTGATGGAGCCCAATCACCGTTGGTGGGGCACGGCGCCGAAGCTGGAGAAGATCGTCTGGCAGGCGGCCGATCCTGCGGTCCAGGTCAAGGCGGTCGATTCCGACGAACTCGACGTCGTGTCCGTCGCGCCCGAGCAGATCGCCGCGCTGGCCGGTCAGGACGTCGACGACGCGGCGGTGCAGGTCGCGGCCGGCACCGAGTGGACCCAGCTGACCATGAACGGTGCCAGGGGTCCGCTCGCCGACGTCAAGGTGCGCCGGGCCGTGGCTCGAGCCCTGGACCGCACCGAGATCGCGGCGCTCTCGGTCGACGGTGTCGCCGCGGCACCCACGGCTCAGGGCAGCTTCGTCCTGGTTCCCGGACAGGCCGGTTACAGCGACCGGGCCGATCCCATCGCGACCGATGCCAAAGCTGCGGCCCAACTGCTCGACGAGGCCGGATGGACGCTCCCGTCCGGCGACGAGGTGCGTGAACGCAAGGGCAAGAAGCTGAGCCTGGTCATGCCCGTGCCCACACAGACCCCCACCATCGAGCGGCGCGCCAAGGTGATCTCGGATCAACTGCTCAAGGTCGGCATCGCGGTCGATCTGCAGTCCGTTCCGGCCGATGAGTACTTCACCGACCGCATCATCCCGCTGGACTTCGACCTGGCGACGTTCAGCCATGTCGGATCAGCTTTCCCGGTCGTCGAATCCGAGGCTCTGTTCCACCCGGTCGACTCGGGTCAGAACTTCACCGGACTCGATGACGACGAACTGGCCGATCTGTGGTCCGATGCTTCCTCAGCGCTGACCGACAAGGCCCGCAACGCCGCCGTGGCGAAGGTCGACGATCGGCTCTTCCGCGACGTCCCGATCGTCCCACTGGGCGTCGTGCCCGATGTCGTCGTGGTGCGCGACTCGGTGGTCAACATCGGCGCCTCCCAGTTCCAGCGTCCCGACTGGACCCGCGTCGGCTTCAGGGCCGAGAAGAAGAGCGACTGACACCCGCTCCGGATTTCTTCGGACTATTCTTCATCCACAGTGGTGGACGATGTTTCCGCAGGTCACAGCGGTTACCCGTGAGTACCCACAGAGGTTTTCCACATGCGTTTCCACCGTGGGTCCACACCGATGACAGCGATTCCCACACGTGCCCCCCGGTTGCCCACAGGGGCTGTGTGGTTCGGAGTTTCCGTCACGCCGCCCGACCCCTAATGTCGGACCCGAGTTCTAGCGTGAGGGGCATGGTCCAGGTGGTTGTTCGGTGAGCGCCGAGTTGTCCTACGGGCCTGAGCCCGATGACGTCGGAGAGGCGTTCGCTCCCCCGCAGGACGTGGCGGCCGAGCAGAGCGTGCTCGGCGCGATGCTGCTGAGCAAGAACGCCATCGACCCGGCGAACGACCTGATCCAGGGCCGCGACTTCTACCGACCGGCCCACGAACTGATCTTCGACACCATCATCGATCTGTCGGCACGCGGCGAACCGGCCGACGCCATCACGGTCGCGGCCGAGCTGCAGCGCCGCGGCGAGGTGGCCCGTATCGGCGGTGCGCCCTATCTGCACACGCTGGTCTCGGGTGTCAGCATCGCGGCCAATGTCGACTACTACGCCGGCATCGTGCGCGAGAAGGCCATCCTGCGGCGCTTGGTCGAAGTCGGCCAGCGCATCGCCCAGCTGGGTCAGGCCGGCCAGGGCGAGCTCGCCGACATCGTCGACCGTGCCCAGTCCGATGTCATGGCGGTCGACGGTTCCAAGGGCGCCAACGATTACCGCATTATCTCCGAGCTGATCCCCGAGACCATCGACGAGATCGAGGCGCTGGGTCAACGCGGAGGTGAGATTCACGGAGTCCCGTCTGGCTTCCCGGACCTGGACCGCATCACCACCGGATTCCGTGGTGGGCAGATGATCGTCGTCGCGGCGCGGCCCGGTATCGGCAAGTCCACACTCGGCCTGGACTTCTGCCGCGCGGCATCGATCAAGAACAAGATCCCCAGCGCCATCTTCTCCCTGGAGATGACGGCCGCCGAGATCACCACGCGTCTGCTCTCGGCCGAGGGCCGGGTCAACGTGGGTGCCATGCGCGGCGGCCAGATGTCCGACAGCGATTGGCGCAAGATCAGCAACGTTGCGTCCAAGGTCAACGGGGCACCCATCGTCATCGACGACAGCCCCAATATGACGATGCCGGACATCCGGGCCAAGGCGCGGCGCATCCAGAAGGAGCACGGCCTGGGTCTGCTGGTCATCGACTATCTGCAGCTGATGACGTCGGGCAAGAAGGTCGAGAACCGTCAGGTCGAGGTCTCGGAGTTCTCCCGGCAGATCAAGCTGCTGGCCAAGGAGCTCGATGTTCCGGTCGTGGCCATCAGCCAGCTGAACCGTGGTTCGGAGCAGCGCACCGACAAGACCCCCATGCTGTCGGACCTGCGCGAGTCCGGTTCCATCGAGCAGGACGCCGACATCGTCCTGCTGTTGCATCGCGGCCAGCGCTCCGGCGAGGAGGCCACATCGTCCACCGGCGAGGCCGCCACCGACCGGTTGGGTGAGGCCGACATCATCGTGGCCAAGAACCGCTCCGGTCCGGTCAGCAAGGTCGCGGTCCTGTTCCAGGGCCACTACTCGCGCTTCGCCCCCATGGCCCACACCGAAGCGCCCCCGGCTGCCGCCGCGGGAGAGTTCTACGGCAGCTAGGTCTCAGACCCACGACTCCCAGTGATGTCGGACATGGTGGCCATGATGGTGGAATGCCCAACTCGCCGAAGCCAGCTCGGAACGCGCATGTGTTCGTCGACGAAGCGAAACGAGGAGGCCTGGTTATCGCGGCGGTCTGGGTGGAACCGAGCGATACGGAGGACTGCCGTCGGCAACTCCGTGAGTTGCGGCTGAAGGGCCAAAAGCGCATTCACTTCACCAAGGAGCGCGACTCTCGTCGCCGGTTGCTCGTGGCCAAGATGTCCCGGTTGCCCGCCAGGGTCGACATCTACGACGCGGCCGCGATCAAGGATGCGCGCGCGGCGCGGACCCGAGCATTGCTGGGGCTGGCCGAGCGAGCCGCGATCGTTCGGGCGTCACGCCTGATCATCGAGCAGGATGACTCACTGGTCCACGCTGACCGACGGACTCTGTTCACCGTGCTTCGTGGGACCGGCGTGACGTATCTCCATCAACGGCCGTCCACCGAACCGTTGCTATGGATCGCCGATGCTATGGCTTGGTGCTGGCAGCACGGTCCGCAGTGGAGGGCGAGGATCGAGCCGATGGTGCGTGACGTCCGGCGATTCTGACGCCGGACACGCGAAACCCGGCTCACCAACCGTCCGGATGGCTGCCGGGTTCACTTCGTCGGCGCTAATGCACCGCGCACAACCATTCTAGACACGGCGTCCGACAAGGGACAACGCATGGAATCGACATTCAGGGTCATCGGTAGTCTCGTCGCGTGACGCTCCTCCCTCTGGTCGACGGTTCGAACGTTCCCGACTCCGGGCTGGCGGGTGCGATGGTCGATCTGATGGACAAGCTCGGCCTTCTGGGCGCGGCTATCGCGGTGGGGCTGGACAATCTCTTCCCGCCCATTCCCAGCGAACTGGTGCTGCCCCTCGCCGGGTTCGCCGCGAGTCAGGGCACCTTCTCGCTGGCCGGCGCGCTGATCGCCACGACGCTGGGATCGGTCATCGGCGCGACGATCCTGTACGGCATCGGCGCGGTGTTCGGCCGCGAGCGCAGTCTGGCGATCTTTGACAAGGTGCCGCTGCTGAAGATCAGCGACTTCGAGCGCACCGAGGCGTGGTTCGCCAAGCACGGCAGCAAAGCGGTGTTCTTCGGACGGATGGTGCCGATCTTCCGCAGCCTGATCTCCCTGCCCGCGGGCGTCGAGCGGATGAACCTGGCTCTTTTCCTGACGCTGACGACCATCGGCAGCCTGATCTGGAACTCGATCTTCGTGGTCGCCGGCTATCGGCTGGGTCGCAACTGGGACAAGGTCGAGCCGTACTCCGATGCGTTCCAGAAGATCGTCATCGGGCTCGTCCTGGTGGTCGTGATCGGATTCGTCGTGATCCGGTTGCGCGAACTGCGCCGGTCGTAGAGTGGCGGTATGTCTGATGAGAGTCGTGTCGTCGCCGAGGTCCATCCGCAACTGCTGATCGGTGGCCAATGGCGTGACGCCCACGGTGGTGCCACGTTCTCGGTCGACGATCCGTCCACCGGTTCGACCCTGGTGGAGGTGGCCGATGCGTCGGTCGCCGATGGCAAGGCAGCACTCGATGCCGCAGTGTCGGCGCAGGCCGAATGGGCGGCGACCGCACCCCGCGACCGGGGCGAGATCCTGCGCCGGGCGTTCGAGGCCATCAACGATCACGCCGACGACCTCGCGCTGCTGATGACGCTCGAGATGGGCAAGCCGCTGTCGGAGGCCAAGGCCGAGATCGCCTACGGCGGCGAGTTCTTCCGCTGGTTCGCCGAGGAGGCCGTCCGGATCTCGGGTCGTTACTCGATGGCGCCCAATGGCGCCACCAGGCTGCTGACGCTCAAGCAGCCCGTCGGCCCGTGCCTGATGATCACCCCGTGGAACTTCCCGCTGGCGATGGGCACCCGCAAGATCGGCCCGGCCATCGCGGCCGGCTGCACCATGGTGGTCAAGCCTGCCGGGCAGACCCCGCTGACGATGCTGCGACTGGCCGACCTGCTGATCGAAGCGGGCGTGCCTGACGGTGTCCTCAACGTGGTCACGACCTCGCATACCGGCGATGTCATGGAGCCCCTGATCCGCGATCCGCGCCTGCGCAAACTCACGTTCACCGGGTCCACGCCGGTCGGCCGGCGACTGGTCGAGCAGAGCGCCGAAGGACTGCTGCGTGTCTCGATGGAGTTGGGCGGCAACGCCCCGTTCCTGGTGTTTGACGATGCCGACCTGGACCGAGCCGTTGATGGCGCGATGCTGGCCAAGATGCGCAATGTCGGTGAGGCCTGCACCGCCGCGAACCGGTTCATCGTCCACGAATCGGTCGCCGACGAGTTCAGCCGCCGACTGGCCGCTCGCATGGAGGCACTCACGGTGGGTCGCGGTACGGATGACGGCGTCGACGTCGGGCCGCTGATCGACCGCACGCAGCGCGACAAGGTCGCTGCCCTGGTCGAGGATGCGGTGTCCAAGGGCGCAGAAGTGCTGTGCGGCGGCGAGACACCCGACAACGACACGTTCTATCCGCCGACGGTCCTCGCGGGTGTGCCCACCGATGCCGAACTGGCGACGGAGGAGATCTTCGGCCCCGTCGCTCCGATCTTCACGTTCTCCGACGAGGACGAAGCGCTGCGCATGGCCAACGCGACCGAGTACGGCCTGGTCGCGTACGCGTTCACGCAGGACGCCGGTCGCATGATCCGCGTCTACGAGGGCCTGGAGACCGGCATGGTCGGCATCAACCAGGGCATCGTGTCCAACCCCGCCGCCCCGTTCGGCGGCGTCAAGGCCTCCGGCTTCGGCCGCGAGGGCGGCGCCGAGGGCATTGAGGAGTACCTGGAGACCAAGTACGTCGGCATCGCTCCTTGAGCCTGCGTCAGTAGCGCAGGTCGTCCGGGACGATGGTGACCGGGAACGGTGCGTCTGCGGTCCAGGAGTCGGTGCCGCTGATGTCGGCGACCGTGACATAGTGCCCGTCGCGCAGTTCATAGGCGACGAAGTTCAGGCTGACCGGATCGACGGTCCAGTAGGACGGGACCCCCATCCGTTCGTACAGGCTCTTCTTGACGTTGAGGTCGATCAGCTTCGTCGACGGGGAGAACACCTCGACCGCGAGCAGTGGTGGCCCGGGTAGGTTCTTCGGCCCGAAGGAGTCACGGCGTGCGATCAGGATGTCCGGCTCGACCACGTTGTCATCGGACAACACGACATCGAGTGGCGCGGGCAGCACCCGCATGTCATCTGGCGCGGCCGTCAACAGGAGATGGATGAGAGAGACGACCACGCCCTGATGGTCCGGAATCGGCGACGGGCTCACGAGCAGAACCCCGTCGATGATCTCGTAGCGCCTGCCGTCATCGGGCAGCGTCTCCAGGTCCGCGTACGTCCACGGACCAGAGATCAACTCGACGGTCATAGTCGTCATAGTGCCTCACCTCGCGTGATTCCGACATACCCGGACCCTCGCGCAGGCGGGGATTTCAGACAAATAGGTTTTCCACAGGCGTCAGACGCAGACGTCGGCGCGGCGGGTGTCTTCGGGCGGGGGCGACTTGACGGTGCTGAACTGCTCGACGTACAGGCGGGCATAGAGGCCGCCGAGTTCCATCAACTCGTCGTGCGTGCCCGATTCGACCAGCCGGCCGTCCTGGACGCCGAAGATGATGTCGGCGTTGTGGATCGTCGACAGACGGTGCGCGATCGCGATGGTGGTGCGGCCGTGGCTGGCCCGCTCGAGCGCCTGCTGCACCAGGCGCTCGGTCTCGTTGTCGAGGGCCGATGTCGCCTCGTCCAGGATCAGGATCTTGGGGTCCTTCAACAGCACCCGCGCGATCGCCAGCCGCTGCTTCTCGCCACCGCTGAGCCGATAGCCCCGCTCACCAGTGATGGTCTCGTAGCCCTCGGCGAACGACAGGATGCGGTCGTGGATATTGGCATCGCGGGCCGCCTGCTCGATCTCCTCGGCCGTGGCCCCGGGCCGCGCGTACGCGATGTTGTCGCGGATCGTGCCGTGGAACAGGTACGGCTCCTGCGTCACCATGCCCACCGAGTCGGCCACCGAGCTCATGGTCAGATCGCGCACGTCGTGACCGTCGATCAGGACGGCGCCCTCGGTGACGTCGTAGAAGCGCGGCACCAGGTAGGTCGCCGTGGTCTTGCCCGAGCCCGACGGTCCGACGATCGCGGCCAGCTGGCCCGGCCGCACCGTCAGCGACACGTGGCGCAACGCCCACGCTTCTGCCTCCTCGACCTCGGGCCGATCGATCCGTACGCCGGACTCGCCGAAACGGTCCTGGTTGACGGTGCCGGACAACTGGCGCGGTTCGGGATAGCGGAACGACACGTCGCGCAGCTCGACCAGTCCGACCGGATCGGTCAACGGCTCGGCGCCCGGCCTCTCGGTGATGGCCGGGTCCAGATCCAGATACTCGAAGATGCGGCGGAACAGCGCGAGCGACGTCTGCACATCCAGCGTGACCCGCATCAACTGCATCAGCGGCATCTGCAGGCGCGCCTGCAAGGTCGTGAACGCGACGAGCGTACCGGCCGTCAGATCGGCACCGCCCAGCGAACCGGTGATCATGTAGCCCGCGACCAGGTAGATCACGGCCGGCGTGATGGCGAAGAACGTCTGCACGACCGCGAAGAACGCCCGGCCGGTCATGGCCTGTTCGACCTGCAGCCGGGTCTGCTGCCGGTTCGCCTCGCGGTACCGCTCGACCTCGGCGTCGCCACGGTTGAACACCTTCGACAGCAGGATGCCCGAGACGCTCAGCGCTTCCTCGGTGATCGCGGTCATCTCCGACAGCGATTCCTGCGTGCGGCGCGCCAGCCGCTGGCGACGCTTGCCGACCTGCAGCTGGATCCAGACGAACAACGGCATCACGATCAGCGTCAGGATCGTCAGCTGCCACGACAGCAGCACCATCGAGATGAACGCCGCCGTCACCGTCACGGTGTTCTGCAGGATCGTGGTCGCGGTGTCGGTCAGCACGGTGCGCACGCCGGCCACGTCGTTGGCCAGACGCGACTGGATCGCGCCGGTCTTGGTGGCGGTGAAGAACGCCAGCTCCATCCTCTGCAGGTGCGCGAACAGGTCGCCGCGCAGATCGGCCATCGCCGAGTTACCGACCGTGGAGGTGAGCCAGTTCTGGGTGATGCCGATCAGTGCCGTCAGGATCGGGATCAGGCACATCGCGCCCACCAGCCACGCCAGCAGGTGCAGATCGGGGTCGGCATCGGGCGGGAACAGTGCCTTGTCGAACACCGCCTTGGTCAGGAACGGCACGATCGAGGTCAGGATCGCCGACAGCACCACCGCGATCGCCACCAGTGCGATCTTGCCCCGGTACGGGCGCAACAGCCGGGCGATACGACCGACGACCGGATCGGAGCTACGCAACTCCTCGTCGGGGATGTGAGTGACTCCTGATGTTCCGCGCGGCATCAGTCGGGCACCCGCGTCAGCACGATGTCCAGGCCGCGTGCGACGGGCGCGAGGTCGAGCGTGCCCCACCAGCCGACGTCGGTACGCAGGGCGGCCCACACCTGCAGCCGTGACTCGTCAGCGACCGTCGCCGGATCGATCGTGACGGTCCACGACACCGGCACGCCGGTCGCCTCGACCGCGGTCGCCGCGAGCACCTCGCCCTGGGCGTCGACGACCTTGACGGTCGCCACGGCACCCGGCGGGATCGCGATGCGCTCGCGGATCGTGACCGTGCCCGAGAGTGTCAGCAGGTGCTCGCTCATACCGTGAGCCTAACGGCGGCCGCCGTCACGAAACCCTGTCGGAATCGTTGAGACACTGACTAGGCTCGGGGCCACCCGACGGACGACGACGAAAAGGGCGGATCGTGGACTGGTTGGCGAACTGGGCTGAGGACGTCAGCTGGGTCCACCTGGTCACGATCCCGATCTTCACCGGCGTCGTCGGCTGGCTGATCAACTGGACCGGCCTGATCATGCTGTTCAATCCGGTCTACTTCCACGGCGTCACGGTCCCGGGCATGCGACAACTGGCCGGTGTGCTGCCGCGCAAGCTGCAGGAGGTGCCCGGCATCCTGCAGGGCGGCATCGGTTGGCAGGGTATCGTCCCGGCCCGCGCGGCCAAGATGGGCAGCATCGCGGTCGACAAGGCCATCTCCAAGCTCGGCACTCCGCGTGAGTTCTACCAGCAGCTGGAGCCCGAGCAGATCGCCAATCACATCGTCGAGGTCTTCCAGCCTGATGTGCCCGAGCTGGTCGACGAGGTCATGATGCGCGAGCACCCGCGCCTGTGGCAGGACCTGCCGCCGGCGTTCCGCCGCGCCGTCCACGAGCGGGTCAAGGCCCAGCTGCCCAAGGTCGTGGGCAATGTGACCGACGAGATCGGCACCCACATCGACCAACTGCTCGACCCCAAGATCATGGTCATCGAGCACTTCCGCAAGAACCCGGCACTGGTCGTCAGCATCTTCCGCGACTTCGGTCAGAAGGAACTGAACCTGATGGTGCTGTTCGGGTTCGTGTTCGGCTTCCTGCTGGGCATCCCGGTCGCCATCATCGACTCGATCTTCCACCTGTGGTGGCTGCTGCCGATCATGGGCGTCATCGTCGGCTGGATCACCAACGCACTGGGCATGTGGCTGATCTTCGAGCCGCCGGAGCCCAGAAAGCTGTTCGGCTTCATCAAGATCCACGGACTGTTCCTGCGCCGCCAGGACGAAGCCGCCGAGGTGTACGCGCGCATCATCGCCGATGACGTCATCACACTCGAACGCATCGGCGACTTCCTGCTCGACGGACCGCGCGGCGACCGCACACGCCAGATGCTCGCCACCGCGCTGCGCCCGGCCATCGACCGGGCCCTGGGTCCGGCGCGCGGCATGGTGCGGGTCGCGGTGGGTTCCAAGAGGTTCGACAACATCCGGGACTCGGTCGCCGTCGAGGCGGTCGGGCGGACCCTGACGCCGTTCAAGGACCCGGAGTTCAGCAGACAGCAGTCCGAGAAGATCCGCACGTTGATCGCGACCCGCACCAAGGAACTGCCACCCCGCGACTTCGTCGAGATGATGCGCGCCGCCATCAAGGAGGACGAGTGGATGCTGTACGCCCACGGCGCCGTGATGGGTCTGGCCGGTGGGTTCCTGCACCTGGCGATCTTCGGCACGGGAGGATGAACGGGTGAAGGACGACGACGACCTGCCCCCGCTGCCTGATCTGGGCAATGAGGACACGCCGCTGAGCAATCTGGTCGGACCGGCCATCGACGCGATGCCGGGTCTGGCTCGTATCGGCGCCTCGGCCTGGCTGCACTCGGCCGAATGGGGCGCGCGGACCACGGCACGGACCGGACTGCGGCTGTTCAAGGCCATGGGCGATCCCGACGAAGCGGCAGCGCTGCTGCACGACGCCACTGAGGTCGCCGGCGCGGTCACCGGGGTGATCCGCGCGGTCAGCAGCGGCGTGCCGTTGTCGCGCGCGCTGTCGATGATCGGCGAGTCGATGACCCCCAGCTTGGCCGCGGAACCGTCCACCACGTCGGCCGACGAGCAGTTGCGCCGCCGTGGCGCCGAGCTCCTGGAGCGGTCGCGCGACGTGTGGGACGGCAGCGCCGCGCACCCGGCGTTCGCGCGCATCCTCGGCGAGCTGGCGCCCGACGAGGCGCGCATGCTGCTGCTCCTGCTGCAGAAAGGCCCGCAGCCCAGCGTCGACGTCAAGACCGGCGGACCGCTCGGTTTCGTCAGCAGCGAGCTGCTGGCTCGCAATCTGACGATGATCGGCCCGCAGGCCGGTGTCCGGTACCTCGACCAGGTCCCGGCCTACCTCAACAATCTGTTCCGGCTCGGCCTGATCTGGTTCTCTCCGAATCCGATCCGCGATCCCCTGGAGTATCAGGTGCTCGAGGCGCAGCCCGACGTCCTGGACATCCTGCACGGCGCCCGCTTCTCGCGTCCGATCCGCCGCAGCGTCCACCTGACCCCGTTCGGTGACGACTTCTGCCGCCGGTGCCTGGTCGACGAGGCTGTCTCGGTCGAAGAGTTCCCCGAACACGCCAAGCCCGAGGGCGACCCGGCGGAGAGCTAGGGCTTGAACCGGCGCAGGCGCAGGCTGTTGGTGACCACGAAGACCGAGCTGAACGCCATGGTCAGACCCGCGATCATGGGGTTGAGCAGGCCGAATGCGGCCAACGGGATCGCGGCGACGTTGTAGGCGAACGCCCAGAACAGATTGCCCTTGATCGTTCGCAGAGTGGCCCGCGACAGCCGGACCGCGTCGACCGCGGTGGCCAGATCACCCTTGACCAGAGTCAGATCGGAGGCCTGGATCGCGACGTCGGTGCCGGTACCCATCGCGATGCCCAGATCGGCACCGGCCAGGGCTGCGGCGTCGTTGATGCCATCACCCACCATGGCGACGGTCCGGCCCTCGGCCTGCAGATCGGTGACCACGGTCAGTTTGTCGGCCGGGGTGACCTCGGCGATGACCTTCTCGATCCCCACCTCGGCGGCGACCGACTCGGCCACGGCTTGTCCGTCGCCGGTCAGCAGCACGGGCTCGAGACCGAGCGCCCTCAGGTCCGCGACCGCCTGGCGTGACGTCGGCTTGACGCTGTCGGCGACCGTGACGGTGCCCCGCAGGGACCCGTCCCACGCGACACCGATCCCCGCGGTCCCGTCCGGAACGTCGACGCCCTGCTCACGCAGCCAGGCCGGACGGCCCACGGCCACCTGGTGTCCGTCGACAGTTCCGGTCACGCCGAATCCGGCGTGATTGGTGAACTCGACGACGGGCAGCGGGTCGGCGAGTGCCGCGATGGCCCGGGCGACCGGATGCTCCGAGGCGTGCTCGACCGACGCGGCCAGCTGCTCCAGTCGCGCCCGGTCGACGCCTGGTAGCGGCTCGACCGAGTCGACCGCCATGGTGCCGGTCGTGACGGTGCCGGTCTTGTCCAGCACGACGGTGTCGATCACGCGCGTCGACTCCAGGACCTGCGGCCCCTTGATCAGGATGCCCAGCTGCGCCCCGCGCCCCGTGCCGACCATGAGCGCGGTCGGCGTGGCGAGTCCCAGTGCACACGGGCACGCGATGATCAGCACCGCGACCGCGGCCGTGAAGGCTTGGTCCAGATCACCGACGATCGACCACACCACGAACGTGACGATCGACAGCACGATCACGGCGGGCACGAACCACGACGAGATGCGGTCGGCGAGCCGTTGTACGTCGGCCTTGCCCTCCTGGGCCTGTTCGACGAGCTGGGCCATCTGGGCCAGCATCGTGTCCGCACCGACCGCCGTGGCCTCAACAATGATCCGGCCGTTGCTGTTGACCGTGGCGCCCGTGACGGTCGATCCGGGCTCGACCTCGACCGGCACGGATTCACCGGTCAGCATCGACTCGTCGACCGCCGAGTGACCCTCGACGACCGTGCCGTCGGTGGCGATCTTCTCTCCGGGCCGCACGACGAACCGGTCGCCTACGGCGAGCTGGTCCAGAGCGATCGTGACCTCGCCTCCGTCCCGCAGCACCGCGACCTCGCGGACGCCCAGATCGAGCAGGGCTCGCAGCGCGGCGCTGGACTGCTTCTTGGCGTTGGCCTCCAGGTAGTGCCCGGCCAGGACGAACGTCGTGACGACGGCCGCGACCTCCAGGTACAGGTGTCCGTCATCGGTCACGAGGCCCCACAACGACCACAGATAGGCCGCGCTGACACCGACGCTGACCAGCGTGTCCATCGTGGCGGCGCCGTGCCGGGCATTGATCCAGGCGGCGCGATGGAACGGGTACGCGCCCCACAGCACGACGGGCGTCGTCAGCACGAGCACGACCCACTGCCAACCCTCGAACTCCAGCGCCGGGATCATCGACAGCAGCAGGACCGGCACGGTCAGAACCGCGGATATCCGCACGCGCCGCAGCATCGACGCCGCACCGTGCAGGCCGCCATCGTGGTCGTGGTGCTGGTGATCGGGTGTGCGCTCGCTGGCGGTGTAGCCGGTGCGTTCGACCGTGTCGATCAGATCGTGCACGCTGACGTCATCGGGTGCCTCGACGGTGGCCTTCTCGGTCGCGTAGTTGACCGAGGCGGTGACGCCGTCGAGCTTGTTGAGCTTCTTCTCGACGCGGGCGGCGCATGACGTGCAGGTCATGCCCTGGACGTCGAGGGTGTGGCGGGTCATGCCAGCTCGTAACCGGCCTCGTCGACGGCCGCCGCGACGACCGAGTCGTCGAGGGGCGCATCGCTGGAGACCGTGACGGTAGAAGTGCCATCGGCGACCAGGTCGATGTCGACCGAGGTGACACCCGGCAGCGCCGAGAGTTCTTCGGTGACGGCGGCGCTGCAGTGGCCGCAGGTCATTCCGGTGACGCGGTAGGCGGAGGTGTTCATGTGGAGTCCCTTCTTCGGATCAGGAGCGGACGAGCCGGGCGATCGCGGCGGACGCCTCGGCGACCTTGTCTGCCGGGTCCCCCGCTCGGGCGGCGTCGACGACGCAGTGGGCCAGATGTTCGTCCAGCAGGTTGAGCGCGACGGCTTCCAGCGCCTTGGTCGTGGCGGAGACCTGGGTGAGGACGTCGATGCAGTAGGTGTCGTCCTCGACCATGCGGGTCAGGCCGCGGACCTGGCCCTCGATGCGCTTGAGTCGCGCCAGCACGGCCTTCTTGTCCTCGGAGTACCCCGGGTGGGTATGCGCTTCCATGTCTCGGACGATACCCCCTAGGGGTATAAGAATCAAATGCACGACTAGCCTCGCAGCCATGAGCGATATTCCCGGACTGGACGGCGAGCTCGGTGTCGAGTACAGCGAGGCGGGACCGGACAAGGTCGTCGCGACGCTCACGATCACCGAGCGTCACCTGCAGCCGTTCGGCATCCCGCACGGCGGCGTCTATTGCGCGGTGCACGAGTCGACGGCCAGCGTCGCCGGCTTCATCTGGCTCGACGGTCGCGGCGTCGCAGTGGGTTCCAACAACACGACGGACTTCCTGCGACAGGCCAAGCTCGGCGACACCATCACCGTGACGGCCACTCCTATCCACCGCGGTCGTACCCAGCAACTGTGGCACCTGGACTCGGTCGATCAGGACGGCCGGCTCATCGCCCAGGGTCAGGTCAGATTGGCCAATCTGGAGCAGGACGTTCCACCGGAAGCGCTCGCGCGCTACCGCCCCGCCTCCACCAGGTAGAATCGACCTGTCGGCGCGACTGGCGTTGAGGTGGGAATCCACCGGGAAGCGACCGACCACTGCATCACACGGGACCGTTCGCCTGGGCCCCAGCGACACATCGTTGACTGGAGGCCACCATGATGATGACCATGACCGCACCCGACACCACCCGACGCCTCGAGGACAGTGATGTCCGCGTCCTGCTGTTGGAGAACATCCACGAGGACGGCCGCGACTTCCTGCGCGGCAAGGGCTACCAGGTCGAGACCGCCGACCGCGCGCTCGGCGAGGACGAACTGATCGAGGCGATCCAGGGCGTCCACCTGCTCGGCATCCGGTCCACCACCTACATCACCGAGAAGGTCCTGGACGCGGCTCCTGATCTGATGGCCATCGGTGCGTTCTGCATCGGCACGAACCAGATCGATCTACCGGCCACCACCAGCCGCGGCATCGCGGTGTTCAACGCGCCGTACTCGAACACGCGCAGCGTCGTGGAACTGGCGATCGCCGAGATCATCTCGCTGGCCCGCCGCCTGCACGAGAAGTCCACCGACATGCACGCCGGCGTATGGAACAAGTCGGCAGCAGGAAGCCACGAGGTGCGCGGTCGCACGCTGGGCATCATCGGCTACGGCAATATCGGCAGCCAGCTCTCGGTCATCGCCGAGGCGCTGGGTCTCAAGGTGATCTTCTACGACATCGACGACAAGCTGGCCCTGGGCAATGCCAAGCGCTGCTCGACCATCGAGGAACTGCTGGCCGAGGCCGACGTCGTGTCGCTGCACGTCGACGGGCGCCCCGGCAACGCGGGACTGTTCGGCGAGGAACAGTTCGCCGCCATGAAGCCGCGGTCGTTGTTCATGAACCTGTCGCGCGGTATCGCGGTCGACACCGCCGCGCTGCGCGCCCACCTGGAGTCCGGTCACATCGCCGGCGCCGCCCTGGACGTGTTCCCGGTCGAGCCCAAGCGTCAGGGCGATCCGTTCGAGTCCGAGTTGCGTGGTGTCCCCAATGTGATCCTCACGCCCCACGTGGGTGGATCGACCGAGGAGGCACAGCAGGACATCGGGCGTTTCGTCGCCTCCAAACTGCGCACGTACGCCGCATTCGGTGGCACGTCGTTGAGCGTCAATCTGCCCGAGATCAACCTGCCGTCCGATCAGGGCAAGCACCGCATCGCCCACGTGCACCGCAACGCACCGGGCGTACTGGCCACGATCAACGGCCTGCTCGGCGAGCGGGGCGTCAACATCGAGGCGCAGTCCCTGGCGACGCGCGGTGAGAACGGTTACGTCCTGACCGATGTCGCCGAGGCGGTCCGTCCCGAGGTGCTGGCCGAACTGGCCGCGCTCCCCGAGACGGTCCGCCTGCGCCAGCTCAGCTGAGCCCGAAGGGCGGGTACTCCGGCCGCAAGAACATGATGTACGTGCTGACCCGCGTCGAATAGCGGGTAGTCATCACGACGATCGACTGCAGATCTTCGGGAATGCGGCCGGTGATGACGCCGGCGAACCAGCTGATGAAGACCACGATGCCTGACACGATGCCGAGCGCGTACACGATGATGAAGTGCGGGATGGCCAGGAGCCAATGGACCAGGGGTCGCCAGCGCGCGATGCGTTCGGGTGCATCGAAGGAGAACTGCACGGGGTAGCCCGATACCGGGGCGCCCGGTGGAGGTGGGGGCATAGGTGTGCTCATGTCGACCCGGTAGACCTGATCTACTCCGCTGTCAGTGTGATCAGCTGGTCGACCGTGTTCAGATTGCGCGCGGTGGTCGGCACGGCGAGCCGGCGCAGCAGCATGTCGGTCTTGAGCTCGGGTCGCCCTGCTCCATGGGCGTAACGCAGATGCAGGTCCCGGCCCACCATGGCCCACTCGTCGTCGCCGGTGGGGACGTCACGCCCGGCCGCGATCGCCTCTGGCGTGGGCGCGGTGAGACAGAAGCTGACGTAGGAGTACTTCGGTTCGATGATCTCGAAGGGGTGAGCCGCGCGGGCAGCCACCAACTCGTTGTGCGTACGCGAGATGGCCTCGCGGAAGTAGCCGAACTCGGCCTCGATGGCCTGCTCCAGGGCACGGTCGAAGGCATCGGGATCACCGTCGACATCGGCGATCAGATTGCCCGAGGCGATATAGGTGGCGACGTCGCGTGCGCCCAGATCGGTGGCGATGTCACGCAGTCGCGCCATCGGCAGTTTCGCGCCGCCGACGTTGACCGCGCGCAACAGGACCGCCCGGCGGGTCATGAACTGAATCCGCCGGTGAATGCCAGCACGACCAGAGCGATACCGATGCCGAGGGCGACTGCGATGCCGAGCCCGGCCATCACGATGCCCATCTGCGTCGAGGCGTCGCGGCGTACCGAGAAGCCATGGGCCTGGAGCGCATCCTTGACCGGATCGGTGATCTCCTTGCTGCGGAACGTGTAGTCCACGACTGCGCGCGGCCCCTGCTCATCGACGCCGTATTCGCGGTGGAACTCGATCGTGTGCACGCTTCCGGACTGCACCTGCGACTCGCCGACCCACTGCGCGGACCAGCTGCCATCCGGCCCGGCCGTCCAGTGGAGAAGGCGCCGCTCCCCTACCCGCCGAACGGCGTGATCATCGACCAGTGCGAGGCTCAGCCGGTAGGCCGTCTGGACGCGGCGCACGGAACTGAGCGTCAGGAACCGCGCGTCGGCCAGATCGGCGTGTATCTCCACTGTCGTGTCAGTCGATTCGACCGAGTACGGGGTGTCGGCGAACCGGTGCTCGAGGTCGGCGATCAGGGCCGACCAGTCGGCACCGCCGGCGACATCGGTGGGCTGAGCCTGCCGCCGCATGAGAGCACCGAAGTAGATGCTGATACCGGCCATCAGCACGAACAGGGCGCCGCAGCCGATCAACGGCCAGAACGCCGCCGGCACGTCCGGACCGAGCACGATGCCGACGATCAGGCAGGCCAGGCCGCCGAGAGCGAAGATCGACGCCATGATGATGGCGCCGGCCAGAGGGCCGAGTTTGATCTGCTTGCTGTAGACGTTGCCCATACGCCACAGCCTTTCACAGCCGTGCGGCGAGCTCCGTCGCTTGCTTGATCGCCCGCTTGGCGTCGAGCTCGGCGGCCACGTCGGCACCGCCGATGACATGGACGGGAGTCCCGGCGTGCTCCAGCGGCTGCACCAGATCGCGCACCGACTCCTGGCCGGTGCACAAAATGATGGTGTCGACGTCCAGCACCCGCGTCTCGCGGTCGTCGCCGTCGCCGATGTTGATGTGCAGGCCGTCATCGTCGATGCGGTCGTACGCCACGCCCTTGACCATCTCGACACCGGAGTCCTTGAGTGTCGCTCGATGCACCCAGCCGCTGGTCTTGCCCAACCCCTTGCCCAACTCACTGGTCTTGCGCTGCAGCAGCGTGACCTGTCGTCTCGGCGGCGCCGACATCTTGGTGGCCAGTCCGCCGCGCTCGAGCGCCGGATCGGTGACGCCCCACCGCTGCATCCAGTGCTCCAGTGACTCGTGCGGATCGTGCAGGCAGAACTCGGCGACGTCGAAGCCGATGCCGCCTGCGCCCATGATCGCGACCGTCTTACCGACCGGAGCGCCATCGCGGATCACCTGCTGATATGTCACGACCTTCGGGTGATCGATGCCGGGGATGCTCGGAATGCGCGGTTCGACGCCGGTCGCGATGACCACCTCGTCGAAGCCCGTCAGGTCTCCCGGTCCCACCCGGATGCCGGTCCGTACCGTGACATTCTTCAGCTCCAGCTGGCGCCGGTAGTAGCGCAGGGTCTCGGTGAACTCCTCCTTGCCCGGGATGCGGGCCGCCAGCGTGAACTGGCCGCCGATATCGGGCAGTGCTTCGAACAGTGTGACCTCATGTCCGCGTCCGGCCAGCTCGGTCGCCACCGCGAGTCCGGCCGGTCCGGCGCCGACCACCGCGATCCGCTTCACCACGCGAGTCGGCGACAGGACCAGCGTCGTCTCGTGGGCGGCACGCGGATTGAGCATGCACGTGGCCCGCTTGTTCTTGAACGTGTGGTCCAGGCACGCCTGATTGCAGGCGATGCAGATCTGGATCTCGTCGGCCCGGTCCTCGGCGGCTTTCTGCACGAAGAAGGCGTCGGACAGCAGCGGCCGCGCCATCGAGATCAGATCGGCCTGACCGTCGGCGAGGATCTGCTCGGCGATCTCGGGGGTGTTGATGCGGTTGGACGCCACGACGGGCACGTTGACCTCGGGGCGCAGCTTGCCGGTGACCCACGCGAATCCGGCACGCGGCACGGACGTGACGATGGTCGGGATGCGGGCCTCGTGCCAGCCGATGCCGGTGTTGATGATCGAGACTCCCTCGGCCTCCAGTGCCTGCGCCAACGCGACCGTCTCGTCCCAGCTCTGGGCGTTGTCGACCAGGTCCAGCAAGCTCATCCGGTACATCACGATGAAGTCGCCGCCCACCAGATCGCGCGTGCGCTTGACGACCTCGATCGGGAACCGCATCCGGTTCTTCGCACTGCCGCCCCACCGGTCGGTGCGATTGTTGGTGCGGGCCGTCAGCATCTGATTGATCAGATAGCCCTCGGAGCCCATGATCTCGACGCCGTCGTATCCGGCGCGGCGAGCGAGTACGGCCGACTTGGCGAAGTCGGTGGCCGTCTGGTCGACCTCCTTGGTCGACATCGCTTTGGGCGCGCCGAGGGGGGTGATCGGCGACTTGATGGTCGACGCTGCGCGCTTGAACGGGTGGTAGCCGTAGCGTCCCGCGTGCAGGATCTGCATCGCGATCTTGCCGTCGTGTTCGTGGACGGCGTCGGTGACCAGGCGGTGCTTGTCGGCCAACTTCGCAGAGGTCATGAGCGAGCCGAACGGCAGCAGCCAACCGTGCCGGTTGGGCGCGTAGCCGCCGGTCACCGAGAGGGCCACGCCACCTTTCGCGCGTTCGGCGAAGTAGGCGGCCAGCTCGGGCAGATGCTTGGCACGATCTTCCAGGCCGGTGTGCATCGAGCCCATGATGACGCGGTTGCGCAGGGTCGTGTGGCCCAGATCGAGCGGGCTCAGCAGGTGCGGATAGCGAGTCATGGGAGCTCCTGGGTCAAGATGGTGCGGTGATCAGTCGCAGTTCTGCCAAGTTCCTGGTTGTGGCCGGCGTGTTCAACATCGTGATCTGGCCGAGGTTCGCCAAGGCGGTGGTCGACGACGACCGCGCCTGGTCCGCGGAACACTGGGACAGCGCGCCCACGTCCTTCTTCTGGATGCACGCCCTGCTGATCACGACGGCGATCGTGGTGGGTCTGGGCGTGTTGGTGGTGGGTTGGCGCGCTCATCGCTCCTCCCCCAACGTCTGAAGGATGTCATCGCACCAGTCGATCGCGCCTTGCTCGGTGCGGATGCCGCCGCTGAGCACGAGCCAGCCGGCGATGGCGTCGTCGTCGAGCGCGGTCGGGTCGGGATAGAACCTCGCGGCGCTCTCGGTGTAGTACGCGAGCTTCTCGCGGTGGTGGTCGCGCTGGCGGCGGACGTCGGCCAGGATCGCATCGCGGTCGCCGAACGGCAGGGCGCGCAGCTTGACCGCGAACGTGCTGCGCAGTCGTTCGGGTGGGGTCGGTTCGGCGGTCCAACGCCGCAGCTCGGCCCGTCCGTCGTCGGTGATGGCGTAGACCTTCTTGTCGGGCCGACCCTCCTGCTCGACCTCCTGGACCGCGACCAGACCGGCGTCGGCCATGCGGCCCAGCACCTTGTAGATCTGCTGATGGGTGGCGCTCCAGAAGTGGCCGATCGACGCATCGAACCGGCGCCCCAGTTCATAGCCGCTGGCCGACCGCTCGGCCAACGACACGAGGATCGCGTGCTCGAGTGCCATGGGCAGAAGACTAGGTCGATATGCAATTAGTTGCAAAGAGTCTTGGAGGCAAGGGATTGCCGGTAGCCTGCGGGCGTGGATCGCGAGAAGCTGGCCGAGGATGCACTGAGTCCTGGCGCATTCGGCTACTTCGCGGGCGGCGCCGGAGACGAACGGGTCCTGCGCGAGAACATCAGCGCGTGGTCCGAGCACCGGTTGGCGCCGAAGGTCCTGGTGGACGTGTCCGAGATCGACACCTCGATCACCCTGCTGGGCCGGCAGCACCGGCTGCCGTTCCTGATCGCGCCGATGGCCTATCAGCGCCACGCCGATCGGTTGGGTGAACTTGCGACGGCGCGGGCGGCGGCGACGTCCGGGGTCGGCATGGTCGTCTCGACCCAGACCACGACGCATCCTCGTGAAATCGCCCATGCACTCGGTGACGCACCGCGGTGGTTCCAGCTGTACGCAATGCGTGATCCGGCCGTGACCGAGGCGCTGACGCAAGGAGCGGTCGAGCACGGCTACGAGGCGCTGGTGCTGACGGTCGACTTCCCGGTCGGTGGACTGCGTCAGCGCGATATCGACTCAGGCTTCGCGGTCAGCGAGCCGACCTACGTCGACTCGCTGGCGGGTGGCGGCCGGCCACTCCCACCGTCAGAACGTCACGCCCAGCACGATCCGTCGCTGACCTGGGATCACGTGTCGATCATCGCCGAGCACTGCGGTCTGCCGCTCGTGCTGAAAGGCATTCTGCGCGCCGACGACGCCCGGCGGGCGGTGGACTGCGGCGCTGCCGGAATCATCGTGTCCAATCACGGCGGGCGGCAGCTCGATGCTGTGCAGCCGACAGCCCACGCGCTGGCGCCGGTCGTCGACGCCGTCTCCGGCCGGATCCCGGTCCTCGTCGACGGTGGCATCAGGCGCGGGTCCGATATCGCGATCGCGTTGGCGCTGGGTGCCGACGCCGTGCTGATCGGCCGGCCGGTCCTGTGGGGGCTGGCGACCCGATCCGAACGCGGTGTCGGCGACGTGCTCGGTGAGTTCTCGAGCGAGTTCGAGAACACGCTCGCGCTCGCAGGTTGTCCGAAGGCCCAGGACCTGGACCGGTCCTATCTGGCACCGTCAGGTCTCTGAACTCGCGCGCACCAGTTCCTGAGCCACACCGATCGCCGCCTGCCGACCCGCGCGATTGGCACCGATCGTGCTGGCCGACGGTCCGTAGCCGACCATCTGCACGCGCGGATCGGCGACTGCGGTGGTGCCGTCCAGCTGGATGCCGCCGCGCGGGCTGCGCAGGTTCAGCGGTGCCAAATGCTCGATCGCGTACCGGAAGCCGGTGGCCCACAGGATCACGTCAACCGGCTCGAAGCTTCCATCGGCCCAGCGCACGCCATCGGGTTCGATGCGTTGGAACATCGGTCGCCGGGCGGCGTAGACGCCCATGCGTTCGGCTTCACGTTCCTGCTCGCGCAGTCGTAGGCCCGTCACGCTGACGACGCTGTGCGGCGGCAACCCCTGTCGCACGCGCTCCTCGACCTTGGCGACCACCTCACGGCCGATCTCAGGAGTGAACTCGCGGGTCGACCACACCGGCTCACGGCGGGTGGTCCAGACGGCGGAAGCAGCCAGGGGAGCGATCGCGCCGATGAACTGGACAGCCGAGGCGCCACCCCCGACGACCAGCACGCGCTTGCCGCGGAAGTGTTCCGGTCCCGGATAGCCGACCGTGTGCAGTTGTTCGCCCGCGAACGTCTCGATACCGGGGTAGTGGGGGATGAACGGCCGGGTCCACGTGCCGGTGGCATTGATGACGGTGCGGGAGGTCCAGGTCCGGTCGCCCGCCGTCGTGACCAGCAGTCCGTCCCGGTCGTCGACGCGATCGACGCGGACGGGCCTGATGACAGGCAGTTCGAACGTCTTCTCGTAGTCGGCGAAGTAACGGGGCACGTACTGATTGGCGCGCTCGTCGTCATCGCCGGGCGACTGTTCCAGGCCCGGTAGATCGGCGACGCGGTGCACGTCGTGCATCGTCAGCGCGTCCCAGCGGTGCTGCCAGGCGCCGCCCGGTCCGTCGTCGGCGTCCAGGACCACGTGCTCGATGCCCCGGCGTTTCAGGTGATAGGACGACGACAGTCCGGCCTGACCCGCACCGATCACGAGGCTGTCCAGAACGTCCACGACCAGTACAACTCGACAGCGTGCCGAATCCATCCTATATTCAACATATGTTGAATTACGCGATCGAGGTGCAGGGGCTGCGCGTCGTGCGCGGCGGCCGTACAGTCCTGCCCGATCTGCACCTGCAGGTCGAGGTCGGCAGCGTGACCGGTCTGCTCGGGCCGAGTGGTTGCGGCAAGACGACACTGATCCGCTGTCTGGCCGGGGTCCAGGTCATCGCATCGGGCCAGGTGACCGTGCTGGGAGCGCCTGCCGGGACGTCTGCCAATCGGGCCCGCGTCGCCTATGTGACCCAGGCCAGCTCGGTCTATCCGGACCTGACCGTCCGCCAGAACCTGGACTACTTCGCCGCCCTGCACGGCGCGTCGACAGCGGCGATCGAGAAGGCGCTCACCGATGTGGGCCTGGCTGATCGGGCCGATCAGCTGACCGGTGACCTGTCCGGCGGTCAGAGGTCGCGGGTTTCGCTGGCTGCCGCGCTGCTGGCCGATCCCCAGGTCCTCCTGCTCGACGAACCGACCGTGGGTCTCGATCCTGTCCTGCGCCGCGATCTGTGGAATCTGTTCACCGAACTGGCCGCCGGGGGCCGCACCCTGTTGGTGTCCAGTCACGTGATGGACGAGGCGGGACGCTGCGACCAGGTGCTGCTGATGCGCGAGGGCCGCATCCTGGCCCAGACCACACCGGACGATCTGCTCGCCAGCACCGGAACCGACGACCTCGAGGATGCCTTCCTCGCCATCGCGGAAGGAGATGCGGCATGAGCAGGACATGGGCCACGGCGCGCCGGGTGCTTCAGCAGTTGAGCCACGATCGGCGTAGTGTCGCGATCATCGTGGTGCTGCCGTCGATCCTGCTGATCCTGTTCCGGTACGTGTTCGACGGGAATCAGCTGGTGTTCGACCGGGTCGGTCCGCAGATGCTGGGCATCTTCCCGTTCGTCGTGATGTTCCTGGTGACCTCGGTGACGATGGTCCGCGAGCGGACGTCGGGGACGCTCGAGCGCTTGATGACGACGCCATTGCGCCGAGGCGAGTTGATCGGCGGCTACGCCCTCGCGTTCGCGTTGGCCGGCCTGGTGCAGTCGCTGGTCAGTTCGGCCGTCGCGATCTGGTGGCTGGACCTGGGCGTCGAGAGTGCCTGGGTCGTGGTGCTGTTCGCCGTGGTCGACGCCCTGCTCGGCACCGCGCTGGGCCTGTTCTTCTCCGCGTTCGCGCGCACCGAGTTCCAGGCCGTGCAGTTCATGCCGGCCGTCGTGATCCCGCAGTTGTTGTTGTGCGGACTGCTGGCACCGAGGGACAAGATGGCCGATGTCCTGGAGTGGCTGTCGGCCGTGATGCCGTTGACGTGGGCCACGGACGCGTTCACCGAATCGTTGACGACGTCGGGTCTGAACGGTGCGATGTGGCGTGACCTGGCGATCCTGATCGGCTGTGTCCTGGCCGCAACCGCCGGTGCGTCGCTGACCCTCAGGCGCCGGACACCGTGACGGGCCGGGGGCGTGGTCGCCCGGCCGGGCGTTCGGCCGGTGATACCCGAGCCGCGTTGATCGCGGCGGCGCGCGAGCAGTTTGCGGCCCGTGGGTTCTCGGGCACATCGGTGCGGTCGATCGCAGCGGCGGCCGGTGTCGACGCGAGCCTGGTCAACCACCACTTCGGTGGCAAGGAAGGATTGCTGGTCGCCACGATGGAGCTGCCGGTCGATCCGCTGGAAAAGATCGGCGGAGTCGTCGCACTCGGACCCGACGGGCTGGGCGAGCGCCTGGTCCGCACGTTCCTGGAGACCTGGGACCCGCACCGCGAGGTGTTCGCAGCGATGCTGCGGACGGCTGTCGCCGATCCCGAGCACGCGCCCGCGGTCGATATCGCCCGCAACGTCCTGATCGGCCTGTTGAGCTCGGTGGTCGATGAGCTGCGCGCGACGCTCATCGCCTCCCAGGTCGTCGGCCTGGCGACGATCCGCTACGTCGCCCGTCTCGAACCGCTCGCCAGCGCTTCGGTCGACGAGGTGGTCGCGGTGTACGGTCCGGCGATTCAGGCCGCGGCAACCTCGCCGACCTGAGCCGTGGTCTGGTCGATGACGCGGATGACCAGGGCGGGATCGTCGATCATGGGCACGTGGCCGCAGCCGGGCAGCGCGACGTGCTGGATCTCCGGCAGACGCTCTTGGGCGAGTCCGGCCTGGCTGTAGAGCAGGATCTTGTCGCGGGTTCCCCACGCGATGGTGGTGGGCACGTAGATCTTGCTCTTGAACGCGTACGTCACACCTGCCTTGAGCACGCCGAAGAAGCCCGAGCCGTTCCGCAGCGCGCGGGTGTCGCCGATGAAGTCGTCGAAGCCGATGCGGTCGCCGTGCTCATACAGCGAGCGGCCGAGGATGCGGCGCAGTTTCGCCGACCTCAGCAGCGGCTTGACCATGAACTCCGGCAGATAGGACGTCAGTTTGAGCGTCAGCAGCGTGCCGAGCGCGACGAACCGGTCAAGGCCACGGAAGAAACCGGCCGGGCTCAGCGCGGTGACCGAGCGCGCCAGACCGCGGGCGCCGAGTTCGAGCGCGATCGCTCCGCCCAGCGAGTTGCCGACGACGTGCGGACGCTCGATGCCCCAGGCTTGAAAGTTCGCCGCCAGATTCTCGGTGGCCACGTCCATCGAATACGGCGTTCCCTTGGGGTAGCCGGGAGAGCGGCCGAATCCGGACAGGTCGATCGTGAAGACCTCGTAGCGGGTCGCCAGGTCGTCCACGATCGGATTCCAGGCCTCGCGGCGGTGGCCGATGCCGTGGATCAGGACCAGCGGTTCGCCGGTCCCACGGCGGGTGTACTCGATGGGAGCGTGCATCATGCGCGACATCATGCCATCGCCGATGTCACATAGCGATGTCACGTGAGTCACTTGAACAGTGACAGTGTTACTGTCAGAATCGTGCGGTGACTGGTCCCCTCTCTGGAGTCAAGGTCGTCGAGATGGTCGGCATCGGCCCCGGCCCGTTCGCGGCAATGCTGCTGGCCGATCTCGGTGCCGACGTCATCCGCGTCGATCGCCCCGGCGGCAACGCCCTCAAACTGGCACCCCCCGAGCGCGATATCACCGGCCGCGGCCGCCCGTCGGTGGCGCTGGATCTGAAGAATCCGCGTGCGGCCGAGGTCGTGCTGCAGCTGGTCGAATCGGCCGATATCTTCATCGAGGGCTTCCGTCCTGGTGTCACCGAGCGGCTGGGCATCGGCCCCGACGCCGCGCTGGAGCGCAATCCGAAACTGGTCTACGGCCGGATGACCGGTTGGGGCCAGGACGGCCCGCTGGCGCACACCGCGGGTCACGACGTCAACTACATCTCGGTCGCCGGCGGCCTCGATCCGCTCGGCCGGGCCGGTGGTCCACCGCAGATTCCGCTCAACCTGCTCGGCGACTTCGCGGGCGGGTCGATGTATCTGATCGTGGGGGTGCTGGCGGCCCTCACGCACGCCCGCGCGACGGGCGAGGGGCAGGTCGTCGACGCCGCCATCACCGACGGCACCGCACACCTGCTGGCCATGCCGCTGACGCTGTCGGCGGCCGGGGCCTGGAGTCCGAAGCGCGGCACCAACCTGCTCGATTCGGGCGCCCCGTTCTACGACGTGTACGAGACATCTGACGGGCTGTGGATGTCGGTCGGCGGTCTCGAGGGTCAGTTCTACGCCGCGATGCAGGAGCGGCTCGCGCCGTACCTGGACGGTGAGGAACTGCCGAGTCGTGACGACTTGTCCCAGTGGCCGGCGCTGCGCGCCAAGCTCGCCGAGATCTTCGCGACCCGCACGCAGGCCGAGTGGACCGAGGTGTTCTCCGACAGCGACGCCTGTGTCGCGCCGGTCGTGCCGATGCACGAGGCGCACGCCCATCCCCACAACATCGCTCGCGGCACCTATGTCGAGCGGGACGGGCTCGTGCAGCCCGCGCCGGCCCCACGGTTCTCGGCCACGCCGGCAGAACTCGACCGACCCCCGTCGAATCCCGGCGCCGACACCATCCAAGCCCTCACCGCATGGGGCATCGCCGACGTCGACCGGCTCGTCGCCGACGGTGTCGCCGTCCAGTCCAAGGAGTAGTCATGAAGCGCAATATCTTCGAAGCTGACCACGACGCCTACCGCGACACCGTCAGGGTGTTCCTGGAGAAGGAGGTCGTGCCGTTCCACGACCAGTGGGAGTCCGACTCGATCGTCCCGCGCGAGGTGTGGGAGAAGGCCGGTGCGCAGGGCATGCTCGGCTTCAACCTGCCCGAGGAGTACGGCGGAGGCGGTATCGACGACTTCCGCTTCAACGCGGTGCAGAGTGAAGAGGTCATCAAGGTCGGCGCGAGCGGCCTGGGCTTCGTGCTGCACACCGATCTGGTCGCCGGCTACCTGCTGTCGTACGCCAACGAGGAGCAGAAGAAGCGCTGGCTGCCCGGTATGGCGACCGGCGAGATCATCACCGCGATCGCGATGACCGAGCCCGGCACCGGATCGGATCTGCAGAGCATCGCCACGACCGCGATCAAGGACGGCGACCACTACGTCGTCAACGGCTCGAAGACGTTCATCACCAACGGCATCAACGCCGATCTGGTGATCGTGGTTGCCAAGACCGATCCGAGCCAGGGTGCGATGGGCACGTCGCTGATCGTGCTCGAACGCGGCATGGAGGGCTTCGAGCGCGGTCGCAATCTGGACAAGATGGGCCTGAAGGCCCAGGACACCGCCGAGCTGTCGTTCGACAACGTGCGCGTCCCGGTTGAGAACCTGCTCGGCGAGGAGGGTCAGGGCTTCATCTACCTGATGGAGAAGTTGCCGCAGGAGCGCCTGACCATCTCGGTCGGCGCGATGGCCGCGACCCGCCGGATCATCGACATGACGTTGGACTACGTCAAGGAGCGCAAGGCCTTCGGCAAGCCGATCGGCTCGTTCCAGAACTCCCGCTTCGTGCTCGCGTCCCTGGAGACGGAGTACCGCATCGGCCAGGAGTTCGTGGACCGCTCGATCATGGCGCTCAACGACAAGGAGCTGACGATCGACGAGGCGGCCATGGGCAAGTGGTGGACCACCGAGCTGCAGAACAAGGCCGCGGCCCAGTGCCTGCAGCTGCACGGCGGGTACGGCTACATGACCGAGTACCCGATCTCCAAGGCCTACACCGACAGCCGCATCCAGACCATCTACGGCGGCACGACCGAGATCATGAAGGAGATCATCGGCCGCGGCCTGGGCCTCTGACGATCCTCCCGCCACCGGTGGGCTGCTAGTCCCCCGACCTACGCCTGACGATCTCGCGTTTGCCCTCGTCGACGGCGGTCTCGTAGGCCGTCACGAGGGCGGCGATCGTCAGGGGCTTGAAGCGTTCGACCAGGGCGCTGATGTCTTCGGGACTGCGGCCGGCCTCTCGTAGGGCGGGCCACCACATGGTCCGGAACACCTCGGTCAGGTCGTCGGCGGCGCGTCGTCCTGCCTCGTCGAAGATCTTGCGTGAGGCGTGGGCGACCTCGAGCGGCAGATCGGTGTCGAGGAACTGCACGCCCACGGCCAGATGGGCGGCGGCGACCTGGAACAGGTCGTCCTGCGGGGTCGGTTCGATGACGCCGACTGCGACCAGGATCTCCAGATCGTCATCGGACAGATCCCGCCCGGTGCGCGCTTCGAGCTGTTTGCGATCCAGGATCTCGGGCTTGTCGGTGCTCCACGGTGCAAGCAGGGTGCGGTGCAGGGCGACCTGCTCGGGGGTCGCGTCGGACGGGATGTTCTCCAGATACCCCTCGATCGCCGACAGCGTGAACCCGTGGGCCTGCAGTTCACGGACCAGCTCGAGCCGGGCGATGTGGTCGGGTCCGTAATAGCCGTTGCGGCCCTCGCGGCGCGGGGGCGGGATCAGGCCGCGGCCGGCGTAGAAGCGCACGGTCCGCACCGACATGTCGACGCGCACCGCCAACTCGTCTACGCTGAGGGTCTCGGCAAAACCAGTCACGACTGACTCCTTTCGTGACCAATGCCACATTTGCTCGCTACCACTTTGACAGTAATGGTGTCACAATCGAAGCACCAACTGAGTCTGTGAGGAAAACCATGGCTGAAGCCTTCGTCTATGACGCCATCCGTACCCCGCGCGGCCGCGGCAAGAAGACCGGCTCGCTGCACGAGGTCAAGCCGATCTCGCTGGTCACCGG
>Ga0164243_10002539_pt1 | contig 30060 bp, 23 predicted proteins | sample OricompcompostOP_FD_108781 | JGI IMG/M metagenome (GOLD analysis project Ga0164243, IMG submission 108781) | Organic Plus compost microbial communities from Emeryville, California, USA - Original compost - Organic plus compost (OP) | ecosystem: Engineered > Solid waste > Mixed feedstock >... | reverse complement strand
GCGAAAATTTTTGCATTTGCCGCCTTTTTGTGCGTTTCCGTCTCAGAACAACTCCAATTCACACGGCGCTGTCACAATCCGTTCCGCTGTTGCAGGAAAGTCACGAAAAAGGCGCTGGAAACAGACGTTTCCAGCGCCCTGTCCACCACGGTTTGAAACCTGAATCAGGCGGCCTTTTTACGATTCGCCTCCAGGCGCGTATCGACCAGTGCGACCTGAGCATCGATCGCCGGCAGGCTGAGGCCGTGCTGTTTCGCGATCAGTTGCACCAGCTTGTCGGCGCGTTCGATGTTTGGAGCACCATTGTTGAGCGCCCGGGCGGCAGAGGCCGGGCGGACCAGGCTTTGGGCCGCAGCCGCATATTTCTCGAACGGCACGAGATCGTTCGGATTGGCGCCGAGCTTCACCACCAGGTCGTTGACGAAGTTATAGACGGCGCGGGAGGTCTCGATGTCGCTGTGCACCGCCTCCTGGGCCGTGCGCATGCCGTCCGGCGTGACGCAGCGATAATTACCGGCCAGCAGCATCGCCCATTTGGCCAGCGGCACGAATAGCGAATCGGACACCCGCAGCTTCACCGGCAGTTCGATCTTGGTGCCGTCGCCCGGATCGAAGCGGATCGCATCGATCTCCTGCTCGAGCTGACGCAGGATCGCCGTGTCCTTGTCGTCTCCGAACTTAGCCGCCTTGAAATTGGTCGGCAGCGTGACCTGCAGCACGTTGGCCGGCTCGTCCGGCGGACGGATGGCCTGCGGGTCGGGGCTGCACAACGTCAACTTGGCCGGATCGAAATTGTCCCAGACGCTTGGATCGGTATAGGCGGGCTTGAGCGAATCGGCATTCAGGCCAGGCAAACGCCGCATATAGGGAAGCGGCGGCATGTTCATGATCGACATGCAGGGCACGCGCGATTTTGCGACCGCATCGAGCAATTCGCGCACGCCGGGCGACCGATATTGCGGCTCCTGCATGGCGAGGCCGACGAGATCATAGTCCGCAGGATTGACGCCGGCTGCACCGCCGGCCGTGACCTTGCCCGGCAGATTGCGCGAATCCAGAATGACCGGATCCTTCCGGCCCCTCACCGGTAACCGGACGCGAAAGCCTTCGGCATTGATGAGATCGGCTTCGGCGGGCAGGCAGACGTGATGAATCTTGTGCCCGCCGAACAGCATCTTGGACGCCAGGAGCGACCCATAGGCCGCGCCCATGATGAGAATGTTGTAAGCCATCGAAACCTCCCGGCTGGTTTGGCACTCGTTGAGCGGACCGCGATGCTCGTGTCCCGATTCCGAAGTTCGTGTTCTTCGCGGCACCCTCTTATACGAACTTCGGAATCGAAGGACACCAGCAACTCATTGAATCTAATGTGGCTTTGGTTCAGCAATCCGCATTTCGGACTCGCGGCGGGAACGTTGCGGACTTCTGAACAGCCACACTATTGGCGCAGGCGGCCCGATGCAACAAAACGGACCTATGGTGCAACAAAACAAGCCTATCGAGCGGGCTTGTAGACGATATCGAACAGCGGCGCGATCTCCTGCGCGGTCTTTGCCGTCGGAATATATTTATATTCGAGCGCGTCCTGCAGGCTCAGGTCGAGGCCCCTGATCTCGCCGATCTGAAGCCCCTCCTTCGGATAGAATTCCTGCACCGCCTTCTTGGCGATATCGGATGGCAGTTTATTGTTCTCGGCGAAGATATCGATCGCCATTGGGTCCTTGTAGGCCCAGTCAATAGCCCGCGTATAGGCGCGCAGGAATTTCTCGATCGCCGCACGTTTTGTTTTTAAAGCATTGTCGTTCGCGACATTCACGCGAATGGTCTGGTTGGCAATCTGCGGGACATCGGAGGTGCGGGCGATCACCCGGATCTGGTTCTCGTTCAGCTGACGCAAGCCGAACGGCGCCGCTGCCCAACCGACATCGATCTGACCGGTCATCACCTGAGTCAGAGTCGCCGGAGTGCCGCCGGTCGGCACCGGCTTGGCCTTGGAGCCGGCCTGCTTCTGCAAAGCAAGCAGGATCAGATGCGATGAGGAGCCGGGCGAGGAGAAGGATGTCGTCCTGGCCTCAGGATCCTTGAGGCTCTTGATCGGGCTGTCCGCCTTCACATACCAGTAGAGTTCGCCCGCGCCGGTCATCTGCGCAGATATGACCCGAACCGGTGCGCCCTTCACATACGCACCGATCACGCCCAGCAATCCATTGGACATGCCGACATCGACGCTGCCGGACAGAACGGCCGTCAGCGTCGCCGCACCACCATCGGTATAGAATGGCTCGACGGTAATGCCTTCTTCCTTGAAGAAACCGTTCCGATCGGCGAAGTCCACGAAGGACGAATCCCAGAAGAAGCGCTGCGACACCGCGACCTTCAGCGTCTCGGTCTGCGCCATCGCACCCGGCATGGGCGTCAGTGTTGAAAAGATCGCCGCCAGCGCGGCAAGAGTCAGCCTCCTCATCACGTATCTCCTTGCTATGGCTGGCCGGCGTTCTGTCCTCCGGTCCGGTTAAGCCGGATCCCTTATGGTGTGCTCTCGTTTGGATCAGGCCATTCGATCGATCTTACTCCGATCATGGCCGCCGTGCGATTCACCGTCTTAAAATGACGTCGGCCCGGCCTTGTTCAGGTCCGGGCCGATTCGTTGCGCCATTGTCATTGCATCGACAACGGGCTCTTCAAAAGCAAGGTCACGTTCCGCTGTCGCTGGATTCGCCGAAGGGGCGATAGCCGCCAGAGGATTCTTCAGCCGATGCCGGCTCTTCGGCTGCAGGAGTCGGCGCAGGAGCAGTCTTCGCCTTCCGGGAAGCGGACTTTCTCTTCGCCTTGGCCTTCTTGGCCTTTGGTGCGCTCTTTTTGGAGGCCTTTTTGGAAGACTTCTTGGCGCCTTTCCGCGCGCTCTTGGCACCTTTCCGGGCGGCCTTCTTCTTGGAAGCCTTCTTCGCAGTTTTCCTCTTCTTCGCCGCTACGACCTTCTTGGCCTTTTTGCCTTTCTTGGCTTTTTTGGCCTTTTTACCCTTCTTCGCCTTTTTCGCCATGAACTCGTCTCCGAATGTTTGCGCTACGCTGTCGCTATACGAGAGCGGACGATGCTGCCGTTGCCGGATCGGCGGAAGGCATCGTATGCGCGCGACCGGTCAATCCCGCCGGCCTCGGGCCCCCGGTGGCCCAATCGATCAACTCGACCGGATGAACCACCGGTATCGACGTTCCTGACGCGATCTGAGTCATGCATCCAATATTGCCTGCTGCGATCACATCGGGATTCACTTGCGCGATGTTTGCGATCTTACGATCTCTCAACAACTGCGCAATCTCGCTTTGCAGGATATTGTATGTTCCTGCTGATCCGCAACAGAGATGAGCTTCCGCAATATCCTTAACAATGAATCCATGTCGCGCGAGCAACTCCTTCGGCTGACGCGTGATGCGCTGACCATGCTGAAGCGAGCAGGCGGCGTGATAAGCGACCGTCAAACCCGATGATGGCAACGGTTCATCCTGCGGCAAGCTGGCGAGATATTCGCTGATATCCTTTGCCAATGCAGACACTTGCGCCGCCTTGGCGGCATAGGCGGGGTCGTTGCGGAGCATGAAGCCATAGTCTTTCACGGTCGTGCCACAACCCGACACATTGATCACGATGGCATCCAGCCCCTCGCCTTCGATCTCCGCCATCCACAGGCTGATATTGGCCCTGGCCTGCCGATGGGCCTCATGCTCGCGACCCATGTGGTGCACGAGCGCGCCACAGCATCCCTCATTGGCCGGGGTTACGACCTCGATGCCCTTGCGGTTAAGCACGCGAATCGTCGCTTCATTGATGTGTGCGCCGAGCACCTGATTCGCGCATCCGGACAGGACCGCGACACGACCCTTCCGTTCGCCTTCGGCGGGATAGATGGTGCGCCGCACCGGCGCCGCGGGCGTTGCCACAGGCGCAAGCTGCAACATGACCGCCAACGGTTTGAAGCCAAAAGCGGCCAAGAGCGGCGCAAAGGGCTTGGCCAGCCAGGCCGTCGCCAAGGCGACGCGCAGACGCGCCGGATAAGGCAGCACCTTTGCGAGCAGCCAGCGCGTCAGCCTGTCGCGGATGGGGCGCTGATAGGTCTTCTCGATATGCGCGCGCGCATGGTCGACGAGGTGCATGTAATGCACCCCCGAGGGACAGGTGGTCATGCAGGCGAGACAGGAGAGGCAGCGGTCGACATGCTTCACCACATCGGGTGTTGCCGGCCGGTCATTCTCCAGCATGTCCTTGATCAGATAGATGCGGCCACGCGGGGAATCGAGTTCGTCGCCCAGCAGCACATAAGTCGGACAGGTCGCGGTGCAGAAGCCGCAATGCACGCAGGTGCGCAGGATCTTGTTGGATTCTGCGATCGCCGGATCGGCAAGCTGTGCCAGCGAGAAATTGGTCTGCATGATTAAATCCACCGACCACCGTTTTCTGACTCCCTCCCCCGCAGAAGTCGGATGTATCCGACTTCTGCTCGAGAATAACCGACCGGGAACACCCGGGTTCGGCAAGGAGGAGGGTTGGGGTGAGGGTCTTTTTTTGAATTGATCCCCACCCGACTGACTTCGCTCTGCTCAGTCAGTCGACCTCCCCTTTTTAAGGGGAGGTAAGAAACGATCTGCGATCTCGCAAAAAGCATTGCTCTACACCCCCGCCCACATGCGACCGGGATTGAGAATGCCCTTGGGATCGAAGCTGTCCTTCACCCGCTTGGTCAAGGCGGCGACGCCAGCGTCCTGCGGTTCGAACACATTGACAGCAGCGCGGATGGCTGCTGGCGCCCGGATCAAGGTCGCATGACCGCCGGCCTCGGCAACGGAACGGCGAACCACCGCAGCACCGGCATCGCGCGAACCCGGGATGGCGATCCAGATCAACCCGCCCGCCCAGTCGAAGAAATAGGTCCCGCCTGTCGCAGCCACGATTGTCTGCGCCAGAGCGGCGCCCCGCGTCGGGGCTGTGGATATACGCCACACCGGCTGATAGCTCCGTTCGGCGAGAGGACGCACGTCGCGGATGGTGCGCCACATGGAGCGTGAACTGTCTTCGGCCAGCGTCTCCACCGGCCCGAATGGCTTGAGCAAGGCGACCAGGACGGACACGCGATGCGAGACCGACGGCGGCACGCCTTCGAGCCGCAACAGGGTGACGGATTGCTCGCCGAGCAACCCCTTCAGGTCGCCCATGGTCTCGAGCGGCAGATGCGCTGCGCCCGACACATCGCAGGACGAGCCCATCGCCTCAGCCATCGCGGCTACGGCCTTCGCATCATCGAGGCCGAGCACCATGACCGTCGCTTCGGTCTCGGCCCGGGGCAGCGTCTTGATCGTGACATCGGTCATCACGCCCAGCGTGCCATATGAACCCGCCATCAGCTTGCAGAGGTCGTAGCCGGTGACGTTCTTCACCACGCGGCCACCGGACTTGAAAGTCTCGCCCCTGCCCGACACGGCCGTCACACCGAGGAAGTGATCGCGTGCGGCGCCGGCCCTGATGCGGCGCGGTCCGGAAAGATTGGACGCAATCACGCCGCCGATCGTGCCGGCACCGAGCGGGACGCCGAATAACGGCCCGAAATCCATCGGCTCGAAAGCCAGTTCCTGTCCCGCTTCGGCGACGAGTTGTTCGATCTCGGCGATCGGCGTGCCTGCGCGCGCCGACAGCACCAGTTCTTCCGGCTCGTACAAGGTCACACCGGACAGCGACGACAGATCGAGCGTGATATCGGACTGATTAGGCCGGCCAATCCCACGCTTCGAACCCTGCCCGGCGATCTCAAGCGTCTTGCCGTCCGCCAGTGCCCAGGCCACAGCCTCCTCGGCATCCTTGGCATCACGAGGTTTCAGAATATCCGGCACGATATGTTTCTTTCTGGATCTCTTCTAACCTCTCCTCGCAAACGGAGCGAGGGTCAAGAGATCGGCCGCTCGTCGGCAATGACCTTTCCGTCATTCGGAAGGCTGCCCGGCATGACGAGCTTCACTACGCTCTTGAGCTTGGTAACAGACTGCAGCGTCACAGCGACGGTCTCGGCGAGGCCCGCATCATTCGAACCGGCTTCAGCAAGGAGCGTCATCGCATCCTGCTCGCCCTCGCGCGTCACCACGAGACGGATGCGTCCAAGTTCCGGATGGCGCTTGGCGATCTCGGTCACCTGATCGGGCCGCACGAACATGCCCTTCACCTTGGCCGTCTGATCGGCGCGGCCCATCCAGCCCTTGATGCGCATATTGGTGCGGCCGCAGGGCGAGCGGCCCGGCAGCACGGCAGACAGATCGCCAGTGGCCAGGCGGATCATCGGATAATCGCGATTGAACGAGGTCACGACCACTTCACCGACCTCGCCTTCGGGCACCGGATCGCCAGTGCCAGGGCGCACGATCTCGACAATGATGGTTTCGTTGACGACAAGCCCCTCTCGCGCCGGAGTCTCGTAGGCGATCACGCCGGTTTCGGCGATGGCGTAGCATTGCAGCACGTCGGCACCGCGCAAGCCGAGCTCCTGCCGCAGCGACGGCGGCAATGCCGCGCCGGAGACCAGCGCGCGCCGGATCGATGACGCATCCTTGCCGGTGTTCTGCGCGGCATCGAGCAGGATTTTCAGAAAATCGGGCGTGCCGACATATCCACTGGGTTTCAGCCGTGCGATCGCCTCGACTTGCTGCTCCGTATTGCCGACGCCGCCCGGAATGATCGCGCAGCCCAGCGCATGGGCGCCGGACTCGAACATCCAGGCGCCCGGTGTGAGATGATACGAGAAGCAATTGAGGACGATGTCGTCTTCGCGAAAGCCGGCCGCGAACAGCGCCCGCGCGACGCCGGCGAAATCATCGCCGTGACCTTCAGGCTCGAAGATCGGCCCGGGCGACATCAGGATGCGCCGCGCCCTGCTGGGCGACGTGATATTGAAGCCGCCAAAAGGCGGCGTCTCTTTCTGGAGCGCCGGCAGATCGGATTTGCGTAGGAGCGGAAGCTTTGCCAGCGCCTCGCGCGAATTGACGGATTTCGGGTCTATCTGCGCCAGATGCCTCGCCCAGCCGGGCGCGGACAGCGCGTGCATCAAGAGGCGCGGTAACTCGGCAAAGTTGGCGCGATCCCGCTCAGCCGGATCGCGCGTTTCGAGAAGGTCGTAATGTTCGGTCACCGCCAGCCTCCCTCACGTCCCCACGACTTAAGCGAACCATAACTTGCGCGATCCCTATCGCACGATCCGTTGCCTACCCGATGCGGAACCATCGCAGCACATTCAGAAGCGTCGCGAGCGCTGCCGCGACATAGGTAAACGCAGCCGCCCGCAACACGCTGCGCGCGGCAGGCATGTCCTGTTCAGAAAGATAGCGTCGCCCCTCCAGCACCGGCAGCGCCTTGCCGAAGCTGGCATCAAACTCGACCGGCAATGTGACGAGATGTACGACGACATGGATACCCAGCAGCGCCAGCGCGGCCACCACCTGCACAAACGCAAGGGTCGGTGACTTCACCAGCATGAAGACGATTGGAACAAGCACCAGAATGCCCGTTGCGAGACGATCCACCCAGACGAGTTGGCTGACGAGATCGAGCCTCAATTTGAAAGCGCGCTCGCCGCGCGCATGCTGGATGGCATGCGACACTTCGTGCGCCGCCACGGCCACGGCGGCAACAGAGCGACCATCGTGATGATCGGGCGAGAGGCGAACCGCGCGCATCGTCGGGTCGTAATGATCGCCCTCGTTGGTCATTTCGACCTTCACCTGCTCCAGCTTGGCCTCATCGAGCAGATGGCGGGCAAATTCGCCACCCGTGCCGGGCAAATCCGGCCGATCGACGCCATGCATTTTCAAAACATGCCTGATCCACAAGCTCGGCCCGAACACGAGCGCCAGCAGGAGGAGAAGCACAACGGCAGCAAGGAAGGGCATTTTAGCGATACTTTCGATCGCGCAATGTGAGGCAGCTCACGCAAGCCATCGCTTGCGCCGCTTGTAATGCTTGCCTTCCCGAAATGATTTTCGTTTGCCCTCAGCAATGCCGAGGTAGAATTCCTTCACGTCCTCGTTCTCCGACAGCGCTTTTGCGTCACCATCCATCACCACGCGCCCGTTTTCGAGGATGTAGCCGTAGCTCGCATATTTCAGCGCCATGTTGGTGTTCTGCTCGGCGAGCAGGAACGACACATTTTCCTTGGCATTCAGATCCTTCACGATCTCGAAGATTTCCTCGACCACCTGCGGCGCGAGGCCCATCGATGGCTCGTCGAGCAGGATCATCTTCGGCCGCGACATCAGCGCCCGACCGATCGCGCACATCTGCTGTTCGCCGCCCGAGGTGTAACCGGCCATGGAACTGCGCCGCTCGCGCAGGCGCTTGAAATAACCATAGACCATGTCGAGATCGCGATTGATTGCCGCTTTGCCGTCCTTGCGCGTGAAGGCGCCGGTGAGCAGGTTTTCCTCCACAGTGAGATGGCCGAAGCAATGACGGCCTTCCATCACCTGGATGCAGCCGCGCCGCACCAGTTCGTTCGGCGACAGCGACTGTACTTCCTGCCCCTCGAACACGATTGCGCCTTTGGTGACTTCGCCGCGCTCGGAATGGAGAAGATTGGAGATCGCCTTCAGCGTCGTGGTCTTGCCGGCGCCATTGGCGCCGAGCAGTGCAACAATGCCGCCCCGCTCGACCTCCAGCGACACGCCCTTCAACACGAGGATGACGTGGTCGTAGAGCACCTCGATGTTGTTGACCGAGAGGATTTTCTCGGGGGCTGGCTGAACGATAGTGGCGGTGGACATTCAAGGCTCCGCGTCTTCTTTACTTCTCCCCGCTTCAGCGGGGAGAGGTCGATCCGCCGAAGCAATGCGAAGGCGGATCGGGTGAGGGGCCGGTTCGAAGCATATAGTTAGCATGCCCTCACCCGGCTCACGGCTTCGCCGTTCGCCACCCTCTTCCCGCACCTAACTCGAGTCTACTCGAGTTAGGTCACTCTCATATGGCCGAAGTCGAAAACATTCGACTTCGGCGCGGGGCGAGGGTTGCTACGATGCCTTGTCGCAAGGCTCCGAACGCTTCGGCCAGGGCTGGTTCTTGCTGACATAATCCTTTGCCGCAGCTTCCAGCATTGGCCGCACCGTATCCTTCATCGGCTGGATCCAGTCGGACGACTTCACCCATTTCGCCCCGTCCCATTGCTGGAGAAACGCCGCCTGATGGCCGTTGTGATCCGAGCAGCTCACCGCAAGCGGCGCGCCAAAATCCGGCAGACCGAGTTCCTTCCAGCGTTCAGCCGAGATGTTGAGTGTTTCAAGACCGCGGCGCACATCCTCACCGCTCACCACCTTCTTGCCGGTGATCTTCTGCGCGTTGCGGATGGCTTCGGCGATCATCACCGAATTGTAGACGCCCTTGTTGTAATGCGACTCACCGATCTTGTCCTTCGCCGTCTGGCTGCCAGCCTTGCCGGCCACATACTTCTGGATGTCCTGGATGGCGGGGAAGTTCGTTCCGGTGGCACTGAAAGCGAGCGTGGTGAAGCCTTTGGCGTCCGCACCAGTCGGTCTTGCATCGTCCTCGCCCCCAGCCCAATAGACACTGACGAACTTGTCCATCGGGTAATTGATCTTGGCGGCCTCCTTGATGGCGGTCGGGTTCATCGCGCCCCAGCCCCACAGCACCACATAGTCCGGACGATCACGGCGCACGTTCAGCCATTGCGCACCCTGGTTCTGCATCTCGGCGACCGGCACCGGATATTGCTTGACGTTGAAACCGTATTGCTTGGCGAATTGCTCGAGCAGCGGGATCGGCTCGCGGCCATAGGCGCCGTCGAAGAAGATATAGCCGATGGTCTTGCCCTTCAGCTTTTCCAGATTGCCTTCCTTGTTGCCGATGTAGCGGAAGATGACGGACAGCGCGTCCCAATAGGTCATCGGCGGATTGAATACCCAAGGAAATTCATCGCCGACGGCCGCCGCCGACAATCCATAGGCCATCGAAAGGATCGGAATCTTGTCCACCGGTGCCTTCGGGATCAGCGACAGCGTGATGCCGGTCGACCACGGATTGACCATCACCGGCTTCTTGTTCTTCACCTGCTCATAGCATTCGACGCCTTTCTTGGTGTCGTAACCGGTCTCGCATTCCTCGATCACGAGCTTGACGCCGCCGATGCCGCCATCGCGCTCGTTCAGCATCTGCAGATAGTCGTACATGCCGTTGGCGAACGGGATTCCCGAACCGGCGAACGGCCCGGTGCGATACGTGAACAACGGCACATAAATGGAATCCTGCGCCGCCGCCGGTGCCGGCATCGCAAGACCGCCGAGCAATCCGGCCAGGGCGATGCCGGCTGCGAAAGATGTCAGACGCATTGCGCTTCTCCCGTTGCATGCCGGCGCTTCGTACACCGGCTGTTTGTTGCCTGTCGCGGCGAGACCGCGCAGGATGTGAGGACATTCTGCCCTTTCAATAGGGGAAAGGCCACATCCTCAATTTCTGCTTTCCGATCTGCCAGAGCCGCGCAAGACCATGCGGCTCGATGATCAGGAAGAAAATGATCAGCGCGCCGACCACCATATATTGGATGTGTTCCACGGTGGCGGCGTGAATTGGTACGTTAAACAAGGCTGGCACGGCCTTAACAAGGATCGGCAACCCCCAGATGAAAGTGGCGCCGACAAACGAGCCGATCAGGCTTCCCAGTCCTCCGATGATCACCATGAACAGGATGATGAAGGACTGATTGATGTTGAAAGAATCTGCTTCCGCCGCACCAAGCCACAGGAACACCATCAGCGCACCGGCGACGCCGCAATAATAGGAGGAGACGGCGAAGGCCAGAAGCTTCGTGCGATAAAGCCGAATGCCGATCAGCTCCGCCGCGATATCCATATCGCGCACTGCCATCCAGCTCCGGCCGATCCGCCCGCGCACGAGATTGGATGCGATCCATGTCATGACGACGACAATGGTGAGGACGACCAGATAGCGCGTCACCGGTGTCGCATTCGGTCCCGTCACCGGAATGTCGAGGATCGTGCGGGTCGGCACCTCGATGGCGTTGGAGATGTTGTAATTGACCAGCCAGGGCACGCGCACAAAGCACCACGACAGGAAGAACTGCGCGGCCAGTGTTGCGACGGTCAAATAGAATCCCTTGATGCGCAACGACGGCAGACCGAATACCGCACCGACCGCCGCAGCAACGAACCCGGACGCCAGGATCAGCACGATGATGTTCGCGCCGGGAAACCAGGTGGTGAATTTATAGCACGCATAGGCGCCCACCCCCATGAAGCCGGCGGTGCCGAGGGAGATGAGACCCGTATAGCCGGTGAGGAGGTTGAGGCCGATCGCCGCGAGCGAAAAGACGAGGATCGGGATCATCACTGCGGATAGCGTGAAACTCGACATTGTGAGCGGAATGACGACGAAAGCGACGATGAGAATGAGCGCAATACCGATACGGTCCTGCCGGATCGGAAACAGCGCCATGTCATCGGCGTAGTTCGTCTTGTATTGGCCGGTCTCGCGGTAGAACATCAGCGCGCTCCGCGCGAAGGGGGCGAATAGCGAATGGCGAATGGCGAGCAGAAAAGTTTGAGTATTTCCGGCATCGTTTTTCCTCTATTCGCCACTTGCCATTCGCTTCCTAAATTCTCTCGATAATCCGTTCGCCGAACAGCCCCTGCGGACGGAACAGCAGAAACACCAGCGCGATCATGTAGGCGAGCCAGCTTTCGATGCCCGAGCCGAGCAGCGGGCCCCAATAGAATTCGCCGAGCTTCTCACCAACGCCGATGATGATGCCGCCGACGATGGCGCCCGGGATCGACGTGAAGCCGCCGAGGATCAGCACCGGCAATGCCTTCAATGCGAGGATCTGCAACGCGAAGGACACGTCGGACCGCGCGCCCCACATGATGCCGGTAGCCAGCGCAACGATGCCGGCGGCGAACCAGACGATCACCCAGATCTGTTCGAGCGAGATACCGACCGATAAAGCCGCCTTGTGGCTGTCCGCCACCGCGCGCAAGGCACGGCCGATCCGCGTCTTCTGGAAGAACACCGCCAGCGTCGCGACCATGATGGAGGCGATGATCGCTGCGGCAATATCGATCTTCTGGAACGACACGAAGCCGCCGAACACTTTCCATTCTAGAGCGCCTTTGGGGAGATAGAGCTCGCTCGCGATCATGACTTTCGGTTCGCCGCCGAAGATGATTTCGCCAAGGCCGATGAGGAAATAGGTGAGCCCGAATGTCGCCATGAACAGGATGATATCGGGCTGGTTTACCAAGGGCCGCAGCATCAGCCGTTCGACGCCGATGGCGAGTACCAGCATCACGACAATCGTCAGCGCCAGCGCGAGGAATGCCGGCACGCCTTTCGAATGCAGCCCGACCAGCGTGAGCGCCGCGAACACGACCATGATGCCTTGCGCGAAGTTGAACACACCGGAGGCCTTGAAGATGAGCACGAAGCCGAGCGCGATCAGCGCATACAGCACGCCAGAGACGAGCCCTTCCCACAGCGTCTGGATGAGCAGGTCCGGCGCACCGCCCATCTGCACGAAGGGATCGATGAATATCTTGTAGAGGAGGTCCATCAATGTCCCCCCACAAATGCTGCGCTCCCTCTCCCCGCCTGCGGGGAGAGGGGCATCTTCGCAATCCGAGTTCGAGGCGCTTCCCCCTCACCCGCCACTCGTTCGCGAGGCGAACGTGCGGCGACCTCTCCCCGCACGCGGGGAGAGGTAACGACCGAGCAAGCAGTGAGACAATGCTTCACCATCATCCCCTCAATGCGCCACGCCAAGATAGGCATCGATGACTGCCTTGTTGGCCTTGACCTCGTCCGGTGTGCCGTCGGCGATCTTCACACCATAGTCGAGCACGATGACACGATCGGACAGATCCATCACCACGCCCATGTCGTGTTCGATCAGCGCGATGGTCGTGCCGAAATGCTGGTTCACGTCGAGGATGAAGCGCGACATGTCCTCCTTCTCCTCGAGATTCATGCCGGCCATCGGCTCGTCGAGCAGCAGCAGGTCCGGCTCCATTGCCAATGCGCGGCCGAGTTCGACGCGCTTCTGCAAGCCATAAGGCAAGCGGCCGACCGGCGTCTTGCGGATATGCTCGATATGCAGGAAGTCGATGATGTCCTCGACGCGGCGGCGATGCTCGACCTCCTCGCGCAAGGCCGGACCGAAGCGGATGATCTGCCAGAACAGGCCGCGATGCATCTTCAGCGTGCGTCCGGCCATGATGTTGTCGAGCGCCGTCATGCCACGGAACAGCGCGACATTCTGGAAGGTGCGGGCGATGCCGCCGTTTGCCGCATCGTAGGGGCGCATCTTTGCGCGGGTCTTGCCCCTGAAGGTGATGCGGCCCTGCTGCGGCGTATAGAAGCCGTTGATGACATTCAGCATCGATGTCTTGCCGGCACCATTCGGACCGATGATGGCGCGGATTTCGCCCTTCCTGATGTCAAACGAGACGTCCCGGATCGCCTTCACGCCGCCGAAGGACAGCGAGACATTCTCGACCGCGAGCAGCACTTCCCCGGCCGCAATGTTGGACGACGAAGGCGCTCTCATGGGTGTACCCGCATATGCGGTGCGCTCCCCTCCCCCCGCGAAGCGGTGGGGAGGGGTCGGGGGTGGGGGGCTCTTGGCAAGACGCCGAGACAACTCCCCCCACCCGACCGCCATCGCTGCGCAATGGCGGCCACCCTCCCCACCGCTTCGCTGGGGGAGGGAAAAGAAAGGAGGGCGTTGCATGCTGCAATCATGCCGCCTTCCCCGCCCGGACCAGCACCGGCTCCGTCTTCATGTCGCGGATCTTGACCCGGCCGGAGATGACGCCCTTGCGGCCATCCTCGAATGTGACTTCGGTTGAGATATCGGCTTCGCTGGCGCCGTTATAAAGCGCATCGATGAGCGGTTTGTAGCGTTCGGCGACAAAGCCGCGCCGTACTTTCTGCGTGCGCGTGACTTCGCCATCATCGGCATCCAACTCCTTGTGCAGGATCAGGAAGCGTCTGATCTGCGCACCGGCCATGATGTCCTCGCTGGCCAGCGAGCGGTTGACCTCGGCAACATGTTGCCCGATCAGATCATAGACACGCGGATCGGCCGCGAGTTCCTGATACGATCCATAGACGACATTGTTGCGCTCGGCCCAATTACCGACCGCTGTCATGTCGATATTAATAAAGCAGGTGACGAAATCGCGCGCATCGCCATAGGCGACAGCCTCGCGAATGTTGGGAAAGAATTTCAGCTTGTTCTCGATATATTTCGGCGCGAACAGCGAGCCATCGGCAAGCTTGCCGACATCCTTGGCGCGATCGATGATCTTCAGATGACCATTGGAGTCAAAGAAACCGGCATCGCCGGTTTTGACAAAGCCATCCGCCGTCATCGCCTCGGTCGTCTTGTCCTGCTCCTTGAAATAACCGAGGAACATGCCGGGCGACTTGAACAGCACCTCGCCGCTGTCGGAAATGCGGATGTCAACATTCGGCGCGGCGGGACCAACCGTATCGGCGCGGATCTCGCGATCGGGCTGACAGGTGACGTAAAGGAAAGCCTCGGTCTGTCCGTAGAGCTGCTTCAGGTTCATCCCGAGCGAACGATAGAACGAAAACAGCTCCGGCCCGATCGCCTCGCCGGCCGTGTACGCTGTGCGGATATGCGAGAAGCCGAGCACGTTCTTGAGCGGTCCATAAACCAGAATTTCGCCAAGGCCATAGAGCAATCGCCCGCTGACCGGCACCGGCTCCTTGTTCAAAATCTTCTCGCCATAGCGCCGCGCGACGCCAATGAAATAATGGAACATGCGCCGCTTGAGATAGCCGGCATCTTCCATGCGGATCGTCACGCGCGTCAGCAGATTTTCGAATACGCGCGGCGGCGCGAAGTAAAAGCTTGGACCGATCTCACGCAGATCCTGCTGTGCGGTGTCCGGCGATTCCGGGCAGGCCATGCAGAAGCCGGCGACCAGCGACTGCGCGTAATTGAGATAATGATCGCCGACCCAGGCCAGCGGCAGATAGGCCAGCACCACATCCTTGTCAGTCAGCTTGTCGAAGGTGACGGTGTCCTGCGCCGCGGCGATGCATCGGCCGGCGGACAGGACGACGCCCTTGGAGCGCCCGGTCGTGCCGGATGTGTAGAGGATGATAGAAGGGTCCGTCGCCGTACCGGCGGCAATTTCGCGGTCGATGCGCGCACCGGCTTCGGGATCGTCCGCGATCAGCTTTTCATTTTCTGCAATCAGTTCGCCGAGGTCATGCAGCCGGCTCTGATCGTAATCACGCAAGCCGCGCGGCTCGTCATAAATGATGTGCTTCAGCTTCGGCAGTTGCTCCTGCACCGAGAGGATCTTGTCGACCTGCTCCTGGTCCTGCACCACCGCGACTGTGACATCGGCATGGATCAGCACATAGGCTATCTCGGTCGCGACCGCGTCGGCATAGACGGGCACGGGAATAGCGCCAAGCGCCTGCGCGGCCAGGATCGAGGCATAAAGGCGCGGGCGGTTGTTGCCGGCTATCGCCACCGTGTCGCCGCGCCGGATGCCGAGGCTGCTCAAGCCCAAGGCCAGCGCCCTCACCTCGCGATGAAGATCGGACCAACTCCAAGTCTGCCAGATGCCCAGGTCCTTATGCCGCAATGCGGGACGTTCGCCACGCAACCGTGCGTGATGGATCAGAAGTTTGGGAAATGTATCCGCGGCAGCGTCCGGCGCTGTGGACAATGGTCCGCCCTCCCAGTTGGCCGCTTTTGTCAAACGCATATTCGGCCGACGGCCACCGTTTCCCGGCATTGTTTCCGTCGTGCTTGATAAGAAAACAGGCCGGTGAAGCGGTCAAGCCTGCGAAAGGCGAAGAAGCCACGGCTTATTACTCAGCGGCCTTCAGAAGGGTCGTCGTGCCGGACCGGAATTGCTCGAGAAGCGCAGCTTCGTCGGCCTTGGCGGCCGTCAGGTTACGCGCCTTCACATGGCCGAAGCCGCGAATCTTTTCCGGAATGACGGCGAGACCGACCGCCAGCGGATGATTGTCGGCGTTCAGGTTGGCAAAAATTTCGTCCAGCAGCGTCTCGTAGTCGGCGATCAGCTTGCGCTCCATCCGGCGCTCGGCGGTATAACCGAACGGATCGAGGGCCGTGCCGCGCAGCACCTTGAAATGCTTCATGAGACCGAAGGCGCGCATCAGCCATGGCCCGAAGCTCATCTTCTTCGCCTCGCCCGTCGTCTTGTCCACACGCGCCAGCAACGGCGGCGCGAGATGGAATTCAAACCGCTTGGGCCCGGCCTCGAAAGTGCTGTCGATCTGCTTCTGGAACGTGCCGTCGGTGAACAGCCGCGCCACCTCGTACTCGTCCTTGTAGGCCATCAGCTTGAACAGATTGCGCGCGACGGCTTCGGCAAGACCGCTGCGGCCCTTTGCCTTCTCGCTTTCGATCGCACGCGCCTTGGCGACGAGGTCGCGATAGCGGCCCGCATAGGCGGCGTTCTGATAATCCGTCAGGAACGCCACACGCCGCTCGATCATCTCGTCGAGCGATTGCGACAGCCGCCGGTTTTCGTCCTGCGCCGCCGGTGTCGGAATCTGCTTTTCGATCGCGGCGGCATCCAGCGCCGCCCGGCGGCCCCAGCGGAAGGCGGCCTGATTCATTGCCACCGCCTCGCCGTTCATCTCGATCGCCTTTTCGATCGACGCGGCGGACAGAGGAATCGCACCCATCTGCCAGGCATAGCCGACCATGAAAATATTACCGGCGATCGCGTTGCCGAGCAGCGCCGTAGCGAGCCGCGTCGCATCGATGAACGATACGCCATCACTGCCGGCTGCGGAGATAATGGCACGCTTCAATCGTTCGGTCGGTAACGAAAAATCTGCATTGCGGGTGAAATCGCCGGGCAGGAATTCAGCCGTGTTGATAATCATCCGGGTGGCGCCGTGCTTCACGGCCGCCAGCACCTTCTTGTTGCCGGCCACGACGATATCGCCACCGAGCACAAGGTCCGCGCCGCCCGCCGCGATGCGGATGGCATGAATGTCATCCGGCTCGTTGGCAATGCGGATATGGCTGTAGACCGCGCCGCCCTTCTGGGCGAGGCCGGCCATATCGATGATGCCGACGCCCTTGCCTTCGAGATGCGCCGCCATGCCGAGCACACCGCCGATGGTGACGACACCGGTGCCGCCGATGCCTGTGACGATGATGCCGTAGGACTTGCCGATCGTCGGCAAAATGGGCTCAGGCAGCGTCTGCTGCTCGCCTTCCGCAACCGCCGTGCCTTTCTTCGGCTTGCCGCCATGCACCGTGACGAATGACGGGCAGAAGCCCTTCACGCAGGAATAGTCCTTGTTGCAGCTCGATTGATCGATGGTGCGCTTGCGGCCCCATTCGGTCATGAGTGGCTGCACCGACACGCAATTGCTCTTCACGCCGCAATCGCCGCAGCCCTCGCAGACCAACTCGTTGATGATGACGCGCTTGTCGGGATCGGGGAACGTGCCGCGCTTGCGCCGCCGCCGCTTTTCGGCCGCGCAGGTCTGATCGTAGATCAGCACCGACGTGCCGGGCACGGTTGCAAACTCGCGCTGCACGGCATCGAGGTCGTCGCGGTGATGGAAGGTGATGCCTTTCGGCCATTCGGTCCCGCTCGGATATTTGTCCGGCTCGTCGCTGACGACAGCGATCCGCTTCACACCTTCCGCCGCGACTTGCCGCGCGATGATCGGCACCGTCAACGTGCCTTCATGCGTCTGGCCGCCCGTCATGGCGACGGCGTCGTTGTAAAGGATCTTGTAGGTGATGTTGACGCCCGACGCGATCGCTGCGCGGAGCGCCATGGTACCGGAGTGATTGTAGGTGCCGTCGCCGAGATTCTGGAATACATGATCGCGGTTTGAGAATGGCGCCTCGCCGATCCAGTTCGCGCCCTCACCACCCATATGGGTGAAGCCAAGCGTATTGCGGTCCATCCACTGCGCCATGTAGTGGCAGCCGATGCCGGCATAGGCGCGCATGCCGTCCGGTACGACCGTGGACGTGTTGTGCGGACAGCCGGAGCAGAAATACGGCGTGCGCTGTGCGACGTCCTGCAATTCGGCGAGCGAATGCTGCGCCTGTTTCAGCCGCGACACCTTCATCGCAATCGCATCGTCATGGCGGCGGGCAAGAATGCGGTCGCCGATGGTGATCGCGACCTCATTGGGATCAAGCGCACCTTTCACCGGGAACAGCCAATTGCCGCGCTCGTCCTTCTTGCCGATGCAGACTGGCTGGTTGGCGGTGCCGTAAAGCTCTTCGCGAACCTGCACTTCGACCAGCGAACGCTTTTCCTCGACGACGATGATGAGTTCGAGCCCTTTGGCAAATTCGATCAGTTCGTCGCGCGAGATCGGCCACGGACAGCCGATCTTGAAGATGCGAAGGCCCAGCTCGTTGCAGCGGACTTCGTCGATACCGAGCTCATCCAGCGCCTGGCGTACATCCAGATAGGCTTTGCCAGTAGTGATGACGCCGATTTTTGGATTGGCGCCGCCTGATGTAATGATCTTGTTCAGCTTGTTGGCGCGGATGAACGCCAGCATGGCGTCGCGCTTGTAATCGTAGAGGCGCGCTTCCTGCCCCAGCACCGTATCGCGCAACCGGATATTCAAACCTTCCGGCGGCATCACGAAATCGGTCGGGATCACGATCTTCACACGATCAAGGCTGCCATCGACCACCGCGGTCGATTCGACCGTCTCATGCATGCATTTCAGCGCCGACCAGACGCCGCAATAGCGAGACATGGCGAAGCCATAGAGACCGTAATCGATGATCTCCTGAACACCGGCGGGATTCAGGATCGGCATCATCACGTCGACGAAGTGATATTCGGATTGATGCGCCGTGGTGGACGATTCTGCGGTGTGGTCGTCGCCCATCAGCGCCAGCACGCCGCCGTGTTTGGACGAGCCGGCGAAATTGGCATGGCGGAAGACGTCACCGGTCCGGTCGACACCCGGCCCCTTGCCGTACCACATACCGAACACGCCATCGAACTTGCCCTCGCCCCGCAGTTCCGCCTGCTGGGTGCCCCACAGCGCGGTGGCGGCCAGGTCCTCGTTCAGACCGGGCTGGATGACGATGTCGTTCGGCGTCAGGAATTTACGGGCGCGAATGAATTGCTGGTCGAGGCCGCCGAGCGGGGAGCCCCGATAACCGGTGATATAGCCGGCAGTATTCAGGCCGGCACGGCGGTCCCGCTCCTTCTGCATCAGGCAAAGCCGGACCAGCGCCTGATAACCCGTCACAAAGACCTGTTTCTGGGTCAGATCATATTTGTCGTCGAGGCTGACCTGCCGCAGGGTCATTCTTGCTTTCCTTTATGCCACATGTGCGCACGGCCAGTGGCTATCGCCAGTCTTAGCGGCAGGTTTCGTGACAGCAAGTTGAAGCCGATGCGTCGGAAATGCTGTCATCTGTCGGATGGCGGGTCAATCGCAGGAATCCCATCGAATGCCCCCTGTATGCAGACGATAGATCCGCAACTTAGTGCAATGCAGCAACAGTCCGCAACGCACGAAAGCTTGCAGATTTATACTTGCGCATGCGATAGATGCATTTGTAACTAATTCAAAGACGGCCAACCGCCGCATTTTGGGAGAGCGCAATGACCATTTCTCGGACCTTGAGCCGGCGTAACCTGATGGCGTCCGCCCTTGTGGCCGCGACAATCTGCCTGCCGGTTTTCGCCAGCGCCCAGAGCGCCTATCCGAACAAACCGATTCGCATGATCGTGCCTTACGCAGCCGGTGGCGGCACCGACTTCTTCGCCCGCGCGGTCGGTACCTCCATGAGCAGCATCCTCGGCCAGCCGCTGGTGATCGAGAACCGGCCGGGCGCCGGCACCATCATCGGCGCTGAAGCGGTCGCGAAGGCCGAGCCGGACGGCTATACGCTGCTCCTTGGCGACACCTCGACCTATGCCTCCAACCAAGGGCTGTATCGCAAGCTGCCCTATAACGCGCTGAAGGATTTCGCGCCGATCACACTGACGGGCCGTTTTGCCATCGTGCTCTTGGTGAACACCGACAAGCTGAAGGTGAATTCGGTCAAGGAATTGATCGACCTTGCGAAGAAAGAGCCGGGCAAGATCGATTATGCCAGTGCCGGCGTCGGCAGTCCGTTCCATCTCGCGGCCGAATTGTTTGCACAGACCGCCGGTGTCAAGCTGAACCATGTCCCGTACAAGGGCGCAGGTCCGGCTGTGCAGGATCTCGTCGGCGGACAGATCGGCATGATGTTCGTCGACTACGCCACCGGCCGCTCCCAGCTTACGAACAAGAATATCAAGGCCATCGGTGTCGCCTCGCCAGGCGAGTTTTCCATGCTGCCGGGCGTGCCGCCGATCGCTGCAACACTGCCCGGTTACGAAGCCTGGGCATGGCAGGGTTTCAGCGCACCGGCCAAGACGTCACCCGATGCGATCAAGGCGATCAATGCCGCTTATGCCAAGGCAGTGAGCGATGCCGATCTGAAAAAGAAGCTCAACGATGCCGGCATCGACGTGCTGCATTCCTCGCCGGAGGAGATGGGCAAGTATGTCGAAAGCGAAACAGCGAAGTGGGACAAGGTCATCAAGGCGGCAAATATCGAATTGCAGCTTTAAAGCTGTTAGGTCACGGCCGGACATAGCCGTCAACGACGGTGACGCTGATATTCGACTGCTGAAGTCCAACAGGACCTCAGCAGTCGGCACTGCCCGCCTGACATTCAGCGCGTAAACAAGTCAGGCCAGCGCTTCATCACCTTCATCTTCAACTCGGGGCTGACCTCTGCCGTCTTCGGGAACTGGTCCTTCCAGCCCCACGGCTTGCAGGCGTTGACGATGGCACGGTTGTTCTCATAGGGAGCCGCCCGCAGCATGGGATCGAGCGGCGTGCTCCAGTGACCGCGAATATAGTCGATGTCATTCGGCGGATCGCAGCGCGTGCACATCGCCCAGATCACCGCGTGGATGTCCGAGGGATCGATATCTTCATCGACCACGATGACCCAGCGTCCCGCATACGCACCCGATTGGCAATTGGCTGCCAGCATCGCCGCCTGCTTGGCGTGGCCCGGATACATTTGCTTGATCGACACGACATTGAAGAGGCGGCCGGCGCCCGCCTCGTGATTCCAGACACCCTGCACGCCGGAAAGGCCAGCCTTCTCGATCTCGTCCCAGATCATCGCTGACTTCACGACGCCGCGCGCCACCGTGAAGTTCGACGGCGGACGCGACGGGATCGCGAGCGTCATGATCGGATCATGGCGATGATAAACGCGCCCGATCTTGATGATCGGCTGCTGGCTGGCTTCGCTGGCGTAATAGCCCATGAATTCGCCGAACGGACCTTCCAGCTTGGTCTGATCCCCATAGATCTCGCCTTCAAGGACAAGCTCCGAGCGTGCCGGCATTGGAAGCTGATGCAGTTCGCTCAGCACGACATCGACCGGACGACCGCGCTGCCCGCCCATATAGTCGTACTCGCTGATGCCGTAGCCAAGCTCGGCATTGCTCGAAAGAAAAAGAAGCGGGTCCTGACCGCACGAGATCAGCACCGGGCATGGCTCGCCCTTGGCAAAATACTTCTCGCGGATCATGCGACCGTGCTTGCCGGGAGAAATCCAGATGCCGAGCTCGTTCTTGCCGTGAACCTGGATGCGATAGGTTCCGACATTGACCCAACCCGTGTCCGGATCACGCATCACGACAAGGTCTTCAGTGCCGATATATCGTCCACCATCAAGTTCGTGCACGTGCGGCGCCGGAAATTGAGAAAGATCGACCTCGTCGTCGCGAAGGATGTTTTCAAACACAGGCCCGGTCGGAAGCACGCGCGGCGGAATCATCCGGAATTCCCGCTTCATGCGGGCCTTGTAGGTTTTGACAATGTCCAGCCGCTGTTCCGGGATCGGCACACCCAGAACCGCCGCCAAGCGCTTGAAGGAATTCGACGCGCCGGACATGACGCGGAAGCCCTTCTTGAAGCCCTTGATGTTGTCGAAGAGAAGAGCAGGCTCCGCGCCGGGATAACGCGTGGTCACCACCTCGCAGAGCGCACTGAGCTCGAGGTTCGAATCCGCATCGTCAATATGCTTGAGCTCACCCATCGCTTCGAAACGATCGATGAGATCGCGCAGATCCTCGTGAACCGGGCCAAGGCTTTCGTTGGTCGAGACAGCGTCCATTTCAGCTCACAATGCAGATTCTATCATTCGTGTATCAGGAGACCGCGCGGATTACTCGCCGGCGACCTTGGCTTGGCGAGCGACTTCGGTCCATTGCTTGAGTTCCGAAGAAATCAGTTTCGAGAATTCTTCCGGAGTGCCGCCGGCAGGCAGCATGCCTTGAGCGGCAAACTTTGCGATCATGTCCGGGTCCCGCACGATGCGATTGAGTTCAGCATTCAATCGCTCGACGATCGGCGCGGGCGTTTGAGCGGGAGCCAGCAATCCCACCCATTGACTGCCCTCGAACCCCGGAAAGCCGGACTCCATGACGGTCGGCACATCGGGAAGCTGCTTGTCCCGCTCGCGTCCTCCGGACGCGAGCGCGCGCACGTTGCCGGCCTCGATCATGGGATATGCAATCTGGGCGGAAAGAATTCCGAACTGCACGTCTCCACCGACGATCCCCATCAGGGCCGGCGCGCCGCCCCGATATGGCACATGAACCATCTCGATCCCGGCCAGCTTGCTGAGGACCAGTGTCAGCAGGTGACCGTGGCTCGCAGCACCGGGCGTCGCATAGGAGAACTTGTTACGGTCGGCCTTTGCGAGTGCAATGAACTCGGCCAATGTCTTTGCCGGGACTTTCGAATTCGTCAGCAACAGCGACGGCACCTTCGCAACGAGTGCGATCGGCGCAAAATCGCGCTCGATATTGTAAGGGACCTTGGGATCGGTGGCCGGCGCCACCGTGTGCGTCGAAGACGCCAGCAGCAGCGTGTATCCATCGGGATCGGATTTCGAAACGGCACGTGTCGCTATCGTGCCGCTCGCGGCGGGACGATTATCGATAAGGATGGCGCGGCCGAGCGCTTTCTCCAGCGAAGGTTGAATCAGTCTCGCGACTGCATCGACGAGACCGCCGCCGGGATACGGTACGATCAGCCAGATATTCTTGTTCGGATATGCATCGGCCTGAGCCGACGCAAATTGAGGCCCCCCGATAATCATCGAAAGCGCCAAACCGAATATACGCGCCGTAAATTTCGCCCTCATCCGCTTCCTCTGAATTTTTCTGATCTTTAGACGCTTATACACGGGTTCGGCTATGCATCGTTTCACGATGCACAACAACATCAGGGCATAGGTAGTCCGCCCTGCGTCCACGTGCGCTTTTTAATTTCGCTATGCGTAATTTCGATGAGCGTAATGAAGAGACGTGGCTGCGAGCACACTACGCAATCGCTGCGCGTGGACGACCCGATCGCAACAGCCAGAAGGCGATAGCGAGATTGAGCAGATTCCACGCGAGACCGTTCAGGAAGGCGATACGATAGGAGCCGGTCATGTCGAAGATCCAGCCCGACATCCATCCGCCCAAAGCCATGCCGAACACGGTCGCCATAATGACGATGCCGACACGCGAGCCCGCTTCCTTGGGCGGAAAATACTCGCGGATGATGATCGCGTAGCTCGGCACGATGCCGCCCTGGAACAGGCCGAACAACAGCGAGATGAGATAAAGTGACGTCAGGCCGTCGAACAGGAAGTAAAGCGTAAGCGCCACAGCCTGCATGAACGAGCCGATCAGCAACGTCATGACGCCGCCGACTTTATCGGCGATGAAGCCGGATCCGATCCGACTGAAAATTCCGCCGATCAGCATGATCGACAGCATCTCGGCGCCGCGGGCGACGCCGTACCCGAGATCGCCGCAATAGGCGACGATATGTACCTGCGGCATCGCCATGGCGACACAACAGGCGACACCAGCGACGCAGAGAAGCAGGAATAATGTGTTCTGCGACACGCCAAGCTGCGGCACGCGGAAGGCTGAGCCATTTTCGGGCACATCGAGCATCATCGTGCGCTGGCGGAACATCAGCGACAGCGGCAGCATCGCCGCGAGGCAGAAGAGGCCGACGCCGATATAGGTCGGGCGCCATCCGGCCGTCGACGTGAAGTGCTGGATCACCGGCGGCCAGATCGCGCCGGCAAAATAGTTGCCTGATGCCGCGATGGCGACCGCGATGCCGCGCCGTCGCAGGAACCAGTGCGAGATATCGGCGATCATCGGGCCAAACGACGCAGCCGCCCCGAGCCCGATCACGACATGCGCGATCGACAGCACGGTCATGTTCGGCGCGAAAGCCGCGCCGATATAGCCGATGCCGAGACACACGATGCCAAGCAGGATCGGCGCGATGATGCCGTGGCGATCCGCCAGCCGGCCGAGAAAGCCGTTGCCGATCGCAAAGCCGAACATCGTGCCGATTGTGTAGGGCAACGTCGCGTCAGCCCGCGCAATGGCGAATTCGGCCTGCACCGCCGGCAAGACGACGACATAGGACCACATGCCGACGCTGCCAATGGTGGCAAGCACCAAGGCTACGCCCAGCCGCAGCCAAGCATAGCCCGAGTCGACAAGTTGTGGCCGGCTTCCGGCAAGGCCGTCCTTCATGGCGCGGCAGAGTGATCGCGAACGGCGCTCACATCAAGCAAATTGAATGCAAGTCTCGCATTCAGATTATTGATGCCTTGCTAGATTATTGATGCCCCGCCGGCGGCGTCCTCAGGCGAACATGCGCTCGCTCGCCATGTAGCCCGTCAGCAAAGCAATGCCGAAGAGAAGCACCAGAATGGCGGCGGCGACTTCAAGACCGCGCAGCACCAGCATTCCCGGTCCCGGACGCGAATCGGCGAACTTCCTTGCGACGCCACGGGCCGCGACGGCAATCGTCGCGATCAGCGCGACGGTGATGGCCGTACCAAGCCCCATAATGAAAGTGGCACCGACACCGGCCCAGAACAGGCCCTGCGCCAGCGCGAAGACAAGAACAAGGATCGCACCCGAGCAAGGCCGCAGGCCGACAGCGACGATGGCAGAGAGACCCCGCTTCCAACCACCCGGCCCGGCCAGTTCCTCCGGCTCCGGCCCATGCGCATGGCCCCAGGCCGACGCATGATCGTCGTGATCATGATGATGGTGGCTGCAAGCGCCATGATGGTGGTGATCATGCCCTTGATGCGCATGCGAATGATGCGAACAATTCGGGCCATGCACAGGATCATGGGAGTGATCGTGCGCATGATGATCATGCTTTACTTGGTCACTATGATGCACCGCCGCCGACGTCGTCTCACCTGCCCGATATTTGGCGACCGCATTCAGGAACGAGCGCCCCTTCACCCAAAGCAGCCGCGCACCGAGGAACGCGATCAGCCCGTAGCTCACGACTTCGATCCACCAGACCGCGCCATCCATCGCCCGCCGCGTCGCACCAAGCAGCACGGCTGCAATACCAACGATGACCACCGCCACCAGCGCCTGCAGCAAAGCGGACGCGAATGACAGCACCACACCGCGGCGCCAGGTCTCACCATTCGCCACGACATATGACGAGATCACCGCCTTGCCGTGGCCCGGCCCCGCCGCATGAAAGACGCCATAAGCAAAAGATAACCCGAACAAGCCCCAGACCGCGCTGCCATCAACCTTCGCGGCGCGGATGGATGCCGACAAGCCGCGATAGAATTCCGATTGCTTGGCGAGGATCCAGCCGACCAGCCCATCGGGCGGCGCGCTACGCGGAGCGCCAAAAGGATTGCCTTGCGCGAAGGATGGATCGCTCAGCCATGCCGCAAGCACGGACGCCGCCACCGCCGCGCCGAAACACATCAAAGCGATGGCAAGAGCCCGGCGGGCTGTCAGCATTTCACGGCAATCTTGTTGGCGAATTGCGCACCGAATTGAGCATTCGGATCGGGGCGGGCGAACAATGCTTCGCTGAGCGATTGCGCTTGCGTCGAGTCGCCCAGCTTCACGGTGTTGAGCTTGCAATGGGCCGGCGCGCCTTGCAGCGTGATCGGCTCTTTCTCGGCAAATTCGAAGGCCACGAAGTAAAGCGGATCATAGACTTCGAGGTCGATATTCTTGGTCGATAGGGGCTGCTTCAGCGGCAGCGTGAAATGCAGCGTCAGAAGCTGGTCATTCATGTCGAGGAAATAGTCGGTTGGCGTTCCGAACTCGACCTTCTGTCCGTTCATCGTGCCTTGCGTGAAGAAATCATAGTCCTTCATCGAGGTGACATTCACCTCGGCGAGCGGCTGCAATTCCTCACGCGTGAATACGCCTTTCTGCTTCGATTCCAGGCCTTGCGTTGCATAGGACGAGAACATGTCATCGAAGGTCCAGTGATGCCGGATACCGGTCATCCGGCCTTCGGCGTCATAGACAATCTCGCTCTTCATTGTGACATACACATGAGGATGCGCGCGGGCGGCCGTGACGGCCAAGGGCAACGCGCAAGCGGCCAGCATGAGAACGCGGAGGATTCTCGAAAGCATGGGTTCCAGCTTTTGAAGCAGGGATATCAACAGCGACCATACCACGGATCGGGGCGGAATGGAGGCAAGGCTTACAACATCAGACCCCGAAGGCGCCCGGGTCAGCACGCGGGTCATGCGCCGCTTCCATCGATCCGTCGGGATGCAGCACTACCGCACCGGCATGGCCCATCGTATCGGAATAGGCCTCCGGTATCACTTCCACATCATGTCCGGCCGACAACAGGCGATCGATCAGGTTGCCGTCGAAGCGGGATTCCATGCGCAGGTTGGTATGCGCCGAACCCCAGGTCCGGCCCAGCAGCCAGCGTGGTGCATCGATCGCCTCCGGCAGCGGCTGGCGATACAGAACGTGGCGCGAGAACACCATGCCTTGCGTCTGCGGCTGGCCATCGCCACCCATCGTGCCATAGGCCACGACACGGCCATCCTTGAGCGTGGCAAGCGCCGGATTGAGTGTGTGGAAAGGAAGCCGGCCCGGCTCCAGCGGATTTACGGCGTTTTTATCGAGCGAGAAACTCGCGCCGCGGTTCTGCATCAGCACGCCGGTGCGCGGCAGCACGCAGCCGGAGCCGAATTCCCAATAGATCGACTGGATGTAGGACACGACGAGGCCGGAGGAATCGGCGGCCCCCATCCACACCGTATCGCCCTCGCCATAGGGCGCGGGCCAGCGTGCCGCCTTCTTGCGGTCGATCTTCTGCAACTCGCCGTCGAGGAAAGGCGCGCTGAGATAGCGATCGAGCGACTCCGCCATGCGGTTCGGATCGGTGATGACGCGATCGCGCACGCGGAACGCGCGCTTGGTGGATTCGACGAGACCATGGACGAAATCGAAGCTTTCCGCCTCAGTGACGCGCAGGCGCTCGAACAGCGCGAGGATGATGAGCGACGCCAGTCCTTGCGTCGGGGGCGGCGAATTATGGAGCGTGCCGACATTCAGTGGCACGGAGAGTGGCTCGGTGACATAGGCGCGATATTTCTCGATATCGGCGCGCGTCACCGGCGAACCGATGCGCTCGAGATCGGCGGCAATCTCGCGGCCGACATCGCCGCGATAGAAATCGCTCAGGCCCGCCTTGGACAGATGATCGAGCGTCGCGGCAAAAGCGGCCTGCTTCATCGTCACGCCTTCGGCCGGCGCCTTGCCATCGACAAGGAAAGTATCGGCAAAACCAACGGCCTCGTTCATCTCGCCGAGCTTGTCGCGCGTCAGCGCATGCTGGCTGCGGCTGACGACATAGCCCTGCCCCGCTTGCTTGATCGCCAGCGCCAGCAGCACGTCGAGAGGCATCTTGCCGCCCAGCGCTTTCGCTGCTTCCAGCGCCAGCATCCAGCCGCCGATCGCACCCGGAACGGTCAGCGCTGCAGACGGCCCGCGCGCGGGAATCGCGTCATAGCCACGATCGCGATAGAAGGCCGGACTCGCATTCGACCCGGCCGGCCCCGGCGCCATCAAGGCGCGCATGCGGCCATTCGGTTCGCGCACCACCCAGAAGCCATCGCCGCCGATATGCGTCATGTGCGGATAGACGGCGGCGATACTCGCCGCCATCGCCACCATCGCCTCCAGTGCATTGCCGCCCTCGGCGAGCACAAGGCGCCCGGCTTCCGCAGCAGCATGATGAGGAGCGGCGGTAACGCCGCGGCGATGGCCGGAGGTGTAGGAGGTCATGTTTCACTCGTCATTCCGGGGCACCACCATAAGCGCGTTCACGCGCGTCTTCGACGCCCTATGGCGGCGAGCCCGGAATCCATAAACACGATCCGACGAAATGAAACAACAAGCGCGACCTGAAAATGAGTCCGCGACGCATCTCGAAAAAGCATCCAAGAAATTCGCACTGTGACCCAATGCAAGCGCAACAAGTACAGTGAACTCCCTCTCCCCTGTGGGGAGAGGGTTGGGGTGAGGGGGCTTAGCTCTCTCGATAGAATACCCCCTCACCCGACCTCACTGTCGTTCGGTCGACCTCTCCCCATGGGAGAGGTGACGAAGAAGATGCATCGAAGAGATTTCATTTAATAAGCGCGGATTGCTTCGGACGTGACAGCCGGTCCGATATGAGGCTTGAGGGAATCCCGGTTGATGACGTCAACAGGGCCTTCAAACAAAGCCGCAATAAACTCCTTGAGATCAACATAGTCGTAGATGCCGACAGTCTTGTCGGGATCGATCTCGATCATAATATCGATGTCGCTGTCCGGCCGGCCCTCGTCCCGCGCGACCGACCCAAAAAGCGCCGCGTGGCTCACGCCCCGCGCGCGCAAGGCCGCCTCCGAGCGGCGCAAAACATCAAGTGCCTCATTACGATCCATGAATGGAAGATAACACACCCTCGCTCCCGGCGCGACCGCAGGGACGCGGTGCCCATCAGGCGGTCATATTGCCGCGCAACGATCCAGCCCACCGGGCGTTAGCGGGGCGCTTCGAGGAGACGAATATGAAACTGCGCATGTCCTTGATCGCCGCCGCCATCGGCATTGTCTGCATCGGGCCGGCCAGTGCCAATCCACCTGCCGTCAGCTACGGGCCTCAACTGGAAGGCTTCCAGTATCCCTATCCCGTCCGCAAGTTCGAGTTCGCCTCACAGGGCAAGCAACTCACTATGGCGTTCATGGACATTGCGCCGACAGGAACGGCCAACGGCCGCACCATCGTGCTTCTGCACGGCAAGAATTTCTGCGGCGCGACCTGGGAAGCGACCATCGGCGTTCTGGCACAGGCCGGCTACCGTGTGATCGTGCCCGACCAGATCGGATTCTGCGCATCGAGCAAGCCAGACGGCTATCAATTCAGCTTCAACCAATTGGTCGCCAACACGCAGGCGCTGCTCGCCTCGCTTGGCATCGAGCGCGCGATCATCCTTGGCCATTCCATGGGCGGCATGCTCGCTGCGCGTTATGCGCTCAGCTATCCGAAGTCGGTTGAAAGGCTGGTGATGGTCGATCCGCTGGGGCTTGAGGACTGGCAGGCGGAGGGCGTTCCCTACGCCACCATCGACCAGCTCTATCAGGGCGAGTTGAAAACGACCTTCGACAGCATCAAGGCCTATCAGCAGCGATTCTATTACAATGGCCAGTGGAAGCCCGAATATGATCGCTGGGTCTCGATGTCCGCCGGCATGTATGCCGGCCCCGGCAAGGACATTGTTGCGCGCAATCAGGCGCAGACGTCCGACATGATCTTCACCCAGCCCGTGGTGCACGAGTTCGGGCGCATCTCCGTGCCGACGCTGTTGATGATCGGCGGCAAGGACCGCACGGCACCCGGCACCAATCGCGCGCCGAAGGAGATTGCCGAACGGCTCGGCCGTTACGATGAACTGGGCCGGCGCGCCGCAAAAGCCATTCCTCATGCAACGCTGATCGAGTTTCCGGCGCTCGGCCATTCACCGCAGATCGAGTCCCCGGATGAATTTCACAAGGCACTCATCCGCGGTCTTGCATCACAGACTTAATCGTCATGGCCGGGCATAATCCGTTG
>Ga0164243_10002538_pt1 | contig 30061 bp, 33 predicted proteins | sample OricompcompostOP_FD_108781 | JGI IMG/M metagenome (GOLD analysis project Ga0164243, IMG submission 108781) | Organic Plus compost microbial communities from Emeryville, California, USA - Original compost - Organic plus compost (OP) | ecosystem: Engineered > Solid waste > Mixed feedstock >... | reverse complement strand
TCGAGTTCAACTTCGCCGGCTCGATCGCCGCCGCCACGGCCTCCTCCGCCGGCGGGATCAACGACATGCAGTGCGCCGCGGCAGAGGCGTTCGACGTCAAGGTGACACGCCTGGGGGACAACGAATTCAGCACGCCGCTGGAGATCACCGTGTTCGAGGAGCCTGGAGCGACCGGGACCACCGCCTTGCCCGCCCCCGTCAGCGGCCGTCCCTCCTGGGTGGAGCCGCCTCAGGGCGAGCCGCGGGACCTCGTCGCCGGAGGCGCCTCTTTCGCCAGCGCCGTGCCGCTGAACCCCGGGAGCTACCGGGTGGCCATCGTTCCGAACGAGGTCCAGCTCTTCCGCGTCGAAGTCGGCTGGGGCCAGCAGCTCACCGCGCTCATCGACGTCCCGGCTCCCACGGGCAAGCTCGCCGAGGAGATCCGTAGCAGCACCACGATCTTCACCACCCTCTACAGCCCGACACGGGCGCCGGCGAGCTCCCGCCTCAACCAGGCCGATGGAGCCCCTAACGGATTGGATCATGCAGCCGGCGGGGCCCGTGTGAGCGCGACGACGGGAGTCGTGCACTACCGGAACCGGGAGCTGGAGCACGCGGACAGGGGCGAGCACAACTTCCTCGCCGGCAGCTACTACATCGCCGTGACACTGTCCGATGCCAACCGCGGAGGCGACGAGCCCTCCTACGAGCTCCCGTTCCTGCTCCACGTCGGGGTCTCCGGCCAGGTGTCCGGCGCGCCGACGTACCTCACAGGCCCCTCCGCGACACCAGGCGCCGGGTCCCCGTCTCGCCCACCGGCAACCGCATCAGGCCAGCTGGCGTCTGCGGAGCCCAGCGCGGTGGCTGCCGACCCGCAGCGCACGCCGGGCGGCATGGCTCCGCTCTCCGCCGTGCTCATCGGTGCCGGCGCGCTGGGCGTGGCCGCCCTGCTGGCGGGCGCTGTCCTCTACCTCGTCCAGCGCCGCCGCCGCGCCGCAGGCGGCAGCTGAGCGCGCCCCGCGCGGCAGCTGAGCGCGCCCCGCGCGGCGTCGGCGACAGCAGCTGCCCCGCTCTGCAGCGGGCGCGCGGGAAGCGCCGTCCTCCCCGGGGCTCAGCGGTCCTCCGCCGGCCACCCGGCGACGGGCTGCAGCACTGCCCCGGATTCAGTTCGCGAAGGCGAAGATCTTCTTGTAGAAGGCGGCCGACTCGCGGTAGCCCAGGCGCTCGTAGAAGCCGCCGGCGCGGGAGGTGGCCATCGTCAGCTGGCGGACACCCCGGGCGCGGCAGTACAGCTCGTTCACCTGAACGAGCTCCGAGCCGATGCCGTGCTCCCGATGCTCCGGCGCCACCACGATCTCCTGCAGGTGCGCGGTCAGGCCGGGCGCGTGCAGCAGCCGGGACACCGTCATCAGCGAGTAGCCGACGACGATCTCCCCCGCCTCACCGCTGCCCGGCGCGGTCTGCTCGCCGCCTGTGCCGCCCGCCGCCTCTGCGGCGTCGACGGTCGCGGCGTCCCCCGCATCTGCGGCGCCGACGGTCGCGACATAGAGAACGTTCGTCTCGTTCTCGCGCGGACGCACGACGTTGGCGAAGGCCACCTCGAACTCGTCGCGGTTCGTGCGCAGCCCGTCCAGCACGAACTGCCGGGCGAGCAGGTACACCGCCGCAGAGTCGCGGGCCTCACCCCGCCGGATCGCGGCCATCACGCTCAGCGGCCGAAGAAGCCGCGGTAGTACTCGAAGACCCACCCGGTCAGCGCCACGAGGATCAGCGGCGCCGCGATGAACACGATCCACACGCCGACCGCGAGCCCGAGCGCCGCCAGGGCGACCGAGCCGCCCAGAAGCACCGGCCACCAGCTCCACGGGCTGAACTCGCCGATCTCGGGGCTCTCGTCGTCGATGTCGGCGTCGAGCCGGTCAGCGGCGATCTCCCCGCCCTGCGAGGCACGGACCCGCCCGATGTAGAAGGCGATGAAGGCCGCCAGCGCACCGGACAGCGGGATGGCCACCGTGCCGGTCCACTCGACATCACCGGTCTCGGCGATGTTCCACAGCGTGTACACGACCGTCATCACGCCGAAGAAGGCGGCGAGCAGCCAGAACAGGATCGCATTCGCCCTCATGGCGCTACTTCACCTCTCCACTCGACACATCGGTCACCGGGCGGTCCGGGGCGTCCTTGAGCGGCCCCACCCCGTACTGCGGCTCGGAGGCGAGCTCCGGGTGATTGAGGTCGAAGGCCGGCGACTCCGAGCGGATGCGCGGGATCGAGGTGAAGTTGTGCCGCGGCGGCGGGCAGGAGGTCGCCCATTCCAGCGAACGGCCGTAGCCCCAGGGGTCGTTCTCCGTCACCCGCGGAGCCTTGCGCGCGGTGACCCACACGTTCAGCAGGAAGGGCAGGAAGGAGATGGCCAGGATGCCCGCGCCGATGGACGAGACCATGTTCAGATCCGCGAAGCCATCCTGCGGCAGGTAGGTCGCATAGCGCCGCGGCATACCCATCACGCCCAGCCAGTGCTGCACGAGGAAGGTCGCGTGGAAGCCGATGAACAGCAGCCAGAACTGGATCTGCCCCAGTCGCTCGTTGAGCTTTTTGCCCGTCCACTTGGGCCACCAGAAGTAGAAGCCCGCGAACATCGCGAACACGACCGTGCCGAACACCACGTAGTGGAAGTGCGCGACCACGAAGTACGTGTCGGACACGTGGAAGTCCAGCGGCGGCGAGGCCAGGATCACACCGGTGAGCCCGCCGAGCACGAAGGTGAGCAGGAAGCCCAGCGAGAACAGCATCGGGGACTCGAAGGTCACCGAGCCGCGCCACATCGTGCCGATCCAGTTGAAGATCTTCACGCCCGTCGGCACGGCGATGAGCATCGTCATGACCGCGAAGAAGGGCAGCAGCACGCCGCCGGTCACGTACATGTGGTGCGCCCACACGGTGATGGACAGCGCCGCGATGGCGATCGTCGCATAGACGAGGGTCTTGTAGCCGAAGATCGGCTTCCGGCTGAACACCGGGAAGACCTCCGAGACGATGCCGAAGAACGGCAGCGCGATGATGTACACCTCGGGGTGGCCGAAGAACCAGAACAGGTGCTGCCACAGGAGCGCACCGCCGACGGCCGGGTCGTAGATGTGGGCGCCGAAGAGCCGGTCGGCCGCGAGGCCGAACATCGCGGCGGCCAGCACCGGGAAGGCCAGGAGCACGAGCACCGAGGTGATCAGCGTGTTCCAGGTGAAGATCGGCATCCGGAACATCGTCATCCCGGGGGCGCGCATGGTGATGATCGTCGTGATGAAGTTGACGCCACCCATGATCGTGCCGAAGCCGGAGATGCCCAGACCCAGCACCCAGAGGTTCCCGCCCAGGCCCGGCGAGAACGTCGTGTCCGACAGCGGCGCGTAGGCGAACCAGCCGAAGGACGCAGCACCCTGCGGGGTGAGGAAGCCGCCGACGGCGATGAGCGAGCCGAACAGGAACAGCCAGAAGGCGAGGGCGTTCAGGCGCGGGAAGGCGACGTCGGGGGCACCGATCTGCAGCGGCATGATCGCGTTCGCGAAGCCCGCGAACAGCGGGGTCGCGAACATCAGCAGCATGATCGTGCCGTGCATCGTGAAGAGCTGGTTGTACTGCTCCTTCGTCGCCACGATCTCCAGGCCCGGAGCAGCCAGCTGGGCGCGGATGACGAGGGCCATCACGCCGCCGAGCAGGAAGAACAGGAACGAGGCGATCAGGTACATGTAGCCGATCGTCTTGTGGTCCGTGGAGGTGATCCAGCTGACGACGATGCTGCCCTTGCGGCGCGGGCCCTTGGCGGGCGCGGTCACCGTGACGGGGCGGGGCTGCTCGAGGACGGGCGCGGTCGGAGCGGTCTGGGTCGCGGTCATGGTCCTACTCCTCAGCCCTGTTCCGCGGTCGCGGGATTGGGCACGGCCGCCCCGGGCTCGTTCTGGTTCGTGTTGTAGTCGTCGCCGAGCCTGCCGACATCGCCGGCCTGCCGCTGCGACTGGATGTACGCGTCATAGTCCGCCTGCGAGACCACCTTGACCTTGAAGAGCATCATCGAGTGGTACTCGCCGCACAGCTCGGCGCACTTGCCCTGGTACTCGCCGATCTTCTCCGGCGTGAAGGTCATGTAGTTGGTGCGCCCGGGGATCATGTCCTTCTTGTAGAGGAAGTCGATGACCCAGAAGGAGTGGATGACGTCGCGGCTCTTCAGGTCGATCTCGACCGTCTTGCCGACCGGCAGGTAGAGCACGGGAACGGTCGAGTCGATCGGATTGCCCGAGGAGTCCGTCTGCACCTGGATGCCCGCGGAGTAGACGTTCTCGTCGAGGTAGTTGAAGTCCCAGGACCAGCGCTTGCCATAGGCCTCGATGGTCACGTCCGGGTTCGGGTCCCGCGCCTCGATCGGCGCCTGCGTCTTGACCGTGAAGGCGAAGAAGCCCAGCACGAGGATCAGCGGGACGACCGTGAAGAAGGTCTCGATCGGCATGTTGTAGCGCAGCTGGACCGGCAGCCCCGTCTGCCCCTTGCGGCGGCGGTAGACGATGATCGCCCAGATCGTCAGACCCCAGGTGATCGCGCCCACGATGAGGAGCACGATCCACGAGTTCACCCAGAGGCTGATGACGCTGTCGACGTGGTTCGTGGTGCCCGGCTGCGTCGGGAGCCAGCCCTGAACGACGTCCTGCGAGCAGCCCGCCAGACCGAGTGCGACGAGCCCGGCGACCGGGAGTGCCATCCAACGGATTCTGCGACGGATACGCACCTCGGACCTTTCGGATTCGGATACAACTGCCCTGCCGCGCGGCTGCGAGCAACCGACGTCGGCTCCCCATCAGCCTAGCGCGTACGGGGGGCGGGGTTTGACACGCGACCCGCCCGGCGGGGCGCACGCGGAGCTTCACCAGGCGCACGGAGACGTGCCTGCGCGACGCGGCGCCCGGCCGCGCTCAGAGGATCAGGGGACGACGATCAGAGGACGACGATCAGTGGAAGCTGTCGCCGCAGGCGCAGCTGCCCTGCGCGTTCGGGTTGTCGATCGTGAAGCCCTGCTTCTGGATGGTGTCCTCGAAGTCGATCGTGGCGCCATCGAGGTACGGGCGGCTCATCTTGTCCACCACGACCTCCACGCCGTCGAAGTCGACCGTCGCGTCGCCGTCGAGCAGGCGCTCGTCGAAGTACAGCTGGTAGATCAGGCCCGAGCACCCGCCGGGCTGCACCGCGATGCGCAGGCGCAGGTCCTCGCGGCCCTCCTGGATGAGCAGCGAGCGGACCTTCTCCGCCGCGGTGTCCGTCAGGAGCACGCCGTGCTCGCGCTCCTCCGTCTCGCCGACCGTCGGCGCCGTGAGCTCGCTCATCGCTGTCTCCCCTCGCTGCGGCCCGGGACCCTGCCCGCGCGCTTCCTGCGCGACCCCACCGGATCGCCCTGAAGCGATTCTAGATCGCCCTGCACGCCGTGCACCCGGGAATCGCCCGCGGATGCGGGCCGCGGATGCGCCGTCGCGGCAGGCGGGGCGGTACCCTGGTGCGCATGGCGAAGAAGGAGTCGGCTGTCGTCGATGAGCAGACGGCGGAGCCGGGCGCGTCCGGCAAGGGCCGGCCGACGCCGTCGCGGCGCGAGCGGGAGCTCGCCCGTCAGCGGCCGATCGTGCCGAAGGATCGCAAGCAGGCGGCCCGCGACTCGCGCGCACGGGAGCAGGAGCAGCGCGAGAAGGCACGCCTGGGCATGGCCGCCGGCGACGACCGCTACCTGCCGGCCCGGGACAAGGGCCCGCAGAAGCGGTACGTCCGCGACTACGTGGACGCTCGCCTGTCCATCGGCGAGTTCCTCATCCCGATCATGGTCGTGGTCCTCATCGCCAGCTTCGTCAGCAACCCGGTGATCCAGAGCTGGGCGATGCTCGTCGTCTGGGTGCTCGTCGCCATCACCATCGTGGACGTCGTGATCCTCGGCTTCGTGCTCAAGCGCAAGCTCGCCGAGCGCTTCGGCGGTGCCGACAAGGTGCAGCGCGGCTTCCGCTGGTATGCGGCGATGCGCACCATCCAGATGCGCTTCCTCCGCCTGCCGAAGCCTCAGGTCAAGCGCTTCCAGTACCCGGAGTAGCCGCCCGGGCCCGGCGAGGCGGGCGCCGGGACAGGCCGCGGTTGATCGCCCGGGCCCACAGCGGCCCGAGATACAGGAACGCGGTGTAGCCCTGCACCAGCGTCGCCCCGGCCTCCAGACGCTCGCGGACGTCCTGCGCCGTGCTCACGCCGCCGACCGAGATGATGCAGGCGCCGGCCGGCAGGGCGCCGCGCAGAAGCCGCAGCACCTCCAGCGACCGCGCCGCCAGCGGCGGACCGGACAGGCCGCCCTCCCCCGCTGCGGCCACGAGCTCGGGGGCGGAGCTCAGCCCCTCGCGGGAGAGGGTGGTGTTCGTCGCCACGACCCCCGCCAGGCCGAGCTGTGCGACGAGCTCGGCGATGTGCCGGACCTGCTCGTCCTGCAGCTCGGGCGCGATCTTCACGAGCACGGGCGTGGGAGCCGCCTCGGCCTGCACAGCCTCCAGCAGCGGCCGCAGCCGGTCCAGCTCCTGCAGGCCGCGCAGCCCGGGCGTGTTCGGCGAGCTGACGTTCACCACGAGGTAGTCGGCGACGGGCGCGAGCAGCCGGGTGCTGCTCAGGTAGTCCTCCAGCGCATCGTCAACCGAGACGATGCGGCTCTTGCCGATGTTCACGCCGATCGCCGGCCCGCGCATGCCGCTGCGCGCGCGCTCCATCCGCAGGCGCTCGACGCGGGGAAGCACCCGCGCTGCGCCGTCGTTGTTGAAGCCCATGCGGTTCACCACCGCGCGATCCGCGATGAGACGGAACAGGCGCGGGCGCGGGTTGCCCGGCTGCGGGTGAGCGGTGACGGTGCCGATCTCCACGTGACCGAAGCCGAGAGCGCCCAGCCCGAGAACGGCGGTGGCGTTCTTGTCGAAGCCGGCGGCCACACCGAAGGGCGTGGGGAAGCGCAGCCCGAGCGCGTGGACGGAGATGTCGCGCGTGGGGCGAGTGAACGCCGCGACGGCTCTGCGCAGCCCCAGCCGCGGGATCGCACGGATGACCACCATGGCGAGGTGATGCGCGCGTTCCGGGTCCAGCCGGGACAGCACCTGGTCGAACAGCAGCCGGTACATCAGGACCCGCCCCCGCGCAGCATCGCGATCGCCTTCTCGAAGTCCTCGAGGGAGTCGAAGCCCTGGTACACACTCGCGAATCGCAGGTAGGCGACGGTGTCCAGCTCGCGCAGCGGCTCCAGGATCGCCAGCCCGATCTCCTCCGAGCGCACCGGCGACTGCCCGGTCGCCCGGATGGTCTCCTCGACGCGCTGCGCGAGGATGGCGAGGTCGTCCTCCGTCACCGGCCGCCCCTGAGCCGCCTTGCGCACGCCCGCGACGATCTTCTCCCGGCTGAACTGCTCCACCACTCCCCCGCGCTTGAGCACCGCGAGGCTCGCCGTCTCGACTGTGCTGAAACGGCGCCCGCATTCCGGGCATTGGCGGCGGCGGCGGATCGACAGACCGTCGTCCGCGGTGCGCGAGTCGATCACCCGGGAGTCCGGGTGGCGGCAGAAGGGGCAGTGCATCGCTCCGCTCCGCCTCAGGAGAGCCGTCTCGCGAGCGCTGCGTCGCCGTGGGCGGGCAGACCCTCCGCCTGGGCGAAGGCGACGAGCGCGTCGGTCACGGAGTCCAGCGCCGCCGGATCGTAGTCGATGATCTGCTGGGGCCGCAGGAAGGTCGCGGCGGACAGACCCGCGGCGAACCGCGCCTGACCACCGGTGGGCAGCACGTGGTTGGAGCCGGCGAGGTAGTCGCCGAGGGACACCGGTGCGTGGCGGCCGAGGAAGATCGCGCCGGCGTTCGTGATGAGCGAGAGCGTCGCATCGGGATCGGCGGTCTGCAGCTCGAGGTGCTCGGGACCGTAGGCGTTGCTGACCGCGGCGGCCGCCGCCTCGTCGTCCACGAGGACGATCGCGGACTGCGGACCGGCCAGGGCGGTGCTCACCCGCTCCCGGTGGCGGGTGCGCCCGGCCTGCTCGGCCAGCTCGGCGACGACCCGCTCGGCGAGCGAGGCGTCCGTGGTGATGAGCACGGACGCGGCTTGATCGTCGTGCTCGGCCTGGCTGATGAGATCCGCCGCGACGAGCCGGGCGTCCGCGGAGGAGTCCGCGATGACGACGATCTCCGTGGGGCCCGCCTCCGCGTCGATGCCCACGACCCCGTGCACGACCCGCTTCGCGGCTGCGACGTACACGTTCCCCGGCCCGGTGACGACGTCCACGCGGCGCAGACCCGCGCTGGGGACCCCGTAGGCGAGCGCCCCGATCGCGCCGGCCCCTCCCATGGCGTAGACCTCGTCGACGCCCAGCAGGCGCGCGACCGCGAGGATCGTGGGGTGCACCGAGCCGCTGAAGGCGCGCTGCGGCGGAGACGCCAGGGCGATGCTGCCCACGCCCGCGACCTGCGCGGGAACGACGTTCATGATGACACTGGAGGGGTACACGGCCTTGCCGCCCGGCACGTACAGCCCCACCCGGGAGACCGGCTGCCAGCGCTGCAGCACCCGGGCGCCGTCGGCCAGCACGGTCTCGGCGGCAGGTGGCACCTGGGCCGCGGTGGCGGCGCGCACCCGCTGGATCGCGAGCCCGATCGCGTCCGCCAGGTCCGCGGGGAGCGTCTGCACCGCGGCGTCGAGCGCATCCTCGGGCACGCGAAGCTGCGGCGGGGCCACACCGTCGAAGCGCTCGGCCTGCCGCGCGAGGGCCGCCTCGCCCTCGGCGCGCACCTCCTCCACCAGGGCGCGAGCCGCCTCCATGGCGTGCGCGACGTCGACTTCCGCGCGCGGCAGCCACCGCGCCGCCGCCTCCTCGGTCACGGGCGTTCCGCGCAGGTCGATGGTCTGGATCATGGCCCGCCCAGCCTAGCGGGCACGGCATGACAGAGGCTGGAGCGGTGGGTAGGGTTCAGGGCATGAGCAACCCTCGCGTCGTCGTCATCCACGGTTTCACCGCAAGCCCCTCCGCGCACTGGTTCCCCTGGCTCAAGCAGACACTCGGCGCCGAGGGCGTCGAGGTCGATGTGGTCGAGCTGCCCAGCCCCTCCGAGCCCGTGCCCGCCGAATGGATCGCCGCCGCCCGCGGCGCCATCGGCACTCCCGATGAGAAGACCGTGGTGGTCGGGCACAGCATCGGCTGCTTCACCGTCGTGCGCGCGCTGGACGAGACGCCGGGCGACTGGCGCCTGGGCGGTCTCGTGCTCGTGGGCGGCTTCGGGGCGCCGCTGGAAGGCGGGAACCCGCTGCTCGTGCCGTTCTTCGACGCGCAGCCGGATCTGGGCGCGCTCGCCCGGCGCACCGCGCACCGGACGATGATCTACTCCGACTCCGACGAGGTGATCCCCGCTGCGGCCAGCCTGGAGCTCGCCGCAGCCCTCGATGCGGAGACCGTCGAGGTGCCCGGCGCGGGTCACTTCACCGCTGCAGCGGGCATCACCGAGCTGCCCGTGGCGGCCGAGGCGATCCGGGCCGCGCTGCGCGGCTGAGCGAGGAGGCCCCGATGGTCCGCCATGAGCCGACGTCCACGCCGATCCCGATGCAGTGGGTCGGCCCGCTGCGTGTGAGCGGCAACGTCCTCAACGGCGAGCAGGAGGTGCCGCTGGCCACCTACGAGACGCCCCTGTGGCCCTCGGTGGGCCGGGGGGCGAAGGTGTCCACCCTCGTGGAGGAGGGCATCGTCGCGACCCTCGTGGACGAGCGCATGAGCCGCTCGATCCTGCTGGAGGCCGAGGACGCGGCGGCGGCTCTGGGAGCGGTCCGCTACGTGCAGCAGCACCGGGAGCGCCTCGCCGAGCTCGTCTCCTCCTCCAGCCGCTTCGCCCGGCTCATCGACGTGCACCATCAGATCGCGGGCAACCTGCTGTTCCTGCGCTTCGAGTTCACCACCGGCGACGCCTCCGGGCACAACATGGTGACGCACGCCGCGGACGCGCTCATGGCCGAGCTGGTCGCCGCCGTGCCGGGCGTGGCCTACGGCTCGATCTCCGGGAACTACTGCTCGGACAAGAAGGCGACGGCTGTGAACGGGATCCTCGGCCGCGGCAAGAACGTCGTCGCGGAGATCCTCATCCCCGAGGAGCACGTGCGCAGGCGCCTGCACAGCAGCCCGGAGCGCATCGCCGAGCTCAACGTGCGCAAGAACCTCATCGGCACGATCCTCGCCGGAGGGCTGCGCACCGCGAACGCGCACTACGCGAACATGCTGCTCGCCTTCTACCTGGCCACGGGGCAGGACGCGGCGAACATCGTGGAGGGCTCCCAGGGCATCACGCACGCGGAGGTCCGCGAGGGCCAGCTGTACTTCTCCTGCACCCTCCCGAACCTCATCGTCGGCACGGTGGGAAACGGGAAGGACCTGGACGAGGTCGCCCGCACCCTCACCCGGCTCGGCTGCACGGAGGAGCGCGAGCCCGGTGAGAACGCGCGGAGGCTCGCGGTGCTCTGCGCCGCGACCGTGCTGTGCGGCGAGCTGTCGCTGCTCGCGGCGCAGACGAACCCGGGCGAGCTCATGGCGGCGCACCTCTCGATCGAGCGGGGGCGCTGAGCCGCCGCGGTCGGCTCCCGGCACACCCCCGTACCGCCGCGCCCCCCAGGCCTGCGGCGCAGCCGCGCCCGAGACGGCGCAGCCCGCCCTGCTGCCCCCCGCTGCCCCGAGCCCGGCGACGGCCGGCGCCTGCTCAGGCGCGAATATCATGGGATGTAATCGACTGACAGGATGCGTGTGACTCTTCCCGCTCCCGGCGCGGCTGTGCCCGTCGGCATCGAGGACATCGGCTTCGCGACCGCCGGTGCCGTCCTCTCCCTCACCGACCTGGCCGAGGCGAACGGCGTCGACCCGGCGAAATACCACCTGGGCATCGGGCAAGACGAGATGAGCATCGCGCTGCCCGACGAGGACATCGTCACCATGGGCGCCGAGGCCGCCCGCCCCCTGCTGGACGGGCGCGAGCTCTCACGCATCCGCACCCTGCTGTTCGCCACCGAGTCCGGGATCGACCAGTCGAAGTCGGCCGGCGTGTTCGTGCACGCTCTGCTGGGCCTCGATCCGGCCTGCCGCGTCGTGGAGCTCAAGCAGGCCTGCTACGGGGCGACCTCGGCCGTGCAGATGGCCACCGCGATCGTGGCGCGCAACCCGGAGCAGCAGGTGCTCGTCATCGCGGCTGACATCGCCCGATACGACGTCGGCTCCAGCGGGGAGCCCACGCAGGGGGCCGGGGCGGTGGCGCTGCTCATCGGGGCGAACCCGGCCATCCTGGAGATCGAGCCGATCTCCGGCCTGTACACCGAGGACGTCTTCGACTTCTGGCGCCCCAACTACCGGGAGACCGCGCTCGTGAACGGGGCGCTGTCCATCGGCGCCTATCTCACCTCGGTCTCGCGCGCCTGGGAGGACTATCGGGCGCAGGGCGGCGGGGACTTCGACGCCTTCGACTACTTCTGCTACCACCAGCCCTTCACCAAGATGGCGGTCAAGGCGCACCAGCATCTCTTGAAGATCACCGGCCCGCATCCGCCGGAGCACCGCGGTCAGGCCCAGATCGCTTCGACCTTCGCGTACAACCGTCGCATCGGCAACAGCTACACCGCGTCGATCTACGTGGCGCTGCTCGCGCTGCTGGAGGGCGAGTCGGGCGATGCCGGCGAGGATCTCGCGGGCAGGCGGATCGGCTTCCTCAGCTACGGCTCCGGCTCGGTGGCGGAGTTCTTCGGCGGCGTCGTCGCGGGAGGCTACCGGCAGCGGCTGCGCCCGGAGCTCACCCGGGCGGCACTGGAACGCCGGGTGCGGATCGACCACGCCCGCTACCTCGAGCTGGTCGCCCCTGCAGAGTCCTGGGGCGAGGACCGCGAGCTGCCCGCGCAGACCGCCGGGCCCTTCCGACTCGCCGCGGTGCGGGGGCACCGTCGCATCTACGAGCGCTCCGGGGCCGTCGCCACGGTCTGATTCTCGGGGCCGTCGCCGCGGTCACGAGCTCCACGGGCATCCCTGGTGTGGCGGGCCGCCGTGCGCCCGTGCCGGCGACCCTCAAGCGCCGGGGCGCGAGTCAGCCGACGTGGACGGCGATCTCGTGCAGGCCGCTCGCCCCGTCCGGGGCAGGCGCCGCACGCACCTCGGTCTGCGGGGTGCCGTCGGCGTCCAGGGCCCGCACCCGCAGCACATGGTTGCCCGGCTTCGCGTCCCAGTGCCACACCCACTCCCGCCAGCTGTCCACGCCCACACCGGGAGCCAGCTCGGCCGCCGTCCACTCCCCCTGGTCGACCTGCACCTGGACACCGGACAGCGCGGTGTGCGGATGCCACGCCACCCCCGCGACGGCAACGGCGCCCGCGGCGACGCTCGCGCCCGCACGCGGCACGTCGATGCGGGAGGCGAGCTTCACCGGTCCTCGCTCGCTCCATCCGAGCCTCGTCCAGTAGGCGGCCGCGTCGGCGAAGCGCGTGACCTCCCAGTCGGTCACCCATTTCGTGCCGGACACGTACCCGTACAGCCCGGGCACGACCATCCGCACCGGGTAGCCGTGCTCGAGGGGCAGCGGCTCGCCGTTCATGCCGATCGCGAGGATCGCATTCCGCCCCGGGTCGCGCAGCACGTCCAGCGGAGTGCCCGCCGTGAAGCCGTCGGGCGCCTTCGACAGCAGCATGTCGGCGCCGGCCTGAGGCCGCGCGCGTTCCAGCAGCGACCGGATCGGGGTCCCCAGCCACACGGCGTTGCCGACGAGGGTGCCGCCGACTTCGTTGGACACGCAGCTGAGCGTGGTGACGCTCTCGGCCATCGGCAGCCCGACGAGCTCGTCCCAGCCGATCGTCAGCTCCTGCTCGACCAGCCCGTGGATGCGCAGCGACCAGTTCCCCGGGTCCAGCTCCGGCAGCCGGAAGGCGATGTCGATGCGGTAGAAGTCCGCGTTCGGGGTGATGAAGGGGGTCATGCCCGGCACGTCCACCTGCGCCTGCGCAGGGACGGCCGCGGTGCTGCTCGGCGTGGGCAGCCGCAGCGCCGTGCGCGCCGCGACGACCGCCCGCCGGCCCGAGGAGGCCAGCACACCTCCCGCGATCGCGAGCAGCCCGGCGGCCGCGGTGCCCGCGCTCCAGAGCAGGAAGCGCCGCCGCGAGCCGCTGGGTGGCCCAGCGGGCGCCCTTCCGGCCGGCGCGGCTGGGAGCGCCCGATGGATCAGCAGCGACAGGGCGACGCAGGCCGCGGCGCTCGCGCACAGCACCGGCAGCGCAGCGAGCTGCGTGAGCGCTGCGCGGGTGAGCACCGCCACGAGGCCGCCGGCCCCGCACAGCAGCAGCAGGGCCGTGCCGCTCCAGCGCCAGCGCCGCTCGAGCACTCCGGCGGCCGCGGCCACGAGCAGCAGCACGACGCCGATCCCGGACACGAGCGCGGCCTTGTCGCCGGTGCCGAACCACTGGATCGCCGTCTCCTTCGCCCAGCCGGGAGCGAGGTCGACGAGGGCGGAGGCGACGGCGAGCACGGGTGAGGACGAGCCGGCCAGCAGAGCGGCGACGAGCTCCCCCACCCCGACCCCTAGGAGCGTCGCCGCCACGCCCGCGCAGGCGGCCAGCGGCCACCCGGCACGCCGCCTTCCGCTCATGCGCTCAGGCTAGCCCTGAAGCCTGCGCGACCGCCCCGCCCACAAGGGGATCCGTGGAGCCGGCGGGCTCAGCCGCGCCGGCCGATCCGCGTGGGCGTGAGCCGGAAGATCCGCAGAACCCGGCCGGAGGACCGCTCGTAACCCCGGTAGCCGGGCCAGTTCGCCTCGAGCTTGGCCCAGACCTCCTCGCGCTCGTCGTCGCCGACGAGCTGGGCGCGCACCTCGATGCGCCGGCCCCGTACCGTGACGGCGGCCGCGGGGTCGGCCAGGAGGTTGCTCGTCCAGGCGGGATGGTTCGGGCCGGCGAAGTTGCTGCCGACGATGAGCATCCGCCCGGGCGGCTCGGGGCAGTACATGAGGGTCGTGTCGCGCGGCAGCCCCGTCCGCGCCCCCACGGTGTGCAGCACGAGCGAGGGCACGAGCAGCCCGCTGAGGGGAACCCGCCCGCGCGTGACGACCTTCATCATCTTCTCCAGCGGCGGCATCACACGGGGGCCGACGGCGCGGAAGAAGCGCGTTCGGGAGAACCGGGCGACGGCAGGGCGGAACGCGCGAGGCAAGGCCATTCCTCGATTCTGCCCCCTCGCGGCGTCGTGCCGCTGCTCCGGGCCGGTCAGCGCGGCTGAGGGGAGCTCGCCTCGGCCCGCTCCATCCGGAGCACGAGGCCGAGCCGGCTGTCCGGGGAGCGCCGGACGCGCACCCCCTGGCGCACCACGAGGTATCCGACGCCGACGAGCGCGGCCGCGAAGCCTGCCGCGGCACCGACGGCGATGCCCCAGCGCGGTCCGAAGCTGTCCGCGACCCAGCCGACGATCGGCGCGCCGATCGGCGTGCCGCCCATGAAGATCGCCATGTACAGCGCCATCACCCGGCCGCGCACGGCCGGCTCGCTGGAGAGCTGCACGATGCCGTTCGCCGCGGTCATGAAGGTCTGCGAGGCGGCTCCCACCAGCGGCAGCATGATCGCGAACAGCAGGTAGCTGGGCATCACCGCCGCGAGCCCCAGCCCGAGCCCGAACAGCGCGCTGGAGAACAAGAGCAGGCTCGCGCGCGGCCGCTCCCGCCGCGCGGCGAGCAGCGCGCCGATGATGGAGCCGACGGCCAGGGCTCCGCTGAGCATGCCGTACTCCCCCGCGCCCTGCCCGAAGGCCACGGCCATGGTCGAGGCGTACAGCGGGAAGTTCAGCCCGAAGGTGCCGATGATGAACACCGTCACGAAGATGATGAGCAGGTCCTTGCGGGTCCAGACGTATCGGAAGCCCTCCACCAGGGCGCCCGGGCCGCGCCCGACGTGCCGCTGTTCATCCGGCTCCTGCGGGTGGATGTACCGCAGCGAGAGCAGCACGGCCGCGAAGCTCGCCGCGTTGATGAGGAACACCCAGCCGGCGCCGACGACGACGGTGAGGAAGCCGGCGACGGCAGGGCCGACCAGCCGCGCCATCTGGAAGGAGGTCGAGTTCAGCGCCACGGCGTTCGAGAGGTCCTCGCGCTCCACGAGCGAGGTGACGAAGGTCTGCCGCACGGGCGCATCGAAGGCCGCAGCGCAGCCCAGCAGCAGGGCGAACAGCCACACATGCCACAGCTGCACGGCTCCCGTGACCGTCAGCAGGCCGAGGCCCAGGGCCAGCAGACCCATCGAGGCCTGGGTGAGCATGAGCAGCTTGCGCTTGTCGAAGCGGTCGGCGGCGTATCCGGTGACCGGCAGCAGGAGCAGCTGCGGGCCGAACTGCAGCGCCATCGTCACGCCGACGGCCACCGCGTCGTTGTCCGTCAGCTGGGTGAGGACGATCCAGTCCTGGGCGGTGCGCTGCATCCAGGTGCCGATGTTCGACACCACGGCACCCGCCGCCCAGATGCGGTAGTTCATCACCCGCAGTGAGCGGAAGGTGGCCGCGAAGCCCCCGCTCACGCGTCGGCCAGCTTCCGCAGGGAGGACAGCGCGGCGGTCAGCGCGGCGCGCTCGTCGCGGTCGAGGGCCGAGAGTCGATCGCGCAGCCAGGCGGTGCGCAGCTGCCGGGTGGCGCTGACGACTTCGCGGCCGGCTGCCGTGACCTCGACGATGACCTTCCGCCCGTCGTCTGCGGAGGGCCGGCGCAGGACGAAGCCGCCCTCCTCCAAGCCGTTCAGCGTGCGGTTCATCGACGGCGGGGTCACCCCCTCCCGCTCGGCGAGCTCCCCCGGCGTCATGCCGCTGCCGTGCTCGAGCCGGAACAGGACGAGCAGCTGCGAGTCGCTGACATGCGCATCGCTGCGCTGCCCACGCAGCCTGCGCGACAGGCGCAGGATCAGCGGACGCAGCTCCTCCGCGAGCCCGTCGCTCCCCACACCCGCCATATCTTTAGTCTAGCTCATTAGCGTCGCTAATGAAAGCGCTGAGCGACCGTGCAGGCACGCCTGCCGCCGCTCATCCGCGCCGGCCGATCTCGGCGAGACGAGCCCGCACGATCCGCTCGACCAGCGCCATCGGCGGGGGCTCCGATAGAGTCTCAGCCATGCCCGACGCGCGAGGCGGCCCGCGGACAGCCCCGTCGGCGGCGCGCGGCTGGACGATGCTCGCCGGGGCGATCGTCTGCGAGGTGACCGCGACTCTCGCGCTGCGCGCGGCGGTGGACGCGCCGCTCTGGTTCGTCCTCGTCGCCGCAGGCTACCTGACCTCCTTCACCTGCCTGTCGCTCGCCCTGCGCGCCGGCCTGCCGCTGGGCGTCGCCTACGGCATCTGGGGAGCCGTCGGCGTCGCGCTCGTCGCCATCATGGCGTGCGTCCTCTACGGCGAGGCGCTCACCCTGCTGAGCGTGGCCGGGCTGGCGTTGATCATCGGCGGCGTCCTGCTCATCGAGCTCGGCTCGCGGCACGCTGCGCGCAGGGCCGCAGGCCGCGCCGGGCGCGCCGCGGGGCGGGCCGACACGGCTGGCGCCCGCGCCCGGCGGCCGGAGGAGCGGTCGTGATCGCCTGGCTGCTCCTGGCCGGCGCGATCCTCAGCGAGGTCGCCGCGACGGTCGCGCTGCGCGCGGCGAGCACGGGGAGCAGGGCCTGGTACGCGCTCACCGCCGTCGGCTATCTGCTGTCCTTCTCGCTGCTGTCGCTCGTGCTGCGCGAGGGCGTCGGCGTGGGCGTCGTCTACGGGATCTGGACCGCCGCGGGCGTGGCCCTCACCGCCGTGGCGAGCCGGGTGATCTTCAAGGAGCCGTTCAGCTGGGTGATGGCGGCAGGCACCCTGCTCGTCATGGGCGGCGTCGTCCTCGTGGAGCTCGGCAGCGGGCACTGAGGCTGCTGCTCAGCAGGCCGGGAGATCCTCCCAGGTCAAGCCCGCCCGGGCGAAGCCGAGCCTGCCGAGACGCAGCTGCGGCCGATGAGCGAGGGCCACCGGGACTCCGGACCGGGCCGCCTCTTCGGCCAGCTGAATCCGCACCTCCTGTGCGCGCGGCGCATCGACGTCGAAGACCGAGCGCCACCCCCGCTCGATGAGCTCGAACGGCAGGTGCGCCACGTCCCCCAGGATGAGCGCCCCATCGGAGCCGCTGGACAGCTCGTACACCGTGGAACCCGGGGTGTGGCCCCCGACGGGCCTCGCACGCACGCCCGGCAGCAGCTCCCCCGCTGCGTCGAAGGGCTCCAACTGCGGCGCAACGGGCAGCAGCGTTGATCGGGTGGCGTCGCTCGCGCCCGGCCCCTCCACGAAGTGCTCCCAGTCAGCGCGGTGCACGCGGTGGCTTGCGCGCCGGAACGTGGGCCGCCCGTCCATGGAGGCCCAGCCGATGTGGTCGAAGTGCAGATGGGTGAAGAGGACATCCGTCACATCGTCCGGTGCGTATCCCGCGCCGGAGAGCGCGCCCATGAGCTGCCCGCCATCGTACCGCTCCGTGCGCACTGGCCCGATGCCGAGATCGACCAGCGCGAGCCGCTGCCCGCTGCGCACCAGGAACGAGCCCTGTGCGAGCTCCACCCGCCCGCGCCCGTCCAGCATCTCCGCGTGCGCATCCCAGGGGTCGCCGCAGCAGCCATCGCGCCGCCAGACGTCCCTGCCGACCTCGCGGATCGAGCCGTCGACGAGGGCCTGGACCGTGATGTCGCCCACGGTCAGAGCGCTCACCCCGCGGCCACCCAGCGCTCGTGGTCCTCGATGAGCGCACGGAACTCGTCCGGCCGCTCGACCGGCGCGACGTGAGCGGCGTCCATGACGAGAAGGCGGCTGCGCGGAACGCGTTCCGCGATGGCGGCGAGAGCGGCGAGCGGTGCGGAGCGGTCTTCGCTTCCCGCCACGCAGCTCACGGGCACCTGGACAGCGCGCAGCTCCTCGAGCACGTCCTGATACGCCATCGCGCGCCACGCGCCCGCCCAGGCGTCCGGGTCGACGCGGGCGAGCGACCGTCGCACGCAGAGCACCCCGGGGTGCTCGGGCTGCGCGGCCAGCAGCTCAGCGGTGAACCATCGCGCGAGCGTCTCCTCGACGACGCCGGGCCAGGCGTCCTCGCCGCTGCGCGACGCCCTGTCGAGCATCAGGTCGCGATCCGTGCGTGCGGTGGTGCTGACGAGGACGAGCGAGCGCACCACCGCGGGATGCCGGAGCGCCACGTGCTGAGCGATCATGCCGCCCAGCGAGACGCCGATCAGATCCGCGCCCCCTGAGTCCGCGGTGTCGGCGAACAGCTCAGCCACCTCGTCGGCGAGCTGCTCCAGCCCGGGCCAGGGCCGGGCCGTGGCCCGGGAGCCGTGCCCGGGGTATACCACCGCCGCGTGACCCTCCCCGAGCAGCCCCGAGGCCTGCCAGAACTCCTCGTCCATCCCCACCGGCGGCAGCAGCACGCGCATCGTCAGATGATCCCGAGGCGGTCGAAGAGCTGGTAGATGTGCCGCGAATGCCGGGTGAGCTCTGCGTCGTCCTCGACCACAATCGGCCGGGGGCGCGGCGCGTCGATCACGATCTCTTCCGCCACCCGCCCCGGGCTCGGCCGGAGAACGATCACCCGATCCGAGAGCCGCACCGCCTCCTCCACGCTGTGCGTGATGAAGACCACGGTCTTGCGCTCACCGTCCTCCAGCCAGAGCCGCTCGAGCTCCTGCTGCATCTGTATCCGGGTGATCGCGTCCAGCGCCCCGAAGGGCTCGTCCATCAGGAGCGTCGACGGGCGGTGCACGAACGCCCGAGCGATGGAGACGCGCTGACGCATGCCTCCTGAGAGCTCGCTCGGGTATCGGTCCAGGGCCTTCTCCAGCCCCATGCTCGTCAGCACTGCCGCGCTGTCCGCTCGCGCTTCCTTCTTCGGCTTGCCTCTGACCTCCCCTTGCAGGGCGACGTTGTCCAGGGCAGTGCGGAACGGGAGCAGCATGTCGCTCTGGAAGACGATGCCCACGTCCGTGAGCGGGCTGTTCGATTCCCGCCCGTCGATACTCACCGTCCCAGCCGACCGGGACATCAAGCCGGCGATGATCATCATGAGCGTGCTCTTGCCGCAGCCGCTCGGGCCGAGGATGCTCACGAACTCTCCGGCTCTGATCGAGAGCGTGACGTCGTCGAGTGCCGCCACTTCGCGGTTGCCCGCGGGGTAGACCTTCGAGACGTTCCTCACGTCGATCCTCGTGCTCGTCATCGCGTCGATCCCTCCGTCATCGATTCCGCCGCCCGGGATCAGCACGCCGGCGGGCTCGCCGGCGCGAACTGATCCGTGAGGATCGACGGCGTCGGGTCGAAGCTGGAAGAGAGTCCGTTGTACTGCACGAGCAGCTTCGTCGTGTCGGCCCAGTCGCCCTCGGGGAGCACCCCGAGCGAGGGGGCGCCGGGCGCGCAGAGCAATGGCGCGACGCTCGTCAGCCCGTCCTTGAGGACCGCGGGATCGGCGGCCTCCGGGAACTCCTTCTTGACAGCCGCCGCGGCCGCCTGGGTGTCGTCACGCGCGGCCGCCCAGCCGCGGAGGCTGGCGTCGACGAAGGCCTTGACGACATCGGGATGCTGCTTGGCGTAGTCGGGATTCGCGATGATCGTGAAGCCGATCGTCGGGACGCCGTTCTTGTAGTAGTAGAGCTCGTTGATGTCGACGCCCTGCGCGCGCAGCAGCGGCGGCTGCGCGTCCGCACCTCCGAGGATGGCGTCGACGGTTCCGTTCAGCAGCGCGCCCACGAGCGCAGAGGGCTCCACGTTCACCGGCGAGATGGACGACGGGTCGACCCCGTTCGCCTGCAGAACGGCATTCAGCAGCGTCGCGAGCGCCGTCCCCGGTTGGACGCCGACCTTCTTGCCGGCCAGGTCCTTCACGGACGTGATGTTGGCGCCCTTCTTCGAGATCACGACGAAGACATTGCGCTGGAAGATCGGCGACACGATGTCGAGCGCCGCACCGCCGTTGATCACGCCGAAGACCGACGGCGCGTCGCTGTACCCCAGCGGCGACTGCCCGCTGGCGACCTGTGTCGCGGTGTTGATCGAGCCGGTACCGGGCTGGATCGTGACGTTGAGCCCTGCGTCCGCGTAGTACCCGAGCTCCTTGGCCATCACGAATCCCGCTCCGATCGCGCCCGGAAGATAGTTGAGCGTGAACGAGACATCAGTGGTGGATGCGGGCTTGCCTGGGCTGGATGTCGACGTCGATGTCGATGTCGAGGAGGATGCTCCACCCGAGGACGAGCAGGCCGCTGTGGCGAGTGCGAGCGCGGTGATCGCGGCCGCGATGGCGACGCGCGGGGCGCGCGCGCGCCGGTTCCGAGTCAACATGGATGTGCTCCTTCATGCGTCATTGCAGACAGGGTTGGTGGTGGGAACGAGGACGCCGCGCTAGGCGGTCTTGCCTCGCCGGCTCCAGGGCATCACGAGCCAGCCGACGAGGACGACGACGTAGTAGAACAGGAGCCCCAGCACGCTGAGGACGAAGAGGTCCGCGAATACGAGCCCGCTGTCGAGCACGCCGGTGGCTCCGTGCAGCGTGTAGCCCAGGCCCGATGTCGACCCGACGAACTCGCCGACGATGGCGCCGGTCGCTGCGAGGACGATCGCGACCTCGAGACCGGCGAAGATGAACGGCAGGGTCGCCGGAAGCCTGACGTACCGGAACGTCTGCCAGCGCCCCGCACCCATGGAGCGCGTGAGGTAGAGCGTGCGCTCGTCGAGGCTCATGAAGCCCGCCATCGCGTTCGCAAGGATCGGGAAGAAGCACAGCAGGAATGTCAGCAGCACGATCGAGCCGAGCCCGACCCCGAACCAGACGACGAGCACGGGAGCTAGCGCGATCTTCGGCACGACCTGGAAGATGACGACCAGGGGATAAAAGGTGCTCCGCAGCCAGCTCGAGGAGGAGAAGACCATCGCGAGCGGGATGCTCACCACGACGGCGACGGCGAAGCCGAGAGCGATCTCGAGCCCGGTGGTCCACGCGGCAGGCCCGAGCACGTCCCAGGAGGTCACGATCCGCGGCAGGAACTGGCTGGGCGCCGGCACGAGGTAGTACGGGACTTCGAAGAGCTTGACCGCGATCTCCCAGAGCACCGTGATCACGACGACCGCCGCGAGCGGAAGCAGGATGCGCGCCAGACGCCTCTGCGTCAGCGGCACACGCACGGGCGTGCGCGCGAGCGTGGACGGGCGCTTCGGATCTGAACCTTGCGATCCGGGTTTCAGAGCCTCGTCGCCGGCGGGCGACACGGCGAGCTGCAGGTTATCCGCGGGCGTCATTGGTCGGGAACCTTTCACCATTTGAATCATCATTCGGATGGTGAAAGGACGGTAATGTCCCGCGAGGACGCTTGTCAATAGTCGCCGGCTTGCGCGCGCCATGAAGCGGCCGCTTGACGCTCGCGAGAGCGGGGTGCTAGACCTTTCACACTATCCGACGGCATTTCACAAACTGAAACTGGGGAGCAGCGTGGCTACCAAGAAGATCGGGATCGCCGGAGCGGGGATCGGCGGGCTCACCGCCGCCGCGTACCTCCTGCGGCAGGGACTCGACGTCCGACTCTACGAGCAGGCCGATGCCTTCGCCCGTGTCGGAACCGGCATCCAGATGGGCCCCAACCCGATGAAGATCCTCATCGACCTCGGCCTCCAGGGAGATCTCGAGCGGGTGGCCTACTCGCCTCCGTCCCTTGCGAACCGTGTCTGGGACACGGGTGAGCTCACTTTCGACCTGCCCCTCGGCTCGGATGCGGAGCGTATCTACGGGGCACCGTACTATCTCCTGCACCGGGGCGATCTGCACGCAGCCCTCCAGAACGTCGTACCGCCCGAGACCATCCGTCTCGGCCACCGCATCACCGGGGTCGCCGAGGACGCCGACGGCGTGCGCATCGACTTCGCAGACCGGCCCAGCGACACTGTCGACATCCTCATCGGCGCGGACGGCGTGCATTCGCCCACCCGCGAGAGCCTGTTCACCTCCACGCGCCCGCTCTACACGGGCAAGGTCGCATACCGGGCCGTCTTCCCCGCCGAGCTCGTGCGGCGCGCGCCGGCCGGCCCCGCGACCAAGTGGTGGGGACCGGACCGGCACATCGTGATCTACTACGTCAGCGCGGGCAGGGAGCTCTACTTCACGACAGGCGTGCCGGAGCCGGAGCCCTCGAAGGAATCGTGGTCCGCGATGGGCGACCTGGACGAGCTGCGTCGCGCCTTCGAGGGCTTCCACCCCGACGTCATGGATGTCCTCGAGGCGTGTCCCGCTGTGAACAAGTGGGCGATCTACGACCGCGACCCGATGGATTCCTGGCACACTGGCCGAGTCGTCCTGCTGGGGGACGCATGCCATCCCATGACTCCGTACATGGCGCAGGGCGCCGCGACCGCGATGGAGGACGCGGTCGTCCTCGCGCGCTGCATCGAGGAGTTCGGCCTCCAGGAAGCCCCGTCCGTCTTCCAGCGTTACGAGGACATCCGCAAACCCCGCACGAGTCTCATCCAGTCGATCTCCCGCGCGAACACCTGGCTTCGGGAGCAGACCGATCCGACCCCCATCTACGGATACAACGCGCTCACCGTGTCCCTCGAGCCGGGCGCCCCGGCGGTCGCGCATGCCTGACGCGGGCGCCGACGCTCAGGACCTCGAGCCGGAGCCGGGGGCGACGCGGATCCGTTCCGTGGCTCGGGCGGCTCAGCTGCTCACGCTCATCGCCGCCGCCGAGGACGGCGCGAGCGCGAAGCAGCTCTCCGCCCTGCTCGGGACCACGCTGCCCACCACCTACCATCTGCTCAACACGCTCGCCGACACTCACCTCATCACCCGCGATGAGAATCGCGTATACCGCCTCGGACACGGCATGGAGGAACTCGCCTCGGCCTACTACCGGCAGTCGGCGCCGTCGCCCGCCCTGCTCGGTCCGCTCTCCAGGCTGATCGAGACGACCGGCGAGACGGCCTACTACAGCGCCTGGCGGCGCGGCGCCTTGGAGATCCTCGCGGTTCGCTCCGGCACACACGCCGTCCGTGTCATGAATCTGCAGCCCGGCTTCCATGGAGACGCGCACGCGCGCGCTTCCGGCAAACTCCTGCTCGCGCTCGGCCGCCCGGAGACACGGGAGGCGTACCTTGCCGAGCACCCGCTCGTCCCCGTCACGAAGAACACGATCGTCGACGCCGACGAGCTCGACGCCGAGCTCGAGGCGATCCGCAGGCGCGGATTTGCGAGCGACGAGGAGGAGTTCGCGGAGGGCGTCTGCTGCCTCGCCGTGCCCGTCTACGAGGGCGACGCGCTGATCGGGGCCTATACCCTCTCCGCACCGTCGCAGCGCTATCGGGAGCACAAGTTCGAGTATCTGGCGCATCTGAAGGCGGCGGCCGCCGCCGCGACGGGCTCCGATCCACTGGCCCCGGAGCTCGCCTCCTGAGGGAGGCTGCGAACCGCCGGCGGTTCACAATCGCGGAATGCCGAAGGAGGTCTGATGCGCTCTCGACACATCGCCATCATCGGAGCAGGTGCCGCGGGCATCTGCGCCGCCAAGTATCTGCTGGCAGCCGGGCATCGGGTCACGCTGTTCGAGATCGGCACCCGCATCGGAGGCGTGTGGGAGTACGAGAACGACAACGGACGCAGCTCGGCCTACGCGTCACTGCACATCAACACGGAGAAGCGGGTCACGCAGTTCCACGACCATCCCTTCCCCGAGACCACGCAACTGTTCCCCTCCCACCGGGACATGGCGTCGTACCTGCGCTCCTACGCCGACCGCTTCGGCGTCGCGCCGTTCATCCGCTTCCGTTCCACGGTCACGGCGGTGCATCCGATCGATGCCGGGGCAGCCGGCTGGGATGTCGAGATCGACGGGAGCGAGCGTATGCCCTTCGATGCCGTGGTCGCGGCGGGCGGGCATCTGTCCGAGTACGTGCTGCCGCCCTTCGCGGGCGACTTCACGGGAGAGCTTCTGCACTCGCACCATTTCAGGCGTCCGGAGCCGTTCGCGGGCAAGCGCGTCCTCGTGGTCGGCACGGGCAACAGCGCGTGCGACATCACCGCAGACCTTGCGCCGTTCGCGGCGCGCACGGTGATGTCGTCGCGCTCCCCCGCGCTCATCGTGCCGAAGCTGTTTCTCGGGCTTCCCGTCACGCAGCTCACCGGGCTGCTCGAGCGCCCGTGGCTGCCGCGCGCGGCTCCACAGGCGATGCGCCGCGCGATCACGCGGCTGGCCCACGGGCGCATGGAGCGATGGGGCCTGCGCACACCCCGCGGCAGGACGCATCCCACCTCCCATCCGACGCTCATCAACCTCTTCGCGTACCAGCGGGCCTCCGTCCGCCCGGGGATCGCGTCGGTCGAGGGCAAGCGCGTGCTGTTCATCGACGGCTCGACGGAGGACTTCGACACGATGATCTGCGCGACGGGCTACGCGCTGCGCGTGCCCTTCGCGGAGGACCTTGTCCCGGTCGAGGACGGTGGGCTGCGGCTGTACCGGCGAGTGGTTCCCCCCTCCTGCCGAGGGCTGTACTTCGTCGGGTACTTCAACACCGCCGGCAGCTCGAACCTGCGGATGTTCGAGCACCAGAGCCGATGGATCGCCGAGCTGGAGGCCGCGCGGTGCGCCCTGCCTGACGAGGCGCGTATGCGGGAGGAGATCGCGCGCGACGAGCAGTACTACGCGAAGCACTTCCCGGCCGGCCCGCGCTATGCGATCGAGATCGACCCGGTCCGTTACGCTCGGCAGCTCAAGCGAGAGCTCGCTGAGGGACGCCGACGCGCACGACGCGAAGGCGCGATCGAGGCCGACCGCCCGCGAGAGCGCGGCGCCGACGCCGTGCCCGGCTCTGCTGCCGGCTAGAGGCTCGCGCTGACGAGCAGCCCCGCGGCGGCGAGGCGGTCGCGCAGGGCCGCTTCGCTGTGCTCGTAGGCCTCGGTCAGGCGGATGAGCTCCAGGCCGTCCTGGGCGCCGGCGCTGAACTGGAACAGCGTGCGGTGCAGCTGCACGACAAGCGCGCCGCCTTCCTCGCCGAAGCTCACCGTGAACACCTCGCGCTGGCTCTTGTCGCCGGCGAAGACACCCAGGAAGGCGGTCTTCGCGATGCTGCCGTGGGTGGCTCGCCACTGGTCGTGACGCTCCTCCTTGACGGTGAAGCCCTCCTGCTCCAGTGCGGTGCGGAAGGCCTGTTTGGCCGACTCGTGGTCGCCCGACAGGACGTACTGGACATTGAAACTCGACACGCTCGTGCCTTTCCTCGCAGAGAATGAGTGAACGGGGAGACGGCCGAACCGCTCCCCCAGCGATGGCCACTGTCACCCTACGATCAGCGAGCCGCTCACCGGAAGCGCCATGCGCAGGACGCGCAACGGCGGCGTCAGGCGAAGTAGCGCAGCCAGATGTACAGCCACGCCGCGGCGGTGGTCACCAGCACGGTGACGATGCCGTAGCGGGTGAACTGCCAGAAGCTGATCGGCTGCCCCGCCCGGGCTGCCAGGCCGAGCACGACGACGTTCGCGCTCGCCGCGATGGCCGTGCCGTTGCCGCTGAAGTCCGCACCGAGCGCGAAGGCCCACCACATGGCCTGGGCTGTTCCCGGATCGGGGATCTGCGCGACGAGCTCCTCGACGACCGGGACCATCGTCGCCACGTAGGGGATGTTGTCGAACACCGAGCCGACCAGCGCGGAGCCCCACAGCAGCACGCTCGCGGCTGCGAACCAGTCCGTTCCGACGGTCTGCACCGTCCAGCTGCCGATGGCGTCGATCACGCCGGTGTGCACGAGCCCGGCGACCATGACGAACAGCCCGGCGAAGAACACGAGGGTGCGCCACTCGACCTCGCGCAGCGCCTCCACCGTCCGGTCGCCCGCGACGAGCAGCATGAGGCCCGCCCCGACGAGCGCCACGATCGCGGGCTCGATGTGCAGCAGCGAGTGCAGGCAGAAGGCCACGATCACCAGCCCGAGCACGACCATGCTCCGCACGAGCAGGCGGCGGTCGTGGATGCAGTCGCGCGGATCCATCGCCATCACCTCGGCCACGCGGTCCGCGCGGTACACGAACTGCCGGCGGAACATGATCCAGGTCAGCCCCACGAAGCCGACGAACACGATGGCGGTGATCGGTGCCATGTGCACGATGAAGTCGTCGAAGCTCAGCCCGGCCCGGGTGCCGATGATGATGTTCGGCGGGTCGCCGATGAGCGTCGCGGCCCCGCCGATGTTCGACGCGAGCACCTCCGCGATGAGGTACGGCACCGCGGGGACTCCCAGCCGCCCGCACACGACGATGGTCACGGGCGCGATGAGCATCACGGTGGTCACGTTGTCCAGGAAGGGAGACGCCACGGCCGTGATGCCCATGAGCAGCACCATGAGCACATACGGGCGCCCGCGGGAAAGCCGAGCCGCCCAGATGCCCAGGAAGTCGAACACGCCGGTCTGGCGGATGATCCCGACGATGACCATCATCCCGAACAGCAGGAAGATGACGTCCCAGTCGATGCCGGCGTGCTCGGAGTAGAACACCTCCGTGCCCGGCAGGAGCCCCAGCACCGCCATGAGACCCGCGGCGATGAGCACGACGCGGACCTTGCTCATCCGCTCCGAGGCGATCAGGCCGAAGGCGACGATGAAGATGCCGAGGGCGAGCCAGGCAGTGGCCATGCTTCTCCCCTCGCTCATCCGGTGCTCTTCCAGCCTTCCTGGCAGCTGCCGGCCGCGGTATCGGGCCTGACACCCATCTGCGCGGGCGTGCGGGGCTCCCCCCGTGCGGGACATGGGTGCTGCGCCTCATGGACAGGAGTGCGCGCACGCGCGAGGCTGGGGCAATGGTCAGCACTCGAAGCCCCGTCCGGGAGCTGTTCTGGCGCGTCGTCGCGATCAACGGCCTGGTGTTCACCGCCGGCACGCTGGTGCTCGCCTTCGCGCCCGTCACCGTGTCGCAGCTGGTGAACCTCGCCGAGGTGCCCGTGCTCGTCGTCGGGCTGGCCCTCATCCTCGCGCTCAACGCCGTGCTCGTGCGCACCAGCCTGAACCGGCTGGAGGCCGCCCATATCGCCGGCGGCGCCCTCGCCCTCGCTGCGCAGGAGGACGAGCGGCAGCGCATCGCGCGCGAGCTGCACGACGAGATCGGCCAGAGCCTCACCGTCGCGCTGCTGAGCCTGCGGCGGGTGGCGGAACGCGCCCCGGAGGAGCTGCGAGCGGAGGCGGAGGTCGCCCAGCAGGCCGTGCGCTCGAGCCTGGACGAGGTGCGGCAGGTCGCTCGGCGCCTGCGGCCCGGTGTGCTGGCCGAGTTGGGCCTGCGCAGCGCGCTCACGGAGCTGACCGACGAGTTCTCGCGCACCAGCGGCGTTCCCGTCCGCCGCAGCGTCCCCAAGGAGTTGCCGCAGCTGGACGGGGAGACGGAGCTGGTCGTCTACCGGGTCGCGCAGGAGGCGCTCACGAACGTCGCGCGGCACGCCGGTGCGAGCGCAGCGGAGCTCGAGGTGCTGGTGTCTGACGAGAGGCTCGTGCTCCGCGTCGCGGACGACGGCCGCGGCGGCGTCGACCGGGAGGGCGTCGGCATCCGGGGCATGCGCGAGCGGGCGGCGCTCATCGGCGCAGAGCTCGTCGTCGGCGCGGTCGCCTCCGGCACAGGGACCGTGGTGCGGCTGATCGTCCCAGGGGCCGGATACGGCGGGCCGGCAGGCGGGCACCGGCGGCGCGGCCGAGAGGGCACCCGGCCGCCGGCGAGACCCGGAGCCGCCCCGCGCCCGGCGGCGGAGCCGGGGGCGCGCCCGTGAGCGACGCACAAGGGCGGACCCGCATCCTCCTGGCCGACGACCACGCGCTCGTGCGCCGCGGCCTGCGGCTCATCCTCGACGGCGAGCCGGATCTGACCGTGGTCGCCGAGGCGGCCGACGGCGCGGAGGCCGTCGCGATCGCTGGCGCGGGCGGCGTCGACCTGGCCATCCTCGACATCGCGATGCCGCGGATGACCGGCATCCAGGCTGCGCGCGAGCTCGCCGACCGCGCGCCCAGCACGCGGATCCTCATGCTCTCCATGTACGACAACGAGCAGTACTTCTTCGAGGCGCTGCGGGCGGGCGCGTCCGGCTATGTGCTCAAGTCCGTGGCGGACCGGGACCTCATCGAGGCCGTGCGCGCGACCATGCGCGGTGAGCCCTTCCTGTACCCGGGCGCGATCACCGCGCTGATCCGGGACTGGCTGGACCGCGGCGACCGGGCGCCGGAGCGCCTGCTGACGGCGCGGGAGGAGCAGATCACCAAGCTCATCGCCGAGGGGCTGTCCGCGCGTGAGATCGGCGAGGCGCTGCACATCAGCGTGAAGACGGTCGACCGGCATCGGGCGAACATCCTGCAGAAGCTGGGGCTGCGCGACCGGCTGGAGCTGACCCGCTTCGCCATCCGCGTCGGCCTCGTCGAGCCCTGAGGCCTCAGCGCTGCTCGGTGCCGCCCCCGGCTCCGCCCGAAGGCGCCGGGGCGCGGGCAGGCGGCGCGGACGGGCCGGATGCGCCCAGCGCTCAGAGGGGCTCCTCGGTGCTGCCGCCGTCGAGCTCCTCGGCGGGCACATCCGCCGCCTCGTCGGCGTCGTCGTCCCGGACGGCACGCCCCTGCTCCGGGCCGAGCTCGTCCTCCTCGTAGTCGGGACCCTCCGCCGGCTCGCCCTGCCGGTGGTGCTGCTGGTGCTGATCGGGGAACTGCTGGGACATCCCTCTCGCCTCCTTGCTCGCGCGCTCCCGGCCGCCCGGACGCGCACCCTGCGCGCTCAGCGGGCCGCGGCCGTGCCCTCGAGCCTGCGCGCCTTGCGCCGGGCTGCGCAGGGGCTTGACTTCGCGCCGCGGAGGGGGACCTGGCGCATGGCTCGCCCGCGTGCCGGGCATCTCTTCCGAGCAGGCCGCCGATCAGGCGGCCGTCGACGAGGAGGTTCGACGATGAGCACGGGCGGCTCGGAGATGGGAAGCGATGCGCAGCAGGGGCGGCCGGAGCGGTCCGCCATGCGCGCGGCGTTCTGGACGTGGGTCGGGATCATCGTGGTGGGGCTGGCCGTGATGATCGGCCTGCCGCTGGCGGGGCGGTGAGACCGGTGCGCCGTTTCATCCACGACTCCGCGCTGAGCCTGTTCTTCCTCGTGCTGTTCGCCGCGGCTCTGGTCGGGCAGTCCTTCGCCGGGCTCGCCGAGACCAACGACGAGCTGGCGCAGCACGGCCAGGCGGCGCTCGGGTACTGGGACTTCGTCTTCTCCTCCCGCTTCGCCGTGGACGTGGCGGAGAACTGGCAGTCGGAGTTCCTGCAGTTTTTCCTGTTCATCCTCGCCACCGTCTGGCTGGTGCAGCGCGGCTCACCCGAGTCGAAGGAGCCGGGCGACGAGGGGATCGGCAGCGAGAAGGAGCAGAAGCTCGGGCGCTTCGCGAGGCCCGGCTCGCCCTCCTGGGCACGCAAGGCCCGGGGCTGGCAGCGCACCGTCTACGAGAACTCGCTGCTCATCGTCATGGGGCTGATCTTCCTGTTCTCCTGGTTCGCACAGTCCCTCGCCGGGATGGTCGTCGCCAACGAGGACCGGGCGATGCACGGCCAGCCGCCGTTGAGCTGGCCCGAGTACCTCGTGGACGCCGAGTTCTGGAACCGGACGCTGCAGAACTGGCAGTCCGAGCTGCTGGCGGTCGGCGCCATGGTCGCCTTCGCCATCTATCTGCGGCAGCGCGGCTCGCACGAGTCGAAGCCTGTCGGCACCCCGCACGCGGCGACGGCGGCCTCCTCGGACTGAGTGCGGCCCCGGTCGCGCCCGCAGCGCTCAGGGCACCCGGAGCTCGCGCACCGGGTCCCGCCGGCTCGCGAGCACGGCAGGCGGCGCGGCTGCCGCCGTCGCGGCCGCGACAGCCAGCACGCCCAGCGCCGCCGAGAACTCCGCCGTGGGCACGGGGTCGCCGGACAGCAGCAGCACGGAGCACGCCGCGATCAGGCCGGCCACGACGCCTGCGACCGCGAGCTGCGCGGTCTGCACGAGCAGCAGGGCGACGATGAGTCCGCGGCTCGC
>Ga0164243_10002537_pt1 | contig 30062 bp, 17 predicted proteins | sample OricompcompostOP_FD_108781 | JGI IMG/M metagenome (GOLD analysis project Ga0164243, IMG submission 108781) | Organic Plus compost microbial communities from Emeryville, California, USA - Original compost - Organic plus compost (OP) | ecosystem: Engineered > Solid waste > Mixed feedstock >... | reverse complement strand
TCAGTTTCAGATGCGCCTTGCTGCTTTGCAGTGCTGCGGAGATCATGCTCCGGCCTTCGCCCAATCCTAAAATGCCTATGGTCTGCATGGTTGTATTGGTTTGTGATTGCAGGTTACCGGATACAGGTTGCACCTGTTTCATGCACGCTCTGATGTATTTTTTGTACCATGAAACCTGCAACCTGCATCCGGCAACGCCCATTATTCCAGCTGTTTCAACAACACCCAGGTCTCCCCTCGCTTTGTGCCTTCAATGCCTTCCTGGTATTTTTTCATCCGCTCGTTCCATTCCACTACGCGGGGATTGTTTTCAATAGTTTTCGGATTCAGTTCATCTAATGTTTTGCCTTTGGGTATACTGATGACCAGCATCAGCTGTCGTCCGTTCCGGAACAGCAACAATTGCTGGAAGGATGCATGGCAGAAGCCGTTGGCCACCTCGGGCCATTCGGTACGCTGCACTTTGTGATAATGGAGGTATTCCTGTTGCAGTTGCGTATCCTTTACCAGGTTGGACGTGAGCAGGATGTGCGTCCAATTGCCTGCGGTGGCAGTGTCTGCGCAATCTTTGCGATTGAATTCATAAAAGAGATCATCATATACTTTCACCTGCGCGCCCGGAAAGCTTGCCTGCAGCCGTTGCTGTAACATGAACACATCCGGCACTTTCCCAAAAATCACGTAATGGTTTTTCCATTGATACAGCGCATGCGGAGGAACTTTGCATTTTTCCAGAACTTCTTTCAGCAATTGTTTATTCACTGACCGTTGATGGGGGGCGATCATTTCCAGCAGCACCGGTTGTTCTTTATTGATTGCCCATGCCGGATCAGCCGGCAAACGATCATTAAGCAGGTGACGATACGCAGGCTGCAAACCTGCCTGCTGTTTGATGGCAGGCGCCACGCCGGGTCCGTTGTTGGTCCAAAGGCAGCTGTCGCCATTGGCGTTCTGCAGAAATTTTTCTGAAGGCGTCCAGTTGTCTTTCACAGTCATGTACGCTGATCCTTCATCAGTGTACAGGTAAAACCAATGGTGCGGCAGGTGCGCATAAGGCGCTTTGTAAATGCTGTCAATATAATTTTCACTGATGAGTGTACCGGGTTGTGCGCTCAGTGTGTAAATGCCTGCACAGTCGTAGTTGTGTTTGCCGAAGTATTGAATTTTGTTGCGCAGGATCTTATTGTTCCGCATGGCATTGGGCAGCTTCGTCCAGCCCCAGCCTACACTGATGCCGGTATACGACACATGGGAGATGTCGTTGTGTTCAATGAGCGCATCACGCACAAATCCGGCAGCAATGGCTGTGCAGCCCCAATCTTCATTGGCAACGTTGGTGAAGAGGTTGTTGGCGATATGCAGATCTGTACACAACTCCCGGTCATCCTGCGGATGGTAAGGGAGGTGTGCCTCCATCGCTGCATCGGAAAACACACCAGCTACAATAGCGTTGCCGCCGATGTCGGTAAATACATTGCCTGCGATTGTATTGTGTTGTGTTCCTTTTCCATAATCCAGACCTGTTGCAGCCAGATGCGCAAAGCGACAGTTTTCAACAGCAGTATGGTGCGCAAAAGAAATAGTCACTGCTGCCGGCGGCCGGCCCACCCAGGCCTGGTTTTCCAATGATTTCTTTTCGGGCGTTCCCGGAATTTTTAGTTTGTATGCGTCCAGCAGGTACATGCCGGCCTGCAAGGGAACATGTCCTTTTTGTGAAGGACGCATCCAGCCAGTATGCTGTAATGAAATATTACGGAGATACACATGCGAAACAGGCCGTTCGCGGGTTCCTTCCACGTGTACCAATGTTTCCAGGAAAGGCGCTACTACAGTGGCGGTGGTAAGGTCTTCTCCTTCGCGCGGCCAGTAGTAGAGTTTTTGCGCCAACGGATCGAGATACCATTCGCCGGGTTCATCGAGAAACTGCAAGGCATTGGTCAGGTAGAAGGCAGCGTTCCCGGTCTGCTTCGATAACCAGGGAGCCGGCCAGGGATGTTCGCTTTGCAGTTTGCTTTCCGGTTCGTGAAAGTGCAGGATGGCGGAACTGTCTGTCCGCCGGATGCTCTTGATGCGCAGCACGGCAATTTCCCACCATTGATGAATGAACATTTCAAGGCCCGGTGTTTCCTGCAAGGGTAAGTTTTCGGCAAGTGGTATCTCGCAACTGTAGTCCTGTTTGTTCCAGTGGAGGATACGCGCCATACTGTGACCATTGATATGTTTGGCGAGAACAGCTTTTTTGTCGTTAACCCATAGCTGCCGGAACGCGAACAGGTTGCCCTGCACCATAGGTACATCAGCTACCCATAGTTTGCCTTTTGCTGCAGCAGGAATAGTGGCGGAATAGTTGGTGAGTGGCTGCCAGTTCCGGATGCGGACGCCGCCGCTGAAGACGACGCGTTCGCCCGCAGGCGCTTCAATAATGGTGGGACTTTCAGCCGTACCTGCATCTTCCGGACGGATGAACAAAGGTTCGTAGCAATAATAAGTGCCTTCGCGCACAATGATCCTGATACCCCCTTCAACACCCGGATCATGCAATCGCCGCATTTCCCTTGCCTTGCGCAGGGCCGCTGCAACCGTGGCCAGCGGCTGTTCAGCTGTACCTGCATGCAGGTCCGAACCGCCCGGCGACACGTAGATATCGGCCGCATGCACAGGCAGCATGAACAATAACAAAATAATACCAACACATTGCGCAGGCAATCGTTTCATTTCGTTCCGGGTATTGTCGGGTAATGAGCCTTAACCATCAGGCAATCAATTACTAAATGTACCCCTGCCGGTTGCGTGAAAAAATGCAAGTATTTGTTATAATGATGGAGGATTTTACTATTTGAAGGGGAGACGAAAATAAACCGGGACAGAAGTCCCGGTCGGATCCTCGCATGATTGTAACTGCATTCTGTAACGAGGCTGTATATGAAAGAAATTTTCTGCTATTTATAGTCGTCGTTCTGCTCAAGGCTCGGATTGTTGTCCAGTTCGCTTTGCAGGAAGGGGAAGAGGTAGTGCTTCATGTCAAACACCAACGGAATATTGGCAGGAGTCTTCATCGTTGGCAATTTGATGTGCGCAATCTTCCAGCGCTTCAGATCATTATAACGCAGGCCTTCGAGCGCGAACTCTACACGACGCTCATGACGAATGAATTCTCTCAATTCTTCTTTGGTATCGTACCGGTTGCGGTCAACAGGTGGCATGTTGATACCATTTCTCCCACGCACGGCATCTATGGCGTCATACACACTGGCATCAGGACCTGATGCTTCGTTCTTCGCTTCGGCATACATCAATAAAATGTCTGCATAACGCAAGTGGATATAATCCTGGTCCGTTTGCGTTGCGGTAGATGAAGTGAACGGCGCACGACTCAGGTTAACATATTTTTCCGCAATGTAACCGGTATAGGAAGTGTAACTGCCATCCCAAAGCTCATTGGTTACAGGATTACGCCATTCTTCGCCGGGCACTTTGATGGTGAGATCAAGACGCGGATCACGGTTTACATAAGGATTGGCGGGATCATATGTGCCAGATTCACTGATGAACTCTCCATCGGCCGTTTCATATTCATCCACCAGGTCCTGGTAAGGCTGCATCAAGGAAAACCAACCCAACTCAATGTCCATACCACCGGAACCCGGACTGGTACGTTGCGGATTGGTAGGCGCAAGGTATTGGGTGGAGAACATGATCTCGCGGTTCACCGATTCCAGGGCCTGGCCTGCTGTTGTGAAGAGCGCGGCATAGTCATCAGACAAACCAAATTTGCCGCTGCTGGTGGTGATGATCTGATTCAGCAACGCAGCGGCTTCATTCCAGCGCTCCTGCGTAAGCAATACCCTCGCTTTGATGCCCATGGCGCTGCCCTTCACAGCATGACCGTTGTATTTTGTATCAGGAAGATGTTCAATAGCAAAATCAAGATCTTCGTGAATAAAGGCGTACACCTGTTCTGCGGTACTCTTCGGAATCTTTGCTTCTTCAATGGTTTTGGGATAATTGCGATACACCACTACTCCACCCCAACCCTGTACCAGGTCGAAATAACAAAGGGCACGGATAAAACGGACCTCGGCTTTGTAGACGTTTTTGGCCTCTTCACTGATCGGCGCTTTGTCAACATTGTCGAGAAAATAATTACAACTGCTGATAGCGCGATAAGGTGAACTATACATATTGGGCAGTGCGCCGCCCATGGCAGGGTTAATGCCACCGGTTGTCATCAGCGACATATTGGGCTGGTTGGTGTTGTTATCGAGATAAGCATTGTCGCTCAACCCATCCAGGTACACTCTTTCATACCCGAGGAAATTCTGCTGCAGTCGTGAATACACACCCGCCAACGCGCTGCGCACATCTGCTTCTGAGTTCCAGAAAATCTGGCTGCTCACACTGTCGAGCGGATTACGTTCGAGAAAATCTTTCCGGCAAGCTGTCAGCATCAGGCTTCCCAGTATGACCCATGCTGCTATTTTATACGTTCTCATTGCAATATTTTTATTGTTATACCATTTCATACATTGATTCTTCACAGGCATCAGAAGCGAACACTCAGTCCGGCATTCAAAATGATCGCCTGCGGATACTGCACGTAGTTACCTGTTACACTGGCACGTTCCGGATCGGAACCTTCGTAATCGGTCCAGGTGATCAGGTTATCAGCAGAAACATATACCGTAAGATTGTTGGCGCCGATACGACGGTATACCTTCTCCGGCAAACTGTATGAAAGCATAATATTTTTCAACCGCAGGTACGATGCGTCCTGCAAATAATATGTTGAGGAACCATAGTTGGCAACACCCTGGTAACCGGCCACATAAATGGCAGGCAACGTATTGCTGCGGTTTTCAGGCGTCCATGCGTTGCGCCATTTGGTGGTAGGCGGCGTTCCCTGCATGAAAGGATCCACACCCCAGTTGTTCACGCGGTATTTGATGCCCTGCACACCCTGGAAGAAAGTGCTGAGCGAAAAATTCTTGTATTCAACATTAAAACCGAATGAATAAATATAATCAGGATATACACCTTTCACCATCACGCGGTCATCGGCATCCACCACGCCATCGCCATTGATGTCTTTCATTTTCAAATCACCGGGACGCGGATTGGGATTCAGGGCATGCTCCGGCACCTTGGGATCATTGATGTCTTCTTCCTGGAAAATGCCATCCCATATGTACAGGTAGTGTTCATCATAAGGATAACCTACCTGGCGGATAGAACTGCCAAAGCTCGGCACACTGATCTCGAGCACTTTGTTCTTAGCAGTGGATACCTGGCCGAATACAGTATACTGCACATCACCGATGCGGTTGTTATGGCGAATGTCCAACTCAATGCCTTTGTTTCTCAGTTTACCGATATTGAGTGTTGGTTGTGACAAGCCCAGACTGGCCGGTACTGGTTGTGAAGCCAGGATATCGAAGCTGGTTTTGCTGTACCAGTCGAAGGTTACGGTGAACAATCCTTTGAGTATTTCAACATCAACACCAAAGTCGAGAATACTGGTGCTTTCCCAGCGCAGACTCTGGTCGCGGTACGTATTCACTACTGCGCCCTGTTCCAGCGAGGCGTTACCAAACGGGTAATACACGTTATTAATCACGAGATTGTCCTGGTAGAGATAGGTGCCGATATCCTGGTTACCGAGTGTACCATAAGAAGCACGCAGTTTGAATACCGAAAGCCAGGGCATCTTCTCTATCATAAAATTCTCTTCGCTCATCAGCCAGCCTGCAGAAAAGGAAGGGAACAATCCCCAGCGATAATCCGGCGATACTTTGGAAGTACCATCGTACCGCAGGTTACCTTCTACAAAATATTTTCCCTTGTAGTTGTAGTTCACACGACCGAACACTGATTGCATGGCCCACTCAGAAGGACCCGACAGCGAAGGCAGGCGCGGATGCGTGAAGTACAACGCCTCACCGGCAGACGTATAGCCGCGCAAATCGGTAAGCACCGGAGAAACCGTGCTGGTGCGACGGCCACGCAGGTTTTGATGGCTGTGATACAGTTGCTCGTAGCCCACCAATGCTTTCACATCATGATCGCCGAATTTTTGTGCATAGTTCACGGTGCTGTAAATGGTAGGCGTAATGGTTTTTGCATATTGATCGGTAACGCCGAGGATATCGGGACCGAAGGTTGACATGCGGTTGTAATTCGTTGCCGGATCAATTTCATTCAGCAGGTACGCTTCATACGGATGCTGGTACATTTTATAATATTCATCCGTATAGTTCACAGCCACTTTGGACGACCACACAAAATTCTTCAGGAATTTCACATCCATATAAGCCTGGCCATTGAAGTTGTACTCTTTCAGGTTTTGCCACCCCATGGCGAGCGCTTCTTCGGGATTGCGGTTGCGTCCCTCATTCTGATAACCTCTCGATACAATGCGGCCGCTGCCATCGGGCAAAAAAGGACCATAAAGCGGACCGGAAGCATATACCAGCAGCGCCATATTTTCACTGGTGAACGGAGGTTCTGTTCTGTTTTTATACGTGAGATTCAGAATGGTTCCAACTGTTACCGATTTGCTCAACTGGTTGGTATAATTCAATAAAGCATTGTAGCGTTTGAAATCATATCCCGGCAGCATTGCTTCCTGGTCGAGATAGCCAAGCGACAGGTTGTAGGTGCTTTTTTCCGTGCCACCCGACACAGATAAATTGTGATTCATCACCAGCGCGGGATTAAAGTAGTAATCCACCGGGTCGAAGTTCGGGTACCTGTTCCTGTCAGTAGCATTCCTGTACGCATCAATATCCGCCTGCGGATAGCGGAAGGCCACGCCCGATCTTTCTGCGGCCTTGTTGTACATTTCCATGTACTCAGCCGAGTTGGTCACGAAGTCGGGCAATGCGGTTGGACGATGACTGGCCACATTCACCCTGTAGTTCACCCGCGTCTGGCCTCTCTTTCCTTTTTTAGTGGTTACGAGCACAACACCGTTGGCAGCGCGTGCACCATAGATAGAGGCCGAAGCGGCATCTTTCAGAATGGTAACGCTTTCAATATCGTCGGGAGAGAGATTATTAAAGTTGCCGGTCACGCCATCTATCAGCACCAGCGGCACGGTGCTGCCACCAAAAGAACCACGACCCCTGATGAGGAATGTCGGGTTGTCGCGGCCCGGTTCTGCAGAAGGTTGCGTTACCTGCAAACCGGCCATGCGTCCCTGCAACAAAGTAGCGGCATTGGGGGCAGGTCGTTGGGTGAGTACATCGCCGCTTACACTGGCTACAGCGCCGGTAAGGTTGACTTTCTTTTGTGAGCCATAACCAATCACTACTACATCCTGCATGGTGCCGGACGCCGGTTTCAGCTGCACTGCAAGATTGGTCTGACCATTGATGGTCACTTCCTGTTCTTCATAACCCACATATGAAAATACCAGCGTGGTAGCGCCGGCAGGTAATTGAAGGGAAAAATTTCCGGAGGCATCGGTCATTACCGAAATACGTGTATCCTTCACCGTAACTGTCACACCAGGAAGCGGTGCTCCATCCTGGTCAGTTACTTTTCCGGAAATAGCGGTTTGAAAAAATTTGTCGAGATGAGCCGGGGAATCAAAGTGAGCCGCGGGAACAGCAGCAACCGGTGCAGAAAGGCATAGGGCTATCCCTACGGCAAACAGTTGTCGTTTCATACAATCGTTAGTTTAGATTTTCGGTGGGTTCTGTTAATACATCGGGGGTATCACAGTTAGTTTATCGAATGTAGTTTGAGGAAACGCGAAAGTCAATGTTTTTAAAAACTATAAAGATGGAAGATTTTACTATCTGTAAAAATTGTCTGCCAACCGTCCGGAAGAGAGGAAAGGTTTCCACTGCAGGGACATTATTTTTTACAGCAACCCTTGCGGGGTACGGTATATTATTTATGGTGTTCATCATCACAAGACAATTAATTAGCTGGTCAGCCTTATTTACCGGATGCCGTTTCCGGGCTTCCAGGTTGAAAAATCTTTTTCAGGTAACGCGTGTTGGCTCCGTAGTTTCCTTTTACGTCACGCGGCTTGTTGGCATCCCTGCTTCTTTCAATTACCAGCCATCCGCTCCATTTCATTTTATCGAGGGTGCGCTTTACCTGTTGCATGTCAATCTGCGGGTCGTTTTCGAGCCACACGCCATCGTCATTTGTAGCATGAATCATGCAAATTCTTTCTTTTCCAAGAATTTTTAACTCCTTTATTAAATTTCTTCCTTCTTTGAGCGGGTTGGAGAAATTGAAACAGATTTTGATTGCCGGCGAATTGATTTCACGCAACAATTTTATTTCTTCTTTTGCGTCCAGGGCGGTTTCAATACCAATGGTGACGCCGGCTGCTTCTGCCATTTTGCCCGCTACTTTCAGGCGTGCTACTACGGAGTCGCGCACTTCGGGATTTTTTTTGAGATCGCATTGTACGCCCAAGGGGAGAAAGGCGAGCCTGACATTCATCAGTTTCATGGTGGTGATGCAGTCTTCAATGGATTGTTTGTATTCCTCGCGGTTGCAGAAGGATTGGGCATAGTAGCCGGACATGCCGAGGCAGAAAATTTCGATGTTGTTTTTGGTGGCTTCGGTGAGGAATTGCTGACGAATGGAATCAATCAGTAGTTTGTTATCGAAAGTGGGGCGTTTACCTAAACCGCCCATATCTACTTCGAGGCCATCAGCGCCGATTTGCCGGGCCAGGGGAATCGCTCCCGGTTTCTGGCGTTTCAGTAGCATGAGATCTATTACGCCGATTTTGTAGCGGTGATGGGTTTGTGCATTGGTAAGCTGAGGGAGTATTATAACTAAGGATAGTACGAATGCGATTATTTTTTTCATAAATGAAATTTCGGGATTGAAAAAATATTGCTGTGGTTCAACTCACCTGCCCCGCTTTTGATAGATCAGATTCTTATCCAATTCAGGTTTAGGGAAAAACAAACTTGCCACATAACCCACGCCCATTACCACCAGGTGACTGTACACCCCCAACATCAGTTTGTCATGTGCAAAATTGTATTCTCCCAAATCGAGCAATAGTTTTTTGTTTTCGATTCCTACCGGTGTGGAAGTAAGCAACGCATACGCCGTAAAAAGTATGCAGGCGATAATACCAATATTCACCCCCTGCCTGTTCGCACGCGCACTGAAAAAACCCAGCAGAAAAATTCCTACAATGCCACCAGAGAAAATTGCATACAAGGTGAACACCACACCCAGTACCCCTTCATTGCCCGTGACCAGGTACAGCGCTGCAATACCCATCGAGATGAACCCCGATAGCACTACCATCCACTTGCCCGCCCGCAGGTAATTTTTATCCGGCCGGCCCGGACGCAAATTCCGGTAATAATCTTCCACCCCAACAGCCGCCATGGAATTCAGGTCGGCGCTCAGGCTGCAGATAGCTGCCGAGATCAGCGCCGCTACAATGAATCCTACTACACCGGCAGGTAATTGAGTCATCATGAAATAAGGAAAAACAGCTTCGGCAGTAATGCCTTCCGGCAAGGGCTGTTGCTTATAAAATACAAACAACGCTGTGCCGATCAGCATAAAGAGTGTCCATACCGGCACGGTGAGGGAAATGCCTAACAAAGAAGCGCGAATGGCAGACTGATGCGTTTTCGCTGTAAGGTATCGCTGCACCACTGTCTGATCGGTGCCATATTTCTGAATGGCGTAAAAGGCGCCATTGATGATCATAACGGTGAGGGTCAGTTGCGTAAGATCAGTAGAATAGGGAGCGAATCCTGTTCGATTGTTTTCCGAAGCAATTTTCCAGAACTCCGGCAGTCCGCCATTAATGGAAAACAACAGTATGCCCAGGCAAATGATACCGCTGGCAAAGAGCATGAATCCCTGGAACACATCCAGCCAGATCACCGCCTGTATGCCGCCTTTCAGGTTCACCACAATGAGTACCAGTCCCACGATGATCAAAACAAGAAATTCATTCACGCCTGCAATTTTTCCTATCGCCACTGCAATCAGGAACAATACAGTTCCCATGCCTGCAAATTGTCGCAGTATGAAAGAGGAGGAACTGTAATACCGCGCAAACAATCCAAACCGTTTTTCAAAATATTCATACGTACTTAACCCGATCACTTTCCGATACAGTGGCACAATGAACCAGATGGTGCCCAGCAATACCACCGGCACCATCAATCCCTGCACCAGCAACAACCAGTTGCTGGCAAAACCCTGCGCCGGATAACCTAAAAATGTTACACTGCTGATGAGCGTTGACAAGAGCGACAAGCCCAAAGCCCAGGAAGGAAAATTGCCTTTTGATAAGAAGAAATTTTCCGTAGTACGCTGTTTTTTGCTGAAGCGAAAACCGAGGAACAGGGTAACGCCCAGCACCACCAGAATGATGATGTAGTCTATGATGTGTAGTTGATTCATTGGCAAGTGCACTTTCCTGATTTCATTAACCGGAAAGCCATCGTTTTTTATTACATTAAATACAATTGTTTGATTGACGCAGGCAACGCGTAGCTGCCTGGTTTTACCGTAATGAACAAACCATTTCCTTGTAGCCTTACCACACCACGTTGCCATTCATACACTACCGCCAGTGTGGTGCAACGCAATGCCTGCAAAATGGCGGCAGCAGTGGAACCGCCTTCAATGAACAGTTCTTTGATGCCTTCCTGCTCCACCAACTGTGTTACGGCATTGGCCATATTGGTGCGCAGCCATGCAGCTGATGTACCGGCGGGAATTGACGTTGCATGATACATCAGCAACAACTTCTTCCTGCTTGCAATTATTTGCCGCGCATCGTTGAGCCATGCTGATGATTGCCGGCAATCAACCGGCAGGTATACAACTCCATTATGATGCTCCTGCACAGCTTCTGCCCATTCCGGTTCATTGGGAAAAGCGGTACCGCGTACAAATAAATGGGGCAACGCCGTGGATGTGGTTACGGCATTTCTGCTTTGATGATACTTTTCCAGCAAGGCTGTAAAAAAATCACCAGACCCTGCCAGTAACCAGTCACACGTTATTTTATTTGCCCATTGTTGCATGTCAGCCGTTGATGCGGCTTCTCCTGCAACGATGCCGTGATCCGGTAAAGTATCTGTATGTTTCAACACCTGCACTGCTCCTCCCAACATTTTTGCTACGGATGAATGGGTAACAGGAAATTCAGGATCGCGTGCAAAGCCTGTTTCGTGAATGGGTTTTCCATGGATATAATAGTGCCCGTCTGCAATGGTCCGCCCCAACGATGGATTGGCGCCAATGATGAGCGCTTTGGTAAAACCTAAACGATGCATGGTGGCCTTCACCTCATCTGTCACATAACCACGATATACGCTATCAATCTTCTTATATATAAATTCTGGCGCTCGTGATTTAATCGTATCCGCTATGTGTTCCGTAATGCTGATGGCCTCATCCCTGCTCACCGACCGGCTGTCTGTACAGTACACCAGCATTTCAGCTGGCGTAGCTGCTTCTGCTGAGGTTGCCAGTGCTGCCGGGATATTATATCTCCACGCAATACCTGCTATTTCAGCAGCACCCGTAAGGTCATCAGCAATTACGATTGATGGCATATGACATTTATTCAACCTTTCGACTTACTCAACTGCACCGCACTTTCAATGGCCAGCACCATCGCATCAGGACTCGCAATGCCTTTGCCGGCAATTTCGAAAGCCGTGCCGTGATCAACAGAAGTGCGAATGATGGGCAGTCCCAGGGTGATGTTGACGCCTTTCACGCTATCCATCTGTTGCTTCTCCGCATTCCAGCGAAAGCCGGCGAGTTTGAAAGGAATATGTCCCTGGTCGTGGTACATGGCCACTACCCCACCATAAGCGCCGGTAGCTGCTTTGGCAAACAAGGTATCGGGCGGCACAGGGCCTTCTGCATCAAAGCCGCGACGCCGGGCTTCTTCCACCGCGGGACGAATTTCTTCATCATCTTCCGTACCAAACAAACCGCTGTCGCCCGCATGCGGATTCAAACCGGCTATACCAATTTTAAGATTGGTTTCGCCCAATCGTTGTAAGCCATCGTGCAACAACTGCGTTACTTCCAGTATGCGGTCTTTCTTTACAAGATCGCAGGCCTGGCGCAACGATACATGCGTTGATACATGGATAACGCGCATTTTGTCTTCCACCAGTAACATGGCGTATTTTTTTGTGCCGGTATAGTGCGCGTATATCTCTGTATGACCGGCAAAATGATGCCCGGCTTCGTTAATGGATTTCTTGTTGATGGGACCGGTAACGGTAGCGTCTGCTTCGCCGCTCATGGCTAAATCAATCGCTTTCTTCACTGCTTCAAAAGAAGCATGGCCCGCCATGGCAGATACTTCTCCAAAACGTAATGCTTCCGGTTGTACGTTTTGCAGGTCTACAACATCTATGGTACCATAATTGAATATTGCTTCCTGCACATGGCGGATGGCATGCACATTCAGTTTTGCATTCAGTAGCGCTACCATCTGGTTAAACACTGCCGCATCGCCCACCAGCAGCGGGCGACAGATTGCATAGATTTCTTCCCGCTGCAGGGCCTTTACGGCAATCTCCGGACCAATGCCTGCCGGATCGCCCATGGTAATGGCTACGATTGGTTTTATTGTTGCTTTACTTGTCATTGTTGATTTTTATTCTGCCGGTATGCCAGTACTATTTTGTTTGCTTCTTCGTCACGCATGGGCTGTACGGGCGGCATTACATAAGGCGCAGACAATGCTTCATCCTGCATCAACACTTTCAGCGCCCATAATGATTGTCCTAAGGTTCTTCCCCCCTGGTACAGGTTGCCATATTCATCTGACAGCCGCTGCATCGCCATCGCCTGTTCGCGATCGCCTTTGGCTATGGCCTGCCACATGGCGGCATAGATCTGAGGTAAGAGATTGCCTGTGCTGGGCACCAGACCATGACAACCCGCCATCAAAGCATTGGCTGACTGCGCCGCCCAACCGAGAAAATATTTAAAATCCTTCCGGTCTTTCCACAATTGCAAAGCCTGCCGCATCCGCTCTTCGCTTCGTTCTGAATCTTTCAATGCCACAATATTCGGATGACGACTGAGCGCATCCGCCACCGGCAAGGGAATGCTCATATGCGTAGTGGAAGGAATGTTGTAAACGATCAATGGCAGCTCAATGGAAGCGGCAAGCTGCATGAAGTATGCCTGCATTTCTGCTTCTGTAAGAGCATAATAAGAAGGCAATGTTGCTACCACTGCATCTACGCCGGCATCAGCACAGTAATGGGCAAATGCGATTGATTCACTTATACAGTTGGAAGAGATACCTGCATACAGCTGCATCCCTTCTTTCCGCACCTGCGCTGCTTTTTTTACATAGGCGCGTTTTAATTCCCGGGACAATGAAGCCGCTTCGCCCGTTGTGCCCAGGATGAATGCATGCGCCTGGTGCCGGTGCAAATGCGCTACTATTTTTTCCACCGCCGCTTCATCCAGTGCATAGGAACTGGTGAGTGGCGTAATCACCGGAACAATGGTCCCGCCAAAAGTGTTTTCACTACCCATATTTACCAGGCCGCTTTGTATATAGCAATGGCATCCGCTTCAGTAACCAATCGCGGATTGTTTTTCAGTAATCGTTGAATTTTCAGCGCGTCGGTTGCCATAGCAGGTATGGCTGATTCAGGGATATTTACTTCCCGGAGCGTAGCCGGCAATCCGCATGCTTTGATCAGCGCTTTTACTTTCTCCGCACCTGCATAAGCAGTTGCTTCGTCGTTGCCTTGCCTGTTACAGCCAAGCGCTACGGCTACGTCTGCATACCGTTTGGTTGCTGCAGGTATATTGTACTCCATTACATAAGGCAATAACAGGGCGTTAGACAACCCGTGCGGCAAATGAAACATGCTTCCCAACGGATACGACAATGCATGCACGGCAGCCGTGTTCACCGGGCCCAGGCAAAATCCACCAAGCATACTGCCCATGGCCACCTGTGTTCTGGCTTCAATATTGCCGCCCTCTTTCACAGCGGTTTCAAGATGCGCTGCAATGAGCCGCATACCTTCATAGGCATACATATCTATGAAAGGCTGCGCAAATTTGTTGGTGTATGCTTCCATGCAGTGCGTCAATGCATCTACGCCGGTAGCAGCGGTGATGGAAGGCGGCACCGTTACAGTAAGCAGCGGGTCAACATACACAACATCCGGCACGAGGTATGGACTGATAATTCCTTTCTTCTGGTTATCGTTGTCATCTACCAGTATGGCATTGGGCGATACTTCACTGCCGGTACCGGAAGTGGCCGGCACACAGATCAGTTTCTTCATTCGTCCTTTCAACAAACCAATGCCGATATAGTCACGCAAGGATTGCTCATTACCGAGTTGTGCGGCTACCAGTTTGGCTATATCCAGCACACTGCCGCCACCTATACCAATCACTACATCGGGATTGAACGCCGCCACCTGCTGCATCAGCTTTTCAAAATCGCTGATGGCAGGCTCCTGTACAATGGAAGTATCTGTAGCCGTTCGTATACCCTTTTCAGTAAGAAACTGAATCAGTCCGCCCAATTTATGCGAAAGCGGCGCAATGGTAGCAATGAATACTTTGGATGGGTTCCATTGCAATACTTCCCCGCCCAGGGCAGCAAGGGCGCCATTGCCGAACACCAGTTTACCGGGAAAATGAATGCTTAATGGTATTTGTGTCATTTGTGGTGAAATTATCTTTTGCGCTTTCCATTATACCGGCGGATCGAGCGGCACTTTGGGCAACAACAAACTTTCCACATCCACCGGCTTTATGTCCAGCCGCTCGCACCAGCGCAGGAAATCGTTGTGAATTTCATCCAGCGTTTTTTTCTGTTGCGGCGTCAGCTCAAGTGCCGTAGCACGACTGATGGTGCGCACCGGCAATCCCCGCTTGCGCAAAAAATACTTTGCGCTCATCGGGTAGGCAATATGGATCAGCGGGTCCACGCGACTGATCTCTGATTGCAACCATTTCACTTCTTCCTGCTTATCGGGATTGGTGGCGTTGTTTACCATCCACACCAGTATTTCCGGGTAAAAATTGCCGCTGATGGATGACATGCCTTTGGCGCCCATCTGCAGACTGTACATGGCATTGGGAGAATGCGCATCGTAAAACTCCAGCCTGCTTTTCACCTGCTTTAGCACATCCAGTTTCTCCTGTACTTTTTCCAGCTCAATAGAGGTATCCTTATGATATACCAGCCGGTCGGCATCGAGGAGCTGGCGGAAAACGTCTGCGCCAATAATGCGCTTATAGGGAGCGGGACATTCATACGTGCCCAATGGTATGTTGCCGGTGAGCCGCAACATTTTTTCAAAATTGCGCAGCAGCACATCATCGTTGTCTTCCACATTGGCGTAATGGCCGGTGATGAGGATCACTGCATCAATACCGGTATCGTAAATCTTTTTGGTGAACTCTGCTTTGTCTTCAATGGTAAGTCCGAATGAACCGGTTGCCACTATGGGCACGCGGCCGTTCACATAGCGCACAATATGCTGCGTCAGTTCCAGCCGTTCATCTTCGGTAATGCTGTACATTTCGCTGCTGAGGCAATTGGCAAAAAAACCCTGTACGCCGGCGGCGAGATAAAAATCAATCAGGTTGCTCACTACGTCCAGGTCAACCTTTGCCTTGAGGTTGAACGGCGTAATCATCACCGGCACAAATTTCTTGTCTGGCATAAATGGTCGTATTCAGCGTGTCTAAAAATGCATATTCCCCGCAGGGGAAAAAATGGTATTTATTGCTATTAAGCTGTAGGATTTTCCTGTCCGGACCGGTGTTTGCGGGAGGCGGACAACAACAATCCCACCAAAAAGATCGTCAGCGTTCCTATCACAATAATCATGTTCACGTGAAAGGGACTTCTGAGAAAAGCATAGGCTTCGGGGATTCTGCCGGAAAAAGTCATCCACAAAATCACCAGCACGCCGATCAGCGTGGCAGTAAGCGCGGCATGACCGGTGGTGCGGCGACTGATCATGCTCAGCAGAAAAAGTCCCAGCATGCCGCCGGCAAAAATGCCCGAAAGTTCCCACCACATATCCAGCAAACTCTTTGCCCCGATCATGGCAATGCCGGTGCCGAGTCCCAGCAATCCAAACGCCGCCGTGGCAATATGCAAAGCGCGCAGTTGCTGCCGCTCGTTCATATTTCGTTTGAAATATCTTTTCAGGATATCTGCGGTGAACACGGTACCCGATGCATTCATTCCTGAACTGATAGTGCTCATGGCAGCACTGAGAATGGCCGAAACGATGAGTCCGGCCAACCCGGCCGGTATGCGGCTGACTATAAAGTGCGGCATCACCTTATCGCCATAATCCGCTGCTGTAAGTTGGTCTGCTGTAACCACCGTACCTGCGTGAGCCATTTCCTGCACTACCTGTTCTTTTACAGTGGCAATCGCATCCGGATATACTTCATAATAGGCAAAGAGCGAAGAGCCGATCACAAAAAACAACAACGAGACAGGAACATATAAAACCACACAGAGCCATACTGAACCGGCAGCCTGCTTTTGTGAGGTGGCGGTATGATAGCGCTGCACGTAATTCTGATCAATACCAAAATTGTTGAGGTTGATGAAAAAACCGTACAACAGGATCACCCAAAAAGTCGGTTGGTCCAGGCCCAGTGCAAAACTGCCGAGACTGAACTTATCATTCGCTATGCCAATGTCTATGATTGTTCCTGCGCCACCGGGAATATCTGCAACCATGAGCAGGAGAATGAGCAACGCACCTACTGATAAAACAATAGCCTGCACCACTTCCGTCCATATCACAGCAGCCATGCCACCCATCACGGTGTAAATGATAATGCAAATGCCCATCACGATCATAATGGATGAAAGTGAAAAACCGAGGAGCGCCTGCAGACTTAACCCGATACCAAAAAAGATGGAACCCATGCGCGCCAGTTGTGTGAGCAGGAAACATACTACCATATACGTGCGCGCCCAGGGACCAAAACGATTTTCAAAATGTTCATAGGCCGATATGTAACCGGACTTCCTGTAAAAAGGCACGAAGTAGCGCGCCGCAAACCATGCCGCGAACGGCATGGAAATACTGAACACAAACGAATTCCAGTTGCTGCCAAATGCTTTCCCCGGTACACCTAAGAAAGTATTGCTGCTGAGAAACGTTGCAAAAATGGAAAAACCGATGGCCCAGCCCGGTATGGAACCCGCCGCAGTACTGAATTCCTGCGCATTTTTATTCTTCCTCGAAAAATAAATCCCGATCCATACCATGGCCAGCAGGTAGAGCAGGATAACGAGGAGATCAGTGATGGGCAGGTTCTTCATTTGCGTTGATTTTGTGATGCGGTTGCCAAATGTTAAAACACGTCACCATGCGGCCATTGCTCATTGATGATAGGCTTCCCTTCAAGTTTTGACGGATCAATGATCACATGTTTCACGCGTTCTCTCCGCCAGGTATACACGATGTGCACCAGGCCATCTTTTGTCTGGATCACGGAAGGATAGGAATACTGGCTGACGGGCGAATCTTCCAGCACCAGCACTGCCTGCCAGTTCTTACCGTCTTTTGAAATGGCCACATTCAACGGCGTGCGCGGTCCCTTACCATTCGGCAGCGATGGATCGGGTTTAACATGATTGTATACAAGCAACTGTGTGCCGTCCTGCAGTGTTACCGCATCCGTACCTGAATTGTTATTGGGTAAAGCAGAAGCTTTCATCGTGCTCCAGGTTTTTCCGCCATCCCGGCTCCACGATTCATTGATCGTTCTGTTTTTACTTCTGCACAATATCTGCAGACTACCATCTGCATATTGCAATATGCTGGGCTGAATGGCGCTAACGATTTTGCCATCGTTGATGGGCGCAGTTTTTGTCCACGTGCGGCCCCAGTCCCGGGTCATTTCAAAATGCACTTTCCATCCGTTCTTTTCAGTGCTGGATGGACAGATCAGCGTGCCATTGATCAGTACGGGTTTGTTTTTGATGGGACCGAGAAATCCTTCGGGCAATGCTTCGCGCGGTCCCCAGGTTTTGCCGTGATCTTTTGAACGCATCATCCAGCCCGTCCAGCCTGCTACATTCGGACCAATTTTATAGAATAACAACAATTCACCGCCGGGCACCTGGTACAACACGGGATTGTAGCAGGCATAGCGCGTGCTGTCGTTCAGCACGCCATCAGCTACCATCACAGGATCTGTCCATACACCATTTCTAAAATGGCTTGTCCAGATGCAAACATCTTTAAAGCCTTCCTTCGTGCCGCCAAACCAGGCGGCAATCAACCCTTCCGGTGTTTCCGCAATGGTAGCCGCATGACTTTCGGGAAAAGAAGCCCGTTCAAATATGAACTGGTCTTTTACAATACCTTTTTTGAAGCGGTAATCAGCAACAAAGGAATATTTGCCTGAACCGATTTCAAATACGGCATATTTTCCATCCATTTTCAGAAAGCGTATATCCTTTGCCGTTAATACTGAATTGCCGCCCTCGGCAATAGTTGCTGCTGCTGTAGCAGGAATATAGATTTCTGCAGTCGTGTTGGCAGGGATACGCACATCCCACCGGAAAGAAGCCCTGTCGGGTGATTGTTGCCAGTGACTGAATATTTCCCCATGTACAGACTGGTAAGAAGCTTTTACAAACCACAGCCCGTCTACAGGTTCGGGCTTCATGATGATCTTTTTAAAACCTGTAGCCGTAGCATCTGAACGAATGCCGGCGAGGTTCTCATATAACCAGATCAGCAAATCGCCCAACAGCATCACGTGGTTTTGTGAATTCATCTGCGGATTGGCGGTATTGCCATTCCACAATTCCCAGATGGTAGTGGCGCCATTGGCCGCCATATATCCCCAGGAAGGATAGGTGGTATTGGACGCAAGTGTATAGGCAATATCAGACCGGCCGTAGCGGGTAAGCCCGCGCATCAGCCACTGCGTACCAATTACGCCTGTGCTGATGTGCATGTGGTTATCGAGGCGGATCTTTTTGTAAATGTTGTTGAATACTGCTTCTTTCAAACTATCGGGTGTAATGCCAAAATAAAGCGGCAGCAGGTTAGCGGTAACAGTATTGTTGTCGTACCAGTTTGTTTTTTTGTTGAAGAATTTGTTCTGAAACGCCCGCTGCATGTTGGCAGCCAGGGCATCGTAGGCAGCAATGTCCTGTTGCTGATTTGCAAGCACGGCAAATTTTTTCATGTACTGCAGCAGCCAGTAATAATAGGCGGATGCAATCAGCTCACCTTTCGTGGTGCGTGTACTGTCTTGCGAGCGAATGATCTCCAGTGATTCGGGTGGCACACACCAGTCGCCGTATTTGTCTTTGTTGAGGATATAATCCTTCATGTATTTGCTGCGCATGTATTCCATCCATTTTTTCATGGAGGGATAATGCTTTACCACCGGTTGTTTATCGCCAAACTGCCGGTACACCATATCTGCCACCAGCAGGTAGGTGCCGGGCCAGGTCACATTATCGCTATAATAATTCCAGAATGCCGGTGCTACATCAGGGATGGCGCCTTCCGGTGTTTGGGATTGTGCTATATCATCCAGCCATTTTGCATACAGCGCCGCATTGTTGAATAAGAATGCTTCGCCGCCTGCACCCGTTGCGCGATCACCCAGCCAGGGTTGACGTTCATTGCGCTGTGGACAATCTACCGGCATACCCTTGTAGTTGGAGGCGATGCCCCACCAGGCGTTTCGTACAATGGTGTTGATGGTGGTATTGGAAGAAGTAAAAGAACCGCTGGCAGGTAGATCATCATAGACCAGGTGTCCTTCAAAATCGTTTACCGTTGGCGTGCCGGGATAACCGGTAATTTCTACATAACGAAAACCGTGGTATACAAAGGAAGGATGCCAGGTTTCGGGTTCTCCGCCTTTCAGCGTGTAGATATCAGTAACACGTGCATCGCGCAGGTTGGCGGTATAGAGTTCGTCATTGGGTTGCAGGCTTTCAGCAAAGCGCAACTTTACCTGTTGTCCTCTGTTTCCCTGTACGCGCAGTTGCAGCCAGCCGGAGAAATTCTGTCCCATATCGAGTATGTATTTTCCGGCACCAATTTGTTTAATGGAAACCGGCCGCAGGGTGTCCATAATTTTCATCGGCGGCGTCATTTGTGCTGTGAGTTGTCCCTGCGGGGCGGCTACCAGTTGTGGCTTTATCCATTGCTTATCATTAAAACCCCTGTTCGTCCAGCCGGGAAATTCTTTGGTGGCGTCGTATTCTTCACCATCGTATTCGTTATTGGTGCGTATGGGTCCGTCAACGTTGAGCTTCCAGCTTTCGTCGCTGATTATGGTTGCTTTCTTGCCGTTAGTATATTCAACTTCCAGTTGCAGCAACAGTTTAGGATAACCGAAAGTGTTATGTTTATGCGTTTTGTAGTTCTGGCGCATGGTAAAGAAACGGCCATTGCCTAACACCGTGGCCACTACATTGGCGCCGGGACGCAGCACTTCTGTTACATCATAGGTATTGTACAATACTGATTTGCGGTAATCGGTGGGTGCGGGCGCCAGCACCTGGTCGCCGATGCGCTGACCATTCATGTACAATTCATACAAACCCAAACCGGCTATGTATACCGTAGCTCTTTTGATGCCCGGCTTTGCCTGAAAGGTTTTGCGCAGGTATCTTGCTGATAAACGCGACCATTGTGAAATGCTGTCCCAGGGCGAAGCTTTATCATACCCGATCCATTTTGCTTTCCAGTCAGATTTGTTGAGCAGTCCCATGCTCCAGCTGGCAGGCCGGCTCCAGTTGGTCTCCCCTTTGTTGGTATAAGCTTTTACTTTCCAGAAATATTGCGCGGTGCTTTGTAACGGTTTGCCGGCATAGGGAACGAGTACAGAAGCGGATGATTGCACTTTGCCTGAGTTCCACAGATCGCCTTCGTTGTTGTTCAATTTTTCCAGTGAAGATGCTACGATGATATGGAAGGCTTCCTGTTGCACATTGCGTAGATCCGATTGTAACTGCCAGCTCAGGCGCGGTTGCCTGCTGTCGATGCCCAACGGATTGCGCAGCATTTCGCAGGTGAGATGCTGCACCGTAACCTGCGCTTGTGCAGACCATGCGGATATGGACAGGAGCGTGGACAGCAAAAGGATTCTTAGGTTCATAACAACACTTTTCTAAGTGACGTAAATTTTGAAACAGCTGCACCGAACAGTTCATCTACGGTACCTCCCCGCTAAAATCAAAATACAATACCAGCTTCAGCGCGCGGGCCGGATCTTTTTCATAATCATAAAAGCCGTTTTTCATTCCCATAGGTCCGGTGGTTTCCTTGCGTTGCGTTTTGGTGCCAATGGCAGGAATGCCCTGCATGAATGAAATATCGCCCGAAGGAAAATGCGGTTCATAGTTATGCCAGGCATCCGTTTTCCAGGCAGGGGTAAAAAGACGGAGGAACAAATCTTCATTTTCTGTGGCTACGGTAAAGCGGTTGTTCTCCATGTTGAATATGCCCGCATAGAATTTGGCGTGATACCCTTTGAACTCGGGATAGATCCACGGATGCTCGCCTGTTTCAGTATTGTTGTACGTTTTGGTAAACCAGTCGAAGCGGTTGCCTTTTAACCGGTTCTTCCACACCCGGTAAGGACCAAAGCCTGCGTAGGTCACACTGCGGATCTGTGCTTCGGGAAAAGAAAAATTTACGCCGGCGAAGTCTGTCCAGTAAGCGCCGGGGAAATACTGCAGTTCCAGTTTCAGCACGCCATTGGGAAACACTGTCCAGCGCAGCGTATTATAGCTTTCTTTCCTGTTAAATTTTGATTCTATAATGAGGTCATTGCCGTCAAAGCGATGCGTGAGTCCTGCAAAATTGCTTACGCCCTCCTGTATCACCGGACCATTGTTGAACGGAATGATTCCCTTACTGTTTTTTACCTGCGTAAGCAATCCGTTCGAACGATTGATTTGAAAGGAAACATTGCCCGCAGTAATATGCCATAGCGTATCGCGGGTTTCAATGTCTACTTTTCCTTCATCTTGTGTATGAATGATCCGTGAAAGGAATTGTGTTGGACGAACAATCGGAAAACTCCACGTGAACAATTCCCGCTGGTACGCATCGAAGGCGGTGATGTACAACACATCATAGGTATTCCAGTTTGCAGGCAATGACAGTTGCAGTAGGCCGCGCTGTCCCGGTGGTATGTCAGGCGCCGGTGCTGTACCATTTATAACTGATGGCGCATGCAGATCAATTTTCTTCAGTTGCCAGGTAAAGCGGCATTGGTTGGTATTGGTAAAATGATAACGATTCTCAATAGTGAATTTGCCATCAAAACCCGGCGCTATTTCTCTGCGTTCGAAATGCACGGGACTCCATATCTCTTTAATAGCATAATAACTCGCTTCCTTCTGCAACCAGGGACCAAGAATGCCATCAGCTCCACGATGTTTGTCGGTATCCAGTGAATCGTTGAGATCGGTGCGCACCACGGCCTGGTCGGCAAAGTCCCAGAGAAAACCACCGGCGCTAAGCGGATAACGCCACATTTTTTCCCAGTAATCTTCCAGTCCGGCGCCATGACCGCCATCGAATTGTCCGTGTAAAAATTCCGTGGGCATTACAATTTCGCGGCCTGCTTCGTAATTGCCAATGCCATAATTGTATTCCCGGTAATGTTGTGTTTCAATGCCATTATATAACTGCCATGGATGTACGACAGGGCGTTTTTGAATATCAAATGCGGTGAACAGGGAGTCCAGCTCCGTATTATGCCCGCCTTCATTGCCATTGGCCCAGATCACTACCGAAGGATGATTCACATCGCGGCGAATCATGACTTCCAGCAACCTGGCGCCGGTAGGTGTATCGTAATGCCCGTGCCAGCCGGCCAGTTCATCCATTACAAACAACCCCAGGCTGTCGCATACATCGAGGAAATGTGCATCAGGCGGATAGTGCGCCATACGAACGGCATTCATGTTCATGTCTTTCATCAGCAACACATCTTCTTCGCTGATCCGGCGACTGGTGGTCCTGCCGGTATTGGGACGAAACGAATGCCGGTTTACGCCCTTGAATTTCATTTTCACGCCATTCACATAAATACCATCTCGTTGTTTCACTTCCACCGTACGAAAACCAATCTTGTGCTGAACGGTATGCACAGCAACACCTTTATTATATAGAGTGAATACTGCGGTATACCGGTTCGGAAATTCCGGCGACCATGGGAGTGTCGCTGCGTATTTGGTGCTAATGAACGTGGGACCCTCTTGTACAGTACGCTCCGTGACGCTTGCGCCAGCCGGCGCTCCATCTTTATCATAAAGTTGCAGTACAATGGAATCATGTTTGCCCTGCGTAATGATGGCGGCATTGAACGCTCCATTCGCTTTTGCATCGATCGCCACCTGTTCTATGTGATGCAAAGGCAACACTTCCAGATATACCGGGCGGAAGATGCCACCAAAGATCCAGTAGTCGGCCCTGCGCTCGGCCGCATTCACCGATTCGTTGGCAGAATGTTTGGAAACGGTTACTTCCAGCAAATTGCTTTTACCGAATTTCACCAACTTCGAAATGTCGTACCGGAACCTGTAAAACGCTCCCTGGTGCACGGGTCCGGCTGAATGGCCATTGATCTTTACTTCTGTATCCGTCATGGACCCTTCAAAAACGATATTGATCTTTTTGTTTTTCCAGTCTGTTGGTACGGTGAAAGTATATTTATATAAACCCTTCTCCTTACCACGCACACTGTCTTTGGCGAAACCATAGTCGTACTTGCCAAATCCCTGCAACTCCCAGCATGAGGGTACAGGAATGGTAGTCCACTTACCGGCGTTTCTTCCTTCCGTGCAATAGAACTGCCAGTTCACTGCATCGTCACTGCCGGTGCCAGACAGGTAATGACGAATGGTTTCCTGTCCGTGAACGGGCGTGAGGCATGCAATCCATGCGAAAAATGACACTATGGTTATTCTATGCTTCATTACTACGTTTCATCCAACTTTACAAGCGCACCACTATCTTTTCAGGTTCGGCGCGCCGTTCTAACAATTTGCCATCAGCCCACACACTGAACCCTTTGCCTTTTTTGTATTGCTTACCCGTCTTATCCCAGATAATGGTGATGATCTTTCCGTGATACAATACTTTGTCCAGGCAGAACCAATCCCACTGATCTTTTGGCAGCAGGGGATTCACTTCCAGCGTATCATCTTCTCTCGGGCGTAATCCCACCAGCCCGGTAATGATCAGATCGTTGAAAGTTGAATGGTTATAATAACGGCTGCGTTCCTGGTCGCCTTTGAGCCAGTAGCCGGTGGATTCATCAAGGTATTCACCTATATAGGGCCGGCCGCGATAGTATTGTGATTCTACATAGGTTTCCAGCAGATCAAAATAATCTGCCTTGTTCACATACGACTGCTGATAGTTGTTCAACAAATTCGCCATACCGGTTAATGTCTGCGCCGTAGCAAAGGGCCACACTGCGCCATCCCATTCGCATTTGCAACAGCCATGCGAGCGAAATGCCGGGTGACTTCTATCTGCAGTAGTGAGTCCGAATGGCGCTTTGAAAGTTTTTTCGTCAACAGCAAATTGCCACGCTACACTGTAAGCCGTATCGGGCAAGTTGAAATACCAGGGAATAAACCCGATGGCTTCGCGAACAGCAGCCAGCGTATCGGCTTCTTTTAACACTTCAAAGAACTGATGCTGCGGATGCCACAGTTTTTGTTGTACAAGTTGTTTGATGGTATCGGCTTTCTGCTGATATAATGTTGCCCATTCACTGTTGCCGGCTACACGTGCTATGGCCGAAAGCGCCCGGGCATTGCCATACATATAACTATTGATAGATGGCCGTGCATTTTTTTCGCGTCGTCCGCCGCTGATGGTTTCTTCCATGGCATCGCGCACATCGTATTGCCAGTAGAGACCGCTGGACAAACGTTTTTCTGCTTCCCACGCTGTATAATCGGCATAGAGATCAGGTAGCAGGTTGGTGATAAACTGAACGTCTTTATTTACCAGGTAGCGTTTGTATAAGGCATCAATATTCCAGCTGCTGTACGCACGCAATTTCTTCATCGGCTTGCCGTCGTTGCCGCGGTACCATATGCGGATATTGTCGTTGAGGTATTGCGGATCGTGCAGCCAGCGCGCTTCATAGATATGATGCCCCAACGCACTGCTGATGAGGTTGTATTGATCGGCATAGCTGCGCTGTACCAGGAACTCGGTGAACACATATCCCTGCGCTGTTTTTTTGATATGCTTGCGCAACGTCCACCAGCGGTAATAAAACATTTCTTCAAAATTCTGCTGCGGACATTCAAACAGCGGGATATTGCGTTCCATCCACCACCAGGCGCTGTCGTTGGGGATCGCCTGGCGGATGTTTTCATCCTCCATCTTGTTGAAGTAGTCCACATAATGGCGAAAGGATGCCGGTTGCAATACGAAGCCTTTGTGCTTTTTTTTCTGTGCACACACTACCGTCACCTGCAGCAGCGCCAACGTTGCTATGATGATTCTTTTCCTCATTACTGCATCGCCTCCGTTTTTACCGAGTGAATAAAATATACTGCTTCTTTATCCTGGCGGTCGGGTTGCGGAAGATCATAATCCTGGTCGGTGGGGGTATCGGCATCAGGAAAACGGCGGGTGGGGCCGGTACGGAATACCAGCCGTTCTACACTATGCACAGGCGCATAGCAGAGGTTGTTGGACGGTTTGCCATTGTTGATGCGAACGGTATAAAACCGGCTGGCGGTATTCAATTCAATAGAAAAATCAAGTTGCTCGCCGGCTGTATAAGTACCGATACGTTTGTTGCGATAGCCCTGTTTGGTAAGCATATTGCCTTCGCCATCCAGTATCAGCCGCAGGCAGGGAGTGCCTTTTGCATCCGTCAACTCTATTTCCAATACGCCATGATCATGCTGCTGCGGTGTTAGTGAAAATGTTACCGATACTTTTTTGGATGAAGGAAAAACGCGTTCTGCTTTTGCATAGTCGAAAGGATCGCTGTCGTGCAGGGCCAGTGCCTTGGCGCCTTTGTACGTTTCTATTTGTGTGCGGCACCATAGGGGACTGAACAGGTTCCAGCAGCTTAGCTCTTCGCCATCTTTCATTTGAGCAAACACTTCATTTACATGTTTTTCAACAGTTTCTCTTATGGGCACCGGAATTTTCGAAACCCACATGTCTTCCTTGTTCATACTATAGGTCACCCACAGATGGCCATCTGCCGGCTGACCATTGCCGGGGAGAATACCGCGCACATATTGCGGTCCGTAACTTTTGTAAGCGCCGCCATAGCGCATGGAAGTAATTTCACCGTTCACCAGCAACAGGTTCTTATAGTTCAGCCCGTCATCGCTTACACTCACGGCAAGGGGCCATCGAAATTCAGAAGGATTATATACAGTGGCGTATTTCCCATCGCTGGTGCGTTGTCCCCAGATCTTTGCATTGGCATTTACAAAACCCGGTGCACGGGTGGGATGGTAATGCCAGCTTTTGCCATTGTCGTTGCTGATGCTGGTAAGCGCGTATTTCCATAAGCCTGCTACCCTGTCGTCGGGCAGATGATAATAGCTAAAAGCTTTGAATTGTTGTTTCAAGGGTATCAACGGATCATCGCGGTCTGCTTCTTCTACCATTTGCTGCATCAACAAAGGCGAATGCAAAATTTCTTCACAGGCTGCAATCAATCCTTTGTCTTTTGATCTTTTATAAAAAGGATAACTGGTATTCTTTTCATTGAAGGCATGATTGTAGCGCAAAAAGTAGATGGGTCCGAACGAACCGTCTTTATTGATTTCGCGGATCACCCGTCCGATACCTTCGCCATCATTCGGGTCGTCGCCTTTGGCCAGCACAATGCCATAGTAAGCCAGGGCAAACAACCGGTTATCATTTGAAACATAAAAGCCAATGCGCTGGTGCATCACGGCATCTGTGTTGCGCGCCGTATCGGTTTTACCGGGTTTTACAAATCCATCAGGAATACGGTAAGTGGGAAATAACACCTGCGGTTCCGTCCAGTGATAGCCATCAGGACTTTTTTGCAAGAAAGTTTGTCCCGGCGGTACATGCTCTCCGATAGGATTGGCAAGATATTGCAGGTAAAAAGTATTGTTCCAGTACGCCAGCATGGGCGCGTGGTTGTACGTCCAACTGTTGGCAAAATTGCTGCGGTTGGCGCGCATGGTTTGCATGTTGTGCACGCCTACAGCCGGACGCAACTGACCATGGTGATAATCTATATTCACCAGCGTTGCACCGGTATATCGCACGGTATCCTGTGCATGCAGCGCAGCGCTTGTTATCATTACTATTGACAATGCTATGTTCCTGATCGTATTCATTCTGCTTTTCCCCTGTATTTCAACAATGACTGTAACAATTTTTTGTTGCCGGTAAAGATGGTCCCGTGCTTATGCCCTTCCGGAATTGTTACCTGTTGGGTGATGTTGGTAAATGTTTTGAAATCTTTAGTAGCAACTACTTCATAAATGCCTTTCCGGTAAGAATCATAAAAGATCAGCCAGTCGTCTTTTACTTTCAGCACCGTGGGGCCTTCCGTGAAATTGTCTGAAAACGGTTGCGAAATGTTTTCCCACGGACCCAGCGGATGACGGCCAAATGCTACTTTAAGGTTGCGTTCGGGTCGCGTATTATCTTTCAACACCAATACATAGTCATGGGATTTTCTTTTTACAATCACCGCATCTATCACGCTGAAACCGGGATCCAGGAAAACCCGGGTGGGTGAAAATGTTTGAAAGTCTTCGGTAGTGGTCACATACATGCGGTGATTGTTGCTGTCTTCTTCTATGCCACGCGGAAAGCGGCCGGGTATGGTAGAAGCCCAGATGATGATGAACTGCTTGGCTTCATCATCATAAAACAATTCCGGCGCCCACACATTGACTGTGGTGAGTTCATGTTGCATCACCGGTATGAAGCGTTGCTCACTCCAATGGACCAGGTCTTTGGAAGAAGCGTAGCCAAATCCTTTATCGCCGCGCCAGCTGCTTGTCCATACCAGGTGAAACGTGCCGTCGGGTCCCTGCACGATGGAAGGGTCACGCATCACACGCTGGTTGCCAATCTCCGGTTTCAGCAATACGGTATCAAGATCGGTCCAATGATAGCCGTTGGTGCTGTACAGCAGCCGGAGTCCTTTGTCGGCAGGTTCATGAAAGGAAGTGAAGAAGTATACTTTTTGTGAACAGGAAGACAATAACAATACAATAAGGCCGGCGCACAGCCAGGTGCAAAAAGTCTGTTGTTTTTTGTTGCTATGGTTTGCTGTTTTCACCAACATGCTCCTTCGTTATTTTTTCAGGATCAATACCCAATCATTTCCATCAGCAGTTCTTGCAGGCGGTTGAAACTGCACCACCTGTTTGCCGGCAGGTATGCTTGTTTCCTGCAGGTCGCCGTTTACCGGATTGAACCAGTAAGCTTTTCCGGGTTTGAAACCGAGTTTTGATTTGAAAATTGAAATTGGTTTTCCTGTATAGGTATAGGCTAATGCATAGCCTTTTCCTTTTGTAGCAATGATGTAATCGTATTGTTTGCCGTTGTTGGCCGCGATGATTTCCTGTGCCGGTCTGCGTGTGAGATCGGTATGCGTGAGCATCAGTTCTTTGAGATGTTGCATTTGCAAAGCACCCGGCTCCCGTAGAGATGCTTTCCAGCTTTTATACGGACCGAAGTTGGCGTCTGCATCACCGGGACGATGGAACTGCATCACATGATTCTCTCCATAAGTGAATCCGGCGCCTCCGGCAAACACACTCCAGTAACCATACCGGCGCAGATCAGCAGCCGTCCATCGCGGTAAGGTGGTATCGTGCAGGCCATAGGGAATGTTTTCATAAGAAGGCTCCCCATCAAGCGTCGGCTTTGCAGGTTTCTTAGCATAATCTTCCTGCACATACTTCCAGTTGTCTTCGCCATAGTGACGTTGTTCCTTGCTGCTGGTATCCTGTGCATAAGTTTTGTGTCCGCTCTGAAACATGTTGAAGTCGAGCCAGTGTGCGTTATGAAACCATTGTGATGAAGTATAGCGGCCCCTGGGATGATAGGTGACCAACTGATGGGGGGCGTGTTGTTTCAATGCAGTACCAATGGCCTGCCAGACGGCCATAGAATCAGTAGCTACAATATCGCCACCGTTGAGCCAGATAATATTGTTCTTGCTATGAAACCGTTTGGCCAGCCAGGTTGCATATACTTTTGCCTGCGCAGCTGTAACGGGACCATCTTTCACGGCACTACCCCAAACCGGCACCAGCGCCATATAAATACCACGTTGCGCCGCTTCATCAATGATGTATTCCACATGGTCCCAGTAATCGTATTCACCAGGTTTGTTTACATCATTGCCGGGTGTAGTATGAGGTTGTGATATATCACGACCATGAAAGGAAGGTTGTCCATATACATTCGCTGCATTGTCCCAGCCATGCACCAGCATGGCTTGTATTACATTGAAGCCTTGTTCTTTCCTGGTATCGAGATAATGAACAGCTTCTTCACGGGTAGTTTTTATAAACAGCAACCAGCCGGTATCGCCCAGCCAGAAAAAAGGTTTTTTATCGGCCGTTTGAAAAAATCGTTTGTTCGCAGATACTTCCAGCCATTGCGTTTGCGCCTGCATCGGCGCCCAGAATAACAGCGTTGTTATAAAGGCTATTGGTAGTTTCATGATTGGTCTCTCTTTCTTTCTTGCCGCCTTTTAGCTATATATTTTTGCAGTTTCCAAAACAATCACATTTCATACTTTCAAACGCTGGTCTACCGCCTCAACCACAACACCCACTCCTTCCCTCCCGGCTTTTTCAGCTCCACCATTTTTCCGCCGCGTACAGCCGGCTTTTCATACCGCAATGTTCCCGTTGTTGCATGAATCCATACCGCTTGAAATTTTCCACTTGTTTTTTGCAAGTCAACCTGCAATTGCTCATCTTCCATATTATAGATCACATACCCTTGCGTATCATGTTGCAGCATCCACTGCTTTTCATCATGATTCGCCACAGGACGCATGGTCCCAAC
>Ga0164243_10002536_pt1 | contig 30070 bp, 27 predicted proteins | sample OricompcompostOP_FD_108781 | JGI IMG/M metagenome (GOLD analysis project Ga0164243, IMG submission 108781) | Organic Plus compost microbial communities from Emeryville, California, USA - Original compost - Organic plus compost (OP) | ecosystem: Engineered > Solid waste > Mixed feedstock >... | reverse complement strand
GCAAAGTGTAAATATTAATTTTTCCGACTTCGTGAACATCGAAAAAAAATTATCGAAGTGTGGAAAAGTAGCAAATCCCGCATTTTCCTCCTTCTTTTATGCCAGAAATTAGCCAAACTAGAGAAGCCGTCAAAGACGGCTAGGCCGAATACAAGAGGACCTATAATGGCCAGGACAATCATGTAAAATGTCCGTATGGTATCAATAGCCAGCCCTGCCGCAGCGTAGATGACCTGCAATAATTGATTGATAAAGCCCAAAAACATATTTTTCAGACTGAAATAAGAGGAAACACCACCTAAAAAGCCGGTACTCTTGCTGTTGTCTGTGGGTGTTTCATACTGCGCCCACTGATTGGGCGATCCTGTGCCAGCCGCTGTTGACCTCTCCGGCTGATCCATGACCTGCTTTTCCTGCTGGTCGACGTAATAACGGATCGCTTCATTGCCGTTTTTAGCCATGGCGTATGTTGCATCTGAGACAGGTTTTAGTACACCGTTCATCATGGCTATGACATAAGGGAACAGCAATATGGCGATGCCAAGCCCAAAAGGGCGCAGCAAGGGATAGAAATCGATGGGTTCGGCTCTGGCAATATGCCCCCAGACCCGGGAGGCGATATACCATAGTGCCGCAAAACCGGCAATCACCCTTCCGACAGAGATCAGTTTGTTGCATAATGGCAGCATCTCTTCAAAAAGGTTTTCCAGCACTTTATGCATGGAATAGACGCTGTCACCCATGCCCTGAGCGTGAGAAAGCAAAGGAGAAATCAACGCCAGAGTAAAGAAGGGAATAAATTTTAGCTTTCCATGAAGATTCATATGTTGATATTTTATAGGGTTATTTTACTCCGAATATTTTTTCCAGGGTTTTGTTCTGTGATTGCAGGGCTTTCCGGCGATTAAGGATGTCATCCGTCTTTCGGTTAAAGGATCGGAGAAAGGACAGTTTGTCAATAGTATCTGCATACAACCTGTCAATGCTTTGCAGCCTTTCTTCATCACTCGTCCTAAGCCTGCCAGAGGTGATAACCAGGGTCAGCTCGTCCAGATTTTGAATTGTCTGTTCAAATAAATGGCTGTACACTTTACCCATATAGTCTATCTCTTCCGGATTAAAAAGACTGCTTGCCTTGAAACTGCTGAAGGCGGCTTTATATTCCTTAATGATGCGGGCCTCCGTGGCGATGATCTCCGCCACCCGGCTGTAGTTCCTTACAGTGGGGCTGACAAGTAACAGACTGTTCAGAAATAGCTGGTGGAGCGAAAAGTTCCCCTGCGTGATTCCTTTTACCTGTTCATAACCTCTGGAGAGCACCTGATAGGCAGTTTTCATGTCCGCCAGCATGGATTTTAGCTCAGAGAGCTTCTCAATATCAAGTGCCAGTTGCTGAAGCTCCTGCTCCTGCGCATTTGTTTTGAAGGGCAGCAGCCATGCGACTAATAAAATGGCCGATATGTATAAATACCTTTTCATGCTAATTGTGTTTCTTTTTAAGTAAACCGGGTAGAATTGATAACACGATGGCTTTACTCTCCATACAGTTTCCTTAATGTTTCCGCCTGTAACTTCTGTGCCTCCCTGCCGTTAAGACTGATAAGTACTTTTCTATTAAGGTCTGACAGCACTTTGTATTTTTGGTGGATGTTTTTACTGACTCTGCCGATTGCTTCCATTCGGTCGCTGTCTGTCATTTGGAGTATCCCGCCTGTTATTAAGAGCTTTAATTCAGTCATATCATCATCCGCCGCCTTCATAATGCCGAGATAAATACCTTTTAAATAGGTGATCTCGCCGGAAGAAAACATTCCAGACTGAACAGCCTTGTTAAGGACAGCTTTCCTGTCATGATTCATCTTCTCATATAGCACCAGTATCTGCTTAATTTCAGGATCATTTTTGACCGGAGCGCTAATCGCGTTCAGTGATTTGTAATAATCCCCATGCCGGGTATATTCTGCGCTTTTAAGACTACTGGTCAGCTCCAGGCTGTTGTTCAATATATGATAGCCAGCTGTCAGGGCGCTATGCTGGGTTCTTAACAGTGCGATCTGTTCCATACATTTTTTGAGTATCTCCTTTTTTTGATGAAAGAAGCCCTGTGCCTGTATTAATGCAGCACTGGCGGTGAGAAGAAACAGTGTTAAAAAAAGTGTTTTCTGTTGCATAATATCTACTTTTGTGGTACTTATTAACTTTCAATATATCAGGTGCCTTTTTATTCATCTAAAGGGCACTTTTTCTTTAGGGTAATCCGTAATATTTTTTAACGGCAGCAGCCTCCTCAAGCGATGCCGACCTGTTTAAGCTGATCTGGATATTTTGCCTGTTAAACTGGAAAAGATCTGTCTGCACTTTTTCCATCTTTCTTGCAACAGAAGCGATGAATTCCAGCCTCTTCCCGTCACTCATGTTCGTTTTAAAAGAGCTGATGACGATTGTCAACTCTTCGAGGTTATCCATGCTCCTTCCAATAAGGTTGGTATAAACACCGAACATATAATTGATTTCATCTGCAGAAAAATGCGCATCTTTTCTAAGCAGGCTGAATGCTGATTTATAGGAAGCGACCATCTCAAGCTGCATCTGCATGACAAACTTAATTTTTTTGTAGCTCAAAAGTGCAGCCTTCACTTTTGCCAGCTCGTCGTAATAACTGCTGAAAAGTGCTGTTTCCTTACCTGCCCAACTGGTTATTTCCCCCAGTTTAAGTTTTGACAGTTGATTTTCCAGTAATTTCTGTGCGTTCTGTAAGACAATAGTCTTGTTCTGTAGCTTCTGTATATTAAGATCGATAGCCCTGATGACTTTCGCTATAATCGACCCTATAAGTCCGGCCCTGCATTGATTTAGCGGTGTGACGGCCATCATAATTGCCAGCACCAACGCGGGCATTGCCATGTATTTTTTCAGGGTTGCTTCTTTATTTATCATTACTTACGCCCTCCTTTTCCTTCATTTTCTGTTCATTCGTCAGCTGTGCCAGTCCCTTTTCCATGCTCCCATAACGGGCAGCATATTCCATCACCTTTACCCGCTCCTTTCCTTCCGTGGTATAAGCGTAATATTCTTCTGGGCAGAGTTCATTACGGTACACCTTCATTTCCTGACCGGCCAGGTCAACGAAGATTTCCCTGTCATCCTTATTGACGGAGAGCAGAATCGTTTTACCTTTCTCTGATAAACCGAGCGCTTCCTGTAGTCGGTCAAATTTGTGCAGATATTTACGCATGTCCATCAGTATCTTGACGTCTGCATTGTTAATAATGGCATCTTTGATAATGGGTGAACTGATAAGGTCGTCAAGTTCCTGAGTGATTACAATGGGGATACCATTGAATTTTCTAATTGTCTTAAAAGCATATTTGATAAATTCTGCCATACCTGCCTTAGCGATAGCCTTCCAGGCCTCATCGATGGTTAGTACCTTGCGTTTTCCTTTCAACTTGCGCATCTTGGAGATGAAAAGTTCCATAATAACCAGGGTGACTACTGGGAATAAAATCGGATGATCCTTCACGTTATCCAATTCGAATACGACAAAGGGTTGATTTAACATATCCAGTTTCTCTGTGGCATTGAGCAGGTAATCGAACTCGCCACCCTTGTAATATGGCATGAGCACGTACAGAAAATTGTTGACGTCGAAGTCCGCATCTTTCACGTTGAATCCTTTAAGGGTCTTGGTGTAATGAGATTGCAGGTATTCATAGAATGTGTTGAAACATGGAAACAAATCTTTATTTTGTTCCAAATGCAGGTAATAGCCTTGCAAGGCGTTGGACAGCGCCACATATTCACTTCTATTGAAGTTTTCGTTTTCCTGTTTCCATAAGGATATTAATAAGGATTTAAGGCTTTCCTTTTTTTCTGTATCCAGTACCTCTCCTGCCTGAAGATAAAAGGGGTTAAATCGGATCGGGTTATGCTCTTCGTAAGTAAAATAATAGCCGCCTACCAGCTCACATAGCCCCTTGTAACTGCCGCCTATATCTACTGTCAGGCAGTGGGCACCTTGTTCAAACAACGTATGCAGGATATGGTTTACCGTCATGGATTTTCCGCCTCCGGAGGTTCCGCAAACCAGCGTTCCCATGTTTTGGGTAATGCCTTTTTCACGAACTGAGTCATAGAAGTCTGCAAAAACAGGCCTGCCCGAGAGGCGGTCACAAAAGCGGATGCCTGCCTCCGGACTTACACTGCCGTAGTTCGTCTCCATAGCCAGAAAGCAGGCTGCCTGCTCCGCGAAAGTGTCGAAGCATTCGTTACCGGGAAGATCAGCGCCATTACCTGGCAATCCTGCCAAATAAAGTTGCGGTGCGCCAAGTGTTTCCTGTCTCGGTTGGCCGTTCATCTGGACGATGGCTGATGCGGCACTGTTACGCAGATCTGCCGTTTCAAGGGCATTATCTGTCCAAAGCATTACGTTAAAATGCGCCTTCACTGGCAACCTGCTTTCAGCTATCGCTTCATTGAGAAAATCGGAGGTGGCGTCACGGCTGATGGCGTTTTCCCGGCTATACCCCGAAAGAGATTGTAACCTGAGTCTTTTACTTTCCAGTTTCTTTAAGGTCTGTCGCGCCTCTCCCACTACTATATACTGATTATAGATATGGTTACAATTAAGTAATAGCCCAAGTGGTGCACTAAAGCCTACCGGAAAAACTGTCTTGTCGGTAGAGAACTTCTCATATCTCGCATAGCTCCCAACTGTTGCAGGCAGGCTTTCCGGCTCACTGAGCGAGAATAGCTGCATATAATTGTCGCCGATTTTCCACTCAGGCTTAAAACAGGTGTCCTTTATTAAAGGGGCTTCTCCGGTCTTTTGCAAATAAAGATATTTACCGAGCAGCCCGGTTTTTTCCTCAGTGCCGGTGATATGCTCTTCTGTCAGCCTTTTCACCCTGAAAATTTTTGAGTCCTCCAGGATGCGCTGGAACTGGCTTGCAGTATCCATAAATGCATGATATTGCTTGTCACTGTGCTTTACAGGTATTAGCGACCCGCGCAGAAGGTTGTTCATGGCAGACGAGGCAGGCTTTCTTCCGGTGGCCTTTTTGGTCAGCATTAGATAACAGGAATGCTCAAGATGTACCCTGCCTTTAAAATGAAGATCGCCCTGCCTTCTAAGAAAGCTCCGGTTTTCAGTTTTTTTAGGTGCGTATGCCTCCCTAAAATAATAATCCTGTTTATGCAGTACACTGTTCTGAGGCAGGATCTTAACGGCCTTGACCCAGGCCTGCCACATATTGTCGTACTCTGCCGGAGACAGGGTGAAGATCTCCGGTTGACTGAGTTCAAAAACAACTGTGATGTCACCTTGTTTGGAAAGGATACAGCCGTTTTCGATTTTATAAAGCGGCAGCGTCTCTTCCATCGCCTTTCTTTCATCCCTATATTCTTTAAGGTCAAGGACCCATAGCATAGCGGCTGAAGCCAGAATAATGACAATAACAACACCCATAATGATTGCTTTTAATGTTTTTTGGAAATACGAGCCTTCTGAAATAATTTTTGTAGCCCGCAACCTTTAATGGATTTGGGCAGCCTTCCGTAGGCAGCTTTTTTCATCAGGCCATAAGTGCCGTATTTACTGGAATATTTAAAAATGAAACTAAACAGCAGTCCACCAGTTGTGCTGATGATGATTAAAACCAAGAGTATAGGCAAACCCATCAGGTACATGACAACAAAAAGAAATAACATGATCAGCAGTCCAATACACAGGTAACCTATATATTGGGCCTTTAAGCCTTTAAATTCCAGTGGGCGGTTGATACCTTTATTGATTTTTAACTGCATAGGAAACTGTTGCTCTATTTTAAAAATATTGCCGATTTAAAAACGCCTGATTTTCCCATAGGTGCCGTCTTGTATCGGTATAGCCGGTGGCCGCCTAAGGGGAATGACCTCGCTTTGCTGCGGAGGGGGTTCTGCCAGATTTTTCTGATCGGGATTATTTTCGGGTAATTCAGTTTGATCTACCCATTCAAGATGGTCATCTGTGGGGGTTATAGCAAGATCTCCTTCCTCTTTTTCCATCTTTGCCTGCTCAATACCAATGGCTATTTTTCTTTCCAGGCTAGCCAATTCCTCTTTAAGCGTACTGAGCTTCCGTTCTCCTTCAAAAGGCTTATCTATCATAAGTTCCAATTGCCGGATATTTTTTTCAAAATTGGCTATCTTGATCTCATGTTGATTGCAAAGTGATCCTACCCTGTCGATCGCTTCCAGAAAATACCGTGTTGCCAGTTTGGGATTACTTTCATTTGGTGTACCTTGGTTATAGGTGTATTTAATGGCGCTGCTTTCTCTTTGGGCGTAAAGCTTATTGTAGTTGACATAATCCGAACTACGGTAGCTCCATTCCCGGATATGCTCTATAAAGCAGTCAAACCCGTAGATCTTTCCTATTTTCATTACATTAGGTTCCTGCCCCGGCTGCCAGTTATGAAAGAGTTGAATCAGATGCCTGCCAATGCCTTCTGGCGTGTTGTCGGCACACCCTTCAAGTTTGAGGGGATTTGCTTTCACACCTTCTTTTGTGTATTGAAGCTCCTTTTGATAGACTTTTTGATCCGCCAGCAGATCGTCTAAAAATGTTTGGGCCTTTTCTTTTTCCTTCCTTAAATGCTCCGTTTCCCATTTGGCCTCGGCGATTTGGTTGTAATGCACCGCTTTTAGGTTTTCCAGGGCAGTCACTTTCTTTTCCTGCTTTGATTTTTCCAGTAGTGAGGTATCACCAGAAAGGATGGCCACATATTCGGAGAAGTTCATCCCGGTTTTATCATCCATTGCCCCTTCATCGAGTGTACGCACCTGTAATTCATTATTTTTTAACTGCGCTATAAAAGTCTGCTTATTTTTAAGCAGATTGAACTTGTAGTTATCCAGTGACTTCTCGGTGGCATACCGGTAAGCCGTAACTTTGTTGCCGTAATATTTCTTGGCAATAATATTGCCGGTACGTTGCATTCTGCCGGTGCGCTGCTCCATATCCTTGGGTGTCCAGGGAACATCCAGATCATGTTCTGCGATCAGGCGCTGTTGTACGTTTAGGCCTGTCCCAGCCTTCTCCGTGCTTCCGATCAGCCCTCTTATTTCCCCTGCATTCACTTTTCTGAACAGCTCAAAGCGTTTTGCGCCTTCCCATTCATGGATAAAGGCGATTTCTTTTTCTGGAATACCGTACTCACCTACCAGCTTATTTCTCAGCGCATCATAGATGTTAAACTGATTTGGCTTGGGTGTGCCGATATCACAAAAGATGATCTGCGCAACCTTATGTTCCTCTCCCTGATGGTAGATTTCTGCAAATTTCCTGGCGCACTGACTGATCTTACTACCAGGGTCATCTGAATAAAGATATGGGTTGACAAGTCGCATGTCGACCGCCATTTTCTTAGCCAGATTAGTGGCAATCAGCATCCTTGCTTTGTCTTCCTCACCGGAAAGCGGCGGCAGACCGATAAGATGTGCATTACCGGTCCTGGCAAATTCGATCAGTTTCCCTATAAATTCTTGTTGCTCCGCCGTAGGTTTAATATGAACGAGGACTTCTTCCAGCTCCGGTTTATCCTGGCGAATATGTTTGTCTGTTTTATAGTCCGTTATCTCATTATAGAATAACGCCAGCTCGGGCACTTTAATAAAATGTCGGAATCTTTCTTTTGAGATGATCTCGTTGGTAACGGAAAACTCAAAGTCTACTGTTTTTCTGGCGTGCACCGCTGCCCAGCCGTCAAAATGGGACATCCCCAGCCGTTCCAGCGCCCTGGGGCGCAGATATTTGAAAATAAGGTAGAGTTCTGTCAGGCTGTTGCTGATAGGTGTCCCGGAGAGAAATGTTACGCCTTTATCTGCGTCGTAACGCTGTTGCAGGGTCCTTACCGCAAACAGCATATTGAGCGCCCGCTGGCTGCCCTGTGGATTGCCCAGGCCTGCCACCCGCGTGTGTCTGGTGGTGAATGTCAGGTTCTTATATTTATGTGATTCATCGACAAAAAGCATGTCGATAGCCATTGTTTTAAAATCAATGTCATGGTCACGCCTATGATCCAGCCTGATGGTGACGGTATTTAATTTTGCAGACAGATTTACCTTTCTTACTTCCAGACCTTTAAGATCCTGTTTTGAGAGTTTGTCACCAGTGAGACTTTTCAGCGTCTGAAGATCGCTTACAAGTCCGTTTAATTCTTTTTCTAAAATCGCCTTCTGTATTTCCGGGGACTGCTCTAGGGCCTCAAATTGGTTATGGGACAGGATGACACAATCCCAGTTGTTGTTTTTGATTTCATGGAAGATCCTTTGCCTGTTCTTTGGGGTAAAATCCCTTTGGCCAGGATAAAGAATCCGTGCTGTGGGATAAGCTTTCCTATAAGTTGCGGCGATTTCCGGTACATTGGCTTTCAGACCCAGAATCATTGGTTTATTTACAATGCCCAGTCTTTTCATCTCCTGCGCTGCGATAATCATGGTGAGTGTCTTGCCGAGGCCTACCATGTGGTCGATGAGTGCCCCTTTTTCCTCGATAATACGCCATGCGGCATCTTTCTGTGAAGGGTATAAGGCTTCGATACCAAGCGCTTTTAGATCCAGGCCCGGAAAGGTCAGGTGGCTGCCGTCATATTTCCTTAAGACATAGCAGTTATACTTTTCATTATACAGGTTTTCGATTTTTTGCTTCTCTTCTTTCGGTAACTCGCTCAACCAATGGGTAAAAGCCGTCCGGATGGCTTCTATTTTGCTAAAGGCCAGCTGTGTGGCTTCATTATCGGGCCTTTTTCTGGTAGTTCCGTCCGGTAACTCTTCCGTATAGCTAAAAAACGGATTGGTATTCTCCAGAGCATGCTCCACAAGGGTGGCGCCATACATATTGTGACCATTTTTAGGATGGATGGCATACTCTGTTTTAACCAGGGCATTGCTCCCATTTACCTTAACTTTAAAAGCATCCATACTATGCAGATAGAAGACCGTGCTGTCAAGTTCAAACAGGGACGTCACAAAATGGCTGTAATACTCTGTCGGTATCCACCTTTCCCCGAAATTGAAGTCCAGCAGCTCAAAGGCAATCTTTCTGGGTTGGACGGTTTTGATGGCTTCATAGCTGCGGAGCAGCTGAGGCTGTTCGCTCTCTTTTTCCAGGGCATTTTCCGCTTGCCGTAACTTTTCAAGGACATTGCCACTGAGGTATCTGTTAGCCGTTTCCCAATTGCCAGGCATGGGGTTATAATAGATATTCTCTCCCAGCTCATGAATAACCTGGTACTCCTCTTTTTTGGTCAGGGCAGCAATATAAGCAAGATCAACTTCTCCGTTTTTGTTCAGGCTAAAGGCCAGTGCTTCGTTGACATTGTCGGTTGTCAGGTCTTCGGTAGTGGCAGCTAAATATCCATTCAGGATATCAGACGGCACAAATAACTCTCCCTCTTTTCTTTCCACGGAAGACAGTGTGATAAAGCCGAAGGCCTCATCATTTAAAATCCGGATTTTGTTTTTAGCCTTATTCAGTGGCCCGTAGTTCGAGAGGAAACTATCATAGGCAGCGTTTAGGCTGATGCGTAATCCGGGAGCTTCTTGGTTCGTGACCTGCTCTTTTTGGAACAGTTCAAAATAAGCATCCCTTACCGCAATATATTTTTGATAAAAAAGGATCTGCTGTTTAGAGGCCGCAAAGGTATCCAGGCGGGCGCTGCTGCTATCATTATCGACATCCTTTAAGTAGCCAACGTTGCCGCAATGTACATAAAGCGCATTCTCTTTATAAAAGGGCGGTAGTCCCTGGATGTTGTCTGCGTTTAGAGGCGCGCTTTCTGATAAAAGGAAGGCAGATTTTAGGGAGCCGTCTCCTTCATATATATACTCATGTCCAAATGAAGTTAATTTATGGGCTAACGCTTCCAAAGCGGTTGCCAGCGCTTTACCGCTTAACCATTTGTCTGCATAACTAATTTCCCTTACGTTAGAGCTGAGCCTATAAATATAGCTATTGCTACGCACAGCTTTGGCGGTAAGTAGCACGATAAGTTCATGCTCAGGCTGGTCCGTTGTCCGGATGGTGCAACTGATCCTAGCCGTTTTGGTTAATACAGTATCCTTATCTTTTTCTTTCAGATAGGCGGAAGTTCTTTTTGAATATTCTATGGGGGCCACGTCAAATAGCCCGAGCTGCATACCTGCGGTTGGATGAAGAACCTCTTTAGCTTCTGGCATAGGCAGATAAGTCAGCCGTGGTTTTTCTTTTAGCGGCACTTCATTTTTATTTGCCTGTTGAAGTTTTAATTGCAAAGCCTCAAAAGCGCTTTTTTTGAATTTTCCCTCCATATCCAATTTCAGCTTCCTGATAAGCGCTGGTTGCATTGAAGCGATATTTTCCCGCCAGGCCCTGATATGAGCCTTGCCATACTGATTCAGTCCGATGGAGATATCACTGCCAATATATACTTCAATATGGGTATTTATATATTCGTTTAAATAATAGACTCCATTGTCGCTGTCATGTGCTTTAGCATCAAGGAGCAGTTTTTCTCTTTCATATAAGGTTGTCTTCTGGTCGTTTTTTTGAACTATAAGGAAATGGCTGGGCGCTTCTGTGCCGCCGGTCTCTTTCATCAAATTATCTGGCATCACTGTCAGAGACACAAAATCTGAATGTGTGAAGAGATAATTTCTGGCCTCTCTGTTGCCTGGTGAATTTAAAAACCCGTCTGTTGTTATAAAGGCTAGCAGCCCTCCATTTCCAATTTTATCCAGTCCTTTGGCAAAAAAATAGTTATGTATCCTTCTTGAGAGGTATTTTTCGGGGTAGTCTTTGTCAAATACAGAAAAATTGCCAAAGGGAATATTGCTTACGATAAGATCGTAACGCCCGTTGTCGTCTGTCGGGGCTTGTTCCAGGCCCGTTATGTGAACAGTTGCAGGGGCATCAAAAGCCGAAGCAAGCCTGCTTAAGATCTTTCCTGTCAACACATCCTTTTCTACCGCCGTAATGGCAAGAACCACCCCATCTGCTTTGACCGCTTCTGATAGAAAGATGCCAGCACCGGCAGAAGGTTCGTAGATCCGGCTAGGATAGATTCCCTGGTCATTAAGCACTCCAAAAACTGATTCAGCAACGATTGAAGGTGTATAAAAGGCTGTAAGTACACTATTTTTAAGGGAATCCTTTACTGTGGCATACTCATTCTCCGTAAAACATCTTTTTAGGAGCTGATAGAGATCCTGCATAGGTTCCCAAAGCCTGAGATCGGTCTCTGTTGCTCCCTGATCCAGCCAACTTTGCCTGTCTCCGTCTCCATATAGAACTGCCTTGATGCCGCCAAAACCGCTATAACTTCTCAGCAGCCGCAGCTCTTCTGTGGTCGGGACCGAAGTGGCAGGTACGGCAAGGGCAACACGCAGTGCGCGGATATTGTCCTGAAGTTTATGTAACGGGTTATAAGGCATCCTAGATATTTGGAAATGGGGAGATTAAAAGCGAGGGTTTACGTCGTCCAGATAGGCAGCCATCGACCAGATAATTACCTGCTCAAAGCCAGGGTCATTTTCCATGTCTTCGGTAAAGCCATGCTCTTCGAACAGGTCAATTGTCAAAGCGATGATATTGGAGAGTTCATATGTCAGCACTCCCGCCTCAAGGAACTGGAAATAGATATTCGGGAAGGCCCTAGCCATAATGTCAGAAAGGAAGTGAAACTTAGAGGGCCTGAGGTCCCGTGTGAGTATGTCCATGCACTCCTCTTCGATAAAGTAAGGTGCACGCTCCTCATCGACTAGCCGTTCAATAAGCGGGTTTAAAGAAGCCACTTTTTCCTGGAGGTAATGGCTGATCCTGCTTTCTCCTTCCAGGGATAACAGGAGATCGGGATTATTTTGAATGATATAGCTGTGGAGCCTTTTGATAAGTAATTGTTCCATGAGGATTCATTTTATTGTTTGGAAATATTGGGTAAAGGGTTATAATTCCAAAATCCGATCTGCACTTTAGTTAAGTTCCAAAAAAGGATTTAAGTACCGTAGCTACTACAACCAGGAAAATACAGCTGCCAAACCATGCGGCCGCGACTTTAGAAGTGTCCGGCTCCCCGCTGTTCCACTTGTTGAACACTTTTACGGCACCGACAAGCCCGACTACGGCCCCAATGGCATACATCAACGAGACGCCGGTGGCAAAATAACTTTTGACTTTATTGGTAGCCTCCGTGATGCCTGCATTGCCATCCTGGGCAATGGCGGTGAGATAAATAGTTGAAAATAAAAGACCGAGTAGGGTAAGAAGTATCTGGCGTTTCATTATTGTGTTGTTTACGGGGAAAGAGATCAATTGAAAATAAGGATGATGGTAAGAGTTGGATTAATCGCTTTGTGTTGCCAGCTTCCAGATACGGTTATTATCCGTGTCCAGAAGCTCGATTTGGCATAAGGTTTTTGCCTGTTGGCTGATATGCCAGTCCAGAGCTTCCCTGAAAGGTTCGATGTCAGAAAGTTTCGGGTCAGAATTTAGAATTTGGGCAAGCTTTAAGATGAGTTCTTCTTTATTGCCCTTCGCCGAATATTCAGCCATGCCATCACTTAGGCAGTTAGTGATCCATTCTATATGCTTTAAGTTTTCATTGCTGACCTTATCCTCATCACCCTCTTCCAGATCTGTTATTGCATCCTCATTGGTGGTGTCTGGGACTTCTATTTCAGCAGTCTGGACTTTTTCATCAGCCAAAGGCAGGTTATTAAAAAAATCAGTAGGGACGTTCTCTACCCTATCTAAAGCCATTGGAGCCGAAGTTTTTTGGCGTGTCCCGGTTAAGTATCCTAACCAACGCTGGCGATATAGGATAATTAGGGAAGCATAATAGATAAGGCTTGAAATGGCAATGAACTGCCAGTACTGGTGCCAGGAGATGGAAGAGAACATGGGTTTATTCTTTTACTTGTAATAGATGAGCAGATACCTGCCGTTTACAATGCAAAAGTGCTCCACCAGGAAAGCTATTTCCCACAATCAACTATATACTACGGGATATTTTTTTGAAATGGCATCTGGTATAACTTCGTTTGTAGTTAGATGCACGAAAGTCAGCAAAGATCAGTGACGCTCTAATTTGGCACCAGGACGTATTTCAACCCTCTTTAGCGGATGTTATCATCCAGCCTATCCATATGGTCGTACAGCATTTGCCGACCCTTGGTGAGAAAAATAGTCCTGTCTTCTTTGCGAATACGCATTTCTTGAAGGACACGGGAATAATTGCCCAGTTTGATATCAAACACTTGCTCCAGAAAGTCCATGGTAGATTTCAGTGTTCCCGATACTCCTCCGGTCAGGTGAATCAAATACCCCAGTTCAATAAGGGTAAAAGGGCCTAAAAGCCACTTCTTACTTTTTACAGAAACTTGCAGATGACTCGGTGTTCCAATTGGTTGATTAAGCATTTTGAGTTCATTAAGTAAATAGGTCTGAAGTTTTTCAAAGGCGAGGATTTGTGAAATGACAAGGCTATAAGTGGTGCAAAAGTTTGGATCCAGCGCTATGCTGTAGTCTATCAGCATATAAGGCAATTGCGCCCGGCCTCTGGTAAAATACTCTTGGTCTAAAAATTGGCTATCAGAATTATAATATTTAATGAATCCTGCCTGTTTCTCAAAAAAAAGTTTAATATCTTTTAATTCCCTTTGAAGCATTTTGCGGTAAAGCTCTTGGCTGGCAATTGGTCTATTAGCTTCCAGATTGAATACTCTGAGGTGATATATCAGAAGAGAATAGAATTCGGGCAGTATATTTTTAAAAAAATTGACCTCCGCTTCCCTGTCGGGAAAGTCAAAAGGCGTGCATTTATCTTTAAGATCAATAATTGCCATTTGAACTGCTGTTAATGACTGGCGGCTCTTTTCAATAACTTTTGCATCTAAATCAGAAATAGAATCCAGTTTCATTTTCAGGGAATCCAGTAGGGTTTCAATAATTTTTTGCATGGCACTAAAGTGTTTTAATTAGGAGATGATTGAAAGAACTACTTGGTAACTACAGGTAGAATAACACCTATATGATGTCATAGAAGGATAAATTACTTACATAGTTACTCAGGTAAAGGTGGTGATATCAACTAAGACAAAATTAATCCCCTAGGTACTCAATTCCTATACGTAATTACTACTATTTATATACGTATTTTGCAGTATTTCTTTGGTTTTTAGTCAATTATTGAGCTCATTTAAGAGCTTCACTTTATTTGTTACTGATGCCTTTTCGAAGAGATTTTGTACGTGCTTATTAACGGTTTTATCTGAAATGTAAAGCTCATTGGCAATCTCCTTGTAGGTTCTTCCCTTCAATAATAATCCGGCAATCGTTTTTTCCCTATTTGTAAATTGAAACCGACGGCAATTTTCCTCAAAATTTCCATCACTGGAACCAGTTTTGATCATTTCACCAGATTGATTGATAGTTTTGAGGTGTCGTATGCTGGCGTTTAAGGTTGCCTTTCGCTGTTTAACAATGTTATTCAGTATCGAGTCAATCTTATGGCGTAATTGCTCGATTGAATAGGGTTTATATATATAATCAATGGCCCCGAGCTTCAATCCTTTCAATCTTTCAGCTTGGATCGTTTTTGCAGTTAAAAAGATAATTGGAATATGAGAGAAAGGTTGTCTGTCAGAAATAATTTTCAAAAAATCAAAACCGTCCATCTGCTCCATCATAACGTCAGATAGGATAATATCAGGAAGTAAAGACATCCTATTAAGCTTTCCTAGAGCTTCTACCCCATTTATAGCACCAAAGACATTAAAATTGATAGATAATCTTTTCGCCAGAAAATGAAGCATTTCCCGATTATCCTCTATTACAAGTATCGTTTTCTTGCAGGTATCAACAGTACTCTCCTGAATACTATTTTCAAATAGCTTAACGATTGGAGCAATTTCAATTCTTTCCGGTGCCAACATAACCTTCTCCTCAGTATTCTTTAGATATTTTCGTAATGTGATTACAAACCTGGTTCCATGAGAGCCGTCTGGGGGATTCTTAACCTCAATACTTCCATCCAGAGCGTCAATCAGCTTTTTTACAATTGGCAGCCCTAACCCCATACCTTGCTGATTAGTGGTTTTATGATGATTGATTTGATAATAAGGCTCAAAGATTTTCTCTCGAAGTGCCGGAGCAATACCTATACCGGTATCAGTAACAGAAAATATAATATTGTCCAGGTTGGATTTAAGTGCGATTTTCACCCATCCCTCCATTTGGGTAAATTTAATTGCGTTTACGACGATATTATTGATAATTCTGGTAATACTGTAGGAATCAGCTTTTACAAAAAGATCATCTTCTATATCCAATTCGCAATGAATTTTTCTCTGCAGGCAATACTTTTCAAATAGAGGATAACTACTTTTCAGGAAACTACTAAAATCTAATACCTGACTATGCTGATAATTTATAGATCCTTTGGTAAGTCTTTCAATATCAAACAGGTTAGTTACGTCAGTCGTTAATTTATCAACGCTATCTTTTATGACCTCAAGCTCCTGGTTAGTACCATGGCCTTCTAAATACAAATCAAGGTAATTTTTTAGAAGTGTAAGCGGGGTTTTGGTTTCATGAATAAGGTTAACAAATGTATTAATCCGCTGCTTATGTAATCTGGCTAATTCGGCTGTTCTTTTTTCAACCTCATCTTGTAGGTTATAATTCCAGTTTAAAAGTCGCTGGTGCGTTTCTTTAATTTCGGAAATACTTCGTAGTACCTGTAAACAGAAAAGCAATAAAAATCCCAGGTTGGTAATCAATGCTTCTGCCCATTGTCCAATAGCGAAATAGGTGATTATTGGTAAGCCAATCCAGGGCGTTAGGCTAAAAAGTAAGATTAATAGTTCTTGGTTCTTTTGCTTAGTTTTATCATAGTGCCTGTATTTATAATGTATGGCATTATATAAGGACACAATCACCCAGGCTGCATAAATAACAGGGACTACAAGTATATTTTGAGATTTAGAAATTGAACCAGTCTGTTGGAACGTCAATACAAAAATGATATAAGGTAATATCAAAAATATGACAACTCCTTTATTACTATGGAATTTTAACCTGTCTAAGGAAAATGCCTTATATACATAATAAGGAAAATAGCATGGAGTGATAAAGCCAGTACCATAAGCGATAACTTCCTGCAGAAAATAAGAACCGGGTAATTTAGGATCCGGTAATAATCCCCCGGTAACGTTATACACTAACAATAAAAATATTAGAAATATATTTAGGGAAACTACTTTATCATCCGGCCGGGCTAGTCTATAGATGAGTAGATAGAAAAATATAACTATTTCTATGCTTACAAATATAAAAGTGACGATATGCATTTGAGTCCCGAAAACAAGCATAGTGGTAGAGCATAGAGTTAGGCTATTTTTTTGCGATCTCTTTTTAAAAAGTATAAATGATACGACAGATCTGTTTCAGCATACACCTCAAACCCCATTTTTTTATACCAGGGGATATTCTTTAGTGTGGATGTCTCCAGGTAAATGGGCTTATTTTCCCCTTCGGCTAGATCAATAATACTTCTTAGGAGCGATCCGCCGATCCCATTGTTCTGGCAGGTTGGATCGGTGCCGATAAACCATAAATAATTCATTGGTTCCTTCGGTTGAATCCTTTTAATTATGCCTTCTCTATTAATGGTTTTCTTTATATTTTTCAAACCAACACTTTGAAAAATCAATTTTATGTCAAGGCAAATGGACTGAAGAGTTGTTTTTTTGTTCAATGGGTTTAAAATAAGCGCACATGCTTCATTATTATCTGAAAGAAATATTTTACCATATAAAAAGCAGATTTCAAAAGAATAGTCCATTAGCGAGCGGATTCTTTTTGCCCTATTACGGTCCTGCTTGACTATATAATTGATACTTTGGTTGTCATCAAATGCATTCGATAGTATATCAAGGATCAATTTCTTATGGTCTCGGTTAGCAATTTTCATACAATATAATATTCTGTTTAATTTTATAATCGATTAATGCCGGGGTGTTTATCAATTTAATGCTGAAACTTAATCTGAAGGCTAAAAGACTGAATAAATTAGAGGTTAACCCAAAATCGCTGTAGTTATCCCAGGTATTATAACCTGACCTTTAGATAACCTGGTTCACAAAAAAAACTTCGATCTTAATCACTACGGACAGAGGTTAAATAATATTCCGGAAAACCTTTCACTTTACGATTTGTTGCTAATCTATATAATAGATCGACACACAAGCCGGCTGCGAGCCAGGAAGCAATTGAAAGCTGAGGAGCAGACATTTTTTCCTTTTCCTTTTCATAATCATCCAAAAACTTATCTATCCATCCATTTGAGGAATCGCTGGACTTTTCAAGAAGGTAACGTACAATTCGTATCTCAAACGCATTATTATCGGAAGATACAATAGACAAGTCGGGGCCGTCCGGTTCAATAATGTAAATTAAAGTCGCCCAACCAATGTTATAAGGATGTATAACAGGAATATTCTTCTTTCTACAACATTTATCAAATAAAAATGGCGTTTTCGACTGGAAATCTAAGGCATTGATTGCCACATGGCAGTCTTTGATCAGATTATCAATATCAGTTTCAATTGTCAAAAAATTGTCATATATTGATATATTTGCTTCTGGATTGATATTTAAAAGGCGGCTTTTGAGAGCATCAACTTTCTTTCTACCAATGTCAGAAGATGAATAATTTTGACGATTAATATTTGTGATTTCAACTATATCTCCATCTGCCAAAACAATGTTCTCAAAACCCATTCTTAGAGCACACTCAGCAATCACACTGCCAATACCACATCCAGCAAGAAAAAGTTTATAATTCCTGAGAACTTTTTGTTCATCTGTGGATACGTAAATCCTGTTTCTATCATAGCGACTCATTTTCAATGATTTAATATAACAATTTAGAAAAAGGGTTGGACATTTTTAATCTGCTAATGAGGAATGTTATCCTGGATTCACTACCCTTAAAATCTTAAAATAATTTCACAAAATATAATGCGGTTTCGAAATCAAATTAAATAAAATTCAATTTAATATAAAAGTGGGTTCATATAATAATCATAAAGGATTATTATATGAAAACCCCTCCAATTGTGTAGGGTACAATTAATAAAACCATACGAGAAACAACATTAACCCTTTAAATATATATTAAATTCATATGATAAATTTTGTAAATTGCAGATATAAGGCATTATCGTTATATAGCTAAAATTATTATATATGGGGATAAAAGTAAATGATTTTTACCGCTCATTTCAGTTTAGTTACCAGATCAATGAGAGAAGTCAACAAAAAATCGAAGCTTACATTGAATTTGCAAGAGAACTCAGTGAGCTTACCAGTCAGAGTATATATCTGGTAGATTACAGTAAGCGGAAATTTATCTATGTTTCTGACAACCCTATCCTACTATGTGGTAGAAGCGCCCAAAGGGTACAAGAAGCAGGATTCATGTTTTTTTTAAAAAACGTACCGGACGACGATGTAAGAATGTTATTAAAGGTCAATGAGGCTGGATTTGCATTTTTCAATAAACAGCCCATTTCAGAACGGATGCAATATAGCTTATCCTACGATTTTAACTTAATGCAGCCAAAAGGTGGGCTACTTTTAATTAACCATAAAATAAAGCCACTGCTACTTGATAAAACCGGTAAACCCTGGATTGCACTCTGCATTGTATCATCCTCCTCAAATGCAGAATCTGGACATATCTACTATACGAACATCCATCAAAAGAAAACATATAACTTAGATATCACTACTGGAAAGTGGCATAAAATAGACTCAATTAGGCTGACACCTAAAGAAAAGCAGATATTGCAATACTCAATTCAAGGTATAACCATGGAGCAAATGGCCTCCAAATTAAAAATTACAATAAATACGATTAAATTCCACAAAAAAAATATTTTTCAAAAACTCAAAGCTAAAAACATAACTGAGGCCGCAGCTGCCGCTTTCAATTTTCACCTCCTTTAAATACTTAATCAATATTGGCTGCAGTATTATTTCGATTACTGAGTCGAGTAAAGAAGGCAATATCCTCAGTATTTTCTTTTGACAAATAACGATGGATATTACAACGAATAAAACCCTGCAACCAATCAGATTTGATATAGAGAGGTACAGTTTCTGAACAAATATATTCTTTAGGGTTCCCTAATATGTATGTATCAATTCCCATGCTATTTAACGTATTCGCAACTTTTAAATCGCATTCAGCAATGATTAATCCGGCCTTCATTTTGTAAACGGGATAAAATGCATTAAACAAGGTCTTTTTCAGAAAGCTGATCCTGTCCACTGAAATTCCAGAAGAAATTACAAAACGTCCGATATGCCAGAAGTTATCAATTCCAGGTAACAATAAAGATGATAGTTCTATTCCAAATAATTTTTCTATTGGCAGCTCCATTTTTTTATCCCAATACGTAAGCCTAATAGCTCCCAAAATTTTTTGATTATTATTTGATCTCAAAACATAATACACAGAGTTTTCAAAGTATAATTGATCTTCCTTTAAAAGATGGCCAACTTCTAATTGTATCGATTGTTCTGTATATTCAGTAAAATGGTAATGGCTGTAAATTTCGAGAACATAAAACCACAATAATTCTTTAAGGTCAGCTTCAACCAATCTATCAAAATAGTAGTCTTTGGATTTCGATATCATATTTAGAATTGGTTTTTAAAGAATTCGTAAAGTGTAACTCAGAATGAGAACGAAGAATACTAAAGTCTAATAAATTTCTCCGAAGTCTACCATTCCCATCATAAACAAAATTATTGATTTACCGATAATGGAATAAATAATAAAACCAAAAACCTATCCAAATGTGTAGGTTCACAACATACAAAATGGCTGAACTGACAAATTACAATAAAATAAAGCGCCAGAAAATTGGAGCATTATACAGACTCTTTATACAGCAGTACATATTGTTGAATGAAATTATTTAAATATACGCCCTTTTTTTCAATTGACACAGCAATTAATATTGAGTAAAAATATAAAATCAATTCACCACAAAAAACAAATATTGGGAAGCATACGAAAAATAAAATATCAAAACCCACACATAAGTATGGTATTGGGAAAAGTTATGAGCCGCCGGAAGTAAATTGGTTTTAACTTAGCTGAGATAAAATTCGCAATATTTACCCCACCAATTTAATTTAGGGTAAGAAGGCATGCAACTATTTGATAAAATAAAAGAGCCATATGTTATTAAATTTGTTTCAAAAAAACAATTGAGACAAACATTAGTGTCCAAACTACCAAAGTGGTGCTTTTATCAGATGGCAAATGCACAAATAATAAGACACTACCGGCTTTTAAATGGACAGGTATTCTCACAAAGTTATACACAATCTCCTTTCTTTATAAATATTATACAAGCTCGGTCGCAAAAACAATTTAGAATAAAATTTGGAATAGAATCCCATCAGTACTTATTTTTTATACTGCTAAATGGAACTCTTGAATTAAAAACTACAGATAGAAATAGCACTAAAAAAATAAATGCTAATACGTTTAACCTAATTCGATCAAAGAAAACCATATTTGAAATCCTAATGAAAAAGGGGTGCCATTCAGTGCTAATTATTTCAATGAAACTTGATTGGGCAAATCTAGTATTCAAAGGACTAAATGCCATAAATCAGATAATTGAAATAGCCAACAATTCTGAAACTAAATTTAATATCTTACCAAATTGCAGAATTGACAATCAAATATTTCGGTACATTAATGACCTCTTTACTTTACCTAATGAAAACTTTGGAATTATAGATGGCTTGCTTCGAACAACCGTTACTAAACTATTACTGTTCTATAATAATTTATTGAGCAAAAAAGAAAATGATCTAGCACAAAGAATAAAAAATTATTTAGATATAAATTTCGCTAATCCAGAAATCACTTGTCACATTATATCCAAAATATTTTATGTTACTGAAAGAACACTCCGTAATCATTTTAAAAGGGAATTTGATACCACTATATATGAATATTATACAAGCTTACGACTTCAGAAAGCAAAATATTTAATTGAAAGTCTGAAAGAGCCTGCAATTAATGTATATATGAAGGTTGGATACAAAGACGAGAGTTCTTTTAGGTATGCATACAAAAAATATACCGGAAAACATCCTGTTTAAAATAATATACCCTATTACTAATTGCATTTCAACTTATTATTCAAAGTATTGGAAAATGTGGTAAAAATTGAGGCCAGAAATGAGTTAATTTTTACCACATTTTCCTTTCAATATCCATTGCGACAATTCAACTTTGTGATTGAAAAGAGGGATTTAATAAATTCCCAATGTGACTTCAAAAAAGAGTTAGTCAACCTTGTAAGGCAAAATAAATTAAAAAGGCAAAAAATGTTATTTAACCGAAATCTTTTACTTTCCATCCTCTGTGCGCTTTTAATTGCTTTGTGGTCATATGCTGCATTGAGTAAATTAGCGGAGTTTACAACATTCAGTCTTCAATTAAAACTACAGCCGTTACCCAATTGGTCAATACCGATAATACGTTGGGGCCTTCCCGTTGCTGAACTTGGAACGGCATTACTAATATACTTTCAAAGAACTCGTTTTGCAGGTTTAATAATCTCAACAATTTTAATGACTGTATTTACATTTTATGTGTTGTTCGCTTTAACCGGTGCCTATGGCCAGATTCCTTGTTCTTGCGCGGGTATAATTTCAGAGTTACATTGGCGAGGCCATTTAATTTTCAACATCATATTTACGATTTTCAGTTTCTATGGTATATATCTTCAAAAACATAAAGCGGATAGTTTCATTAAACATAACCCAATTCCTGTATAATTTTATTTGTTTATCTGGCCGGATAAAACAGGCATGCCACCGAAAACCTGTAACCAAAAAGGTAGGTTCCATTTTTCTAACCCAGTAACTGCGCCGCTGTAAAATCGAGCGACGGGCGAAAGCATGGAATTTAATTTTTAACAACTAAATTGTAACATTATGGTACAGTTATCTAAAGTATTACCCACCTGCGGATTCGTAGTTGCGGTAGCGCTGGTAGGCATCACCAGTTCATTCAAAGATGCACAAAGTAACAATAGCGGAACTCAACAAAGCTACAAATGGTTCCAAATTGCAGGCTCCTATAATCCCGCTGACCAAGTATCTCCCAGTGATGCATCTTATCTAGGTGAAGGCACTACTCCGCCAGCAGGAACAGGATGTAGCGGATCTTCACATCAATGTGTCTCCGGTTTTGATGCAGATCAGGTGACTAGTTCAAATCAACTTGATGGCCTTCAGGCTCCACAAGTCACTCCATCAAGAAAACTGTAATCACAGACAGGAGGGAAAAATAGTATATAGGGAATACTTTTCTCCCTCCATTTTTAAGACACTAATACCCCGTGTTTTGGGTTAAATTATGGTCTGCATTAATTTCAAATTGGGGTATGGGAAACAATTCTGCAGATTCCTTCCATCCCGCCTTTTCTCTCGCCAGCACTTCGGTTGCCCTATGGGTTCTTTTAAGGTCATACCACCTGTTTGCGCCTTCACAAAATAGCTCCGCCCTCCTTTCGGCCTCAATATCTAAGAGAAGATTGCTCTTACTGTCTATTTTAAGATCTGATAGACCAGCCCGATTTCTAATAACATTAATATCCTCAATGGTAGCGGGGATGTCATCTAAGTTAGCAGCCGCCTCAGCACGGATAAGGTATTGTTCCGACAGCCGTAGAAGCACATAATTTTCTTGTTGGTCTGTTCCTGATGTTATTTGTTTGTACTTATAGGGATAATGATAGACGTTTCCAGCAATATGGTTAGTTCCAATCCATTGTGACCTGCGAAGATCCCCCTCCTCAAAGGAGTTATATAAGTTATCCGTAATTGGGTAATTTGGAATCATTGAAGAAGAACTAGGTACAAAAAAGAGCCCCTCCCATGTATCTACCCCTGGATAAACAGGCTTCAAATCCCAAATAGTTTCCCGGCTCGTAGTCTGGAATACTTTGTCTAGATCCGTCTCTAATTTAAAAACACCTGAAGTAATTACCAATGAGGCGCTCTGTATAGCCTCTTTATACTTGCCTTCAAATAGAAACACTTTTGAAAGCAAAGCTTGAGCTGCGTAGTAATTAGCTTTTTCTTTTGAAAATCTAGAAGTTGGCAGATTGGATGTGGCAAACTTCAGGTCATCTTCTATAAAAGCATATACGGCATCTAAAGATGATCTTGAGGCCTGCCGATTGATATCATAGCTCGTCTTTACTATCAGAGGGACACCCCCAAATAGATTTACTAAATTAAAGTAACAAAATGCTCGTATCGTACGCACTTCCGCAATCCTTCTGCTTTTTGCAGCCTGATCCATTCCTTGGCTCTGAGTAATCCCTTCAATACAAGCATTTACTTGATAGATGAGCTTATATGCGGATATCCATAAGTTGTAACAATAGCTGTTTGTCGCCGAAAGATTGTTCGTATAGAACTCATTTTTCTCCGCGTCACTGGTTTGTTGAGAGAACTCATCTGACGATAGGCCGCCATATAGTGTCAATCCTCCTGTAGCAAAGTCCAGACCGTATGGTTGTATCATGGTAACATATATACCTGAAATGGCACCATCAGCGTTTGCGCTGTCAGCAAATACCTCACCGCTTACCAGCTGATTTTTGGGAGGCTCAATTCGGACAAACTTCTCACAACCTATCAAAATTGCGATTAACGACATTATTAAACCTGTTTGACATATAGTTTTCATTTTCATATAATTATAAATTTAGCTGAAGGCCAATCTGTATAGTTCTAAGGACAGGAACGCCATAAAAAGTCTGTGTCTCAGGGTCATTCCCCTTATATCCCGTAATGGTCCATAAATTTTGTGCTATTAGGTTTATTGTCAAATTCTTTATTTTATATCTCTCCAGGAAAATAGAGGGAAGGCTATAAGAAATTGATAAGGTTTTAAAACGGATATAAGAAGCATCGCTATAGACTGCGTCTGAATAAGTGAACTTCCGGTCAGCATTATAGACATCTCCATACTGAGTTGATAGCTTCTGGAAAATAGCGTTATTGCCAGGGGATTGCCACCTATCTAATAACGCGACAGGCAGATTGAACTCAAAGCCAGGCGGCGTCGAATAAACCGGTAACAGGTAGTTCTGTCCTAATTGCTTTTTAAATTCTAAGAACAATCCCACCTGAAGCCTACCCATTGAAAAGGTATTTTGGAATCCACCGAAAAACCTAGGATCTGAATTCCCGATATTAAAGTAATCATTGAAATTTCCGGCACTTGGCTCTTGGGGATTACTAGTTATTTCCCCTTTTGCATCATAAAATTGAAACAGTCCGGTCTTGGGGTTTACACCCGCATAACGGAACTTATTTAAGACACTCAAGGACTGCCCAACAATGTAAGTGGTGGCATAGCTAGATTGCTCGATATCAGGAAAAGAAAGTAGTTTATTTTTTGGTACTGTGATGTTGAAGGAAGCATCCCAGTGAAGCTTAGTCTTTCTAAGTAACGAAGCGTTTACCATGAGTTCAAAACCAGAGTTTTGAACGACAGCATCCCAATTAGTCACTACATTGGCAAATCCAGTTATACCGGGAAGCTGATAGCTTACCAATTGATTGCCTGAACGGTCCCTATACCATGAGGCATTTATAAGGAAGCGATCTTTTAGAAACCCTAGCTCCAGGCCTATCTCCATTTTTTTTGTAGTAGCCCAGCTGAAATCGGGATTGTACAGATTAACAGGCGTATAGCCAAGTGTCTCTAGATAAGGATAATAGGTCGGCGACCATCTGGAAATGTAGTTATAATCTCCTATGTTATCGCCGCCTGTAATGCCATAACTGCTCCTTAGTTTGGCATAACTTAGGATTGGCAGGTGCTCCCTGATGAAACGTTCTTCGCTAAAAAGCCACCCGGCACCCACAGAGCCAAAATTGCCAAACTGTTTATTCGGACCAAATCTACTTGAACCATCTCTTCTGCCGTTGAGATTTATAAGATATTTATTATCCCAACGAAAATTCACCCTGCCAAATAAAGCCGCATATTTATATTCAGCAAACTGATCCCACGCAGTTGTAGTGGGTGCCCCAGATATTGACCCTATTAGCTCGTCATTTATATAATTATAACCATCCATTTCAGTTCTTTTATTGCTATTTTTCTGAAAGGTTCCACCAATCAAGATATCAATTACAGCTTTGTCTATGTTTTTCTTATATTCAGCCTGTGGTTCTATGAGCCATGTGGTGTAGTCATTTCTTCCAAACCTCGCTTTCGTAGCGTCCTGCCGGTCAGGTTGTAGAGAACTTCTTGGAGTAGCTGAATACTCACTGCTATTAAGGCTGCTGTACCCAAAACTGGAACGAAGTTCTAATCCCTCAAATAATTTATAGGAGAGCTGTAGATTGCTGTTAAGTAAAGTATTTTCTATATTGTATTTGCGTTTGAGGTAAGCAAAAGGGTTGGTAGTTGCTCCCTGCCCATATAGCTGCACGCCATTATAATACCAGACAAGATTATTATCTTTATCAACAGGTGTGGGATAATTAGGATCAAGTGTATATGCCGTTAGTAGATCCTGCGCTCCGGAGGCATTGTTGTTGTCATAGGAGAAATTAGTAGAGAGGTCAATCGTAAATTTTTTATTGGCGGTGGTATGATGAATACTGGCTAAGGCACCCAACTTATCGTCCGCATAATCGCCCGGATAGATATAAGTCGACCTGCTGAAATTAGCACCTATATGAAACTGCGTATTGGAAGAACCTCCAGATATGGATGCATTAACGTTAGTATTATGAGCTGTACCGCCTAAAAAAACATTTTTCCAATTCGTATATTTTGTACTATCAAATATTGTAAGATCGGGGGCATAACCTGGCTTGCCGGCCTCGTCGCCCGGTGTTATCTGATCATTGGAAAATGCTTCCCTTCGCATTAACAGATATTGCGCAGTATTCATCATGGGCATCGTCTTCCCTATAATACTTGCACCATGAGAGATGTTCATATCAAAATCAGTCTTACCGATTTTTCCTTTCTTAGTGGTTATCAAGATGACTCCATTTCCACCCCGTGAACCATATATAGCGGTGGCATCGGCGTCCCTTAATACTTCTATACTTGCGATATCAGAAGGACTTATGCTATTGAACGGGCTTATTCCACCGTAGGCGTTGCTATATATATTACTAATACCTGGAGACACGATAGAGGGGAATTGGTTAATGTTGGCGTTTTGAGCAGCAAATGGCACCCCGTCGACAATGAACAAAGGAGCGTCTAGCGGTGGTATTGTCTGCATTTGATTAGACTTCAAGGTATTTTGCCCGCGTATCTGTACTTTAAAGGATGCTCCAGGCATGCCACTTGACGCTGTGACGACTAAACCTGGGACCTTTCCTTGTAATGCTGCCAGTGGGTTTGTGATAGCTTGCTTTTGTATATCTTCCGCCCCTATCTTTGTGATAGACCCTACATTATAACGCTGCGTGCTGGTTCCATAAGCAATGACATGCACCTCATCCAATGCATTCACTTCTGTCTTAATGGTCACCTGTATTATTCTTTGTGTATCCACATTAATTTCTACGCTTCTATACCCGGTACCGCTGATTATCAGTGTCTTATTTCGAGTGGATGTTTCAATCTCAAATATCCCAGCTGAGTCGGTCTGTGTCATGATCCGGGTGCCTTTTAAGGACACGGTCAGCCCCGACACCGGATGGTGGCTAGTATCTTTAACTGTTCCCTTGACTAATTGTCCCAGGGATATAAAAGGCATAAGTAACATACTAAATATGCATAGAGACTTCATGTTTTGTTGATTTTATTTATCAGATAAAATGATCACCTTAATTTTTTTCTTTTCCTGGGTCAGGTAGAGTCCTTGCTCCATTAGGGAGGTTTTTAACTTTTGTATATCGTGAAGATCACCGGGCAGCGATAACTTGACAGGTACCGTTATCCCTGTCTCATCAACAAAGGGAATTTTGTAAACTTCTTCTAGCGTTTTCATGAGCGGAGACATCTCATAGTTATTGAAATAAATAGGGAGACCACTTTTTTCAAATAGGTTAGTTTCCCGTTTAGTATCTTTAGGAAAAGTCGTTATCTGCTTAGTATCTTTGGCTTTCAACACCCAGCAATTAAGGTTTCTAAACGCTGGTGTTACCTTAAACCCAAAATATTTTTGCAGATCACTTCGCAAAATGGCCACTCCTTCTCCTTTCGGACGTGGTGGAAATTGCGCCTGATAATTATAGAGATACTTTTTTTTCCAGTCTAGAGATTCGTAGTGAGTTATAAAGGCGAGGGAATCTGCTATTACAAGGATTAACTTTGCAGGTGTAATATTAGCAAAGGCAGGATAGTAGGCATAGCTATATAAATCTAAAACAGAACTATTGGTAAAAGTAAATCGTTGAAAAAGCCCTTGTTTTGTCTTATCTGCGCTAAATCCACTGTTTAATCCGCTGATATATGGCGTCAAAAAGGATTGGAACAGAAATTTAGCTGATTTACCTCCATTTCCATCTTCAAATAATGGTTTGTTGAAATCATATATTATTTTTTCAGCCGGGCTTATATTCCCAAAGTTACCAGAAAGTGCTTGCTGAACATTCCCTTCGTTAACGCCATCAGCATCGGTTAAACCGCAAACTTTGCCATGATATATCCATACATAATAAGGAATAGAGTGATGAGGAAATAAATTGCTTAAGACTGTGTCCAGTGGTACAACCGGAAAAGAATAGGCAGACCTGCGTTTCGTAATAAACTCTTTTATTTTATTGTAACTATCTTTTGTAGAAAGACTGTTCACCAAGAATATTTTAATCTTTTCTCTAAATCTATTCTGCAATCTATATGTCTTTGGAAAGCTTTGCAGGCAGGATCCGCACCATGTGGCCCAAAAGTCAAGGATCACCAGCTTATCATTAAAATTCGATAACTGGACTGTTGTACTCTCATAATTAATGATATTATTCAAAGTTATATCTGGTAGGCTGTCTCCAATATCTAAAGGCTTAACATTCTTTTTCTGGCCTGCTGCATTTAATATAAGCAAGGCGCCGCCCAATAAGCATAAAAGCTTTTTCATTTTTTGATTGATAATTAATCAGTTAAGAATATAGGAAAATAAAACCCGGGGTTGGCAGGCCGCGAAGCACATGAGAAGTAAACGGTCCGCCCCGCCCAGCAAAAGCTAGATCGGATTTTTAGGCTTGGAAGCAAATAGTATACGTAGGCAGAATTGTTGAAAATGAAGAAGATACATCTTCAAAGTCAATACAATTGGGAAATAGCAATATATTGTTTGGCATTTCATTCGCATGCAATTTGCCAAATAAATTTTAACGTAAAAAAGATATGACTTCCAAAAAGAGAAGTTTGGCTACACTTACAGGAAGTTTTATTATATTTGCAGAAATAAAGAAATATGAAAATCGGTAAGAAAATACAGGAATTAAGATTAGCGCAAAACATAAGCATTGAGAAAATCTCATCTGAGCTAAACTTAAAGCCCAATGAATATTTAGATATTGAAAATGATGCAGCTGATATAACTCTGAGTCAGTTAGATTCTATTTGTAAAATACTTATGTGCTCTCCTATTGACGTATTACAACTAGAAGATGAGCCATCAGGGCATATTCGAAATTATTTTTTTAATCATGCGGGAAATTCCGGTATCAATATAAACGTTCAAGGAATTAACCAAGAAGAAGTCAGGAAAGCATATAAAGAAATTTACATTGACGAACTTAAGAGGATTCCTCAATTGGAAAAACTTTTAAGAGACAACAATATTGAGTTTAACGTTTAATTTCGTTATTATGAAAGTGGGTGATAATATTAGAGAAATTCGTGAAACTGAAAAGAATTACAAACGAAGCTTTATGGCAGATAAACTTAAAATATCTACTAGAGCATATGCCAACATCGAAAATAATATCACGGATATAAGTCTAAGGAGATTAGAAGAAATTGCTCATATTTTCAATTGTAGTCCGACTTATATCCTAACTTTTAAAGAGGCAAAACAGGAGTTTTATAATCATTTCCATAACAACGGTAATAGTGGCATTAATATCATGAATCAAATTCAAGGTATGCAATCAAAAAATTCAGATTTATTGATCTCAGATTTAAAAGATGAGTTGCTGAAAAGTGAAAAAAAACGCATAACTTTATTAGAAGAGTTATTAAGAAAAAACAATATAGATATTTAAAATAATCAAAATGAAGGTTGGAGATAACATCAAGTCTATTCGGGAAAATGAAAAAAAATTGAAACAAGATGAAATGGGTAAGGCTTTGGGCATTTCTACAAAGGCCTACAGTAATATCGAGAATAATATAACTGATATCACATTAAGTCGCTTGTATGAGATAGCAGAAATATTTGAATGTACGCCGGAATACATATTGAATTATCAAGACAAAGCTACTTTTACAAATCATTTCAATAATTACGACGGCAATAATGGAATAAATATTATGTACCAAGGCTGCACTCCCGATCAAGTTAAAAATTTGGAAAAACAAATAAGTGAAAGCAAGGAAAAAATTGAGTCTTTAAAACATAATGTCAGAAGTAAAAATTAAAGTATGGATACTTATTTAATAGAATTAACAAATAATAATGCTTATCGACTTTTGAAGGATCTTGAAGACTTAAATATAATTAAAGTTCTTCGCAGAGGTATAGAAAAAAAAGACGAGCATCCGGGAAATGTTGCCCGATTAAGGGGGGCATTAAACCTTTCAGATGAACAATACAAAGATTTTCAAGAACACTCAAAAAATATGCGTAGCGAATGGCCCGAGAATATTTAATTTAATAGATACCAATGTGGTAATTGACGACAGTATCCCTAAAAGTGTGTAAATCGAAAATCGAGGGTTGAAAATTTAAGTAGCTAAACTTTCAATCTGTCCCCAAAAATAATCAAGAATTGGTTAAGGACAATGCCCCAATTTCTAAT
>Ga0164243_10002535_pt1 | contig 30076 bp, 25 predicted proteins | sample OricompcompostOP_FD_108781 | JGI IMG/M metagenome (GOLD analysis project Ga0164243, IMG submission 108781) | Organic Plus compost microbial communities from Emeryville, California, USA - Original compost - Organic plus compost (OP) | ecosystem: Engineered > Solid waste > Mixed feedstock >... | reverse complement strand
CGTCCCGTCTACATGTTCGGGGCGGTCTTCACCCTCGTGTTCGCCTTCCCGTTCACCTGGCTACTGGGCAGCGGGTCGACGGCGCTGCTGTGGGTGGCGATCATCGTCGGCTACACGCTGGCGATCGGATCGACGTACGCGGTCCAACCCGCCCTGTTCTCCGAGCTGTTCACCGTCCGCGTCCGCTACACCGGCATCTCCGTGGGGCAGCAGCTCGCGTCCGTGGTCACCAGCGGACTCGCTCCGTCCATCGCGTCGGCGCTGACGCTGTGGGGGCACGGCGCGCTGTGGCCCGTGGCGCTCTACATCGCTGCCTCCGCGGTGCTCACCATCGTGACGGTGTACTGGGCGGGCGAGACCAGGACGAAGGTCCTCTGAAAGCCCCTCGCCCACTCGTCTCCCAACTGCCCCTGTTCCAGCGGATGTTCCGCCGGGGCAGGGACGGTTGGGCTCGGGCCCGCACGGGCCGGACGTCCGCTGAGGACCTGATTCGGGGCAGTAGCGGGCCGGATCCGGGGCAGTATCCGGAGGCAGCGCCTCCGAATCTCCTGGCCCTGCAGCGGAGTCGACGGCCCGACTGACTGGGCATCAGCGGCACCACCTGGGGTTCCGTCGTTCCGGGGCCGTCCTCGATTTCCGCGCCGACCCCTTGCCGTGCCGGCGAACGCAGGTCTATAAATGCTCAACGCATGCGTTAGGTATCCGTTCAACAGACGCCTCGCCGTTGGCTGTTGCCCTGTTGCCCCGTCAAGGAGGCACCGCGCCATGTTCGTTCGCCACGAGTCGGCCGACCGGCTCGACCCCAAGATCGTCGAAGCGCTCTCCCGAGTGCAGACCTCGACCCTCGGCCACCTACGCGACCACGGCTTCCCCGCCGGCCTCGAACCGGTAAGCCGCCCGCTGAAGTTCGTCGGCTGCGCCGTCACTGTCCGCATACCGCACCTGGACTCCACCGCCGTACACGTCGTACTGGACCACCTGCGCCCCGGCGACGTACTCGTCGTCGACCAGTCCGGCGACCGCACCCGGTCCTGTTTCGGCGGCATGGTCTCCTACACGGCCGCAGCCCGCGGCGCGGTCGGCGCCGTCATCGACGGCAGGATCAACGACGTCGAGGAGATCACCGAACTCGGGCTGCCCGTCTACTCTCGCGGGGTGGGCGCACTCACCACGCGCATCCTCGGCATCGAGGGCGCCATCAACGTCCCCGTCACCGTGGGCGGCACCGTCGTCAACCCCGGCGACGTCGTCTTCGGCGACTCCGACGGCGTGGCCGTACTCGACCGCGACGAGGCCCTGGACATCGCCGAACTCCTGCGCGGCAAGGAGGAGGCGGAGCCGGCCCTGCGCGCACGCATCGACGCCGGCGCCAGCCTCGCCGAATCCTCGGGCGCCCGCGCGCTGTTCGACGGCGCGAGCACACAGGCCGGCGTCTGAGATGGCCGCCAGAGCCGCCGCGGCACCGACCGCCACGGGTGTCGCGAAGCCGACGAGCCGGGTCCGCTGGACCATGGCCGCCTGGCTCCTGCTCCCGGTCACCTTCGTGATGAGCCTGGACCGTACGGCGATGACCGTCGCCGCCCCGGCCGTCCAGAAGGCGCACGACTTCTCGATCAGCGAGATGTCCTTCATCCTGACCGCGTTCTTCTGGGCCTACGCGCTGTTCCAGGTCGGCGGCGGGTGGCTGGCCCAGCGCTTCGGGCCCCGCCGCACCCTCGCCCTGGCCGGCGTGTGGTGGTCCGTCTTCACCTTCGTCACGCCCTACGGCTCGGTCTTCCTCGTCTTCGTCATCCTGCGCATCCTGCTCGGCCTCGGGCAGGCCGCCGACTGGCCGTCCTCCGTGCTCACGCTGAGCCGCTGGTTCCCCAAGTCCGAGCAGTCCCGCGGCAATTCACTGCTGCTGGCCGGGCTGTACGCGGGCAACTTCATCGGCACTCCGCTCGTCGCGTGGATCGTCGCCGGGCTCGGCTGGCAGTGGCCGTTCCACATCTTCGCGGTCGTCGGCCTGGTGCTCGCCGTCGCCTGGTGGTGGTACGTACGCGACGAGCCGCGCGAGCACCCGCGGGCCAGCGCCGCGGAAGTCGAACACATCGAGTCCGGGCGGGACGACGGCGGGCCGAAGGCCCAGCTCTCCTGGCACGCCTTCATCCGCTCCGTGCAGTTCTGGGCGGTCGGCCTGGAGTACGCCTTCCTCCTCCTCATCCAGGGCTTCTTCGTCACCTGGCTGCCCACCTACCTGGTGCAGGCCCGCGGCATATCGCTCACCGGGATGGGCATCTGGGGCTCGCTCCCCTGGGCAGCCATGATCATCTGCGTCTTCGGCTCCGCCACGGTCTGCGACCGGCTGCGCCTGACCTGGCGCATCCGCGTACGCATCGCCATGGCCGGCTACTTCCTCGCCGCGGCCCTCCTGGTCGGCGGGGCGCTGGCCCCGGGGACCGTGCTGACGATGACGCTGCTCTCGCTCGCGCTGGGTGCCGTCGGCGTCGTCCAGGTGCAGGTCTGGGCCGCCTGCCAGGACCTCGGCGGCCAGTACGCTGGAACCGTCTCCGGCTGGACCAACCTGTGCGGCAACCTCACCGGCGCCGCGGGGCCGCTGTTCACCGGCCTGCTCGTCGGCATCGGCGGCAACTGGGCGCTCGCCCTGATCATCATGGCCGCCGCCGGCATCCTCGGCGCCGTGTGCTGGCTGTTCGTCCACCCCGAGCGGCCTCTCCAGCCGCCGGCCGGCACCGGCTCCCCGGCCGAGTCCCGTACACAGCCCGCGTCTTGACGGCGCACCGGCCGCACCGGCCGCACGCACCGCTCGCACCGGCGCAGCGCCGGCCGCCGCGCGCAGCCCGATCCCGCACCCACTCTGAACCCGGAAGGACCCAGCCCCATGGTCTCCGTCGCCGTCGCCCAGTTCCGCGCGGGCACCGACAAGGCACAGAACCTGGACACCGCATGCGCCCTCATCCGCTCCGCCGCCGAAGCCGGCGCCCGGCTGGCGGTGCTGCCCGAGTGCGCGATGTACCACGACACCACCCCCGGCGCGGACACCGCCGCCCACGCCGAACCCCTGGACGGTGACTTCGGCACCACGCTCGCCCGGACCGCCAAGGAGGCCGGCGTCCACGTCGTGGCCGGCCTGACCGAGACGATCCCGGACGACGACCGCGCCTACAACACCCTCGTCGCGCTCGATCCCGGCGGCGAACGCATCGGCGTCTACCGCAAGATCCACCTCTACGACGCCTTCGGCTACCGCGAATCCGACCGGGTCCGCCCCGCCGACCACGCCGACCCGCTCACCTTCGACCTGGACGGCATCCGCTTCGGCGCGATGACCTGCTACGACCTGCGCTTCCCGGAGATGGCCCGCGCTCTGGCGGACGCCGAGGCCACCGCGTTCGTCCTCCCCGCCGCCTGGGCCGCGGGCCCCGCGAAGGAAGACCACTGGTCGACTCTCGTACGCGCCAGGGCCATTGAGAACACCGCCTACGTCCTGGCCTCCGGACAGACCGGCCCCGAGTGCACCGGCCAGAGCGTCGTCGTCGACCCGATGGGCACCGTGCTGGCCGGCGCCGGCGAAGCCCCCGGGATCGCGGTGGCCTCCCTGAGCCCGGACCGGATCGCGCAGGTCCGCGCCAAGAACCCCAGCCTGGCCAACCGCCGCTTCACCGTCGCGCCCCGCTAGGCCGGCGACCGCCCCGGCACAGTCCGGCCCCCGCCCGGTCCCTATACTGAACGGCTCGGGCGGGGGCCGGGCCCCGTCCCGCGCATACCACGAGGTGGCACGCCATCATGTCCCAGCCGCTCGCCGACCGCGGGCCAGTCTCACTCCCCGCCGCCACACGCCCAGCCGGCGCCAAGGCCATGGAGTTCGCCTACGACTACCTCAAGCGCCTGATCATCGACTGGATCATCCCCGCGGAGAGCTTCGTCACCGAGATGGAGGTCGCCGAAGCCGCCGGAGTGTCCCGCACTCCCGTACGCGAGGCCTTTCTGCGCCTGGACGCCGAGAAGCTGGTCCAGCTCGTCCCGCGCCGCGGCATCTGGATCAAGCCGGTCACCGTCCGCGAGATCCGCGAACTCAGCCAGACCCGCCTCGTGTTGGAGCTGCACGCCGCCGCCGAGGTCATCACCCACGGCCTGGACGCCGCCCCCCGCCTGCACGAACACATCGCACACCAGCGGAAGATGCTCGCCGACGGCACCGGCTATCCCGAATTCATCGCGTGCGACCGCCAGTTCCACACCGACCTGGTCCGCGCCGTCGGCAACACCGTCATGACCGGCATCTACGAATCCATGGGCGACCGCCAACAGCACACCGGCGTCGCCGCGTTCACCGCGCAGCCCGGCCGTGCCGCGAACGCCGTCGAACACCACCAGGCCATCGCCGACGCCATCGCCGCCCGCGACCTGCCCGCCGCCGAACAGGCCCTCCGCATCCATCTCGACGACTGCACCGACGAGCTGGAGCGCTACCTCCCGCACTGAGAGTGCCTGATCGCCGGCCCTGCTCGCCGGCCCTGCTCGCCGGCCCGTCCAACTCGCCGGGACCGGCGGCGACTTGGCGCTGACGGCGCTCGTCACGGCCGCGGCGTTCCTGCCCCTTCGCCGCCGTCTCGCGCCGGACGGGCGGACCCGCGGGCGGGGCGCGGACCGAGCATCAGTCCGCCGCTGACTTCGATGGTCTGGCCGGTGATCCACCGCCCGTCATGTGAGGCGAGGAACGCGACGACATCGGCGATGTCCTCGGGCTGTCCGGGGCGGCCGAGCGCCGTCGCCGCGGCGACTTCCGGGTGGCCGTCCGGGTCGTCGCGCAGCGCCGGGAACGTGTCGGTGGCGGTCAGCCCGGGCGCCACGCAGTTCACGGTGATTCCGCGCGGGCCGAGGGCTCGGGCGAGGCTCAGAGTCATGGCCTCGACGGCGCCCTTGCTCATCACGTAGCCGACCTCCGGCGGCGCGGTGCGGGTCACGAGAGAGGAGACCGTGACGATGCGGCCACCGTCCCGGAGGACCGGCAGCGCGCGCTGGACGAGGAGCAGCGGCGCCCTCGCGTTGACCGCGAAAGTACGGTCGAAATCGGCGGCGGTGATGTCCTCCAGGCCGCTCGACGGCACCACGGCGGCGTTGTTGACGAGAACGTCGAGGCGTACGTCGTCGATGTGCCGCCGCACTCCCGCGGCGAACGCGGCGAACAGCGTCTCCGCACAGTCCGCAGCCCCGAGTTCGGCCCGTACGGCAAAAGCGCGGCCGCCCCTCTCCTCGATCGCGGCGACGGTCTGCGCCGCCGAATCCGCGTTCCTGCCGTAGTGCACGGCGACGAGGGCTCCCGCCGCCGCGAGCCGTTCGGCGACGGCCCTGCCGATTCCGCGCGAGGCTCCCGTCACCAGCGCCACGCTGTCGGTGCGATGCATCGATGCCCTCCTCGACCGCCGTCACCCGTCGACCGCCCGACACCGACCGCCGTCCTCGTCGCCGTCCCGGGCAGGCCCGCGTACCCGGGCGCCGGTCGGTACGTACGGACCGAACACGGAAGCGGACGCTACGAGTTGGAGCGCGGTCGAAGGCAACACCGCGCCGTGCGGACGCTCTTACGGTGGGCACCATGACGACGAGCGACACCGACGAACACGGCCTGACCATCTCCGAAACGGCACACCGCACCGGTGTCGGGGTACACACGCTGCGCTACTACGAGCGCGCCGGACTCCTCGCCACCACCATCGGCCGTACGCCCGCCGGGCGCCGACGCTACCGCACGGCCGACCTGGAATGGATCCGCGTATGCAGCAAACTGCGCGCCACCGGAATGCCGCTTCGGCTCATCCGCCGCTACGCCGCACTGGTACGGGCCGGAGCGGGCAACGAACCCGAACGGCTCGGCCTGCTGGAGTCCCACCGCCGCCAAGTGCTCGCCGATCTGGCCGAGTTGAGGACGAACCTCGAACTGATCGACCACAAAATCCAGGTCTACCGGGACCGGGTCGCGGCAGGCGACGCCCACCTGCTGTGGTCGGTGCCCCGGGCTCCCGACGTGCCGGAGACAGCCGAGCCGAGCTGACCCGCCCCCCACGCCGCCCTCCCGCGGACCCGATGCTCTGCGGCAACGTCGGCCCAACCGGGCCCACCGGCCCGGGAGTTGGAATGCCGTGTGATTGTGTACGCCCGCGGACTCTGTCTACGGCTTCCACGGCTCATTCTCTTTCCGGCCGTACCCGCGTGCCGCGCCAGACCAGGCCCGCCCCTACAGCGCCGTACACCATGAAAAGAGCGCCCTTGATGGCGTTACTCCGCCCTTCCAGGGACTGATAACGCCGCTGTTCCTCATACGTTCGCTTGCCTAGGGTGTGCCCGTTTTCCCACAGGTAACAGGTACCCCCGTGCATATTGCCGGGGACCTCCTCCCCGCCCATGACGACATCTCCAGGACACTCTGTGATCTGGTATTGAGACATATCCCGCACAGCGCCCGGCAAGGTCAATGCTCCCCATAGGACAGGGACGAAGAAGAGCGATATGAGGACGACTCTGTACTTCACTGAACTCCCTAGGGCGACTCCGAAGCCCACCGTTGTACGCACTCCGGACGGCCGTGCGCCACACCAGCCCCCTTCTTACACGCTCCGTACAGTGACACCGAGCAGAGTCGAGCCTGCCGCGACGCCTCTCGCAGACCGATCCACCCTAAATGCGGATTCCGCAACGGCATTCAAGCATGATGCAGGGCTACAGGATCTACGACGCCTTACCACCCGACCGACGTCCGAATTCCGCGTTATTCGTGGACAGTCTGAATTCGGCCTTCTGCCACAGTGCGAGGCCCTTCCATGACAAGGAACACGGCCTCTGGCTTCAGAAACGGGCGTGCAATTTCTCGAACGAGGAAGTCGACCTTGTAAAGATCGCCACGACTACCGCTGCCGTCAGTTTCTGCCTCGAGGAGGATGCTAACCTGATCTGCCGAACCCGGCCACCCCGGTTGGATCTCTTCATCGCCCCCCTGCAGGAAAACACAAGTTGCCGCATAAACCGAAGCCGTCGGGGGTCCGGAGACCCGGCCACCGGCCTCTTTGGACTTCCAGGTGACAACTGCTGTAGCGACCGGGTTCTCAAGTTGATCGATCATTACTCCCACAACCTAATGCCATCCATCCACTTGTTAATCTGTCTCAATTGTTGTTCATCAGCATAGTACCCGGGCCCGATACCATCTAGTTTACCTGGGTGATAGTGAAGCCGGTCGGCAAGTGCTCTAGGGATATTCGTCGTCACTGTCAGACCCTCGCCTCGATTGAGCACCTCACCCCAGCGGTCGGCATGTGCTCCTTCAGTAGCGAACCACTTTCCTTCCATCTGCCCCGGGCCTGTTTCAAATCTCCCTGTTCGCGATATGGCATCGAATTCTGTTCCATCAACATTTCGGAAGATCGATGTGCCATGAGTCCAGCTGTCGTGCCTAAGCTGGCCTTGTGCCCCTGAATGGTGTTCTCCGGGGCATTCGCTTGGCGCCAGCCCCGTGGGATCGACCCTCACATGCGGGTTGTGCACGTACGTCGCTGGGTTCGGAGCCGGTGCTAGCCCCAGAGGATCGGGCGTCAGGTAGCGGGCGGTCTCCGGGTCGTAGTGGCGGAAGTGGTTGTAGTGGAGGCCGGTTTCGGGGTCGAAGTATTGGCCGGGGAAGCGGAGTGGGGTGTAGGCGGTGGCGTCGCGGTGCCAGGCTGTGGTGCCCCAGAGGGTAGTGCGGGTGCGCCAGGCGATGTCGCCTGCCTCGTCGACGAGTTCGCGTGGTGTGCCGACGAGGTCGGTGACGATCGCGAAGAAGCGGGAGTCGATCTCGTCCTGGTCGGCTGAGGCCAGTTCGGCGAGGGTGCGGGGCGTTGGGGGGAGTTTGCGTTCGGTCTGGGTCAGCGGGTGGAGGCCGTCGTGGTCCCAGGTCAGGACGATCCGCGGGGCGGTGGTGGCCGGGGCGGATGTCGTTTCCTCGGCGAGTGTGGTGCCGTCCCAGGTGAAGTCGACCTGTTCCAGCACCTGTTGTGGTCCGTCGCCGTCCGCGGCGCCGTCCGCCGCCACCCGTTGTTTGGAGATGCGGCGGCCGAGGGGGTCGTAGCGGTAGCGCCAGACCGTGCCATCGGGGGTGGTGACGCGTCGCAGGTGGTCTTCGGCGTCCCATTCGTAGCGCCAGGTGTCCGGTTTGCGGGAGAGGCGGGTCTTTTGGCGGAGGGTGATGCGGCCGACGGCGTCGTGTTCGTAGCGGACGGTGCCTGCGGTGCGGATGCGGGTGCCGGTGTAGCTGCGCTCGCCGACCGCTGCTTGGCCGGGCATGGCTTCGGGCCAGTGGGCCTGGGTGAGGTTGCCGACGGTGTCGTAGGCGTACGTTTCGCTCCAGTCGGCGGCCTGGACGGTCGTCACGCGGCCCGTCGGGTCCAGTGAAAAGGAGCGGGGCCCGTTCAACTCGTCGTCGATGGCGGTGAGATGGCCGTCCGGGCGGTAGGTGTACGCGCGTGACTGGATGCGGTGGTCCGCTGGGTCGCGTACGTCCTGGCCGGTCAGGCGGCCGAGTGGGTCGTAGGTGCTGGTGAGGGTGAGGGAGTCGCCGACGGTGCGGGTGAGTTCGCGGCCTGCCTCGTCGTGGGTGAAGGTGAGGGTGCGGCCGGCGGTGGTGAGTTCGGTGGGGTTGCCTGCCGCGTCGTAGGTCCAGGTGCGGATGGCACCCGTGGGCGTCGTGCGGGACGTGGGGCGGCCCAGTTCGTCGTAACGACGGGTGAGGCTGCGGCCGTTGACGGATTCCGACACCGGGCGCCCCAGCGCGTCGCGGTCGATGACCACGGTCGCGTCGGGGTTGGCCGCTTCGGTGAGGTTGCCCATCGGGTCGTAGGTGTAGGAGGTGACCGTGCCCGCCGCGTCCTTGCATACGAGACGGCCCAGCGCATCGCGGTCGTAGCGCACGACGTCGCCCGCGGCCGTGGTGCGGGAGGTCACCCGACCCGCGGGGTCGTGGTCGTAGGTCACCGTGCGGTCGTCGAAGTCGGACTCGGAGATCAGCCGGCCCGCCGGGTCGTAGGTGTAGTCCCAGGTCAGGCCCTGGGGGTTGGTGACGCGGGTCAGGCGGAGTTCGGCGTCGTGGTCGAAGGTGTAACGCACCCCGTCGGGGCCGGTTTTGGCGGCGAGGAGGTCGAAGTGGGTGTATTCGAAGCGGGTTTCGCCGCCGGCGGGGTCGGTGTGGCGGGTGCAGTTGCCTTCGCCGTCGTACGTCCAGCTCTCGGTCGAACCGTCAGGGCTTGTACGGCTGGCGAGCTTGCCCTCGACGGTCCACTCCAGGCGGGTGGTCGCGCCGAGCGGGTCGGTGATCGCGGTGGGGCGGCCGAAAGCATCACGTGTGTAGCGGGTGGTGGCGCCCAGCGGGTCGGTGATCTCGACCGGGAGTCCGGCCGCGTCGCAGCGCACCTGCGTGACGGCGCCCAACGCGTCGGTGACGGAGGTGAGTTGGCCGGCGGTGTCGTAGCCGTAGTGGGTGGTGTGGCCGGCCGGGTCGGTCACCGCGGTGCGGTTGCCTCGCTCGTCGTAGTCGTAGCGCCAGCGTGTCCCGTCCGGGGCGGTGACGGACGCCGGTAGCCCGAGGTCGTTGTACGCGACCGCCGAGCTGTGCCCGTCGGGGCGGGTGACGGTGGTGAGGCGGCCCTCGGCGTCGTACGCGTAGACGGTGGTGTGGCCGAGGGCGTCCGTATGGGAGGTGACGCGGCCTTGGGCATCGCGCGGGGTGCGGACGGTGTGACCGAGCGGGTCGGTGACGGCGACGACCTTGTACCTGCGGTCGATGAGGTAACGGGTGGTGTGGCCACGGGAGTTGGTGACCGTCGTGACGCGGTGGCCGGTCGCCTCGTCGACGGTGTCGTAGTCGATGGTGACAGCCAGGTGTCCCCCGGTGCCGCCCTCGGCGACGCAGCGGTGCTGCTCGTCGTAGCGGTAGTCGTAGCGGCGGTCGTTGGTGTCGGTCCAGGACGTGACACGGCGCTGGTCGTCGTAGGTGAAACGCAGCGGCAGACCGGAGGAGCCGGTGACCTCGGCGAGGTTGCCGTCCCGGTCGTAGCCATAGCGCACCAGGAGCTGGTCGCCGCCATCGCCGGCCGCACCGGCCAGGGAGAGGGCGGTGACGCGACCCTGCGCACAGGCCAGTTCGAGGCGGTAGCCGGCACTGTGGACGAGACGGAGGGGGACGCCGTCGGGGTCGTACTCGAAGGTGATGCGCTGTCCGTTGCGGTCGGCTATCTCCTCCAGCAGTGCCTCGCCGTCGCCTCCGCCCTCAGGCCCGGTGAAGTACCACGTCCGGCCCGTAGCGGGGTCGTTGACGGTGTAGTCGCCCTGCACAGTGCGTTCCAGCCGCCGGCGCGGGCCCGACGCGGGGAGGGTGGGCACGCCGGGTGCCGGATGGGGGTAGGCGAGGAGGAGCCCGTCCTCGTCGACGAAAACGACTCCCTTGGCGTCGATTTCCAGCCGCTGGTCGACGGTCGAGGACCAGGAGGGGCCGAACCAGCGGCCCGCCCGGTAGCCGGATTCCACGCGCCGCCGGAAGACCAGCGGCAGCGCGCCGGGCAACACCGCGTCCGTCTGCGGCAGGAACATCCGGCCCGTGGCCAGATCGACCGGGTCGGTGCCGCCCGACTCGCGCTCACGGCTGGGAGTGTCGTGCTGATGCGGACCGCTCTCCTCCAACTGCCCGCGCCCCGGCGGCTTTTCACCCCGCAGCCTGCCCTCGGCCAGACCGCGGGCCGCTCCCGCCTCACGCGCCGCCGCGCCCGCCTCGCGCGCGAAACCGAGTCCCTTGGGCCCGACGAACTGCGGCACGAGTTTGCCGGTGAACTCGAAAGGATCCTTCTTCCCCTGATCCAGGAGCGCCTTGCCCGCACCGACCGGATTGTTGTTCATCCGCACCAGCCCGGTGGCGGTACTGCTCAAATGCATCGCCCACTCGCCGCGATGCGTGATGTTGTACGGGTCCTGCGGATTCAATCCCCGCGCGAAGCCGGCCAGTTCGGCCGTCCCCTTCACCAGACCGCCCGCCAGGTGTGACGCGCCCAGCATCTGCGTCGTGCCGACCGAAGCAAGCCGCGTCGTCATCGACGGCCTGTCCGGGGCCGCATCACGAGCCGCCCGCACCGCGCTACGGGCCCGATGCGCCGCCTCATCCCGCTGGCGCCGCGCCTCGGACAACATGTGCTGCGCTTCGGCCATGCCGGACGAGCCCGGATCCGACTCCCCCGGTTTGTCGGGGAGTTGAGCACCACTCATACCCGAGTCGACGGCATCGTTGTAAGCGACGACCTCCACATGATGCTTATCGGAGACGGCCTTGGCCTTCTTGTACTTGTGCAACGCCTCCCGCGCCTGGCCCTGCGCCCAGGAGACCGTGCCCGCGAAATCCTCCAGCGCGGCGGCGGCCTTCTCACACGCGTCCGCCGCCTTATGCCACTTGCCGGGCTGGACCGAGACCTTCTCGCGAAAAGCGTCAGCCGCCTCACCCCGCACATGGTGGGAATCCAGCCCCTTCAGCCCGCGGGCCACGTTCTCGAACGCGGTGCGGAAATTCTTCAAGTGGCGGGCATTCGACCGCAGAGTGTCCACACTGCCGTGGATCAGCTTCCGCGGATCGTCGGTCTCCCCCAGCTGCGCCTCCGCCGCCTGGGCGCCGAAAGCACTCGCTGCGGAATCTCCCTTGTCCCGCACCCAGTTCGCCGCCGACTTCGGCGCCCCGATCTTCTCCAACCCATCGGCCGCGGCATCGGAACCCACGTCGAGACCGCGGCCGACCAGCGCGGCACCCTTCTCGGCATCGTCCTTGAGCCAGTCCGGCGCCACATCGCCCCAGCCGCCCATCAGTTCTCACCCCCGGACGCCGGCTGCCCACCGCTCGCCGGTGGCGGCTCCGGCGCCGGCGGAACTCCCCCGGCCTCGCGGAGCGCGTCATCCGCGGCGCCACCGAGACCGGTGGTGTTCACCTCCTGCGCCGTGCTGCGCCAATCCCGCTTGATCCCCTCCATCTCGTTCAACGCTTCACCCGGAGTCTCCGGACGGTTGGAGGCGAGAATGTCGCGGTAGCTCTTCTTCGCGACCTCATCCTCAGTGGCGTACGGGTCGCCCGCCAGGGAGTTGAACCCCGTCTTCCACGTACGCCCCCAGTACGCGTCCTCCTCGTGCTCCATACCGGCAGCCAAACCCAGCTTCTCCGCAAGCGTGTTGGCCTCGCCGACGAGATCCCGCACACCCCAATCCCACCGGTCGCAGAAATCCTCGAAAAGCTCGCACAAGCCCCCGTCCCCGGCTTCCAGCGGCGACATCGACATCGCAGCAAAGCCGGCGCCCTGCAACGACTCCGTCGCCGAGCCGAAGCCGCCCAACTTCTTCAACTCCCCTATGGCGCCCGAAAGTCCCTTGGTGATCTCGGCCGCCGACTCCTTACTGATCCGCAGATCCGCCCCGCCGGACTCACCCATGCAGTTCCCCTCCCCCGCGCTCCGCGTCCACGTCCACCGCAACCGCCTCCGGCACGATGCCGCTCACCGGAGGAAACAGCATCGAGCCGTCCTCATCCGCCACATCGACCGCGACACCGGCCGGCACCCCCAGCTCCGGGATCACCCCGTCCACGAGCCGAGCACCGAGAACAGCGACGAACTCCCCCTCGCCGCCGGGCACTTCACCCCGCGCCACCGCGAACCGCGCCAACGCATCCTCACCGGTAAAGGCATACAGCCACCGGATGCCGCCGCTGTCGGCCGCCATGAACCCACCGTCGGTCACCGGCAACAACAACGGCGTACGACGAAACTCGCCCACCAACACCGCCGCATCGCCAACTCCCGCCCGTACGGCCGCAATCGCCTCCACAAGCCCCACGGCCCCTCCCCCTCCAAACCCGTCCCCCGGCCCCAGCTCACCGCGCCCCAGTCAAACGAACCCACAACCGCGAAAGCAACCAACACCACTGCCACAACACGGAGTTCGAGCCGCAGGCCGAACCGCACGTCGGGCCCCGACTCCCCGGCCGGTGAATCCGACAACCATCCAGCATCGTCAGCCGCGAGGCGGGCGTCGTTGGCCCGCGCGGTCAGAGATCCTCGGTGATCAGTTCGGCGGCGCGCCAAGCCATCGCCATGACCGGGCCGTTGAGGTTGCCGGAGACCATCGTCGGCAGGGCCGAGCAGTCGGCCACCCGCAGGCGGTCCACGCCGCGTACCCGTAGCCGCGGGTCGAGGACGTCGTCCGGGGCCGGTCCCATCGCACAGGTTCCGACCGCGTGGTAGCCGCAGCCGCCCTTGGTCAGCGCCGCATCGACGATCTCGTCGTCGCCGTCCACATCGGTCCCGGGGACCGTCTCTTCGGCGAGGTGGCGGGCGATGGGCTCGCGGGCGAAGAGGTCCCGCATGCGGCGGAGCGTGGCGGCGAGGGCACGGCGGTCGTGGTCCGTGGCGAGGAAGCCGGGGTCGATGGCGGGCGGGGCGTCCGGATCCGCCGAGGTGACGAGCAGGCGGCCTTCGCTGTCGGGCCGTAGCACGTACCCGATGCCCTGTACGCCCGCGGTGTCCTCGACCTGCGCCTGCCCTCCGGCCTCGAACGGTTTCACCGACCAGGGCGCGAGCTGGATCTGTGCATCGGGGCGGGGTACGTCCGCGCGGGTCTTCAGGAAACCCACGATGTCGAAGGCGGGTCCGGCGAGCGGGCCGGCGCGCGTGAGCAGATACCGCAGCGCGGTGCGGGCCTGCGCGGACGGGGACGCCAGCTGACGGTTGTACCCGAGGTCGGCCGTCAGCCGGAACTGCAGCGGCACGTAGCGGTGTTCGCGCAGACGCGCGCCGACGGCGGGACGGTCGACTCGCGTGGCGATCCCGGCGCGGCGCAGGTCGTCGGCGGGCCCGATCCCGGAACGCTGCAGCAGCACCGGGCTGCCGATACCGCCCGCGGACACCACGACTTGGCGCGTGCAGCGGTAGTCGGCCGTGCCGCTGCCGGTCCGCGCCCGTACGCCGATGGCTCGGTCGCCGTCGAACAGCAGGGATTCCGCGGTGACGCCGGTGACGACGCGGAGGTTGGGTCTGCGGGTCACGGGATGCAGGAACGCGCGGGCGGCGCTGACCCGTCTGCCGCCGTGGATCGTGGCCGGTGCGTAGCCGATGCGCTCTCCGTCGGAGTCGTTGACGTCGGTACGCCGCTCGAGCCCGGCCTCGGCGCCGGCACGCAGAAGGTCCTCGCACAGGCCGTCGCCGGAGGCGGGGACACTCACCGCGAGCGGCCCGCCGGTCCCGCGGGTGTCGGAGGCGCCGAGCGCGTGGTCCTCGATCGCGCGGAAGATCGGCAGCATCTCCGGCCAGCCCCAGCCGGGATTGCCGAGCCGTACGAGTTCGTCGTAGTCGGCCGCCTGGCCACGGTTGTAGACCATGCCGTTGATCGAAGAGGACCCGCCGAGTACGCGGCCTCGCACCCACTGCTCGGCTCGCCGTGTCGATCCGACCGGTGCGGTGGGGAAGTGCCACGCCAGCCTGCGGTGGCCCAGCAGCTTGCCGAAGCCCTTGGGGACGTGCAGGAGCGGATGGCGGTCCGGTGGTCCGGCTTCGAGGAGCAGCACCGACAGTGCCGGATCCGCCGATAAGCGGTTCGCCAGCACACATCCGGCAGATCCCGCACCGACGATGATGACGTCGGCGTCGTCGTCGCTCATGGTCTGCCTCCGGAGGTTCGCCGAGGGAGCGGTGTCTGCGGAGCGGCACGCAGCGTACCGAGGCCGGCACGTGACGGTCGAACGGTTTGCAGCGCCCCGCCGGCAGGTCCTGTACCGGCCTGACCGCCGAGAAGCCGTACTCTCCAAGGTCCCGCCCTCGTCCCGGACTTGCGCAACTCGTTCGCCAAGTCCCGCTCGGCCGCGGAGCGTTGGTGGCACAACGGCTCACAGCAGCAGAGCCGACGTCGGGGGGAACGGCTGACGCGGCCCGGCCGGTCCGGCAGGCGCTGAACGTCGCCTGATCGCACGGAAGTTGAGCGGGACCCAGTTCTGAAGCTGACGCTTGAGCCCGTTCACAGCTGAACGGCGATGTACTTGGTCTCCAGGTATTCCTCGAGGCCCTCGGTGCCGCCCTCTCGCCCCAGCCCCGACGCCTTGATGCCGCCGAAGGGCGCTGCCGGGTTGCTGATCACGCCACGGTTGACTCCCGTGATGCCGCTGTCCAGGTCTTCGGCGACGCGCAGCGCGCGGGAGAGGTCGCGCGTGAACAGGTAGGACGCCAGGCCGTAAGGGGTGTCGTTGGCTGTGGCGACGGCGTCCTGCTCGCTGTCGAAGGCGGAGACGGCCGCCACCGGCCCGAAGATTTCCTCGGCGCGCAGCCGGGCGCTGCGGGGGACGTCACGAAGGACCGTCGGCGGGTAGAAGAACCCCGGCCCGTCGGGTGTTTCGCCCCCGAGGAGCAGCTCGGCCCCCTGGCTGACGGCGTCGTCGACCAACGCGGCCACTTTGTCCCGCTGTTGCCGGTCGATCAGGGGCCCGAGGTCGGTGCCGGCTTCCCAGCCGGGGCCGGTTCGCACCGCTGCCAGGCGCTCGGTGAGCCGGGCGGTGAACTCCTCAACGACCCCTGACTGTACGTAGATGCGGTTCGCCGCGACGCAGGACTCCCCGCCGTTGCGCATCTTGGCCACCATGGCGCCTGCCACGGCCTGGTCCAGGTCCGCGTCGTCGAAGACCAGCAGGGGGGCGTTGCCGCCCAACTCCAGCGAGCTGCGCAGTACGCCGTGTGCAGCCTGGCCGAGCAGCTGCTTGCCGACTGCGGTGGAGCCGGTGAAGGAGATCTTGCGCAGCCGCTCGTCGGCTGTCAGGGACTGCACCACTCCGGCGGGGTCGGTCGTGGTGACCACGTTGAGCACTCCGTCGGGGAGCCCGGTTTCGCGCAGGATCTCGGCCAACAGAAGTGTCGTCAGCGGGGTTTGCTCGGCCGGCTTGATGACTGCGGTGCAGCCGGCTGCCAGTGCGGCGCCGATCTTGCGGGTGCCCATGGCCAGCGGGAAGTTCCACGGGGTGATCAACAGGCTGGGCCCGACGGGGCGTTTCGTGGTGACGATGCGGTACTGGCCGCCCGGTTCGGCGCCGTACCCGCCGCTGAGGTGTATACGGGTTGCGGCCTCCGCGAACCACCGCAGGAACCCGGCACCGTAGTCGACCTCCGCACGCGACTCGGCCAGCGGTTTGCCCATCTCCGCCGTGATCAGCCGGGCGACCTCTTCGCGGCGTGCCAGCAACGCGTCGTAGCAGGCCCGCAGTATGTCCGAGCGTTGCCGGGCGGGGCGGGCCGCCCACGGGCCGGCCGCGTCAACTGCCGCATCCAGCGCGGCGGTTGCGTCGGCCGCGTCGGCGTCCGCCACCCGGCACAGCACGGTCTCGTCGGCGGGGTTGACCACGTCGAAGGTTCGGCCGGTGCTTGCCGGCCGCCACTTGCCGCCGATGGACAGCTCGACCGGTACTCGGGCCGTAAGGCGCGCTGGGTCGATGTCGTTCATGTCCTCTCCTCACGTCCGCAAGTGCCGCATATCCGATGGCACTTGGGGGTCGACGGCATCGCTGTATGCACTGTATACAGTGCCCATGCCTACTGACCACACCCTGCGTGGTTCGAAGAAGAGCCCCAACGACATCGCCGACGAGCTGCGTTCCGCCATCGTCCAGGGCGTGTATCCCCCGGGGCACCGGCTGGTGCACGAGGAGCTGGCCGACCGGTTCGGGGTCAGCCGCATCCCGCTGCGCGAGGCGATCCGCACCCTGGTGGGAGAAGGGCTGATGTACAGCCGGCCCGGGAGCGGCACCTTCGTCACCAAGCTGGATCTGCCGGAAATCGACGAGATATACGACCTGCGCAGACTGGTGGAACCGAGCTTCGCCGAACATGTGGTGCACCGCTCGTCCCGTGCCGACGTGGCCCGACTTCGGTCCATGACCGCCGAGTTGGACGACGTCGAGCACCTGGGAAGCGACAACTGGTCGCGGATCAACTTCGCCTTCCACCTCGACATGTACCGGCTGGCGGGACTGCCGATGCGCTACGAGGTGATTTCCCGGCTCTACCACCAACTGGAGCCGTACTCGCGCTACTACGTGCACACCACGCACGCCATGGACCGGGTGCAGGACGAGCACAAGGCCATGGTCGCCGCACTCGCGGACGGGGACGCCGAGGAGCTGGGCCGGCAGATCCACGCGCACATCGACGGTGGGCAGCGGGGCCTGCGCGCGGCCTGGTACGAGCGCGCCGAACTCTTCGACACCGCCCTGGAGCAGCAGCAGTGAGCAACGCCTTCGCCCGGCCCGCAGACCGGCTGGCCGACGTCAAGCCCTCGATGATCCGCTCCATATTCGACCGGGCCGCCGAACTCGAAGCGCAGGGCGGACGGGTCATCCACTTCGAGATCGGCCGTCCCGACTTCGACAGTCCGCGGGTCGCCAAGCAGGCCACCGCCGAAGCCCTGGAAGCAGGCAAGGTCCACTACGCGCCGAACGCGGGCACCGCCACCATGCGCCAGGCGGTCAGCGAGTACCTGGCCGACCGGCGCGGCACCCCCTACCGGCCGGACGGCGAGGTCATCGTCACCACCGGCGCGAACGAGGCCGTGTTCCTGGCCGTCATGGCCTTCTGCGGACCGGGGGACGAAGTGATCGTCAACGTGCCCGCGTGGTCGCACTACCAGTCGTGCATCCGGCTGGCCGGCGCGACCCCGGTGGAGGTCGCCCTGGACGCCTCCCGGGGATACCGGCTCGACGTACCGGCGCTGGCCGCCGCGGTCACCGACCGGACGCGGATGGTCGTACTGTGCTCGCCCAACAACCCCACGGGCACCGTCGCGAGCAAGGACGACCTCGGCGCGATCGCCGAGCTGTTGCGCCCGACGGACGCGCTGCTGCTGTCCGACGAGATCTACGCCGACCTCACGTACGGCACCGAGCACGTCTCCCCCGCCACACTCTCCGAGCTGTACCCCCGCACACTCTGCGTGGGCGGCGTCACCAAGGCCTTCGCCATGGACGGCTGGCGGCTGGGCTGGCTGGCCGCACCCGCCGAACTGGCCGCCCACGCACTGAAGGTGCGGCAGTACACCACCGTGTGCTCCACCACCTTCACTCAGGACGGCGGCGCCGCAGCGCTCCAGTACGCGCGCGGAGAAGCGGAAGAGATGCGCCGGGTGTTCCAGGAGCGCCGCGACGCCGCGCTGCGGCTGCTGCGCGGTAGCGACCGGGTCCGCGTCGCGCCTGCGGACGGTGCCTTCTACCTGTACCTCGACTGGGATCCGGACGTCGCCGAGCCGGCCGAACAGCTGGCGCTGCGGCTGCTGGAGGAACAGCACGTGGCCACGGTGCCGGGCGTCGCCTTCGACCCGCGCGGCGGCTCCCACGCTCTGCGGATCTCCTACGCCTGTCCCGTCGACGACCTCACCGAAGGACTGCGGCGCCTCCTCGCCGCGCTGTGACGTACGGCTGCCCCACCCGTCCGACACCGTCCAACTCCCGTACGCAGGAAGCCGGTTCATGACCACAACCACGCAACGACGCCACGACCACGTGATCGAAGCGGTGCTCGGCATGGCGCCCGACGCCGTCACCTACGTTCCGAGCAACAGCATCGCCCCCCTCATCACCGGGCTGACGGAGAAGTCTCCGAGCAGCACCCGCGTCTTCCCGGTCTCCCGCGAAGAGGAAGCCGTCGGCATCGTCGGGGCGTTGCCGCTGGCCGGCAGGTTCGGCGTCATCGTCATGCAGGACAACGGGTTCGGCAACGCGCTGACCGCACTGACCACGTTCGCCGCCTCCTACCACCTGCCGCTGTTGGTGCTGGCCAACACCCGGGGCGGACTCGGCGAGTACAACTCGATGATCCACTCCATTTCCGCCCCCGTACCGCAGCTGTTGCAGGCGGCCAACATCCCGGCGTTCACGCTGGATCGCCGCAACCCTCCGCAGGACTGGCGGGCGACCGTCGCCGAGGCCGGCAAGCACGCCCGCATGACCTATCGGCCCGTGGTGGTGCTGATGGAGTTCTTCGACTTCCACGACGAGGAGAGCCGCGCATGAAACGCATAGAAGCCCTCAAGACCGTCACCGAACACACCCACGACCTTCCGGTGACCGCGACCTGCGCTGCCACCAGCAGGGAACTGGCCGCGGTGGACGACCGCGACAACCACCTGTACCTGCTGGACTCGATGGGCCTGACCGTGTCCGTCGGCACCGGGATCGCTCTGGGCGTGGCCGGCAGCGGCGTGCGGCGCAGCGTCGTACTCGACGGCGACGGGTCTCTGCTGATGAACCTCGGCGCCGCAGCCACCGCGGGCTACCTCCAGCAGGAGAACCTGGTGATCGTGCTGCTGGACAACGGCGTCTACGCCTCGACCGCCGCCATCCCCACCCAGGCGGCCACGCTGGACCTGGCGGCCGTGGCCGAATCCGTCGGGCTGCGCGTGCAACGTGCCTCGGACACCGACGAGTTGAGCACCGTGTTGGCCCGCGCACTGACCGACCCGGGGCCGTGGTTCCTGCACGTGACGATCGAGCCCGGCAACGAGCCGAACACGCCGCTGCTGCTGGTCGACCCGGCAGTGCACGCCGACCGCTTCCGCCGCTGGCTGACCGGACGGACCGCGGCATGACCGGCATCGCCCTCGACACCGACGTCGGCGAAGGCTTCGGGGTGTGGCGGATCGCCGACGACGAAGCGCTGCTCGACCTGGTGACGGCCGCCAACGTGGCGTGCGGTTTCCACGCCGGCGACCCGGACATCCTGCGCCACACCTGCCGGTACGCCGTGCAGCGCGGCATCGCCGTCGGCGCCCAGGTCTCCTACCGTGACCTTGCCGGGTTCGGCCGGCGCTTTCTCGACGTGCCCAGGTCCTCGCTCGTCAACGATCTGCTCTACCAGATGGGCGCGCTGCGGGCGTTCGCGGAAGCAGCCGGCGGACGCATCGACTACGTCAAGGCACACGGCGCCCTCTACAACGTGGCGGCCCGCCACCGCGAGCACGCGTCAGCCATCGTGGAGGCCGTAGCGACGTTCGACTCCTCGCTGCCCGTACTGTGCCAACCCGGCACCGAGACCTGGCGGCAGGCCGAAGCCGCCGGACTGCGGCCGCTGGCCGAGGGGTTCATCGATCGCGGCTACACCGCGGAAGGGCTGCTGGTGCCCCGCGGCCGGCCCGGAGCGACCGTCAGCGACCCGCAGCAGGCGGCGCAGCGGGCGGTGCGCATGGCCACCGAGGGACGGGTGACGGCCGTGACCGGCGAGGAGGTCGAACTCGCTCCATCCGCGCTGTGTGTGCACAGCGACACCCCCGGCGCGGTGTCGCTGACCCGCGCCGTCGTCGACGAACTGCGGTCCCACGACATCGAGTTGATCCCGATCAGGTGAGGTGCGATGGCTGTCCAAGCGTCCGGAGCCGCCCGCCTGTCCCGAGCAGGCGACCTCGGCTGGCTTGTGGACCTCCCCACGGGCTCACCCGCCGCGGTGGCCGCCGCCGTCCGCGCACGGGACTGGTCCGAGCTGGTGGGCGAGGTCGTGCCCGCCGCCACGACCGTCCTCGTCACGGCCCAACGTGCCGGCGACGCCGAAGAGTTGGGCCGGGCACTGGCACATCTGCTCTCCGAACCGGCCGAGTCGGACGCGGTCACCCACGATCCCCGCACGGTGGAGGTGCCCGTACGCTACGACGGCCCGGACCTCGCCGACGTGGCCGGCCGGCTCGGCATGAGCACGAAGGAGGTGGCACGGCGGCACACCGCTGCTGAACACCGCGTCGGCTTCTTCGGGTTCGCACCGGGATTCGCCTACATCGACGGCAGCCCCGACGCGCTCGCCCTGCCCCGGCGCAGCGACCCGCGCACGCGTATCGAAGCCGGGTACGTGGCCATCGCCGGCAACCAGAGCGTGATCTACCCCGGTGGCACGCCCGGCGGTTGGCACCTGATCGGCCACACCGACCTGCAACTGTGGAACCCGCAGCACGAGCCGCCGAACCTGCTGTCGGTCGGCGACCAGGTCGTGTTCCGCGAGGTGACGCCGTGCTGACCGCGCGACAGCCCGCCCCGGACGCCGCCCCGCACGGCACGCCGTACGCCACGTCGGACACCGCCCGGCTGACGGTGCTGGAACCGGGACCGCTGACCACGGTGCAGGACCTCGGCCGGCGCGGCTACGCCCACCTCGGCGTCAGCCCGTCCGGCGCCGCCGACCGCGGCAGCCTCGGCCTGGCCAACCGGCTCGTCGGCAACCCCGCCCCGACTCCGGCCCTGGAGTGCACACTCGGCGGCCTGAGCATCAAGCTGGACGCCGACCGCACCGCGGCGCTGACCGGGGCGCCGGCCCCCGCGCTGATCAACGGCCGTCCGGTCGCCGATCCCAGACGATTCCGGCTGTTCGAGGGGAACGTACTGACCGTCGGCCGTCCGACCGTGGGACTGCGCACCTATCTCGCCCTGTCCGGCGGCCTGTTGGTACCACCCGTGCTGGGCGGCCGCGGGTACGACGTGCTCGCCGGACACGGCCCGCGCCCCCTGCAGGCCGCCGACACGCTCACCGTCGGTGCCGATCGGCCGCCGCCTCCGGTGCCGGTCGAGTTGGCGGTCGGCCCATGTCCCGCCGGGACGGCAACCGTCCGGTTCCGCTGGGGCCCACGGCACACCCTGTTCAGCGCCGAGGACCGCAACCACTTCATTCGGACCGGGTGGCGGGTCTCCACCGAGTGCAACCGGGTCGGCGCGCGCCTGCGCGGCGGTCGCCTGAACATCGGCGATGCGGCGCTGGCCAGCGAAGGCATGGTACGGGGAGCGATCCAGGTGCCGCCCTCCGGGGAGCCGATCGTCTTCCTCTCCGACCACCCGACCACCGGCGGCTACCCCGTGGTCGGCGTGGTCACCGAAACCGATCTCGACCTGGTGGCGCAGGCCACCCCCGGCACCGAGATCCGCTTCCGTCCGCTGCCGGGCTCCTGAGCCGCCCGCAGCTCCCCACCAGCCGCAATCCACCGCGACGTTGGAGCGCACGAGCATGCCCACACCCCTCGCCGGGCGGCCCCGGCCCGCCGCCACTCATCACCACCCGCCCACCACCGACCGGTCGGTACGCAAGGCCGCGCTCGCCGCCCTCGCCGGCACCAGCATCGAGTACTACGAGTTCGGCGTGTACGGCTATCTCGCCGTGACCATCGGCCCCCTCTTCTTCCCCAGCGCAAGCTCGACCGCGAGCCTGCTGTCCACCCTGGCCGTGTTCGGCAGCTCGTTTCTGATGCGCCCGCTGGGCGGCATCCTGCTGGGACGGCTCGGCGACCGCATCGGCCGCAAGGCGGTCCTGCTGCTCACCGTGATCGGCATGGGCACCGCGACCGCCGCCACCGGCCTGCTGCCCACCCACCGTTCCATCGGCCTGTACGCGGCCGTCGCACTGCTCGTCTGCCGCCTGTTGCAGGGCTTCTTCGCCGGGGGCGAGGTCACCGGCGCCGCCTCCTACGTCGCCGAGTCGTCCCCGACCGGCAGGCGCGGCTACTACGGCGCCTTCACACCCATGGGCGTGGCGCTGGGCGGCGCCCTGGCCGCCACCGCCGCCGGAGTGGTCTCCACGACGCTGACCACGGAGCAGATGACCGAGTGGGGCTGGCGCATCCCGTTCCTGGTGTCACTGCCGCTTGTGGTGCTCTCGCTCGTGCTGCGCAGCAAGCTGCACGACACCGAAGCGTTCGAACGGGCAAAGGAGAACCACCGGTTGGCGAAGGCCCCGCTGCGCGAGGTGCTCACCGGTCACCTCGCCGCCGTGGGCAAGGTGGTGGGGCTCTCCCTCGGACAGAACGCCGGCTACTGGGTGGGCCTGGTGTTCATGAACATCTACCTCACCAAGAACCTCGGCTACGACCAGACCGCGGTGTACTGGATCATCATGACCGTCAACCTGGTCATGGGACTGCTGATGCCGCTGTGGGGAGGACTGTCCGACCGCAAGGGCCGCAAGTACGTCCTCACTTGGGGATTCGTCGGCTACATAGTGCTGGTGCTGCCCATGATGATCCTGATGGACCAGGACAACGTCCTGCTGGCGTTCCTGGCGACGGCCGTGGCGGCACTGCCCTTCCCCGTCGTGCAGTCGGTTGGCTACCCCAGCTATGCCGAACAGTTCCCCACCCGCGTCCGCTACACCGGACTGTCGCTGAGCTTCAACATCGGAACGATCCTCGGCGGCGGCCTCACCCCGTACGCGGCGACCTGGCTCATCTCCGCCACCGGCAGCCTGCTGGCACCCGGCTGGCTGCTCGTCGCGGCCTGCGGAATCGCCCTGCTGTCGCTCCTCGCGGTACGGGAGACCTCGCACACGGAGTTGGCCTCATGACCTCGCCCACCAGCCCCCGCCGGCTACGTGAACTGATCGCCGCAGGACGCTGGAACGGCCCGACAGCAGGCGTCCTCGAAGGGCATCAGCAGGCGAACCTGGCCATCGTGCCGCAGGCACTGGCCTTCGACTTCCTGCTCTTCTGCAACCGAAATCCCAAGCCATGCCCGGTACTTGCGGTGACCGAGCCGGGCGACCCGGTGGTACGCCTGGGCAGCACCACGGCCGACCTCCGCCACACCCTTCCGCGGTACCGCGTGTGGCAGCGCGGCACGCTGGTGGCCGAGCCCACCGACATCGCCGACTACTGGCGTTCCGACGCGGTCGGGTTCCTGCTCGGATGCAGCCACACCTGGGAAGGCGCGCTGCGCGACGCAGGAGTACCGGTGCCGCGAGCGGCCGAGTCCGCGGCACCGCCGGTGTACGTCACCAACCGCCCCACCCGTCCCGCCGGACGCCTCTCGGGCCCGCTCGTGGTGAGCATGCGTGCCCTCCCCGGCCATCTCGTGGCCAGGGCGGTGGAAGTGACGGCGCGCTACCCCACCGGGCACGGGGCGCCGATTCACATCGGCGACCCGGGCGAACTGGGAATCGCCGACGTGCACCAGCCCGACTTCGGGCCGCCTCCGAAGCTGGAACCGGGTACGGTGCCGGTCTTCTGGGCCTGCGGCGTCACGCCGCAACTGGTGCTCCCGGCGGCGGAGGCCGAGTACGTCATCACCCACTTCGCCGGCCACATGTTCGTCTTCGACCACCACGTCGACGCCGACCCCACCGCCACCTGCGAACCCGCCAACTGACCGAGTGAGGCGCGTACTTGACGTCGTGACGCGATGAGACAGCGGTGGGCACGAAGACTGCGGCTACCCTACGCCGGACCACCACCCCGACTCCTGCACGCCCGGGCCGGTCGACACCGACCTTGCCCGGAAGACCGAACCAAAGCACGACCGTCTTGCCGCCTGCCTGAACCAGGTCCGTCATGGCTCCGCGTACGCCGACCCCGTACGCGGAGTCACAGTCGGCGGTGTCGACGTGTGCGCGACCTCCTCTTTCCGCACGGTCCCGGTCTCCTCGACGGACTCGAACTCGCCGCTGCACTCGGTCACTTGGCGGCTCGCCCTCCAGTGCCCGGGCGGGAGCGCCGAGGTGACGCGGTGCTGACGGCTTACGCCGCGCAGCCGGCCCGCACGGGCGGCTGTTCCGCGTGCCCTACGCCCCCGCCACCGGCGGCAGTTGGGCCACGGCCGAGGCGTACTCGGCCGCGATACGCGCGACGATCTCGGCCGCCGGCAGTACGGAGTCGACGAGCCCGGCCGACTGGCCCGCTTCGACCTTGCCGCCCGCCACGTCCCCGTCGAGCGCGGCGTCCTTGAGGGTGGCGGAGGCGAACAGGCTGCGGCGCTCCTCTTCGGTGGCCGCGTGGCCGGCGCGCTCCAGCTCCGCCATCCGGTCCGTGAAGGGGTTGCGCAGCGCGCGGATGGTGCCGAAGCCGTGGCCGACGGTGCGGGTGTCCTCGACGGTCGCGGCGAGGACCGCTTCCTTGTAGGCGGCGTGCACCCCGGCTTCCGTGCTGGCGAGGAAGCGGGTGCCGAACTGGGCGGCGCCTGCGCCGAGTGCGAGCGCCGCGGCCAGGCCGTGGCCGTCGGCGAGGCCGCCGGAGGCGACGATCGGCAGCTCCGGTACGGCGCGTGCGATCGAGCGGACGTTGACCAGGGTGGAGACCGCCGAGGCCGGCGGGTGGCCGCCCGCCTCGCCGCCGACGACGACCAGCCCGTCGACTCCGGCGGCGGCCGCCTTCGCGGCGTGCTCCTCGCCGGCCACGACGTGCAGGCAGATCGTGCCGGCGTCCCGGAAGCGTTCCAGGTAGCGGCGCGGGCCGCCCTGCGAGGCGATCAGCACCGGTATCCGCCGGGCCGCGAGCAGTTCGATGATCTCCTCCGCGCCCTTGCGGTAGAGGGGGAGGTTGACGGCGAAGGGGGCATCGGTGCCGGCCCGTAGCTCGTCGACGGCGCGGCCGAGGTCGTGTGCTCGCATCGGGCCGGCCGCGATGACGCCGAGGCCGCCGGCGCGGCTGACGGCGAGCGGCAGCGCGGACCCGGACGAGGCCCAGGACATGCCGGCCTGGACGATGGGCAGGTCGATCGACAGCAGCCGGGTGGCGGCGGTTTCGATTCTCACGGCCGCCACGTCACTCCCCTCCGCTCCGGCTCCCGGCGGAGTGCGGCCCCGACTCCGGTTCCAGCAACCGCTCGGCGTACCGGGCGAGTTCCTTGCGCTGCACCTTGGAGCTGGCGGTCATCCCGAGGGACTCGAAGTCCTCGACGAAGACCAGGTGGCGCGGTGCCTTGAACCCGGCCATCCGCGCACGGGCCCAGTCGAGCAGTTCCTCCGGTTCGGCCGTCCGTCCCTCCTTGAGGATCACGAAGGCGAACGGGACGGCCAGCAGTCGGGGGTCCGGTACGCCGACGACCGCCGCCTGCCGTATCGCGGGGTGGCGGTGCAGCACGTTCTCGACTTCGGCCGGGGAGACGTTCTCGCCGCCGACCCTGATCAACTCCTTGGCGCGGCCGGCGAATTCGAGACGGCCGTCCGGGCCGATCCGGCCGAGGTCGCCGGTGGTCAGCCAGCCGTCGGCGTCCAGTGCCGCGGCGGTGTCGGCCGGCCGGTCGAAGTAGCCGCGCATCACGTTCCAGCCGCGCACGAGGATCTCGCCGGTGCCGTCCGCGGCGGAGTCGCGGACGCGTACCTCGACGCCGGGTTGGGGGAGCATGCGGGCGCCGAGCCGCACGTCCTCCGGTTCCCACCAGGCGGACTGGGCGACGTTCGGCGAGGCTTCGGAGAGTCCGTACCCGGTGACGCACTCGCTAGCCCCCAACTCCGCGCACACGCGCTCGACGACGGTCGGCGAGGCGGCCAGCCACGCGCCGCGCAGCGTCAACCGCCGCCGGGGGCGCTCGGGATGGTCGAGCAGCATCAGCGCGATGGTGTCGTTGCCGGAGAAGTGGGTGCAGCGCTCCCGCTCCATCAGGCGCAGCGCCTCGCCGGCCTCGAACCGCTCCATCGTCACCAGGGTCGTCGCGTGCTGGAGGGCGGAGAGGATCGACAGCGTCGTCCCGGCGACGTGGAAGAAGGGGCGGGCGCTGTAGAACCTGTCCCCGGGCCGCAGTCCCATGCGGGCGCCGGAGAAGAAGGCGTTGGCGCACATGCTGCGGTGGGTCAGCTGAACTCCCTTGGGATAGGAGGTGGTTCCGGAGGTGTACTGGATGAGCAGCACGTCGTCCGGGGAGCAGGCGGGCGCGGCGGTACTGCCTTGCGTACGTACGCGAGCACCGTCCGCGGGTCCGGTGGGCTCGTCCGGCGAGGCGGCGCGGCCGTCCGCGAGAAGGCGGCCGTCCGCGAGGAAGGCGTCCCAGCCGCGGGCCGCGTCCGGCACCTCGTCACCGACCACCACGATCGACTCCAGGTCCGGCAACCGGTCGTCCGGCAGGCCGGTGTCCACACCGGGGCAGATCTCGCGCAGCATCGCCGTGAAGTCGCTGCTGAGCACACGGTCGGCGACGAACAGCAGCCGTACCCGCGACTGGTGCAGTGCGTACGCCAACTCCCCTGCCTTGAAGCGGGTGTTGACCGGCACCGTCACCGCTCCGAGCGAGCCGATCGCGAGGAAGAGCGTGACCCACCGGGGGCCGTTGCCCAGGCAGACGCCCACGTGGTCGCCGTGCCGGACGCCGGCCGCGGCCAGCGCGGCGCGTACCGACGCGACGTCCCGGGCCAGTTCGGCGAAGGTACGGCGTCCGCCGGGGCCGACGACGGCCTCGACGTCGGGGGCGAGCGTCGCGGCCCGGTGCAGGGCGGCGTCGGTGGTCAGAGGGCAGACGCCGGCCGGTTCGGCGGTGCCGGGCGCGTGGTCGCCGCTGCCGGAGCGGGAGTCGGTGCCGGCGCTGCCGGCGTCGCTGGTGTCGCGCATGTCACTGCTCCGTCCCGTTCGGTCCGCCCGCTCCGCCCGTGCCGCCCGTGTCGCCCGCCTTGCCCGCATCGCCTGTTCCGTCCCGGTGGTCCGTACGGCCGGAGGTGAAGGCGGCGACGCCGCGGCGCCAACCGCCGTCGGCCAGCAGGCGTTCGACGGCCGCCGCCTCGATGCGTACGCCGCGGTCGAGGTCGACCTCCTCGCCCAGGTCGATGGCCTGCTTGGTGAGCGCCAACGCGAGTGGCGGCGCCTGAGCGACGTGCTCCGCGAGTCCGGCGGCGGCGGTCTCCAGCTCGTCGGCGGGCACGACCCGGGCCACCAGGCCGATCTCCCGTGCCTCGGCGACGCCCAACTCCCGCCCGGTGAACAGCAGTTCCTTGGCGCGCCGTTTGCCGGCCACCCGCTGGAGCCGCTGGGTGGCGCCCACGGTCCCCCAGCGCGGCTCCGGGAAGCGGAACGTGGTGGTGTCGGCGGCCAGGACGAAGTCGCAGGCCATCGCGATCTCGCCGCCCGACCCGACGACGGGCCCGTGCACGCAGGCCACCACCGGTTTCGCGCACCGCTCGACGGCCTCGTACGCCGCATAGGCCGCCAGCCGGCGCCGCCGTACCCAGCTCTCGTCCCTCCCCGTCCGCTCCTTGAGGTCGGCGCCCGCGCAGAAGGCGGGCCCGGAGGCGGCGAGCAGCACCACCCGTACCTCGGGGTCGGCGTCCAACTCCTCGAAGGCGTCCCGTAGTTGGTGGCACATGGGCAGGTCGAGGGCGTTGCGGGCGGCCGGGCGGTCCAGTACGACGCGCACCACACCGCCGTCGCCGCGGTGCACCCGGACCCGCGGCTCGTCCGGCGCGGTCACCCGTGGTTCCTCCGGCATGGTCAGACGACCCCCGTCCTGCGCAGTTCGTCGATCTCGGCGTCGTCGAGGCCGAGTTCGTCGCGGAGGACGCCGTCGGTGTCCGCACCGAGCAGCGGCGGCGGGGCGAGTCGCGGTGCCTGCCCGCCGGTCTCGCGCAGCGGCGTCCGCAGCGCGGGGAAGGAGCCCTCGGCGGGGTGGTCGAAGCCGCCGATCATGTCGCGGGCGCGCAGCTGCGGGTCCTGCAGGGTCTCGCGGACCGTGTTCACCTCTCCCGCCGGGATGTCCGCGGCCCGCAGCGCCTGGGCGAGGTCGGCGCGGGTGCGTGCGGACATCGCCGAGCGGAGCGCGGCCGTCACCTCCGAACGGCGGGCGAGCCGGCCGGCGTTGCTGCGCAGCTCGTCGTCCCGTGCCAGCTCCTCCAGACCCAGGACGTCGCACAGCGGCAGCCAGTGCTGGTCGCTTGCGCTGATGTGCAGCCAGCCGCCGTCGGAGCAGCGGAAGGCGGCGGACGGCACCCGGCCGGGGTGCTCGGTGCCGGTACGTCCGGGGTCCTCGTCGAGGGCGAAGAGTCGGGCGGCGGCCAGCGGCAGCAGCGCCGCCTGTACGTCCATCATGGCCAGGTCGAGGTGGCGCCCGCGTCCGTCGTGGGCGCGGCCCGCGAGCCCGCTCAGCGCCGCGATGACGATCCACAGCCCGGAGGTCAGGTCGGAGACCGGGATGCCGGCCTTGGCGGGCGGCCCGTCGGGCTGTCCGGTCAGCGACATGATCCCGGACAGGGCCTGGAAGACGGTGTCGTAGCCCTTCCGGTCGCGGTAGGGGCCGGTCTGGCCGAAGCCGGTGCAGGAGACGTAGACGAGGCCGGGGTGTTCGGCGGTCAACTGCTCGTAGCCGAGGCCGAGTCCGTCCATGGTTCCGGGGAGGAAGTTCTCCACGACGACGTCCGAACGGGCCGCCAGGCTCCGGGCGATGGTCCGGCCGCGCTCCGACTTCAGGTCGAGGGTGATCGACCGCTTGGCACGGTTGAAGGCGAAGAAGTAGGCGCTCTCGCCGTGCGGCAGCCGGGGTTCGAAGGTGCGCGACTCGTCGCCGACTTCGGGTCGTTCCACCTTGATCACGTCGGCGCCCAGCTCGGCGAGGACCTGAGTGGCCATCGGGCCGGCGAGCACCCGGGAGAAGTCCAGTACGGAGGTTCCCGAAAGCGGCCCCCGCGGCTGCCGGTTCGCGTCCGTCATGCCCTGAACCCCCGCATGATCGTGTTGACGTCCCGGCCCGCGCGCATCGCCGCCTCGAACGGCAGGTCGGCGACCCGGTGGAACAGTTCCTTGCTCGCGGCCATGGCTTCGGGGTGCACCCGGGCCCAGCCGGCCGCGATCTCCAGACCGGCCTCCAGGGCGGCCTCGGGTGTGGTGACGCGGTTGACGATTCCGGCCGAGGCGGCTTCCGAGGCGTCGAGCAGCCGTCCGGTGCTGATCATCTCGAAGGCGAGCTTCCGGCCGAGCTGCCGCTGGAGGCCGGTCATCACCACGGCCGGCACGATGGAGTGCTTCAACTCCGGGTAGCCGAACCGCAGATCGTCCGCGGCCACCGTCATGTCGCAACCGATCGCCAGCCCGGCGCCGCCGCCCACGGCCGCGCCCTGCACGACGGAGACGATGGGCTTGCGCAGCTGCTGCGGCAACATCTGGGTGCGGGCGGTCAGTTCGGCGCGCTCGGCGACGGCCCTCCGATTGTCCGGTGTCAGCTCCCCGAACTCCGTCAGGTCCGCTCCGGCGCAGAAGGCCCGTCCGGCGCCGGCCAGCACCACGGCGCGCACCCCCTCCTCCCGGTCGGCGCGCAGCAGTTCGTCGTGCAGGGCCCGGGTGAGCGCGGTGT
>Ga0164243_10002534_pt1 | contig 30079 bp, 34 predicted proteins | sample OricompcompostOP_FD_108781 | JGI IMG/M metagenome (GOLD analysis project Ga0164243, IMG submission 108781) | Organic Plus compost microbial communities from Emeryville, California, USA - Original compost - Organic plus compost (OP) | ecosystem: Engineered > Solid waste > Mixed feedstock >... | reverse complement strand
TCGATGATGTCCTGGCTGGTCGCGCCACAATGGACATAGCGGGCGGCCTCGAGGTCGGTCTTGGCGACCTGCGCGGTCAGCGCCTTGACTAGCGGAATGGCGAGATTACCGGCGCTGATGGCGGCAAGACCAAGGGCGTGCTGGTCGTAAAGCCTGGCTTGGCAGGCATCGGCGATCGGCTTGACGGCGCTTTGCGGGATCACGCCGACCGACGCCTCAGCAGCGGCCAAGGCTGCTTCGCAGCGCAACATGCGCTGCAACCGGGCGCCGTCGGACACGATCTCGCGCATGGCGGAGCTCGAAAATAACGGCGCCATCAACGAGGAAGGCAGGATCGGGCTGGACATGAAGAGGGGCCCCCAAGACTCGTGCGCGCACCCTAGAGCATGATCCCGGAAAGTGCGAAGCCCGCATGGCACCTATCAGCGGCACGCTGTCCACTTACCGGGCCCCCTTGCATAGGAACCCGAAAACGGGCGATACCGCGCCATGTTTGACCTGACCCTCTCATTCGATAACGGGCCCGAGCCGGAGGTGACGCCGGTGGTGCTCGACATTCTGGCGCGGCGCGGGATCAAGACGACCTTTTTCGTCATCGGTCAGAAGGTCAGCCAGCCGGAATGCCGCAAGCTGTCCGAGCGCGCGCACGCCGAGGGCCACTGGATCGGCAATCATTCCTGGACCCATTCCGTCCCGCTCGGGCAACGGCCCGGTGAGGCCAATCTCGCCGAATTCGAGATCGGCCAGACCCAGGCGGCGTTGCAGGGCCTGATCCATCCGCATCGCTATTTTCGTCCGTTCGGCGGCGGCGGCAATCTCGACCAGCGGCTGATGTCGCCGCCTGTCGTCGAATATCTCAAGCGCGGCGGCTATACCTGCGTGTTGTGGAATTCGATCCCGCGCGACTGGGACGATCCCGATGGCTGGGTCGACCGCGCGATGGAGCAATGCGCCGCACAACCCTGGACGCTGATGGTGCTGCATGACTTGCCCACAGGGGCGATGGCGCATCTGGAGCGATTTCTTGATAAGGTGGGCGAAGCGGGCGGACGCATCCGCCAGGATTTCCCGCCCGACTGCACGCCGATCGTGGACGGACAGATTGTGCGCCCGATCGATCACTATGTGGCTGCGGCCTAATTAAAGATCAGAGCCGTAGCCCGAACAACGAGACTGATGGAGTAAACGCCGATGGCGATGACGATGACCGGTGAAGTCCCGCTGGCTGCAAAGCGCGAGGACGTGTGGGCCAAGCTGAACGATCCGGCGGTGTTGAAAGCCTGCATTCCCGGTTGCGAGGAATTGAACATGCTCTCGGACAATGAGTTCGAGGCTGTGGCCGTCAACAAGGTCGGCCCGGTCAAGGCCAAGTTCAAAGGCAAGGTGCAGCTGACCGACCTTGATCCGCCGAACGGCTACAAGATTTCCGGCCAGGGTGACGGCGGCATTGCCGGCTTTGCCAAGGGCGGCGCCACCGTGCGCCTCTCCGATGGTCCGGATGGCGGCACGATCCTGAGCTATGACGTCGAGGCGCAGATCGGCGGCAAGCTCGCCCAGCTCGGCCAGCGCCTGATCAACGGCGCCGCCAAGAAGATGGCCGACGATTTCTTCGCCCGCTTCGCTGAGGCCGTGAAGGCCGGTTGATCGCCCGACCCAAGCGGCTCAGCGCCGCTGCGCATTCGGCAATAAGAACGGCGCCCCGCCTGGTTGAGGGCGCCGTTTCATTTGGCGTGGCACAACCCAGCCTGCCGCGCCAATAGGCCGGCTCGTGTCGCAGGTCTTACTCGAGCTGTCTCGATTCCGAATTCGAATTTCAGCATTGTTCAGCCGCGTCATTGTTCAACAGCGCTACTGGTCATCAGCGCCGTAAGCATGGAGCGGAAGCCATCTTCTGGCACAAGATAGTCGCCGCTGGGCGTAAAGCCCACCAACTGGTAGGCGATCCGGTGATTTCGAAGATTAGCGATTTGTGATTGGCCCGTGTTTAGCGCACCGACGATGCCGAGTTTGAGACCGGGACCGGAAAACAGAGCCGTGTGCAACGCTGAGCCGTAAAGTCCAACGATGGCTTCAGCGTGTTGGAAGAGGTTAACCTGCTCGGGCCATGGGAGTTCTTCGGGAACCACGACGCGAGCGCCGAACTCGTTTTCGGCAATCTTCATGAGTGTCGCTTCGTTTGTGGCCCGGCGGGAGACTCCGGTTACACTCGTTCTCGCAAGATAAATGAGACCCGATCTTTGGTGACAGGGAACTTCAGTGCCTGCGAACTTTGAGTCGATCAGCAGCTGGACTGCTGGGTGAAAATAGCCGAGAAACGAGGGGATGATGCCGCGGCTAAGGAGAACCCTCTCCTTATTCGCGTCGAAGAATCTGATTCTGGATGTATCAATATCAAGTTGGCGTATTGCGACGTCGATCGCCCATGGCGGTGTATCGCTGCGTAAGAGTACGGTGAAATCAGATCGATCTGCCATAGCCCGGATGGCGAGCAGCAGACGCGGAATCATCTCGATCAGGATGTGTCCGTAAACCCGGCTACCCCATCCGAGAGCGCAAATGCAGGGCTCTTTGATCACACGAATTGGCAGCAGGGCGTCAGTCTCGGGGGCGGATTGATCTGGCATGCCGCTCAACAGGTAGTACCAGTATCGAGGCATGAGATCAGGTGCTGTAATGACTTTTTGGTCTCGCCACAGAAGACCATTACCGGATACGGCGATGTCCGACGTGAAGTAGCAGGAGATCGCGCCCTCGAGGCGCGGCGCGATGGTCGGATCGTGCATCTCCTTGATTGCCGGGCCTATAGACGTGCTCACGTGGTCGTCAATGTAGAGGGCTGGCTTGTGCGTTGCTTTCCTCCCGGGTGGGAAAAGCTCCGCGCGAAAGACCTCGCCGGCCTTCCAGCGAGGAGAGCAAGTTGGGACGCTTATTAATTGCTCGATGGTTTCGCCCGACCATCCGCCCGCCGCTGCGCTTGTTCTCCCGCCTGCTCCCATGGAGGAGTGCGCCAAACGATTGGCCACGGTTCGCATGCCGATTCGGGCAAGGTATCTTGCGAGCATAATTACAACTCTGCATGATCCTCGAAGCGGGTCAACCACCATTCGTTGTTCGACAATCGCTGAACTTCCGCGGACTGCGAAATGAATCGCAGAGGGACATCGACACGCGGATTGCGCTTCTAACTCGGATTAATCCTGTGGTCGGCGTGACCAGGGTCGTTAGCCGTCAGCACAGCGCGGTCAGCATAGCCGGCGTGTGCGATACACCACGCAGCATGGCAAGTCCCGCCACAAGCTTCGCTGATTAATACCGAGACGTCGTTCTTTGCGCCACACAAGGGACGACGTCTTGCCCGTCACCCCTGCTGCCTTTTCTTGAGCTTGTTAATCGCCACAGCGTGGCAAGCCCGTGGTGAATGTAATGATGCCGAAAAGGACGTGAAGTGTCCTCGCCATCTAGCTGATGTGTGAGCGTCAGTCAGATCGGGGCGTTGGGCCGAACCGCAGTCACACTCGCCGGATCGCCGATGCTGTTGAGCATCGCGACATCATGCGCCGACAGTTGCAGCTTCGCCACCGCAAGATTTTCGCGCAGATGCGCGACCGACGACGTGCCGGGGATCAGCAGGATATTCGGCGCGCGTTGCAGCAGCCAGGCGAGCGCCGTCTGCATCGGCGTTGCGCCGATCCGCGTTGCCACCTCCGACAGCGTCGATGATTGCAACGGCGAGAAGCCGCCGATCGGGAAGAACGGCACATAGGCGATACCGTCTTTCGCCAGTTCGTCGATCATTGCGTCGTCGCCGCGATGGGCGAGATTGTAATGGTTCTGCACGCAGACGATTGGCACCAGCTCGCGCGCTTCAGCAACCTGTTTGCGCGTGACATTGCTCAAACCGATATGGCGCACGAGGCCCTGTTGCTGCAATTCCGCCAGCGCGGTCAGCGGCGCTTCGATCGATCCTTCGGCCGGTCCATGGATGTCGAACATGATGCGCAGATTCACCACCTCCATCACGTCGAGGCCAAGATTGCGCAGATTGTCATGCACCGCCGCCGTCAGCTCCTGCGCCGAAAAGGCTGGCAACCATGAGGCGTCATTGCCTCTGAGGGCGCCGATCTTGGTGACGATCACGAGATCGTCCGGATAGGGCGCGATCGCCTCGCGGATCAGCTGGTTGGTGAGATGCGGGCCGTAGAAATCGCTGGTGTCGATGTGATTGACCCCTTGGGCGATCGCTTCGCGCAACACCGCGAGCGCGCCGTCGCGATCTTTGGGCGGCCCGAATGCGCCGGGACCAGCGAGCTGCATGGCGCCATAGCCGAGCCGCTTCACGCTGCGGTCGCCAAGACGAAACGTGTCGGGATGAGATTGGGTCATGGTCAGGTCCTCCATCAGGTGAACCCAACCTACGCCGCTCGCATCTGTTCGATAATCCGGCACAAATCGAACGGGCTGTTCTTAAATCCGCACAATAGCGCGTGCCGCCTGATCCGTTAAGGCGGCTCGGGGAAGTCGAATAACTCCCGTGCATTGTGACGGAGCATGCGGCTGCGCACCGTCTCGTCCAGCGCCCGGTCGGTCGCGTCGCCAAGAAAGGGCTGACGTTTCTTTACGCCTTTCACCAAGGCCGCGAAGGTCGATGGAGTGGCATCATTGTTCAACAGCGTCGCTGGTCATGAGCGCCGTGAGCATGGAGCGAAAGCCATCTTCCGGCACAGAATATTCGCCCACCGGTGTAAAGCCCGCCAGCTGGTAGGCGATCCGATGATTTCGAAGGTTAGCGATGTCGGATTGGGCCCCGTTGAGCGCACCGACAACACCGAGTTTGAGACCGGGGCCTGAGAAAAGAGCCGTGTGCAAAGCTGAGCCGTAAAGCCCGGCGATGGCCTCGGCGGTTTGGAAGAGGCTAACCTGCTCAGGCCAAGGGGAGTTCTTCGGGGACCACGATGTGAGCGCCGAACTCATTTTCGGCAATAGCTATGAGAGCTGCCTCGTTTGTGGCCCGGCGGGAGAAAGTCGTTTCACTTTTTCTTGGAAGATAAACGAGCCCCGACCTTGGGTGAGGGGAATTTTTGATGCGCGCGAAGTTCGTATCGATCAGCAGTTCGACCCCTGGGTGAAAATAACCGAGACACGCAGGAATGATGCCGCGACTGAGGAGAACCCTCTCTTTATTCGCGTCGAAGAACCGAATTCTGGAGGTCTCGATATCAAGTTGTTGGATCGCGACGTCGATCGCCCATGACGGAGTGTCGCTGCGTAAGAGTACGGTGAAATCAGGTCGGTTTGCCATAGCCCGGATGGCGACTAACAGACGTGGGATCATCTCGATCAGAATGTGCCCATAAACGCTACCCCCCCATCCGATCGCGCAAATGCAGGGCTCATCGATCACACGGATCGGCAGCGACGCGTCAATCGCTACGCTGGATTGCCCGGACACGTCTCTCAACCACTGGTGCCAATATCCGGGCATGAGGTCGGGAGCTGTAATGACTTTTTGGTCAAGCCATAGCAAGCCAATGCCAGATACGACGATGTCCGACGTGAAGTAGCAGCAGATGGCGTCCTCGACGCCAGGTGCGATTGCCGGATCGTGCATTGCTATGATTGAGGAGCCCAAAGACGTGTCGTCGATGTAGAGGAGCGGCTTGGGCGTCGCCTTCCTCGCAGGGGGAGAAAGTTCGGCGCGAAAGACAATATCGGCTTTCCACCGAGGAGAGAAAGTTGGGACGCTTATTAATTGCTCGATGGTTTCCCCTGTCCATCCGCCCGCAGCCGCCGTTATTGTCCCGTCTGCCCACATTGAGGAGATCCCAAACAATTGCGCATGTCGGCGTACTCTTGGATCAAAGGATATATTCCAGTCGCTGAATGCGCAACTCAGCGTGTTTGGCGGCGATAGTCATCTACCGTCGGTTGATCGGCGGCCTGTCGCCGACTTGAAGCGCACAGCATCGCCGGTTCGATCGCTTCGGACCAGCAGTTATGGTGAGGCTCGGTTGTGAACCCGATCGTAGAGCCGTCCGGCTGCGATCAGCCGGCGTTCTTTCGTTCTTCTTTTTTTGATCGATCTTTCCGCCTTCGCCGCATGCTCCGTGCTCGGACTATATGGACGACTGTTAGGCGCAAATCCTGGACGCAGCCCCGCCATCGGCGCAGGGCCGCAAATTGCGCGCCATCGATGTGAAACAGAAGGGGGCTTTATTCGCTGCGCGGCTGGCGGATTTCGCGCCGCCACAGATCGGCGACCGAACGGCCCTTGGTCGGCGGTTCGGCCTGATAGGCGGTCGTGAGCTGCTTCAAATCCGAACCGCCCCGCAGGATATCGGCGCTCTGCGCCAGGATCGCCTTGCGGATATCGGAATTGAACGGGATTGAGACATGGGTGACGATCGAACTGGTTACCTTGCTGGATGCCAGATTGTAGGAGCCCGGAATCTTCGGATAGGTCGGGCTATGGATATTGATGCATTGCTCGACCGGGCAGCGATAGACATCGCCCCAGACCGTCGCGGCATCGAGCGTGATGATGGTCGGGTGGAATTTGGCTTCCGTGACCATGCGCTTGCCGAACATATAGGCCCGGGCGCCGCCGGCCGAATGGCCGATAATCAGCACCGGCTCCTCGTCGCGGGTGGACAGGCCAAGATGGGTGTCGATCAGCACCCGCCAGCCTTGCTGGCGCAGGTCATTGGCGAGTGGCGCCAGCGGCGTCAGCGCGCCGGGCTGATATTGCGCGAGCCCATTGAACAGAAGGGCGGTCGGTTTGACGGGAGATTGCGCGGCCGCCGGAGAGGCCGTGAGGGCCAGAGCAAGGCCCGCCGATGCGAGTCCCAAAGCCAGTTTCATGGTCCGCTTTACTCGTTACGCAATACGGTAAGTTTTAGGCGACGTCGTAAACGGTCTGTTACCTAATCCGGTTTGGCTAATTTCCCGCTAACGCCGCGCGGCCGGCGCCCTGACGCGGGCAGAGCAGGGCGGCTGCGCGGATTGCCCCGCTTGACCGGCGGCGATGCCCGGTACAAAGTTGTTCCTGTTCTAATTTGCTGAAAACGACGAGATTTTCGCTCCGGGGGGAGCCATCCGGCCGGTTTCGTGCCAATAAAACAATTCGAATCTGACTTGAGGAGGACCTCATGGCATCCGTGACGATGACCGTGAACGGTAAGGCAACCAGCGCCGATGTCGACGAACGCACATTGCTTGTGCAGTTTTTGCGGGAAAATCTGCGACTGACCGGCACCCATGTCGGCTGCGACACCTCGCAATGCGGGGCCTGCGTCGTGCACGTGGACGGCGTCGCCCGCAAATCGTGCACCACCTTCGCCTGGCAGGTGGATGGCGCCAAGATCACTACGATCGAGGGCGTCGCCAATGGTTCCCAGCTGCATCCGATGCAGGAGGCGTTCCGGGAGAATCACGGCCTGCAATGCGGGTTCTGCACCCCCGGCATGATCATGGCCGCCATCGACATGGTGAACCGCAAGGGTCACGACCTCGACGACACCACCATCCGCCACGAGCTGGATGGCAATCTGTGCCGTTGCACTGGCTACCATAATATCGTCAAGGCGATCGCTGCCGGCGCCAAGGCGATGAAGACCGAAGCCGCTTAAGTCACGTTGAAGCATGATGTCGTCCGAAAACCGCTTCGCACTTTTCGGCATCATGCTCTGTCCGTTTCCAACGATCTGATCGCGATCCAAGGACGAAGTTTCAAACATGTACGCTTTCAAATTCGAACGTCCGACCAGCGTGAAACAGGCCGCGGCTCTCCTGGCCGCCAACGAAGACGCCAAGATTCTGGCCGGCGGCCATTCGCTGATCCCGGTGATGAAGCAGCGGCTGGCGGCGCCAACGGTGATCGTCGATCTGTCGAAGATCGAGGGGCTGACCGGCGTGTCAGTGTCGGGCGACACCGTCACCATCAAGGCGATGACGCGACACCGCGCGGTCGCCAATTCCGAGGAACTGCTGGCAGTGATGCCGGCTTTGGCGTCGGTGCCGGACTCGATCGGCGATCCGGCCGTGCGCGGGGCAGGGACCATTGGCGGCTCGGTCGCCAATAATGACCCGAATGCCGACTATCCGGCGGCCTGCCTTGGCCTTGGCGCCACCATCGTCACCAACAAGCGCAAGATCCCGGCCGACGATTATTTCCAGGGCATGTATACGACCGCGCTGGAGCCGGACGAGATCATCACCGAGATCACCTTCCCGATCGCCGAGAAGGCCGCCTATCAGAAGTTCAAGCATCCGGCTTCGGGCTTCGCTTTGGTCGGCGTGTTTGTCGCCAAGACGCCGAAGGGCGTGCGCGTCGCCGCCACCGGCGCCGGTTCGGACGGCGTGTTCCGAGTGCCGGAATTCGAAGAGGCGCTGTCGAAGGATTTCTCGGCCAAGGCGATTGAAGGCATCACGCTGTCGGCCGATGGCATGAATACTGACATTCACGGTTCGGCTGAATATCGCGCCCATCTCGTCGGCGTGATGGCGCGGAGAGCGGTCACCGCCGCCAACGAGCGCAACGGCGCGGTGGGGAAGTAAGGCTTTTCTTTACCTCCCCCTGAAAGGGGGAGGTCGATTGTCGATGCGGAGCGTCGGCAATCGGGTGGGGGTTTTCGTCGCTCGTCTGAAATTTGACCCCCTCCCTGACCCTCCCCCTTGCTAAACTCGGGTGCTCCCGAGTTCAGCCAATATTAAATTGCGAAGTCGGAAACATCCGACTTCGGCTGGGAGGGAACGCAAGACGCGAAGGGTCTCGCCAAACCTCAAGCCTCCGCCTTCTCCAGCTCACCGAGCAAATCCCTCAAATTCAGCGGCTCGGTCTTCATCTTGATGCCGCCCTCGGCATCGCGCGGCCAGTCCTCGCGCGGGCGATCCCAATATAACTCCACGCCATTGTCGTCGAAATCGCGCAGATACAGCGCCTCGCTGACGCCGTGATCGCTCGCGCCATCGAGCTGGATGCCGGCATCGATCAGCCGCCGCAGCGCATCGGCCAGAAGTCGCCGGGTCGGATAGAGGATGGCAATGTGATAAAGTCCGGTCGTCCCCGGCGCCGGCGGCTTGCCGCCGCGGCTTTCCCAGGTGTTGAGCGCGATATGGTGGTGATAGCCGCCCGCCGACATGAACACCGCGCCGGGCCGGCGATAGGTTTCCTCAAAGCCGAGGACATCGCGGTAAAACGGCAAGGCGCGGTCGAGATCGGCCACCTTCAGATGCACATGGCCGATCCGGACACCCGGATCGATCGGCGTGGCGGGGGTGTCGGGCATGGCTGATCTCTTCGATGCTGCGTTTCAAAGCTGGGTTCCAGCGGTTATGTATGCTGGACGGTTCCGCCGGCAAGCTGGCATACCCATCGTCATGGCCGCGCATAACCAGGAATTTTCGAGGTTCACTTTGACCATATCTGCTCCGCGCCAAGCTCCCCCGCGTCAAGTTCCGTCTTCCATCGAGGACACACTGCAACTGATGTCCGCCGGGCAATATGTCGGCGACCGGTCGCTGGCGACTGTGCTGTTCCTGGCGCTGAAAATGGGACGGCCGCTGTTTCTGGAAGGTGAGGCTGGTGTCGGCAAGACCGAGATCGCCAAGGTGCTGAGCGAGACGCTCGGGCGCCGGTTGATCCGCCTGCAATGCTATGAGGGGCTCGACGTTTCCGCTGCGGTCTATGAATGGAATTACGCCGCGCAGATGATCGCCATCCGGCTCGGCGAAGCCGAGGGCAATACCGATCGCGAGCGGCTGGAAGGCGATGTCTTTTCCGAGCGCTTCCTGATCAAGCGGCCGCTGCTGCAGGCGCTGGAGCCGGACCCGTCCGGCGCGCCGGTGCTCCTGATCGATGAACTCGACCGCACTGATGAAGCCTTCGAAGCATTCCTTCTTGAAGTGCTGGCAGATTATCAGGTGACAATCCCGGAAATGGGGACGGTGAAGGCCGCGCATCCGCCGATCGTCATCATCACCTCAAATCGCACGCGCGAAATTCATGACGCGCTCAAGCGCCGTTGTCTTTATCACTGGGTCGGCTATCCCGATGCCGAACGCGAATTGTCGATTGTGCGCACCAAGCTGCCGAACATCGCGCAGGCGCTGTCGGCCGAGATCGTGCATTTCGTGCAGCGGCTGCGCAAGGAAGAGTTGTTCAAGGCGCCCGGCGTCGCCGAAACGCTCGACTGGGCGACGGCCTTGTCCGAACTCGATGTGGTGACGCTCGATCCGGAGATCGTCTCCGATACGCTCGGCGTGCTGCTCAAATATCAGGACGATATTGCGCGGCTTGAGGGGACGAAGGTGAAAGAGCTGATCGATGACATGCGCACGCAGTTGAAGGCGGCGGAATGACGCTTTGACCGACAGAGAGAGTGCAGTGGAACAGCCCGGCCGCCTTGCCGAAAACATCGTCTACTTCGCCCGCGCCTTGCGCGCGGCCGGCGTGCCTGTCGGCCCCGGCTCGGTGATGGATGCGCTGGAAGCGTTGCGCGTTGCCGGCATCCAGACCCGCGAGGATTTTTACTGGACGCTGCATGCGGTGTTCGTCAAACGCCACGACCACACCATCCTTTACGATCAGGCTTTCCAGATCTTCTTTCGCAAGCGCGCCTATTTCGATCAGCTGATGGCGATGATGATGCCGCAGCAGGCGCCGCAACCGAACAACGCGCCGCCGCCGCCCGCTGCCAAGCGCGTGCTCGATGCGATGTTCAAGAACGAGAAGAAGCAACAGCCGCAGGACAAGAAAGACGTCGAACTCGATGCGCGACTGACGGTGTCCGATCGCGAGGTGCTGGAAAAGAAAGACTTCGCCCAGATGTCGGCGGCCGAGATCGCCGAAGCCAAACAGGCGATCCGCCAGCTCGTCTTGCCGCTTGATGAAGTGAAAACGCGGCGGCTGACGCCATCGAGCCGCGGCCGCAACATCGATCTGCGCCGCACCTTGCGCTCAAGCATGAAAGCCGGCGGCGCTATCATCGATCTGCAATATCTCGGGCCGAAAACGCGGCAGCCGCCGATCGTCGCCTTGCTCGATATTTCCGGATCTATGAGCCAGTACACGCGGCTGTTTCTGCATTTTCTTCACGCCGTGACAGATGCCCGTAAGCGAGTCTCGACCTTGCTGTTCGGCACGCGGCTGACCAATGTCACGCGGGCGCTGAAGGCCAAGGACCCGGACGAGGCGCTGGCCGCCTGTTCCGGTGGCGTGCTCGACTGGTCGGGCGGCACCCGCATCGCGCCCTCGCTTGCGGCCTTCAACCGTGACTGGAGCCGGCGCCTTTTGGGGCAGGGCGCGGTGGTGTTGCTGATTACCGATGGCCTTGAGCGCGAGCCGGGCGGGCAACTGGCCTTCGAGATGGACCGCCTGCATCGCTCGTGCCGGCGGCTGATCTGGCTCAACCCGTTGCTGCGCTTCGAGGGTTTCGAGGCCAAGGCCAGTGGCATCCGCACCATGCTGCCCTATGTTGACGAATTGCGACCGATCCACAATCTCAATGCGATGAAGGATCTGTGCCGCGCCTTGTCCGCCGATGGTGGCGGCAAGGCCGAGGCGAAATACTGGTTGAACAAGGTCGCGTAACGCATGAGCGTGCGCGCAATCCGGTTCAAATAACGGACGGAGATGATTCCAATGACAGAGAATTCTCTGGCGACCGATCAGGACATTCTCAATGCCGCGCAGGCCTGGCGCGATGCCGGGCGTGGCGTCGCGCTGGCAACGGTGGTCGAGACATGGGGCTCGGCGCCGCGGCCGGTCGGCTCCAATCTCGTGATCGATGAAGAGGGTAATTTTTTGGGCTCGGTCTCAGGCGGCTGCGTCGAAGGCGCCGTGGTGACCGAGGCCATCGACGTGATCGAAAGCGGTCAGGCGAAGACGCTGGAATTCGGCGTCGCTGACGAGACCGCCTGGAAGGTCGGCTTGTCCTGCGGCGGCACGATCCGCGTCTATGTGGAGAAAGTGGATTGAAACTTTCCATTCTCAAGGCGCTGAACGAAGAGCGCGCAGCGCGGCGCGCGGCCATTGTTGTCACCAATACGGATAGCGGCGCGCAGCGCCTCGTGACCGCGGCAGATGTTGCCGCTGATCCGTTGCGCGACTTGCTGGAGCAGCATCTGCGCACCGGCAAGAGCGGCATGGAAGAAAGCCCCGAAGGCAAGGTGTTCCTGACCGTGCATGTGCCGGCGCCACGCCTTGTCATCACCGGCGCGGTTCATATCAGCCAGGCGCTGGCGCCGATGGCGAAGCTGCTGGGCTATGACGTGACCATCATCGATCCGCGCACGGCCTTTGCGACGCCGGAGCGCTTCCCCGATGTGAAGCTGCTGGCGGAATGGCCGGACGACGCGCTGCCGCCCATGAATATCGATCGCTACACGGCGTTCGTCGCACTTACACATGATCCGAAGATCGACGATCCGGCGCTGTCGCACGCGCTGTCGAAGGATTGCTTCTATATCGGCGCGCTCGGTTCGCGAAAGACGCATGGCCGGAGAGTCGAGCGCCTGAAGGCGCAGGGCTTCGGCGATAACGAGATCGCGCGAATTCACGCGCCGATCGGGCTTGATATCGGCGCCGTGTCGCCGGCGGAAATCGCCGTTTCCATCATCGGCCAGATCACTGCAAGGCTGCGGCAGAAGCCGGAGGCTGCATGAAATTCGGCCCGGTCGCGCCAGAGCAAGCCTTGGGAAGCACGGCGGTGCACAGCATTCGCACCAGCGAATTCGTGCTGAAGAAAGGCACTGTTGTGGAGGCTTCGCATGTCGCGGCAATGAAAGCCGCCGGCATCGCCGAGATCGTGGTGGCCAAACTTGATGTCGGCGACGTGTCGGAAGACGACGCTGCCGCCGCCATCGCCGAAGCGATCGGCGGGGAGGGCGTGCGCACCGACGTCGCCTTCACCGGGCGCTGCAATCTGTTCGCCGAGCGCGCCGGATTGCTGGTGGTCGACCGTGCGCAAATCGACGCCATGAACCGCATCGATGAAGCGGTGACGCTGGCGACGTTGCCGGCCTACAAGCCAGTGGTCGAAGGCGAGATGCTGGCGACGGTGAAGATCATTCCCTTCGCGGTATCGGGCGATGTCTTTATGTCGGCGATGAAGACGACCCGCGAGGCGGGGCCGCTGGTGCGTGTCGCGCCCTACAAGATCAAGAAAGTCGGCGTGGTCTCGACGCTGCTGCCGGGCCTGTCGCCGAAGGTGATCGACAAGACCTTGAAGATCACCGAACAGCGGCTTGAGCCGACCGGCGCGCGCATCATTGCCGAGCGGCGCGTGCCGCACGACCAGCAGGCGCTGTCGCAGGCCATTGCCGATGTTGAGCGGGAAGGCGCTGAACTCGTGATCGTGTTCGGCGCGTCGGCGATTGCCGACCGCCGCGACGTCATTCCAGCGTCGATCGAAGCGGTCGGCGGCACCATCGAACATTTCGGCATGCCGGTCGATCCCGGCAATCTGATGCTGATCGGTCAGGTCAACGGCCATCCGGTGCTGGGCGCGCCGGGCTGCGCGCGTTCGCCGAAGGAAAACGGTTTCGACTGGGTGCTGGTGCGTCTCCTGGCTGGCTTGCCGGTGCGGCGCGAGGACATCACCGGCATGGGCGTTGGCGGGTTGCTGATGGAGATCGTTACGCGGCCGCAGCCGCGCGAAGAGCCCTTGCCGCAAGCGAGCGGCCGCTTTGCCGCTGTTGTTCTCGCCGCCGGGCGTTCGACGCGGATGGGCGGCCCCAACAAGCTGACGGCGGAGATTTCCGGCAAGCCGATCGCGCGCATCGCCGTCGAAGCCGCGTTGAAATCGAAGGCGGATCCAGTGGTGGTCGTCACTGGCCATCAGCGGCAGGCGATCATGCAGGCGCTGGGCGATCTGCCGGTCCGCTTCGTCGATAATCCCGATTTTGCCGAGGGGCTGTCGACCTCGGTGAAGGCCGGGCTGTCGGCGTTGCCGGACGATATCGATGGCGCGGTTGTTATGCTGGCGGACATGCCGCAGGTCGATCATGTGCTGATCGACAAGCTGATCGCCGCCTACGATCCCGACAAGGGCGCGCTGGTGGCGGTGCCGGTGATTGCCGGCAAGCGCGGCAATCCGGTGCTGTGGTCGCGGCGCTTCTTCCCCGAACTGATGACGCTGGAAGGCGACATCGGCGCGCGGCATCTGATCGAAAAATACAGCGAGGCGGTTGCCGAAGTGCAGGTCTCAGGTCCCGGCGCGCTGATCGATGTCGATACACCCGATGCGCTCGCGGCGGTGAAAGCCGAGCTGGAGCGGGGGTGACTCCCTACGCCGCTCATCCCGGCGAAAGCCGGGATCCAGAGCCGTAGGCACAGAACCATCGGAGGCATTCTGGATCCCGGCTTTCGCCGGGATGAGCGGAATTTTGGACGCTCCGTACTCTTAACCCCAAGCGATATTGGCCGTAGCAGCAGCCTATTGCACCGCCACTCGCCCCATGATATGACTGACTGGTCAGTCATAATCGGCATTTCGCCTGTTCCACAACTCTTCGACCCCATAGGCCGCCCATGCCGCCGCAATCTCCATCGCGTCTGACCGCTCGCCTCGAAAGCTTGCGCCCGGCTGCCAGCACCGAAAAGCCCGGAGACAAAACGGCCAAACCGAAAGGCGCGCGCGAAGTCCGCAGCGCCGCCCGCAAGGAAGCGATCCTCGCCGCAGCGTTGGAGGAATTTTCCACCTCCGGCTTCGCGGCGGCGCGGCTGGAAGATGTCGCAAAGCGCGCCGGTGTCGCCAAGGGCACGATCTATCTCTACTTCGCCGACAAGGAGGCGCTGTTTCAGGATCTTGCGCGCGAGATGCTGCAGCCGCTGGTCGCGCATGTGGAGAATTTCGCCACCATCGATCTGCCGTTTCCGGCTTTGGCCGACAGTATGATCGATGTGATGACGCATGAACTGCTCGGCACCAGACGTCAGGACATCATCCGTCTGATCCTGACGGAAGGGCCTCGCTTTCCCGCTCTCGCCGAATTCTACTATCGCGAAGTGCTGAGCAAGATTTTCGCCGCCATCGGGCAGGTGCTGCAGCGCGCGGTCGATCGCGGTGAATTGCGGCACAAGGCGCTGATCGAATTTCCCCAATTGCTGGCTGCGCCGATGCTGGTCGCCATCATGTGGAATAGCGTGTTCGGCGCGATCTCGCCGCTCGACGCCAAGGCGATGCTGAAAGCGCATGTCGACATCGTGCTGAACCGGGGAGACGCGTGATGCGAAGGTCTTTCAGGGTCGGACTGCTCGCGCTTGGCGTCGCATTGTCTGCGACATTCACCGGCTGCACCCAACAGGATGATGGCCGACTGCAAGGCTGGATCGAGGGCGATTTCATTTTCGTCAGCCCTGATGAGCAGGGGCGGATTGAGCAATTGCTGGTGCGGCAGGGCGATCAGGTCAAGAAAGGCCAGTTGATCGTCGTGCTCGATGCCGCCTTGCAGCAATCCGATCTCGGCGTCGCGCAGGCGACTTTGGTCAACGCCAAGCAGGCTTTCGATCGAGCCCAGCAACTGGCCAAGAGCGGCGCCGGTACGGTTAAGGATTTCGATGTCACGCAGGCGCAATATCGCGAAGCGCAGGCGCGGCTGGATGCGGCGCAGACGCGGCTCGATCGGCGCCGTTTGCTGAGCCCGGTCGAAGGGCTGGTGCAGCAGGTTTACTATCGTCCCGGCGAAACGGTGCCGGTCGGCCGCTCGATCGTCTCGCTGCTGCCGCCCGGAAATATGAAGGTGCGCTTCTACGTTGCCGAGCCGATGCTGGCGCGCATCGCCATCGACGACAAGATCCGCTTCAGCTGCGATGGCTGTCCGCCCGACCTTGAAGGGCAGATCAGCTTCATCTCGCGCTATGCGGAATATACCCCGCCGGTGATCTATTCGATGCAGGAGCGCAACAAGCTCGTCTATCTGGTCGAGGCGCGGCCGAATAATCCGAATGCGCTGCGCGTCGGCCAGCCGGTCGATGTCACGCTGTTGCCCAAGGTCGCGGCACGATAGGCGACGTCATGAGTGCCGATCCCGATATCGCCATCGATGTACACGGGCTGACCAAGGCTTTTGGGGATCGCGTGGTGGTGCGCGATCTGTCGATGCAGGTGCGACGTGGCACGATCTATGGCTTTCTAGGGCCGAATGGCTCAGGCAAGACCACGACCATCCGCATGCTGACCGGTTTGCTGACGCCCGACAAAGGCGAGGGCACCTGTCTTGGCTATGACATCCGCACGCAAGCCGAGATCATCAAACGCCACGTCGGCTATATGACGCAGAAATTCAGCCTCTATCAGGACCTGTCGGTGCGCGAGAATCTGGAATTCGTCGCGCGTCTGCATCTGTTGCCGCATCCGCGCAAGGCTGCGCGGGCGATGATCGAAAGGCTCGGCCTGACCGGACGTGAGGAGCAACTCGCCGGCGAATTGTCCGGCGGCTGGAAACAGCGGCTGGCGCTTGGCGCTTGCACCTTGCCAAACCCGCAATTGCTGTTGCTGGATGAGCCGACCGCTGGTGTCGATCCGAAAGCGCGGCGCGAATTCTGGGACGAGATCCATGCGCTCGCCGGCGAGGGGCTCACCGTGCTGGTCTCCACCCATTACATGGACGAGGCCGAGCGGTGTCACGAGATTGCTTACATCGCCTATGGCGAATTGCTGACGCATGGCACCGTCAGTGATGTGGTCGCGCAAGCCGGGCTCGTCACCTATGACGTCAGTGGCCGCGACCTGAAAGATCTGCTGGAGGCGCTACAGAACCACAAGGGCGTCGACATGGTGGCGGCCTTCGGCAACAGCCTGCATGTTTCGGGCCGCGATGGTGCCGCGCTTGAAGAGGCGATCGCGCCGTATCGCGATCAGCCGGGTCTCACCTGGCGCAAATCCGCGCCGACACTGGAGGATGTGTTCATCGATCTGATGGGTCGTGCGCAGGATAATTTCCGATGACCGCGCCTTTGTCACCAGCATCATCGTCGCCAGTGCCGGAGCGCAAGGTCTCGGCCTTTCGCGCCTTCTGGCGGCGAACCGGCGCGATGCTGATCAAGGAATTCATCCAGCTGCGGCGCGACCGCATTTCCTTCGGCATGATCGCAGTCATCCCGCTGATCCAGCTGCTGCTGTTCGGCTACGCCATCAATACCACGCCGCGCCATCTGCCGACCGCCGTGCTGTTGCAGGAGCATAGCGATGTCGGCCGCTCGGTGCTCAAAGCGCTGCAGAATACCCGCTATTTCAAGGTTACGCATCAGGTCGAGGATGAAGCGGAATTCGACCAGCTGCTGGCATCCGGCATCGTCTTGTTCGGCGTCGAGATCCCGCGCGATTTCGAGCGCGCGTTGCGGCGCGGCGATCGCCCCGCCATTCTGGTGGCGGCCGATGCGACCGATCCGATCGCGTCCAGCTCCGCGCTCGGCGCGCTGGGGCAGGTGGTCCGCACCGCCATGCAGAATGATCGCGGCGTGCCGGATGCCGGCGAGCCGGCGTTCGAATTTCGCGCCCATGCCCGCTACAATCCGGCGGCGGAGACCTCGCTCAACATCGTGCCGGGTCTGGTCGGCACCATCCTGACCATGACGATGACCATCTTCACCGCGCTGGCGGTGACGCGCGAGACCGAGCGCGGCACGATGGAAGCTTTGCTGGCGATGCCGATCACGCCGATCGAGATCATGCTCGGCAAGATCATTCCCTATGTGATCGTCGGCTTCATGCAGGCGGTGCTGATCATCGGTGTCGGATCGCTGCTGTTCGGCGTGCCGATCCTTGGCAGCCTCTGGCTGCTTGCCGCGCTGTCGACGCTGTTTATCGCTGCCAATCTGTCGATCGGCTACACCTTCTCGACCATCGCCCAGAACCAGCTGCAGGCGATGCAGATGTCGCTGATGTTCCTGTTACCGAACATTCTGCTCTCCGGCTTTATGTTTCCCTTCGCCGGCATGCCGACTTGGGCGCAATATGCCGGCGAAGCGCTGCCGTTGACCCATTATATCCGCATCGTCCGCGCCATCATGCTGAAGGGCGCGACGCTGGAGAACCTGCAATACGACGCGATCGCACTGCTGGTTCTCGTTCTCGCCGCAATGACGGTCGCGGTGTCCCGCTTCCGGCGCACGCTGGATTAGGGAACGTCGATATCGATTCGCATGAAGAAAGGCGACAAGAGACGCCGGCAACCTTAAAGAAAGGGGTTTTTGTTGTAGTCAATCGGCAGCATGAATGTTGCTGGCTCCGAACGCTGATAGGACGCGGGCGCGGGTCGAAATGGTCCGGCGCTTTTGATAATGACCTGGGTCGCGTGATCCAGTTTATCGATGCCGGACGGCTTGTGCATTCTGGTGCTCACGATCTCGCCGTTCGGCTTCACGACGATTTGCACAACGGACCGTGCCCGCGGCAAGCCCGCGACATTGCGCATCGCCTTTTCGAAGGTGCGGCGGATCGTCAGCACGATGTGATCTTTCCAGGCTTCGTAATCCCGATCCGCTGCCGAGCGGTCCTGCGCCAGCGCCGTCATCGGCGAGAATAACAGCGCCAGCAGTATCGAAATCCGAAAAGCCTTCACGTTTCGTCCCCCGTTAGCGCCGCGCAAAGAAGTTCACACGGCCGTATAATCCGCTGCGATCGTCGTTGTCCGTCGTCCAGCCAAGCCCGGCCGACCATTCCAGAAAACGAAATTTCAAGCCGGTGACGTGGACGCCGGCGCGCAGCTGCTTGTAGTTGTCATTGCTGAAAGCCGCCACTTCCGGCCCCGCATAAAAGGCGTTGAAAAGACGCCAGCCATAGGCGAGGCGAGCATTGTAGGTCGGTCCGATCGATGACACGGACGCGTCTGCGGTCCACATCGTGTCCATATCCGGCTCGTACCAATATTCGACAGCGCCGCGGATGCCGGCGTGGGTGCCGGCGAGTTTGCTGCCGGGGTCAAACGGCATCAGATAGTGATATTGCGCGTCGAGCCCGGCATAGAAGGTGAGGACGGTCTTGTCGCGGATGAAGCGCCAGCCTGGCATAACGAGGCCAATGGCTTCTGCGCCCACCACTTCGATATTGCCGAGACTGCCGGACCTGTAGCGATAGGTACCGCTGCCGATCATCGCCTTGAAGACGAAGCCGTCGCGATCGAGCAGGCCGGGCGACCACAACAGGCCGCCGTAAGAGAACGAGCCTTGCCGCCACAGATCGGTGCCGGAGAACAACAAAAACCTGTCGTCGTACCGCCGGAAAGCGTCGGCGCACGCGGGCGAGGCGGCCAATTGAAAATACGCTGTTGCCGCGACCAGCGCCGGCATCAGCAGCCGAAGGCAACACATGAGACGCAACTTTTACTGAGTGCAAATGACGGTGAGGCGGGCCTCGAAAAGGCCAAGGCTAGGGGAGGCTTTCGTCTCTGCAACCATTTATTGTAGAGTGCGATTGTTTCGCGTCGATGCGCCGAGGTGATGATTCCCCGGTCCGCGGGATATGATGCAGCCTTGGGTCGCGTTGCCGGTTTCGGGCTATGCCGACAACACGTTTTGTGGCGGTCGGTATGGCGAGTGGTGGGGCCGCAGACGCGCGATCGTTGAAAAATGCCCGGTTTTCGACTTTCTCCGCCCCAAAGCTCCCAGCGGTGTTGCCGAAGGGTCGCGTTCTCACTTTTTGCGGGAAAACGGCTGTCGCTGCCCTTTAGCAGCTTTTAAAGGAGTCCAATGTTGTTACACCGGCTTCATGATGTCCGACGCGGATAGCTCGGACCCGGGTCGCGACCGACGGATTGTTGATGCTCCGCAAGCTCTCTGCTCTTGCCTGTCTGATTTTGTGCTGCGCCGGTTGCCTGCCGGAGACCGCAGTGATGTCCGGCGTCGGAATTCCGGCGCGTTCGAATGACAGCGAGCAGCGGCGTTTAACCGACGCTGAGAAAGCGGTTGTCCGCCGCAGCGTTCTTGTCGGGACGTCCGATCCGGATTTTGCGGAGTTTCGCTGGCCGACAATGTCGAAGTCGCCGGCTCCGACCGATTATTATTGCGGGCAGGTGAATGCCCAGACCGCGCCCGGCCGCTGGGTCGGATTTCGTCCTTTTGTCGTGACCATTGAAACGGTGAAAGGTGAGATCCGTAACGCCACGCTCGTTGACTTGTCGGCCGATCGCGTCGAGACCACCAGCGTTATTTCCAAATGCCGCGAGCATGGCCTTGATGCCTTCGCAACCGTTGAAAGCGACGGCCGGGCTGCGGAAGCGCAACGGCGCTTCGGCCTCTGATAACGCTTCCTGAAAATGCGGGAGAAAGGCCGGCGAGGAAATCCCGCCGGCCGAATGCTCGATCAGCGCGAATTATTGCCGCGTGCCAGAGCCCGTGGTCAGCTTCGGATTCAACTCGCATTGGCCGTCGCGTCCGGCATTGGAAGCGGCCTGACATTCGGCCATAGTCGCAAAACCGCAGCTGACGGCGCCGGAAGTCTTCTCGGTCAGGCAGTAACGCTGCTCTGAGGACACTTTGTCGCCGACCTTTGGCTGCGGGTGAATTTGTGCGAAAGCTGCAGTGCCGGCGGCAATCAGAAAAGCAAAAGATAACGCGGTCCGCATTGGACTCTCCATCAAGCCTCCCCAAAACAAGATATTAGATAAATTCTGTATCCTCGCCTATCGACAGATCCGCTGGCAGTTAACTGTTATTCGCAAACTCATTTATCTTTTGTCGCGACCTCGCCACGACATCGTCAGCGTGTTCATTGCAAATTGTTTGCTTCGCTTACGACAATGCGAAATCCTAGCGCGGATAGGGTGCAGGATCACGCAGCGTGATGGAGAATGCCGTGCTCTACGCGAAGGCGTTTTATAAATGCCTGTTGGTGACACTTGCGATGACGATGCAGGTGGCGACGACGCCGGCTGCTGGCGCTGCCGTTTATGCGCCGCTGAATTGCGCGAAGGCGCAATCCCCAAGTGAGACGACGATTTGCAAAAGCTATGCGCTCGGACAGGACGAAGCCCGTATGGCGACGCTCTATGCCCTGACAACCGCGCTCGTCGCCATGGGGCAACGTGGAGAAATCCGCGATCAGCAGCAGGCCTTTCTGATGCGCCGTGAAGCATGCGGCACAGACGCCGGCTGCATTCGCAATGTTTATGCCCAGCGGATCGAACATCTGAATGCGGTGATGTCGGGCATCATCAGCCGTGGGCCTTTCTAAGATTTTTTATTACGCGAAGCTGACAGGTCACAGGCTTACGCACATCCGCTCTGCGCACTCTTGTTGATTGTTTTTGCGGCGCACCACCTGATTTGACATCGCTCAACTTTTCCCTGCTCGCGGCCTCGGATGATCGTGCCGGTGCTGGGTTGCTGCGTACGTCTCGAGCCGCATTTTTCTCACGGCGGCCGCGTATGAAAACGCGAGGGAGGCATTTCATGCTATCGCCCGATTTCGACCGACAGCTGATTTCGCCATCGCCAGACCATTTTTCGGCCTCGGAGGTCTTGCGTCCCAAAGCCCATCAACTCATTCCGGGTGGCGCGCATACATACGCCAAGGGCGATGATCAATATCCCGTGCTGGCGCCGGGCTTCATTGCCAGAGGGACCGGTTGCCATGTCTGGGACATCGATGACAATGGTTTTATCGAATATGGAATGGGCCTGCGCGCGGTCGCACTTGGTCATGCCTTTCCGGCGGTGGTCGCGGCGGCAGCCAAAGAGATCGGACGGGGGGTAAACTTCACGCGCCCATCGCCGCTGGAAGTGCAATGCGCGGAAAACCTGCTCGCATTCGTGCCGGGCGCCGAGATGGTGAAATTCACCAAGGATGGATCAAGCGCCACCACGGCCGCCATTCGTCTTGCGAGAGCCTATACCGGACGCGACATGGTCGCGCTCTGCGCCGATCATCCGTTCTTCTCCTATGACGACTGGGCGATCGGCGTCTCGCCGATGGATTCCGGCATTCCGCGCGACATATCCGCCCTGACGCTGACATTCCGCTATAATGATCTTTCCGGTGTGCAGGCCCTGTTTGCAGAGCATCCCGGGCGCATCGCCGCAGTCATCATGGAAGCGGAAAAAGATGTCGAGCCGGCGCGCGATTATCTCACTTCGTTGCGCACGCTCTGTCATCAGCACGGCGCGCTGCTGATCATAGACGAGATGATCACCGGTTTTCGCTGGCCACAGGCTTCGGCGCAACGTCATCATGGCATCGAGGCCGATCTGTCGACCTTCGGCAAGGCGCTTGGAAACGGCTTTGCGATCTCAGCACTGGCCGGCAAACGCGAGATCATGAGGCTCGGCGGTCTCGATCATGACCGCGATCGCGTGTTTCTGCTGTCATCGACGCACGGCGCCGAGACGCATGCGCTTGCGGCGGCGCTCGCGGTGATGGATATCTAGCGAAGCGAGCCGGTGATCGAAACGCTGGAGCGGCAGGGCCTGCGCCTCCGCGCGGGCGTGGAGGCCGTGGCGGCCCATCACGGTTTGCAACATCACTTCCAGCTGATCGGAAGGCCGTCCAACCTCGTCTATCGTTGCTGTGATCGCGAGGGGCAGCCCTCGCAGGCCTTCCGCACGCTGTTTCTGCAGGAGACCATCCGCCGCGGCATTCTCGCACCATCCTTCGTCGTCAGCTATTCGCATTCCGACGACGATATCGACCAGACCATCGAGGCGGTGGACGGAGCGCTGTCGGTATACCGGCACGCGCTGGAGGACGGCATTGACACCTGCCTGATCGGAAGACCGGTACAGCCGGTCTTCACCAAGCGGGCGATGCCGCCGAAACTGACGATCGTGTGAGGCGCGTATTTACGACGGCGACGACACGCGCGGTGGCCGGGCTGCAAGTTCGGCCTCAAGCCGCGCGATATTGTCGAACAGCCGCTTGCTCGTCAGCTTGAGGAAGCCCAGTCCGAATTCCGGATTCTGGTAATAAAGCTCCTCGAACCGTTCATAGGACAGCGCCAGCAACTCGCCATCGTCCTGCGAAATCAATGTGGCCGTGCGTAAGCCCTCCGGCGCCAGCAGGCCGAGTTCGCCGACCACGGCACCGGGCTCGATCGTGACGTCAATTTCCTGCAGCCGAAAGCGGCCGCCAACGACGAGATACATCGCCTCGGCGGCATCGCCCTTGCGGAAGATCACCTGACCGGCCTTTGTTCTGCGCTTGCTCATGAAGGGCTGCAACCAGGTCATATCGAGATCGGCGCGCGCGGCGCGCTGCGTGCGGCGGATCAATTGGCGCATCTCATGCACGCGATAGAGGTTCAGTGGCAGCACGATGCAATTGAGGATGAAGGTCGGCCAGATCTGCGACAGTCCGGCATAAATCAGGAACAGCACATTGGTGACGATGCCGACCACGCGCAGCGGAATCATCGTCTTCATCCAGTATTGCACGACGGTCAGCGCGATGCCGGCAGCAGCCGCGATCTGGGCGATGAGCGGGATATCCATCAGGTCTCTCCGGAACGCGTCTGACTGCGGCGGATAAATGGGCGCGGATGCGCGAGAGGGGCGGGGATGCGGATTACTTCAGCCGCTCGATCAGTGCCATGGCCGCGGCCGGCGCGCGCACCTTGGCCTCGTGAATGAAATACACAAACACATCGCGGCTCTGCTTCTTCGGTTTGCTTTTGGGATCAACCAAAGTCAGGTCATCCGGCGCATCGCCGCGCGCCCAGGCGTTAACCCGGTCGGCCCAGGCATCGAGCGCCTTGGGCGGATAGCCGGTCTTGATCTTCTCTTCGCCCTTCTGCAGCCGGCAATAGACAAAGTCGGCGGTGACATCGGCGATCGCCGGATAGGTCGCGTGTTCGGAGAACACGACCGGGATCTGAAACTGCCGCAGCAATGCAATGAAATTCGGCGTGCAGAAACTGTCGTGTCGGACTTCCACCACATGGCGCATCGGCCGGCCATCGAACTCCGCCGGCAGCAATTCCAGAAACTTTCCAAAGTCGGCTTCGTCATATTGCTTGGTCGGCGCGAATTGCCACAGCAATGGACCAAGCCGGTCGCCCAATTCGCTGACGCCGGAATTGAGAAATTTCTTGATCGAGTCGCCGGCCTCCGCCAGCACGCGCCGATTGACCGCAAAGCGCGGGCCTTTCAGCGAGAATACGAAATCGTCCGGCACTTCCGACGCCCATTTGCGATAGGTCGCAGGGCTTTGTGTGCGGTAGAACGTGCCGTTCACTTCGATCGAAGTCAGATGCGTCGCCGCATAATGCAGCTCCTGCGCTTGCGGCAGTCCGGCGGGGTAAAATTCTCCGCGCCAGGGCGCATAAGTCCAGCCGCCGATGCCGGTATAAACGCGACCCTGTTTGCGCTTTTTGGCTACCACGATATTGTTCCTCCGCCATGCAACCATATCGCAAGAACCGACTTAAGTAGAAACCCGGTTTGCGTCCGGGCACATGGTATTCCGGGGAGGCTGTTCGATCAGGACTTCGGTCGTTGATCTCGACGTCCCGATCAAGAACCAGCCGAACATCTAAATGTTGAAAGGATTCACGATGCGTTCTCTCCTGCTGGCAGCCACTGCCGCTGCAACTCTCGCAGCCTCTCTTTCCACGGCCGATGCGCAGTCGCGCACCCGTGTTGGCGCCCTGACCTGTGATCTTGCGCCGAGCGTCGGCATGGTGATCGGGTCGCAGCAGCAGGCACGTTGCGTCTTCCAGCCGACCCGCGGCAAGCCGGAGCGTTATCAAGCCATGATGTCGCGCCTTGGCGTTGACCTCGGCGTGAAAGAGGGTGGCCGTCTGCATTGGGCGGTGCTGGCGGAATCCGGTATTCCGGGCCGCCGTTCGCTGGCCGGCGATTATGTCGGCGCCAGCGGTCAGGCTTCGTTCGGTGTCGGCGCAGGCGCCAACGTGCTGGTCGGCGGCAGCGATCGCTCGATCTCGCTGCAGCCGCTGTCGCTCTCCTCGCAGCGGGGTGTGAACGTCGCGGCGGGCGTAGCTTCGCTGTCGCTTCGCTAATCAGCGCGAATTGTTGAGACAAGGAAGGCCCGGCAGCGATGCCGGGCCTTTTTTATTTCGGAGGTGGTGCTGATGCGCGCTGCGACTCACGCGCCGGGCACGCTGCCGGGCGGCAGGAAATCCACTTCATGCGCGGCCGAGCGCCGGACGACTTCCTCCGGGTCGGTCAGGTTATGCAGCTGGTCGAACAATTCCTTGAGGTTGCGAGAGGGCGACACCCAGAACAGCGCGCGGGTCGGCTGGTCGGTGCGGTTATAATAGCCGTGCGGCAGGCCCATCGGCATTTTCACGAGGTCGCCGGTGCTGGCCTTCACCCATTTGCCATCGAGATAAAGATCGAACGTGCCTTCGAGCATGTAGATGAATTCATCCTGCGTCGGATGAATATGCGGCGGCACGAAGCTGCCGGGCGGATCGTAGGTCTCAAAGGAAAAGGACGAGCCGCAATTGGATTTCTCATAATAGGTGTGGCCGAGAATATTCCAGACTGTCTGGGTCTGGCTTTGTCCGGCCGGCGTGATGCCGGGGACGAGCTTGATGTCTGTCATTGCGCCATCCTTGTTGTGCAAATCGTCAGGCTAGAAAGTTCAGATCACGCCGCCGCCGCCAGCGCCGGATCGGCAAAGAGCGGGACGAGGGTACCAGGTTCGTTGAATCCTTCGGCCACTTTGTCGGCCAGCTCCGGCTTGCCGGATGCGCGTGCCAGCAGCTCGACCACATGCGGGGGAGGCGGCGTCAACATCATGTTGCTCCAGAGTGTTGAAGCTTCAACACGGCGGAAGCCGGCTTCGTACGTGGCCTCCATCCATGCGGCATCGTAGGGCGCATCGCCGCGCTTCACAATCGCGTCGCAATAGATGGCGGCGGCCTTGATGGCGTTGTTGGAGCCCTGGCCGACGATCGGATCGTTGAGGATCACCGCATCGGCAAGGCCGACCACGGCGCGCCCGGATGGCAGAATGCCGATGCCCTTGCGTACCGTCGCCGTCACGCGGCCAACGAGGCCACCATTGGCGTCGATCGGTACAGCGCCGGCGATGCGGTCATACTCCCATGACAGATGCTGCTTGATCAGAGCCTTGGTTTTCTCCAGCTGCGTACCGACATCCATCGCCGGATCGAAGGCGTCGAGCGGCCCGCCGGGAATGGCTTCGATGAACAGGATCTCACACAGGCCGGACGCCGTGAGGCTCGGGATCATGAACACCTCGCCGAGGCCGGGCACCAGCGTCGCGGTCACGCAGGTCTTGTCATAAGGCGTTGTGCCGCGCGTATAGACAACCGAAAGCGCACGCATCGGCTTGTCATGCGGCGAGCGCGCATCATCGCGGGTGAACAGCTGTGTGACCGGGCCTTTGCCGGCGGCGACAATGACGAGATCGCTGTCTTTTGCGTAACGCTCCAGATCATCGATGCCGGCATCGGCAATGTCCAATGTGCCGCCTTGCGCAACGAATGCCTCCATGAAGCGCGGAAACTTGATCCGTTGATCGACGGATTGGGCTGGCTCCTTGAGATTGCCGACAAAGCCGAAGGCTTTGTTGCCGGAGCCGTCTGGGGCAGCTACCGCGACCCGCATGCCGGTGACGGCCGGCGCTGTGTCATTCCACAGATCGAGGCCGAGCTGGCGTTCATAGGCGCGCGCGGCGCCGAAGACGCATTGGGTGGACATGACCTTGCCGCGGGCAATGTCACCGGCTGAACGATTTTGCACGACCCGCACGGCCTGACCGGCCTGCAGCAATCCGATCGCAAGGACGAGGCCGGCCTGTCCGCCGCCGACAATGGTGATATGGCGCATGAGCGTGTCTCCGCATCGCGAAAGAGAGCGTCGTTTCTGAAGGGAGTTTGAGAGCCGCGAGGCGAGCCGGTCTATCCGCTATGCGCAGCCGCTATCCATGTGACGCGGATTTCGACTTGTGCAGAGCAGCAAACGCCGAAATTTGCGGCTGGCCTTTGCCGGGCTGCCGTCACAGAATGCGGCGTTGTTTCGCATCAGGAGCGCCGGATGATCCAGCTGGATCTTGCAAGTCCGCCACCGCTGTCCTGTTTCAACGCCGTCAACACCGCCGATCCCGGCGAGGCCGAGGACGGTGTTGCCCGCATCTTTTGTCCGCATCGGCTGACGCCAGTGAAGCGCGGCGCGCCGGGCTTTCATGCTGTGCATAATTCGGCGCGGTTCGACGGCTTCTCCGTCAATTACGTTCAGTATGGTGCGGCGGTCGATATCGATCCCGGCAGGCTCGACGGCTTCTTCCTGCTGCAGGTGCCGCTTGATGGATCGTCCGATGTGCGTTGCGGCGCGATGCATGTCGCCTCATCGCCGGAGGTGGCGACCCTGCTGTCGCCGACCTTGCCGACAACGATGACCTGGCATGACGGCTGCCGCAAGCTGATCGTGCTGATCGACCGCAAGGTGGTGGAGGGGCATCTGTCGGCGATGCTGGATCGTGCGCCGACGGCGATTGCCTTTGATGCGCAGGTGTCGCTGACCGATGCGGCCGGCCGCGCCATTCGCGGTCAGGTGATGCTGATGCAGGAGGCGGCGACGCAATCCTTGCAACTGCCGGCCGGCAGCGGGCGGCTGGTGCAGCGCGAATTGCGCAACGGTCTGGTCGGTCTGCTGCTGGCGGCTTTGCCGCATGACCAGAGCGCGGCGCTGGCCCTGGGTGCGGCGTTGCCGGCGCCCGGTCACGTCAAGCGCGCGGAGGATTTTCTCCATGCGCATCCCGACCGCGAGATCAGCGTGACTGAACTGGCCGCCATTGTCGGCGTCAGCTTGCGGTCGCTGCAGGAAGGCTTCAAACGCTTTCGCAACATCACGCTGACGCAGGCGATCCGCGACGCGCGCATCGCCCATTGGCGCAAGCTGTTGCAATCGCCGCCGTCAGAGGCGGGTGTCGGCGCGCTGGCGATTGAAGCCGGGCTCACGCATCTTGGACGTGCCGCAGCGCTCTATGCGCAGCGTTACGGCGAAGCGCCGTCGGAGACGTTGCGGCGGCATCGGGGTGTGAAGCAGTAAGACGTGCAATCTTCTGAAGGCGTCAGACGTGTTCAGGCGGCGCCAGCCATGAACTGACGCCGACACGGTTCATCGCATTCATCAGCGCGATGACGATGGTGAGGTCGGCAATTTCCTTTTCGCTGAATTGCGATTTGACGACGTCGTAATCCGCATCTGGGACATTGGTCGTTGCGACATTGGTGAGGCTTTCCGTCCAGGTAAGGGCGGCGCGCTCGCGCTCGCTGAAGAACGGCGATTCTTTCCATGTCACCAGGCTGGTGATCTTGCGCGCGTCCTCGCCGTCCTTGAGCAGGTCACGCCAATGCAGATCGACGCAATAGGCGCAGCCATTGATCTGCGAGACGCGGAGAAACGCCAGATCGATCAGCTTTTTATCAAGCCCGGACGCCGCGATGTATTGATAGATCGGGCCGAACGCCTTGTAGCCGTCGGGCGCGACTTTGCTCAGGTTGAAACGCTGCTCCATGACCGAACTCCATTGCAAAAAAGCACAAACTCAATTACGGATATTTTTTATCCGCGATAGAGCGAGTGGTCAAGATGCGGCTGTCGGAAGGGGTGGAATGGGCTGTGCATTGCTGCACCATGTTGGCAGCCTTGCCGGAGGATAGGGTGCTGGGGCCCGGCGATCTCGCCGCCTTCTTTGAAATCCCGAAGGCCTATCTCGCCAAGCATCTGCAGGCATTGTCGAAGGCCGGCATCGTTAGTGCCACGCCCGGACGGTCGGGCGGCTACCGGCTGGCGCGCAAGACGGATGCGATTACGCTGCGCGATATTGTGGTGGCGATTGAGGGGAATGCGCCGTGCTTTCGCTGTCAGGAAATCCGCCGGCGCGGGCCCACCGGTCAGCCGCAGCGTTGCTATACCAAGCCGTGCGGCATCGCGCGGGCGATGTGGGCGGCGGAAAAGGTGTTTCTGGCCGAACTTGGCAAGACCACGCTGGCGAAGCTGATCGCCGAAGCCAGCCATGAGGTCTCGAAAGAACAGCAGGCGGCCATCCAGCGCTGGCTGAAGCGGGTGGCCTGACTTGCGCGGGACGGCTAGCCGCTAGCCGCCGCAATTATAGATGAAGCCGATCGGCGTATTGGTCCAGCACGGGCCGATGCTGCCGCGGTTATACTGGCCACCGTAAAAGCCGGGTCCGCCAAAGCCGCGATAGACCTGGCCATCCCAGCTATAGAAGCGGCGATAGGTGGCATCGCGGCGATAACGCAGTTCGCTCGCAGTCGGCGGATAGCCGGGCAGGAAGCCGTAGCCGCGCCAGGGGCGCTTGGCGACGCGGCGCTCGGTGATCCCGCTCTTGGTGATGGTGATCTTGGTGACGGTCGCTCTGGGCTTCTTCTTAGGGGCAGCCAGCGCGTCATGTGCCGTGACAGGAAGAATGAGGCAGAGGGCGAGCAACAGCCGGGCGATCATCGGGGCATTCCGCTTCAGGGACGAGAGATCCGGCGCAAGGACTGGACCGTCTAGGGCATCGCATGACACCAGCCTGTGGTCAAAGCGAGGCGTGATGACGCGGTGTCGCTCGCAACAAAAAAGGGGCTGCTTGCGCAGCCCCTTTCAGGATCAGTCGGGTCGGATGGATTAGAAGTCCATGCCGCCCATGCCGCCGCCCGGCATTGCCGGAGCCGCTGCGTTCTTCTTCGGCAGTTCGGCGACCATGGCTTCGGTCGTGATCAGCAGGGCAGCAACCGAGGCTGCGTTCTGGATCGCGGCGCGCACAACCTTGGTCGGGTCGATGATGCCCTTGGCGAGCATGTTCACGTACTCGCCATTCTGGGCGTCGAAGCCGTAGGTATACTCGTTCTTCTCGAGCACTTTTCCGACGATGACGGAGCCGTCTTCACCGGCATTCGTGGCGATCTGGCGGGCCGGAGCCTGCAGAGCCTTGCGGACGATCTCAATACCAGTCTTCTGGTCATCGTTCGCCGGCTTGACCTGCTTGAGGGCTTCGGTGGCACGCAGCAGAGCGACGCCGCCGCCCGGCAGGATGCCTTCCTCGACCGCAGCGCGGGTGGCGTGCATGGCATCGTCAACGCGATCCTTGCGCTCCTTCACCTCGACTTCGGTCGCGCCGCCGACGCGGATCACCGCGACGCCGCCCGC